>Ga0210405_10000316_pt1 | contig 67921 bp, 69 predicted proteins | sample IncBWH11MmetaG_FD_155492 | JGI IMG/M metagenome (GOLD analysis project Ga0210405, IMG submission 155492) | Forest soil microbial communities from Barre Woods Harvard Forest LTER site, Petersham, Massachusetts, United States - Inc-BW-H-11-M | ecosystem: Environmental > Terrestrial > Soil >...
GTTGTTGTTGGCAGTTCTAGTTTCCAGCCGATTACGGGTGGTTGGCCCCCGGCATGCCTCCGGGACGCGACAGCTTCCGTCGAAACCGGGTCGCCCCCTAAGCCACTATTTTACCACGCAAAACCAGGTTCAGCGTTCTCGACCTTCCCGGCAGCCTTTGCCGCGCCACCTGCCCCGCTAGGCAAACCTTGCCCCATAATTCCCGCCAGCCGTTTTCGCTCCGGTTTGCCTCTACTAACTAACTTAAAACTAATAGCTTATAACTAAAATTCCCCGCTCCCTTTGGCCCCTCCCTTGCCCTTACTCCCACGGGCTGGCTTCGGACCGGGTAATCGCCCAAGCAATTTCATAGCGTCCGAGCCGCCTGAAAAGAGGAGACACGCATGTCTATATTTGGAGTTGCCAGCACAATTCTCGGCCAGCTTGCTTCGGTCACCACCCAAAATCCCAACAAGCAGCAGTTCAGGCAAAGCCTCCAACAACTCGGGCAGGATTTGCAATCCGGAAACCTGTCCCAGGCGCAAAGCGATTTCTCATCGCTTCAACAGCTTCTTCCCAGCAACCAGCAGACCTCTCTACTCACGCCCGCTTCCGGCGCGCAGAGCACAAGTCCGTTGGCAACCGCCGTTTCGCAACTCGCTCAGGATATGAAATCGGGTAACACCGCGGCAACCCAATCGGATCTCGCCGCCGTCCAGCAGGACGTTCAGCAGCTCGGCCAGCAGCAGGGCGCGGGCCAGGCACACCATCATCACCATCACGGCGGCGGCGAATCCAGCCAGTCTTCCACCGATCCGAACTCGGCCTCCACGCTGTTCGGCCAACTCGGCCAGGATCTCCAGTCCGGAAATCTCTCCGCCGCCCAGCAGGCCTACTCTTCCATCCAGCAGAGCTTCCAGCTCTTCGGCCAAAACAATTCGTCCAGCTCCTCCGGAGCCCCATCCGCCTCCGCCGGCCTCAGCGTCTCCGCGTAGCGTCCACCTTCAGGTGGACCCGCATGTATGGACCCGCATGTAGTGGCCGGTCTTCAGACCGGCCACCCACCAAATCCCGCAACATTCCTAGCCTGTCTCCAGACCGGCAACCACAACCCGGCTCGCCCTCACCGCCATTTTTCCCGCCGTAGTATCATCCTCATCGTAAATTTTATTTTTTCCAAAGGTGACTTCGCCTCTCATGCCCATCTCCATCGCTCGCGCCACTCTTGCGGATCTCGAACTGCTGTTACCGATCATGCGCCTCATGCAGGAGGCCGATCCGTGGACTGAGCCCTTCCACGAGCCCACGGTCCGCGCTACCCTCGCCGAGCTTCTGCAGAATCCTTCCTACGGCGTCATCTATCTTGTTCGGGAAGAAAATGCGCCGATCGCTTATCTCGTGATTTGTTTCGACTACAGCCTCGAATATCGCGGCAAAGGCGCGTGGATTGACGAACTCTTCGTCGAACCCGCCCACCGCGGAAAGGGAATTGGCACCCAACTTCTCGATCTCGCCGAAGCCGCTTCCCGCGAACACCAAGCCAAATTCCTTCACCTCGAGGTCACCCACGGCAACCCCGCCATCGAACTCTACCGCCGCCGCGGCTTCCTCGACCATCACCGCTACCTCATGTCCAAAGACCTCGATAAATGACCGCCCCATCCCGAACCGTACCTCGCCGCCTCCCGCCTCCTGTGATCTGGTCGCTGCTATCTGTTGACCTCTCAATAGCCTCAAAGCCGCCCCCTCTCGCCCCTCTGACCGATTACTGATTACTAATTACTGATAACGCGAGTCCGCAAGCCTCCCAATTCCTCATCATCCTTTTAGTCACACCCTCTACCCCTAACCGTTGACGCTCCCCCGCCCGCGCCCCACAATGGCAAAACGGGAGAACATCGGGCAAAACGCCCCCTACAACGGGTATGGCACCTGAATTCAACGCTGTCGAACAAGCCGTTGCTCGCGCCCTCCGCGACAACCTCGAGCGCATTCAGCGCACCAGCGACGAGCTTCAGCAGTCCATCAACGACATCGTCGCCGCCTGCTCCAGCAGTAAGCCGACCAACGCTCTTCCTCCGATGCTTCGCGCGCAGACCGCTGCCGCATCGCTCGCCGCCGCACTTGAAGTTCTAACTCGTTTCACGGCAATGGCCCTCCAGCCAGGCCCGAGAAGCCCTCTCGAAGAAAAAATCACCGAAGCCATCGGCCGCGTCGCCCCCGAAGCTTACGCCCCGCCTGCTCGTCCGGCCCCCAGCCATCCCGAACCAAAGGCTGCCGCCCCGTCCGCTCCTCCACGCGTCGAACCAGTTCCCGAACCTCGCGTCGAAACCGAGCTCCACGTCACCGAAGTCGGTCCCATTTCGGAAGCCGACTTCAACGTCAACCAGTTGACTCCTGAGGAACAAGAACTTCACCGCCGCGCAAATCGCGTTGCTAAAGTATCCATGCAGGATATTAAAATGTTAAGACCGGAACAGGTTAGACTGGGCCGCGAAAACAGAGATATCTGCATCAGACTGAAAGACGACATTGAGAAAGCTCATCGAGAATACGATCGTAGATTCAAACCCATCATGGACCACCCGGTGGATTACTTTTATCGCTGGATGGTTGAAATTCTGGCCGACGGGGATTCCGGCGCGCTCGGCGAATATCCCTACGCCACCGCCGGCAAATCGCGGTAATTTATTTCGCCGTGTAGCTCAGGCCTTCAGGCCTGAGGATTTCCATGGCTCAACCACAAAATTCGGCCGTACATCACCCTCCTCGCTCGTAATCTTTTCCGCGCTCATCCTCTGCCTCTCCCTCCTCTGCGCCGCCGATCTCTCCGCCCAGACGAAAAAGAAAAAGAAAAAACCCACTCATCCGAAATCTCCCGCCTGCTCCACCGGCTGCAAGCCGGACACCACCGCTCCCGCGCTCGACGCTTCCACTCCCGAAGACGCCGCCGCGCAAAAGGAACTCGCCCTTCTCGCCCGCGATCTCCATCGCGGCACGCCCGGCGCCTACGAAAAGCTCGCCGCCTTTGCGAACAAAAATACTTCCAGCGTCTGGGGCCAACGCGCCGCGCTCGCCCTCGGCTACGACGACTATTCGAAAAGCCGCGCGCAACAAGCCATTGTCTGGCTGCAAAAGGCCAAGCCCGACGCGCTTCTCTTCGAATACACGCTGTTCTGGACTGCGCAGACCGAACGCGCTCTCGGCAAGAACGCTCCTGCCGCTCAAGACCTCGCGCAAATCCTGAAGGATTACCCCGGCGTCGCCTTCAAGGAACAGGTTTTTGAAGCCTACGCTTCCGCCGCCAACGCGAGCGGCCGCCCACAGGATGCTCTCGACGTGCTCGCCACCTACGGCGGGACCGGGTCAAAACCCAATCTGCTTCTCGCCCGCGCCCGCGCCGAAGAATCCGCGCACAAATTTGCCCCCGCCGCAAAAGATTACCAGGCGCTCTTCTACAAATTTCCGCTCGCCGATGAATCGAAGGACTCGGCGATCGCTCTTCCTCGCCTCAACAAGCAACTCCATAACGAATTTCCTTACGCCACCGGCGAAATGCAGGATCAGCGCGCCCAGATTTTCTTTGACGCCCACAAGTGGCACGAAGCCCGCGCCGAGTACGAAAAACTAGCCACCATTCTCAAGGATCCCGCGAATCCCATTCGCCAGCGCGCCCTCGTCCGCGCCGCCGAATGCCGCCAGCATCCCAAGCCCGCTCCCGGCCTCTTCGTGAAGCTCGCCGTCACCGATCCCGAAGCCGATGCCGAGCGCCTCTACGATCTCTCCCAGGCTTGGCGCTCCGATAAACGGGAAACCGAAATGCTCACGGCAATCGAAAAGATCACCGAGAAATATCCGCAAAGCCGCTGGGCCGAGGATTCTCTGATGGCCGCGGGCAATTATTATTGGGTGGAACTCGATCGCACCAAGGCCGGCAATTATTATCAGCGGCTGCTCGACACCTTTCCCGGCGGCAGGCACGCCCAGAACGCCGAATGGCGCCTCGCCTGGATCGCCTACATCCAGCGCCAGCCCTTTGCCGACGAGAAAATGACCAATTTTCTGCGCAAGTACCCCTCGACGGGCACAACCGTCAACGCTCTCTATTGGCTCGGCCGCAACGCGGAACGCAACGGAAATCCCAACCGTGCCCGCGCGTTCTATGAAAAGGCTACGGACCGTTTCCCGTCCACGTATTTCGCTCACGCTGGGGATCAGCGTCTGGCAAAGCTCGCTCCCGGCGATGCCGACCCCGCCGACGCGCTCGCGGAAATTCCCGCGCCGCCGCCACTCCGGCCGTTCGACGAGCCCATCGCTCCCATCGTCGCCGATCGCTGGAATCGCGCTCAGGCTCTGCGCACCATCGCCTTCGACTCTTCCGCCGAACTGGAGCTGAAAGCCGCTTTCGCCGCCACCGCTTCGCCTCGGTATCTCGTCGAAGCCGCGCAAGCTGCCTTCGACCAGGGTCATTTCGCCACCGGCATGGCTTATGGGCGCATGGCCGTTCCGAATTTCGATTCTCGCAAGCTCAACGAAGTTCCTTCGAATGTCTGGAAAGTTTTGTATCCGTTTCCCTATGAGGCGACAATTCGCCGCGAAGCCGAGCGCAACAATTTCGATCCCATGTTCGCCGCCGGTCTGATCCGCCAGGAATCCACCTTCCAAGCCGACGCCGTCTCCCATGCCGATGCCATCGGCCTGATGCAGATTCTCCCGAAAACCGGACGCCTGCTGGCGAAGGAACGCAAGATTCGCTACACGAAAAATTCGCTCTTCGATCCGGAAATCAACATCGAACTCGGCATGCTCTACATTGCCAACCTTACCCGCGCCACCGGCGGCCCAGAGTACGCTGCCGCCGCTTACAACGCCGGCGAAGACCGCATCGCCCTTTGGAAATCCGAGCGCACCTACGACGAAGTTCCCGAACTCGTCGAATCCATCCCCTTCACCGAAACGCGCGAGTACGTCCAGATCGTCCTGCGCAACACCGACATGTACCGCGCCCTCTACGGCGAAACCCCCAAAAGCACAGTTTCCGCCGCCACCCCCAGGCCAACGCGCTACCTCTCCGCCCAATCCCGCTAACCCGCGTACTCTTGCTTTTGTGGCACAGCGATTCTTCGCTGTGCTCTTCCTCTTTCTCTGTGAACTCTGCGCCTCCTGTGGGCTCTCTGTATTAGATTTGCTCTCTTCCTCTTCTCCGCGAACTCAGCGTCTCAGCGTCCTCTGCGTTAAATCTTTTCCTTCCCCCAACCCCCGCTAAAAAATCCCGCCTTTGCTACAATCTTTCCATGTCCGCTCCCGAAACCAACATGATCCACCTCGCCCGCCGCATGCTCTCCGCCAAGGCCGAGCAATTCACCGAATCCGTCATCCGCGAGATGACCCGCCTGGCCATGAAGCACAACGCCGTCAATCTCTCCCAGGGTTTCCCCGATTTCGCCGCCCCCGAAGGAATAAAAGAAGCCGCCCGCCAGGCCATCGCCGACGACATCAATCAATACGCCATCACCTGGGGCGCCAAGCCGCTGCGCGACGCCGTCGTCGAAAAATTCGCCCGCACCCAGCACGCCACCTACGACCCCGAGCGCGAGATCACCATCTGCTGCGGCTCCACGGAAGCCATGATGTCCGCCATGATGGCCATCATCAATCCCGGCGACGAAATCGTCGTCTTCGAACCGTTCTACGAAAATTACGGTCCCGACGCGATCCTCTCCGGCGCCACGCCCCGCTTCGTTAAAATGCGGCCGCCGGCCAATGAAAATTCCACTTGGAGTTTCGACGAAAGGGAACTGGCCGCCGCCTTTGGCCCGCACACCAAGGCCATCATCCTCAACACGCCCAACAATCCCACGGGAAAAGTTTTCACCCGCCACGAACTCGAATTCATCCGCGATCTCTGCGTTCGCTGGAACGCCTTCTGCATCACCGACGAAATCTACGAACACATCCTCTACGATTCCACCGAGCACATCTCCATGGCCCGCATTGACGGCATGCGCGACCGCACCATCGTCATCAACGGCATGTCCAAAACCTACAGCGTCACCGGCTGGCGCGTCGGCTGGGCCCTTGCTCCTCCCGAAACCACGCAAGCCATCCGCAAAGTCCACGACTTCCTCACCGTCGGCGCCGCCGCCCCGTTGCAGCAAGCCGGCGCCCTCGCCCTAAAATCGCCGCAGTCCTACTACGACAAGCTCGCCTCCACCTATGCCGCCAAGCGCGAACGCCTCCTCAAAATCCTCACCGCCTCCGGCTTCACCGTTTACAAGCCCCGCGGCGCCTACTACATCATGACCGACATCTCCCGCTTCCATTTCGACGAGGCAAAATATCCTGCCGGCTCCCGCGACGTTTCCTTCGCCAAATACCTCGTCGAAAAAATCGGCGTAGCCTGCGTCCCCGGTTCCAGCTTCTACAACAACTCCCAGGACGGCGCCTCCCAGGTCCGCTTCACCTTCTGCAAAAAAGAAGAAACTTTAGCCGCCGCCGAATCCCGCCTCGCCAACTTGCACGCCTGAGCGCAAGGCGCTCCAAACTCGCCTTTGTAGCGGCCGCCGCTTGCCCTGAGCATAGCCGAAGGGTCCGAGGCGGGCGCCTTCCCCTTGCCCACCTCCAACTCCAATCCCGTGATGTAGGGGCGGCTTTAGGCCGCCCTCTCGCATGCACAAAACAGCCACCTCTGCGGCCTTGGGCAATTCATCCTGTGTTTAAGATAGTTAGGAGAAATTGTCACCAGGATCGCCGGTGCCCCACACGCCGGTGTCGCGTGTGAGGGGCGGGCGCCGGGTGCCGCACCCTCCGGTTTTGAGGGTGCGGGTTTTGACTTTTCCGCTCTTCCCAGTTGAAGAACATTCGCGACCCCGCTCTCTAGCTTTACCTTTCTGGAAGAGGGGAATACTATGAACTCGAAAGCCGATATACTTGAATTTCAAATATGAAATACACAGTGGTTCTTCAACGCGAAAATGACGGCGGGTACATAGCCACAGTCCCCGCATTACCTGGCTGTGTGTCGCAAGGCGACACCCGCGCAGAAGTGCTCAAGAATATCGAACAAGCCATCGAGTTGTACTTGGAAGACATTCGCGAAGCTGGCGAGGCAATCCCTGTCGAAGCGGATCGCGAGTACATCGAAGTCACCATCTTATCTCCATAATGTAAATTCCAACTCTTTTGCCACTTCTGAAGCTTGGGCATTTCCACGCAAATGTTATCCTGATTCTTACGCCCACCTTTCCGCGCGGTGGCATCTAATTTGCGCTGTCGCGAAAGGGACTCTGGATGAAATTTCGGAATATCATTCTTCTACTGGTAGCTGCTGTGCTTGTAATCGCTGGCTATTTCGGCGTGCGCATCCTACTGCAAGGCTTCACCACCGCAGCCGCACCTTCGCGCCTCGAAACAATCGTCGCTCGCGCCGCGCGCAATTTTGCCATCCCGCGAAAAGCCCGCCTCGAACCCAACCCGTGGAAGCCCACTCCCGACGTTCTGAAAGCCGCGCGCGAAAGTTATATCGACCGCTGCGCCGTTTGCCACGCTTCAGACGGCTCGGGCCAAACCAACGTCGGCGGCAATCTCTACCCCAGAGTCCCCGACCTACGCGCCCCGCAAACGCAAAATCTCACCGACGGCCAGCTCCACTACATCATCCGCAGCGGCGTCCCGCTCACCGGCATGCCCGGCTGGGCCAAGCCCCACGATGAAGACTCCGACGACAGTTGGAAACTGGTCCTCTACATCCGCAGCCTGCGCAACTTAATCACCGAAGAGCGCACTTTGCAGGCCGCCGCGATCGGCTCGGCTCACTACACTGGCTCCGCCTCCTGCCAGAAGTGCCACGCGCAAATCTACGAGCACTGGCGCAAAACGCCCATGGCCAACGTCGTTCGCGATCCCCGCGAATCTCCCAATGTCATCATCCCCGATCTCTCCACAAACAAAATCGCCAAATTCACCAAGGACGATGTCGCCCTCGTCTACGGCAGCATCTGGAAGCAGCGCTATTTCACCAAAATCGGCGACGACTATTTTCCGGAAGGCGCGCAGTGGGACGTCATCAACAAAGTCTGGCGCCCCTATTTTGTTCCCAACGGCGCAGATTGGTGGGTGCCGTTCTATCCCGCCGATAATATGCAGCGCCCCACTGGCCCGACCTGCGATGGCTGCCACTCCGTCGGGTACGACATCCACACGAAAAAAGTCACCGAGTGGAACGTCGGCTGCGAACGCTGCCACGGCCCCGGCAGCGAACACGTAGCTCACCCCACACGCGAAAATATTCTGAATCCCGCGAACATGAATTACGTCCAGGCCAGCGACACCTGCATCCAGTGCCATTCCCAGGGACGCCCGCTCACCAGTCCCACCGAGGGCAAATATTACGATTGGCCCGTAGGCTTCGAGCCGGGTTCAAATCTGCGCGATTACTGGCAGCTCGAAGATCACAAACTGGGCGAAGCAACGTTCACGCATTTTCCCGACGGCACCGCCCACAAAAACCGCATGCAGGGCAACGACTTCGTGCAAAGCGTGATGTACCGCCGCGGCGTCACCTGCTTCAGTTGCCACGATGTCCACGGCACCGATAACTACGCGCAACTAATCAAGCCCGGCGATCAGATCTGCCTCGATTGCCACAGTCCGCTCTCTCTCAACGGGCCCCGCACCGCCACAATCGAAGAGCACACCCACCACAAAAAGGGTTCCACCGGCAGCAGTTGCATCGCCTGCCACATGCCGAAAATCGAGACCACCATCGCCGACGTAAAAGTCCGCGCCCACACCTTCGCCTTCATCACGCCCGACATGACCGACAAATACAAAATCCCCAATCCCTGCACAACCTGCCACACCGACAAAACCACCGCCTGGGCCACCGAAGCCATGCGCCACTGGCCCGAACGCTCCCCCTGGCGCCTCAACTAATCGCCTTTGTAGCGGCCGCCTTCTGAGGCGGGCGCTTTTTGCTGAACAATTCCCGGGTGCTAGGTGCCGCACCCTCCGGTTTTGAGGGTGCGGGTTTTTCCGCAGTCCTACACCAACTTCCTTCGCCCGCGCCTCAACCCGACAACAATTTCCGTTGTGCTAAACTTCGCTCCTCAGGAAGGGAATCAATCTATGCCCCTGGAATTTTCTTTAATCCCCGCCAACACCCGCCTCGACTCCAACGCCGACACCGCCCCACTCAACATCTCCGAAACCCTCTCCCGCACCTTCTTCTGCACCCTCATCGTCACCGACCAGATCGAGCAGGAATCCCTCGACGTCTCCATCTGGGGCTCCCCCGATGGCCAGGATTTCGGCAAGCGTCCGCTGCTCAAATTTCCGCAGCAGTTTTATCGCGGCGCCACCAAGATGGTTCTCGACGTCTCCCTCCGCCCGGAAATCAAATTCCTCCGCGCCCGCTGGGAACTCAACCGCTGGGGCCGCGTCTCGCCAACGCCCATGTTTGTCGCCGGCCTGCAACTCGAAGAAATTCCCCCGATGTCCCGCGACACCCCAACCAAACGCACCGCGCTCATCGCGCAATCCAGTATCTGATTTTTAAAGCCTTGTGAATGTTGCTCTTGCCGGAGGAATGGGGTAAGAGACTGTTGGTCTCCCTAAACACCTCAATTGGCGGGGATTTTGCTTGACTTTTTCCTAATTTTGCCCCAAAATATTATCATCGTATCAAGACGCGGGGAATCTTCTCCCGCACCAACCGTCGCCCGTTATGCGGGAAAGCGGTGGTGAGGCTCCAAGCCAGATACGCCAAGAGGAAAAGAAAAATGAGCAAACGTGGAAAATATGGGCAGGGAAGAGTCTATCAGCCGAAATACAAGGCTCCAGATGGCACGACGAAGCTTGTAAACAAGTGGTACGTGCAGTATTACGACGCCCAAGGCAAACAACGGCGCGAGCCTACGGACGCGAAAAGCGAGACAGAAGCACGGAAAATTCTGGCAATTCACCTGGGCCAGGTTGGACAGGGAACCGCGCCGAGGCTTGAAGAGAAGTCTGTTCGCTATGGTGATTTAAGGGATGATCTGCTCCGGTACTTCCGCATGAACAAGATGGGGTCACTGGAGATTCTCGCGGATGGCACAGAGTCGGCCAAGGGTCTGTCGAAGCTTGATGAATTTTTTGGATTTGGGAATGGCGAAAAGGGTTTGAAGATTTCCGCATTCCGAACCTCGACATGGGACAACGACTTCATCACAAGACGACGCAAAGAAGGCGTCTCAGATGCAACCATCCGCAACTCGGCAAAGTTGCTTGAGCGTATGTTCAAACTTGGCGTTGAGAACAGGCGTCTGACATCCGCCCCGAAAGTAACCATCCCACCGGAGCCGGATTCCCGAAAGGAATTTCTAACGAAGGAACAGTTTGACCTGCTTTTCAGTTCGAAGGGGATGGACGAAACATTTCATCCACTGCTGACGTTCTTGTTCTACCAAGGTGTGCGCCTGGGTGAAACATTGAACATTACATGGGACCAACTCGATTTGGAGAATGGCGTTTTTCAACCAGAGTCCTCAGAGAACAAAACTGGCAACGATGAACCAAAGCCTCTACAAAAGGAAACCATCCGCGCCTTGCGGAATATTACTAAGAGAGACGACTTTGTATTCGCAGACGCACGATCCGGCGGAAAAAGCCCGGCGAAGAAATTCGAAAAGGCATTTCGGGCTGCGATGCTCCGGCTTGATTTTGGTAAACCAGCTTGGCAGTGCTCGCAATGCCGCTCTGTCAACCGTGCTCCGGCTCCAACCGATAGGAACAGCCAAGCCGTGGAATGTTCGAAGTGTAAGGATATCCCGATGCAATATCACTATGTAGGACCGACACCGCACTGTCTCCGGGCATCCACCGTAGTCTATTACCGCGAGGCCGGGATGTCTGATGCGGAGATCATGGCGATAACTGGTCACGAGAGTTCCAAGTCGTTCAGAGGCTACTCAAGAACACGAGTTGAGAACGTCAAGGCTCGCATGGATGCTGCCGAAGCGACCAGGCGTAAAGCTGCGAAGACCAGGCTCGCGATTGTCGCCTAAGCAGCCTGTCTAAACAATTCATCTAGCAAGCGGTCAAGCGCAGCCTTGTCGAGAATGTGCTTATTCCCGATGGTCGCTGGCTTCAACTCACCGGACTGAATAAACTGACGCACCTGCCATACGGATACACCCAGGTATTTAGAGGCGTCACGCACCGTGAAACCGCGTTTGTAACAATCTTGGTCTGATTTGATTGGGACTGCTTGGAGGGTACGACGAGTAACTGGCATAAAGATATTGGCTGCTGCCCCTGCCCGTGGCTACGCCACGTCGTTCGGGGTTACATCTGATTAAAGCGATGTTCTAAGCGGCGCTGCCTCCTAAGGAAGAAATTGGCCCCGGAGAAGCCCGAGGCCGTCAAGAAAGGATTATATCAATTTGACGTTGCCGTGTCTCCTGTACTGATGAACAGGTCTTTAGTTCCTCGCGGGAAGCCTCTCTCATTTTAGAATTGAAAGATGCCAAGCAAACCAAATGCGTGCATTCGTAAAACCCCTTCCGGCAAATGGCGAGGATATATTGGTGACGTTTGTGTAGCCGAGTTCAAGGATAGCGCGACAGAATCGGCAGAAGCCGCCGCGAAGCGATGGAATGCTGCACCGAGTAAGCCGCAAAAGGCGGAACCTCAACCCGTCGTCGCTCCAACTGCATTGAGTGTGTCCAGCCAAGTCACGATTAACGTGGATGGAATCTCAGACGAACAAAAGAAAACTGAGAAATTCAAATCGGCTTATCGAGAGATGTTGAATCAACTGACCGCTCCGGGATTCATTCCTGTGCTTTGCGCTCACGAGGCTGCCCACGCCGTTTATTTTGGTGTGGCTGGCGTAAAGGAATTCAAGCCAGTACCACCGACACTCATATATGACCCTGCTATTGAGGATTACAAAGGACACTTAGCAGCGTATCAGCCGATGGACCTGCCGACTTGGGTCGCTGGCGAGTTTGCAATTTGGCTCACAAAGATAGCCAAGGCGCACGCAGCCGGAGGAGTTGTTGCACGTAAATTGATGCCTTCATCTGACGGCGGAGATGGGGATGACAGAGAACGCTTTCAAAAACTGTGTGAAAAATTTAACGAAGACCCCAAAGTTTCTCTTGACTGGACAAATCTCTGGAAACAGGCGCAGGACCTTGTTGCCAGCGAAATTGCGAATCCAGAATTTATGGCTATGATTGTGAAGGTGGCATCCGAAATCAGACCCGAGCTTGGTTTGTAAAACACTGACAGTGTTCGGCGAACTCTTTCATTGAGTACACCTTTCTCTCATTAATGATTGCCAGGAGTTCTCGCTCCATCGTTGCCTCAAAAATCGATTCGATCAGCGAATCCTCGTCAACTCCTACATCCGAAGCCACAATGAAGGCGGCTTGAGCGTTCTTGACTGCCCATTCTTTCGTCATCTCCTCTCCTTAATACGAGAGCGCCAATTCTAATACTCCCGCTTCCCCAATTCGTTCCCTTGGAAAACCATAATATTGATAGAGACTGTTATCCTAGCCTGTATGACTCCGACCAAGACTCCTGTCGCTAGCGACGAATCCGACGAGAAGAAATCGCTACGGCGTAGCTGGAAGTCCTCTGGACCAGTCGCAAAATTGACCGTCGTTTTTGCTGGGGTTGCAGCCGCCGCTACGGTCGCGTATGTACTCATCGCCGCATCGCAGTTGTACGTTATGAGCGGGCAACTGTCACAGATGCAACAGACGCTCGATCAGAATAAGACAGCAAACGCGAGGGAGCTTCGACCATACGTTAGTGTTAACAAAATGGAGTTGTTAGGCGAATTGAAAGACGGCCAAATAGTCCACGGAAAAGTGGACGTGACAAATTCTGGTCGGACACCAGCCATCGGATTGCAGGGTTGCGCGGACCTTGTCATCAAGCCGAATTCTGAACCGATAACAGATGCTTTCCCTTGCCCAGCACCAAACAATCCAGGTGCAAAACTTCAGCCCACGGGCGAGCGTTCAGTGTTCGCACTTGGTTCTGGTAATCCGTTTACCTTGATGACTACGGGTACCTCAATAAGCCCTGTGGACAAATTGCTTCCGATTCTCTCAAGTGGTGGACTTCGCCTTTACTTGTACGGAGATATTTCCTATTCAGACTTGATTAGTCCAGAAAACGTCCATCACAGTACATTTTGTGGCCGCTACAACCCGGCGACAAAAGGTTTCGATGTCTGCGAAAAGCATAATCGGATGGATTAAACACGACATGGTGGCTGCACGAGTCGGAAAACGGAAAACAAGGTTCAAACTATGACGCTCAATGACCTGGACTCCTCTCCCAAGAGGCTGGCCCAGAAAACTGTTGAAACATGGGAATCGTTTGAAAGCGAATTGAAAATTCTTCGCGAGAACACTTCAGGCCAGTTGCTTTTCCGTGGCCAAGAAGACTCCTGTTGGCCACTCACCACTACATTAGAGCGAAACAAACAGCCACGAATGCTTTTGCACGAATACTATAGGTTGATGTTGAAAGTCAGGCCACAGATAGAGGCGTTTACGGGCAATCATTGGGTAATACCGACATATTTGTCCGTGCTGAAAATGACGAAGGAATATGATGAATTCAGTTTGCGCTTGACTAGCGGTAGATTGCCCGGATACGACTACATGGCGTACTTACGCCATCATGGATTCCCGTCGCCACTTATGGATTGGACTCGTTCGTTGCATGTAGCAGCTTATTTCGCGTTTCGTAATGCTGCGCGAGACGAAGCCGACAAGAAAGTGTCGATCTACGTTTTCTGGCAAGGCGAGTTCACTTCAGGTTCTAACCAAACCCCGTTTATCTTTCGGCTCGGACCATACGTTAGGACTCATCGCAGACACTTTTTGCAGCAGAGCGAGTACACCCTGTGTATTGGTTTTGAGGATAATGAATGGCGTTTCGAGCCGTATCAAAAGGTATTTGACTTACCCCGCATTCATCAAGGCACGTTTTGGAAGTTCGATATTCCGTCAACAGAACGAGTGAAAGTCTTGAAGGTTCTCGATGAATACAATTTGAACGCATTTTCACTGTTAAATTCTGAGGAAAGTCTTGTGGAGACAATGGCTCTCAGGGAATTCCACTTCAACGAAAGCACCTAGAGGTTCACTAAATGACTGATTATAGGAATATGCCGTTGGGACCAGTGTCACCAGACCGTATCGGTGAGATTGTCGAATGCCCGTATTGCCACGAACGCGGACTCAAGGTGGACGACTTCAAGGACCCGATTTCCGGGAGCAAAGAAAAGGAAACAATCTACATACACTCTGAGAACGCAGTGCTACATCGGAGAGTGGAGAACGGCAGGACGATTGAGGAATATGAAATTAGAACGAACACTTGCAGGGTCAGAACTAAACCTAATCCTTCTCAAACTCCGTCTCCCGAAGAAACTCCACCCGAATAGGAGCACGATTGCCCTTCGCGTCCTCGACCCATAAAATCGTTTCTTCGGTCTCCCTTAGATAACGTTTCAGTTCCTGACGGTCGAACACAGCATGCGCCGTGTTGTCATTTATACTGCAAGAGATTGACTTCGGTGCTTCCACAATTTGACCTGTTTGACTCATTTGAAATCTCCTCGGCTGCCGCTCAGCCTGAAGAACAAAATCACACCCGTCAGGCCGTGCCCTTTAGGTGTGAAGATTGGTCCCGCCAAACTGGAGTGTCACAGGGTTGTTTGCCGTACCAAAAATCAGGGCATAAACTGCTTGGCCTGCAACCGTTCCACCGTTATCCAACGACAACGTAACCAAACCTGGCTGTGTATTTACGAACACAATCACCTGGGTATTCACCAGGGTCGCGCTCTGCAATATTGCGTTAACGCCAGCTTGGAAATTAACGGCTGCAATGCCAGCCAGACTAATGACCTTGGTCGGTGATTCTGCCGTCGAACGACTAACATTCAGCGTTGGGCGATTGTTCAACGACACTGATGGCCCATTGTTGCCTAGCTCGACCGCGTTTATGATCGATGCATTCTGATTTTGTAATCCCATAAAAACTGCTCCTCTGCCGCTTATACGGCGATCTGCGAAAATGAAAAGGCTTCACGCGTTGAGCTTTAACCAACGCTGACTAATGAAGCCCTGTGCTGCGGACGTGGATTCACGCTCCTATCTGGAAGTCGTGCCGGGACGGTGGCGCAGCGATGGTGCCCCGAAACTTTATTTAACCGCGACCGTCCGTTGGCTTGTGCTTATTAGGACTTGCCTGCGTCGAACCATCTGCTTGATGGACTTTGCCATGCGGCCCGGCCTTTAGAGCACGTCGCGCTTTGCCAGGACTTAATTTTGCATCCTGGACTTCCACCTTCATTGCCATCTTGTTTCTCCTATGCATCGGGGCGATAGGAGTCGCCGTCGATGCTTCTTGCCGAGTTGATCTCGGACAAACTGTTTGAAATGGAAACGCGACGGAGTAGCTATCCCCGTCGCTCCCCTGGACCATCTCTGGGAGAACGCCTACACTCGCGAAGTGCTGGTCCGGCATTCTCTCCGGCACAATGATTCAGCGACAGAATTATCGGGATTTCCGATGTTGGCGCTGGCCGGATATTTGCTCCACTTGGTCTCACCGTGCTTTCTGGATTAGATCGTCCATCTCAATCAAACTTTGGGAAGGGAAAACGGACGGGCCAGAAAACACGGCGGTTTTCAGTGGAGGCAAAATCAGATTGCTAATCTCTGATCGCGACTCTTAGGCGACTCCTCGGTCATCGAATGAATCTCCTCACTTCTTGCGCCTTGTTAAGACTCTTTTGGAGATTCAGACGCGCTGCCAGAGTATTCGGCCAGTCGATCTCAGACGTACCAGGGGTCGTAACGAACAGTCTCGCTAGTTGCTCGCTCTCACTATGGGTATTTCCCCGCAGTTGTTCTGCCTTCTGTTGGGCCTCACGGACTACCACCGATTGGACGGATACCCCTGATTGCTGGTTGGCGGCGTCTCTGGCTTCGCGTTCTCGCTGGACGCGCTTCCAGTGTGGTTCGTTAAGATTCGTACCCAAAAAACCAGTTCCATCGGCCTGATGCTGGCGTGGGTCCTGCGGTCGAGACTGATAAACAAAGTGCAGCGGGGGGCGCTTACGAGTACTGAATTTTGATGTCGATGCCCCAATGCGCCCGATTGCACCATCAATTGTTGCAGAATTAACGTCACGTCCTCGAAGTTCTTGGAGGAGATTAGAAGCGTTCTGAAAATACAAGTCCCCTGTATTCACCAACGTTCCTGGATGACCCTGGGTCGCAAACCAATCGGCCAACTTCTCCGCCGCCGCAGGATTTTCTGCTGCTATGCGCCTATAATCCAACTCTGCCGGACTTAACCATTTGAGGCCCGGCTGTGCTTCAACAAGCTTAATGACGTTGACAGCAGTTACAGCGACGGTCAGATTGGCTTGAAAATGCTGGTCTATCAGATCGACAATTCGCTGGTTCTCTTCGTCCAGTCCCCTCGCGCGAAGATGTAGTTCCGCTTCGTTAATTTGCTCAACATCTTTGGCAGTGTATTCTCGTCTTGTAGTCATTTCGATTCTCCTAATACTGATAAACTCCACCGATTCTTGTCCGCAAAGCTTCGTCCACCTGATCTGCGCCATAGCGTTTCAACAAAAGCCGCATCGTTTCTTTCGAACACTTTCGGATAAACGCCGCGTCCAAAACCTGTTCAGGATTGTTTCCGTCTCGGAACTCATCTGGTAGAGGCGGATATGTAATGCCTTCCGATCTTTCCGCCTGTCGTACTCGCTGGGTTTCATCCAACTGTGGTACCGCTGGCCGTGTTGCGATCTGTGCTCCGGCTTCACGGGCCAATTTGCGGAGTGTTGGAATATCGGCGTTAAGCAATCGTAGGTTGTGGGCCTCAATTTCCTGACGCGTCCATTCATCCTGTTCCTGCTGTGTCGGAGGACTTAATTCTAGTGCGTTCGAACCAATCGCCTGCTGGATACTGTATGTCGTAAAATTCGGCCCAAGGGCGGACCTGATAACAGTGAAGTTTGCTTCGTTCAGAGCAAACGTTCGGAGGGTCTTTGCAGCATCAGTGAAGGTCTTTTTGTCCCGTTCCAGTTGCGCCTTTTCTTCCGCCTTGCGTTGCGGCTCATGCGCCTGCTGCTTTTGGTACTGATACATCGCACGTTCGGCGGCACACTCCGCGTTAACGCGGAGTAGCTCCTGCTCTTGAGCCTGCAAATGGTTCTGCGCCTGCATTGCTTCATACGCCGTTTCTAGTTGTTCCTTTGTCATCGATTCCAAACTTCGGCGCAACGCTATTCGTTCGACGGGGACGGCCCTCACAACAAAAACGTTTATGATTTCTTCCTTCGTCATAATTACTTCCTTTGCTCTATGCCGCGAGCAGCGGTGATATTTCACTTCGAACAAATTCGCGTAGTGCCAAAGTCCTTCAGGACTTCCGCTACATGATCGTCTATGAAGTTCATGCTGCTCTCTTGTTGACTAGACCAAATTTCCCGAGCGTACTGAATAATATGTTCGACTCATCGTCTGGAGGAGGCACGGTGTACCGCGACTCGAATGTTTGTGGCCCGTTGAACATGTAATCGTGCTGCATCTTCAACAGACGTTGCCCTTCTATCAATGCTTCCTGTTCTAATTCCGCCGCAGACTTCTGTGGGACAGGCTGCTGCAACAAAGCACTTGCGACTCGTTCAGCGGCCATAGAAATTGCGTCTACTGAATCGTCTTTGCTGAAGTCCGCCGAACCGGAACGACGAATTCCGTCCCAATGCATGAACTGTTGAATGACCAGTTCGTTCCATGATGGAGCATAAAGAAACAGCAGCCGATGGGTGTTAGCTAGCGGTTCAAGATTCTTGATTCTCGCCGCCTTACCTTTAGCGGTGCTGTTACCAGGCTCACGCCAGTGAATTTTGTTTCGAAGCGAGAAGCCGCGCTTGTTGGCTTCGGCTTCGATTTTATCTTCAAGCGCCTGCCACAACTGACAACGTTCGATTGTCGTGGCATCGGGGTTGTGCCTGCGGTACATTTCTGCAATGTGGACCGCTAGATCGGATGGACGGTAGCGGTCCATGTCAACGTCATAGACCACGAGCACCCGGCTCCCGTCCGGTTTCTCATACAACCTAGAGATGATGATGGCCGACATGTCCGCGTAGCGACTTGCACTCGCACTGGTGTCCACCGAAAGAATTGTTCGTAGCAGCACCCAACTAGACATTTGCATCGGCAAAGTAATTAGACTGCGAAGAACTGACTCCTCAAAATTGCACTTGTACTTGCTTTCCGCAGGAGGAACGAACCTGACGAGGTTTTGGCTTTCGAAGAAGGTCGTGTCCTTCGGGTTCTTCATGATTTCTGCACGAATGAAGTTCCAATTCAGAACTCCAGGAAATAGCAATGACTCGATGTCCTCCTCGACCAAATCCGTCAGCTTTTTCTTCAATGCGTAACTTTTGATCTCCATGATCGGGTCGATACGCACGGCAATTTTTGTGTCCGGGTTAGATTCAGCACGGTCCTTCAGAGTCTTGTAAAGGTCAGGTGGGGTCTCCGACCAGGGAGTACCGAGCACGACCGTAAGATTGGAATTTGCTTGTCCTAGCTTTTGTAGAGAATCGAAGCGAGAAATGGTTGCGTTCGTTTGCTTTTCGTTGCCAGAACTTTTATCCGAAAGCACGTCGTCGGCGACAAGCAAGTTGTATCGGCCTCCGGCAACCGAACTGTCCAAACTAATGCTGCGAATGGTCGGAGCAGGCAGACGCAAATGCCTGATTGGGCATTCATAGACCATGCCGGAACCTTCTCCCGCTGGCACCGCGTATTCGGGGAAAAACTGCAATAACTTGTCGGGCGTCGATTCGTCCAGCACTTCGAAATACTGGCGAAGACCACCGATTAGATTTTCTGAAAGATCGTGGGTCTCACTAGCCAGAATCACCAAGGCATCGGGATAGCAGAGCACGAAGGTCATAACAAAGACCTGCGCCCAAGTTGACTTATATGCGTTACGGCTCGCCAGCAAAAGAAAAGTATTGTAGTGATCGATCTGCTGCGCGACCCACTGTCTTGCTTCCTGTTGTGTATAGCCAGGCTCCAAACCAACAGGATTGAATCTCGGAAAGAACTCGTTGGTCCATTTGCCATGCGGTGACGGGTGGAAATCCTTCCCAATTAGGTTCGCCAAAAACATCGTGTCTGTCTTGCTGTTCCTGCGAACTTCCAAGAACTGTTCGAATGACACTTCCGGCTGGCGAAACAAAGAGAAGTCATAGATACACTCCAACTCGTACTTGAACAGAACTTCGCCATCAATGACAACGCCGTCTGCGATCTCCGGTGATTCAGTTTTCGCGAGAGTGTTCTTCAAACCATGACGAACCAAATACCAATTCGCAGGAAGACCGTGAGCACGTGCAGCGACCTGGACCAAGGGAACAATCTGTTCAGCTACCAGCGGTCGAATGCGTCGTTCTTCAACAAGGATTCTCTTAACGCCCTTTTTAAACAAACTAACCGGATGAGCAATCGAACGAGATGCCTGGTCCCGCTCCTCACGCTGAGATTCGCGGCGTTCCGCAGCCTGTAAACGGTCTTGCTCTTTGTATTCTTCCGAACCCTTTTCCTTACCCGCCCATGCTCCTGCTTTTGTTGGGTCTTTCGGTTTACGACCGCGCTTCTTTTTTGGCGCAGGCTGAGTTGCCGGGATGGTTGCTGCCTCGGCAGACACACCAATAGCATTTAGATTTTCATCGGTCATTCCTTTCTTCTCCGGGGAATTTGAACTGGTCTAATTCAACTTACTTGCGAACTCAGTCTTTGAAGGTCAATGTACTCCGGGAACAGTAGCCTAAGTTTCTGATTAGTGCGGAACTGCCGACGCACTTCCTCCTGAATATCGACAGGCACGGATGCCAGGATACCGCTTACCTCTGACGTGTCTGCGCTGATAATTCGCTGTATCGTTTGGGCTGCTAATTGCTGGTCCATCTTGAATGTCCTCCTGCTTGTGTACTTCTCGTTCTTCTAAAACTTCCGACTCCGATGTTCCGACATTTCAGATTCCGAAATCCGACAAATCGGAATTGCTTAAATTGAGTCATCTGTTTTCGCTTACGTAAACTTGAGAGTCGAACCGCCTGGGGGCGGAGCGGGAGAGCGTCCCGTTTGGTTTCAACAGCTTAAGAAAAATCCCATCTCATCCACATTCAAGAAATCGGCGGGATTTCTCCACGATCTTCGGTCGGCAAGTTCTGTTTGCTTCGTGGACTCTCGACTTCATTGCTTTCAAAAGTGTTGCAGCTTGTTGTAATATTCTCTTGACAGCTTCCCGACTATATGTTATACAATAACAATGTCGAAGATGGGCAGGCCGAAGAAACGAGCCAAAGAACGCTCCAGCCATTTGATTGCGCTGCGGCTAACTCCTGCCGAACACCGGGCGTTAGAACAAGCGGCTGCCAAGTCTAAGCTGAGTGTCAGCAATTACATCCGAACCAAACTCGATTTCCGAGGTGACAAATGAAAATTGCTCTCTACGCCCGTGTTAGCACCAAAGACAAAGGCCAGGACACTGAGAATCAGCTTGTCCAGTTACGTGAATTCGCTTCGAAACAGGGCTGGCAGATCACGCGAGAGTACATCGATCATGAAACAGGCGGCACAAGTGATCGTGTTGAATTCCAACGGATGTTCACGGATGCAAGCCGTCGCAAGTTTGATCTGCTTCTGTTTTGGTCCCTCGACAGATTGTCACGTGAAGGTGCGCTCGAAACGCTCCAGCATCTCAACAGACTCACATCGTATGGCGTCGATTACAAAAGCTTTAGCGAGCAATATCTCGATAGCTGCGGCATCTTCAAGGATGCGATTATTTCGATCATGGCCACTCTCGCTAAACAGGAGCGGGTCCGGCTGTCGGAACGTACCAAGGCGGGACTCGCTATTGCCCGGTCCAAGGGACGCCAGATCGGACGGCCACGGCTAAACGTCCAATCGTCCGAGATCACCCGACTACAGTCCTCTGGTCTCTCTCTACGAGCCATCGGTCGTGAACTTGGCATCTCGGAAGGTTCCGTGCGTCGGCTTGCCGTCGCCTAGTGCGTAAAAAACGTCTGTTCCGAAACCCCGCTAAGTCCTTTGGATTCGGCGGGGTTTTTGTTTGACATTAAGTGCGTCAAAACCGTCCGGTTTTTACGCAGGCGAAATGGCCGCTTCCGACCGCAAATCGCAGACCGACCATAAGGCGCTGACCCAGGTCTTCGCTTAACCCATCCGCCAATCTGACCCGCTATTACTGGCCCGGTAATCCTGCTGGGCCTTCCCACGTTGGTCATTCCTCGCATTGCTGGACGATTCCAGCCATCTTCGGCAGATCGGTAAATTTGGCGCACGTCCCTGCCTGATTTGACCCTGATTCATTCTCATTTTCGAGATCGAAAACGTAATTTTCAGTATTCCGACACCAATTCGCGGCGGCGACGGAATTGAGGAAAAGTGTGGAACACGACCCTCCAACCGTCCCTTCTTACCCTGTCCAAGTCCTGTTTCCACGCGGTTCCCTTATACCCGCACATACACAATCCAGAGAATCCAGAATTCGATCAAGAAAAGAGTGTGGAAGAAACGTGGAAGAAGTGTGGAAGTTCACGTACATCTTCTTTCTTTTCAACATCAAATTCTCTTCTGCGCGGTATAAGGAAAAGCGTGGAAACAGCGTCGAAACTCGACCTTTTCGGTGATCTGAAAGACCGCAAACTTCCACGTTTCTTCCACGCCTGTTTCCACACTTCTTCCACGCCAGGAATGAGTCACCAGTCATCGAATCCGGCGAACTAACCCGATACGCGGCTTCAATCCGACGTAATCTGGAGGCAGTGGTCGCCCCTGGTCGGCCATCCATAGCTCGATGCGTCCGCTACGCGCCAACCCGATCAGTGACCTTACTGCGACCGCTGGTCCAAGCTTCTGTTCTATTCGCCATGTACGCTGCTTCAACAGCGAGATTGATGTCCAGTCCGACGCGTGCTTTTGAATCCAATCTAACGCCGTGTTTGCGAAGACTGCATCCGGGTTCGCGCCTGGATTCGGCCTGAACACCTTGCGAAGTCCAAGCTGATACAGGGCGAGCGGCTTCAGTGGTTCCAGGTCTTTGCCCATGATCTCCGGCCTGCCGTCGAGACATCCATAGATCGTAGCGATGCGAACACAGACTTCTGGAATGCGGGTCATTCCGAGAACGGGGTTTTCAGTTCCCCATTGTTTGGTGACTTCGTACACGGAAGGATTGATCTGGACTGGTTTCAGATTCCATCCCAACCAGTGCTTGCCTTCGGGAATCGGACAAGGTTGGTACTGCCACTGAAACTTATCCGGCGCACGACCGAATAGGAAACGATCATACAATCCACCTAACGACGCGGAACCAAACACAGTGTCGAATTCGTCTTCGACAATGCCGCCGATAAATGACATTGCTAGATTGATGTTGTGCTCGCGTCCACCACCAGTGCCGCCGACCGTGAATACTTGGTTGCGACGATAGAAAGCGGTTGTCAGCACAGAAGGAAACGACGCTTCAGGAATCGCGGCCTTAGCGAATAGGTGTGCCCACTCGTCAGGGTCCACTAGAACAGCTTTGCCTGTGAATTTTGTTTGCTTCTTGACTAGGCTCACAAGCAACTGTTCTGCGCTACCCCACTTTCCTGTGATGTAGTGCGAACCAGAAGGCTCTTCAAAGATGCCGATTCCACGGCATGCCCACTGCGCAACTTGGCTCTTTCCGGCACCGACATTCGCGATCAATGCGGTGTAGAGATTCGTCATCGAGTCCCCGAGCATTGTCCCATTCTGCGGTACGATAACCGACCCGGCTGTCACCAAGCTTGGAAGCGCGAGTGTAAGCGGCCAGTCATACGGTTCGAAATAATCCATGTAGATGTCCTGCAACCTAGTGCTTGCAAGCGTGCCTACAGGAAGAAAATCCAATGACTTCGCAGACGCCTCAGCGGGATTCACGGAAATGTTTTCTAGCTCTGGCCCTTGAATCTGCACAAGTGACGGCGGGAACACAATTGCGCCCGATTCCTTGACAGAGTAGTTCCCAATAGACCGGGCGATCATTTCCAGTTCCGATTCAGAAAGTGGAGGCGAGCAACGCTGATTGTGCTGGCGTGCTAACGCGAGCAACGCATCATATTCAAGAGCATTTTGTTGACGCGCCTTCCCGAGAATTGAGGTTATCGTACTGTTGCGCTTGCCTTGAGGAATCGGCTCATCCGTAGAAACGGAAGCGGTCGATCTCCTCTCGGCTTTCTCACTGTTCCAAAAGAGAATCTCTTCTGGCGTCGGCTGTGTAAGCGGTCCACTGTTCACAGCAACACGGTATTGTTTTCCGGTCACGGGATGGACGCTGCCCGGCGAAACACATTGCTCCCCGTTCGCACGAATAGAAAAGTCTTCACCGTTATTCTGTCCAACGTTCGCTACTCCAGGTGCGGACAGATAGTATCGGTGCCCCTTGTTCGGGCTGCTTTCGATAATCAAGCGAGACGTGAAGTCACGGCCCTGTTTCTTGAAACGCTCGCGAACTGCAAGAGAATCAGCTTCAAAGATGAAGTGCTGTCCTGCGATTGCAACCGAACCGAAGTTGCAGCCCTGATACTCGACAGCCCACGCACGAATCTGTGACGGGTCGGTCGAAGCCTTCGCAGGCCAATTCTGCAAGAACGGTGCCTTTCCCTTTAAAGGTGTTTGCGGAATGCCGAAAGTCGCGGCCATCCAGATCGCGCCGTCTGCCGGACTCAGGAATTCTCCGTTAAGATTTGGTCGTGGAATCTCGATCTTCGATTCGACAGCAACCGCAGATGCTTGCATCAGAGCGAGTGCGGCTGCAATGCTTTCTGCATTGTTGATATCGAGGTTCACAGCGCACCCCCGGACACGCCCTGAACAACTTCATCGAGCCTGGGGTTCATCGCCTTTCGCACAACTGATTGTGCTTGACGTATGATCTGAGCGTTAATGAAATCAACGCCTTTTTGTCTAGCGATCTGTTTTGCAGCCTCGTAAATATATCGGGCTATGAAAGGGTCCTTCGTGATTCTGCCAATCGCAATGATCGCCGCGCCTGTTAACACGGGGTCCTTCGGTGAACTTTCCATAAAAATCCTCTATGACGGATTAACCGTCGTCTGATCTCACCTGCCTTCTGCCCGATGATGGCAATCGCCTGTGATGGGCCGTTCGCTTCTCGCGGACTATGCCGTCAACTTTCTTTGTCTTGCAATCTCTTCAACAACCAACTTTCGTCCATTGACGGCTTCAAGCTGTTGAACGATCTGTGTATCGGGCCATCCGGCAGCGATCAACTCCCGAACTCGACGCTGGAGATACTCCTCGATACTTCTACTTTTCGTAGCCATGTGGCAAACCTCGTGATCGTAGTCTTACAGGATTGGCCTCCGACTCCCGAATTCAAATGTTGATACAAATTGAAGCTATTGTTTTGCTGCGACGGACTCGAAGCCAAGATCAGCTAGGTTGTCAGAGATAGTCTCTGGCTTTCGAATTTCGTTGGTGATTCGCGTTACCCGCACTGAGAATGCGCCCATGTTGTCAAGCTTAAGTCCGGCTTTCCGAGCGGTGATGATATCTGAGAACGCTGCGCACTCATTGTATGAGTGGGTGGTCTCTACTGTGCCTTCGGCGATTTTCTTGAACAACATGCTACCGACGAAGATGACAAAGAAATTTGTGGGACGTTGGCTGGCCTGCTCTTGCTGCTTCCTGAATCCATCCAACAGCGGCTTTATTTCATTTGGGTCTCGCAGGGACACGGGCACTGGAGCCACGGAGCGGCAATAGTCGTTGACATCGTCAACCAGATTCTCGAATTCAGGAGAAGAATGGTCGATACCGTACAGCTTGGCAAGACCTGGGACGAACCCAGGGTCCGCATGGCGGACGCGAACAAAGATGTCGAGTTTAGATTCAATCTGCATACTTTCCTCTCATATATAACGTGCAGTTTTGCAGGAATTTCTGGATTCTCGTCCAAATTATTGTGTTTTCATTCAGATACGATCTCTTCTGCATAGTCCCCGGAGTCAATCTCTCCGGCCAGTCCGCCTGAACTATCCTGTTTCGGCGCAGCCGCGCCCCGTTTCTTGCCGTGGGCAATCGCGTTATCAAAGCTGCCGGACATCCTGGGCTGGCCCTTCCGGGTCAATCCAAAGTTTAAGATGAACGCTCCAATCTCCGCCCCGCCTGTCTTGTCAATCGAGCCACGCAACTCGGGGTCATCGATCTCATCATCCTCCGACCATGCGCCCTGGTTCAGGTACTTTTTCAACTGCGGATATTTTTCGAATTCCTTACGCGTTGGACGAATCAACCCGAACCCAATGGCCTGCAACACGATCTCATTTTCAAACCAGCGCCACGGGCGAAGTGATGGATGACTTTCGGACAGTTCGACTAGCATTTGATAATCGGTGCTGAGAAGACTGATGTACGTATCCGTGTTGGTCGTGCCCAATTCGCGCAGCTTTGCATAGCTATCAGACAAATCATTGATCGGTTCTTCCGGCTCGCGGAATTTGTCTCTAAATGTAATCTCACGGTCCGATGTGATGGTCACATTTTCGATATCGCTTGGATGCGAACCCCAATTGTCCAGTCGCTGTTGCAACGGTTCGATTTGCGATTGAGTTTCGCGGACTATTTTCTGAAGTCTGGTCTTCCAAAGTTCATATTTTTTGAGTTTTTTCTTTTCTTTGTACTTGAATTTCTCTCTGGTTTGCTCATCAAGCATGTTTTCTGGAGCTCGCGGCGGAATTGTCTTAGTTCCATACTTCATGACTTGCGCAGACCAGGACAGAATCCATCTCTTGGAGCGTTCGACTAACAAGGATAAGCACTGCAATCTGGTTTGCGCCTGCTTGATCTTAGACTTGAATGCCGCGATCTGAATCTCGACTGGCTTTGTGCTCTTCAATCGAGTTTCCATCAACCTCATGGTTTCCACTTCGGTGTCCACAACCGCGTCGAACAACTGAACTAGTTGTTTTCGTGTGATGTCGAGAATCTCGGGGTAGAAGTCGAAAGATTTTCTGGTCTTGAATGAGATTGCTGCCGGAACGGAAGCTGGAGGTACTCCAAGCAGCCGACGAACATTGTCTTCCAAGTCCGGTGTAACGACGCCAGGATTAAGCACATCAGTCTGCACTGCATTTTCTGGATGACAGTGCTTACACAAATCCTGACCGCAATCACCACACGGACGAGAACCGGACGGCGGCTCCTGCACCGCTTTCAATTCCGGTTTGATGTAAGGCCTTCCGAGAGGCACACCGATGGGACGGTCATTGTCGTCGTAACCGAACGGCGCGCCTGGGTTGGTTGTCGGTACGATTGGCTGTGCTAATGATTTTAGATACGCAGGCTGTTTCTTACGCACTGATGTATCAAGAAGCCTGTCAATTGTCTTTGGCTTTGGTCCGCGAACGATCTTTTCCGCAGCGTCGTCTCTTGCCGAATCAAGATCATCTGTCTCTCTTACTTTTATTGTCTTCGTTCCTTCACTCGTGTCCGCTTCAACAAGAACAGTCGTTCGCGGGTCGGATATCACGTTCGGCTTCGATGCCAAGGATTCTTCGATCTTCTTGCGGACTTCGGAAGTAATCGCCGATCGGGGAACTAGTTTTGCATCCGCTTTGTGTGGTGGGACAACTGCAACAGCCGGAGACTGGGCAGGCTTCGCCACGATCTCCGGCGCTGGCATCTCTTCAACACGAGTAAGCGGAGACCCGGCCATACCTGAGAAGGCCCGTTTTGCAGGGGGCCTTCTCTCTAATGGCTTTCTGACGATGGGAGCGGTGGTCATGCAATCTTGTCGAGAGCCAGATTCGCTCTTTTCTCTGCTTCCTCGAACGCTAGAAATGCTTTCAGGTCCGCAGCATCTTCTTTCTCGATTCCTAAAGCCGCCGCGAATTCACTCAAGCTTACTTCTGTTTCAAAGCCGCGCTGGACTTGGAGACGTTCCCTGATTTCGTCGTTAATAGGATGGCGTTTGTGGATTTCAGCACCAAGAGGTTCGTCTTCACGGAGAACGCGTTCGGCGTGATTCCGAATGGCAGCAAGTTCCAACATGCTGTTTGTGTAGTTCTCAAGCGCCTGAGTGAGTAAAGGATTGTCTGACTTGAAAGATTCCGCCGATCTTTCTGCGGATTGTTCTTGTTGGTCAGCATCACTCGAATACAGACCGCGCCAGCCAACAGCTAGATTGATGATGAACTTTCCTAATTGATCGTTGACGCGGCTGAGATGAGAAAGGAAACTTTGTACTTCGTCTTCGCTTATATGACTCATAATTTACCTATCTTTCTGCGGGTGAATTTTCCCGCACCCGGTCACCTTGGCTGGTCGAAGACGGGTTACTTTTCTACCGTGACTCGAATCTTTTTATGCGTTACTGATTTCGGTTTTTGTACCAAGACCCAAACCGTTTTAGGTGTTACAGGTTTCGGTTTCTCTACTGAGACCCAAATCTTCTGAAGCCTTACTGGCTTTTGTTTCTCTACTTTGACTCGAATTTTCATTTCATTCTCCTTTCTCGCCGCACCTGCGCTCCGGCGTGGGTAAATTCTTGCTGAAGACTTCACGCGGCCTCGCGACGTGCGGCAGTTGCGGCGACAGGTTCGCGCAACTTTCCGATCATCGTCGGCTGCTTTGCAATCCACGCGTCTAGCTTCAGACGATCAACGACGCGTTGCTCCGCGTTCTTTATATGGAACGGGATTTCTCCGGCACGCAAGCGTGCTTCTATAAATCCGGTCGTGCGGCTCAAGTACGCCGCAGCGCACGGGATGGACATCAGACGCGGCCAGTTCGGCACACCAGCGCCACACGGATTGTTAGGTATTTTCATAAGGCATTGAGGAATTGCAGATGCCTTTAACGGAAGGAAGGGCAATCTGCTTTGCGCTGCTGCTCTTAACATCACGCAGCTTCATGGCGCTGTAGCCCTAATGGGCCTGGAATTCGCTCTTTATGGTCTCCTGTTTGAATTTTCCTACGTTGGTCACAGTACTTATAGTACTCTATCAGACCTGAAAAGTCAATAGTTTAGTGTCAGTGCCCGTCAGGGCCAGCCTCACTTCGGTCGCCGGACCTGCGGACGCGGCTTTCTGGGCGGTAAGGGCAAACCTGCGTCCAGGCACGCGATCAGAATCCGCAACCAACGAATTTCGGCGTCCATCCGGGCAAGCTTCTGCTTGGTGGTCATGGCCGGAGAATACCCAGACTGTGTGACACGGTGATTAAGGCTTCGACTCGGCTGACTTTTTCTTCCGGGCCGCAAGAATTTTCGGGTGATATTCCTTGCGCACTTCCCCGATAACTTCCAAGAGTTCTTCCAGCGTCGGCATGTTTTGTTCCGCCTTCAATCTTTCCACTTCCTTCTGAAAGTCACTAGGACCGAGCTTCGGTTCATTCTTCAATGAATTACCTGCGCTTTCTGTTTCTCGTCCTCGTTCTTCGGGTCGATGTCCCACACAACTTCGTGGCCCACAATCTGCAACACGCCGGACATCGACGTGTAAAATCCTCCCAACTCCTCCGTGTCGCCTAAGAGCAGGAAGATGGTGTGGATAAGCGTGCCGATCTTCATTCGAGGCAGGTCTTTCACTTCGCAGGCGAGGAAAGTTGCCAGTCGTTTCTCCAAACCAGCGCGAATCTTTTCTGCCGCAAGCTTGTTATCCACGAGTCACCACCAACCCGTCATCTTGCAACCCGACCAGGATTGCCCACACGTACCTCGGTTCGATCACGACAGCGTTTCCAAAGTTGAGTCGGTCAGCGGGAAGGTGTTCTTCCATCCATTCGAAGGCTGCGGGAGTGATGGGGCGAAGCAGGTAGACTGAACCGTGGTTTTCACAAAGAAAATCAACGGTAGGTGAACTGCCGGAAGCAACAAACGAATCGTCATGCGAAGACATCATTCCTCCAGTTAAAAGAAGATGCCTTCGAAAATTTGGGAGAGAACTGACGGTGGGTTTTTGCCCCGTTCAAGGCCGTATCCCCTCATTTCGAAGGTTAGCACCGTGGCGTTGTTTCTCGCTCGGTTGCCGGGCAGCTATTGGCTGCCACTCTTGATATTGGAGGCAGCGTACACTAGCTGAGGCGTTTGAACAAGAGTATGGAGGTTCGATCAGTTTTCGAGTGAAAGAAGAAGTTCAGCGATACTGGCATATGGTTCGACTGGACTCCGGTCCAGATGCTTGGGGTGATTCGCGTTGCCGGAGGCGAGCAATGAGTAGAAGCCTAGCAAGGATAAACCCTGGACAGTGGAATCACCCCGTAGATTCTGAGCGGCGTGTGGAAATCTCGTCTTCGGCCTTCGTCAGGCTCTCTGTCTTACCAAGTAAACCTAACCCTCCTCAAACGTGTGAAAAATCACGTATGTTAACATTTCTCTTCTACCTCGACGGGTCTGCCCTTAACATATTTGATAGATGGCGTAAGGCCAATAGGATTGGCAAATACACGGAGATCTTGTGAAGAGATTGAAAAACTTGCCGATGGGAGTGGATCCGTCCTGCTGGCTTCGTGGTTGGCTTGCCTTTCTCTTGTGGCTTAGCTTGCCGATTCTGACGCATTCTCAGGACAAAACGATGCTCCCGGAAGACCGAGGGCAGATTGTTCGGGGGAATACTTATGAAAATCCTGCCCTCTCGATGACGATAACACTTCCTATCAAATGGCATTTTATCGGAAAGGCAACACATCCCGGATTACAACCAAGTCCTAAACCGCCTCAGTCTAATTGCTCTGGCCCATTCTGCGCAGGCTTGGCGATCGATGTAGCCATGGAGACAGACTCAGAACCGGGAACTCATGCGCAGTATGCCATATTCTTGGGAGCATACAAACTGTCCGGCGAGTATCTAGACCGCCACAAGTATCCATTGAAGAGCTTCGCACAGTCGATGATCGCTCGGAACTTGGGAAACAACTGGGTCCGGGACGGTGAGTTAGCCCATTTAAAACTTGGAGGCAAGCCTGCTTATAGACTCGATATCCACAGTAGTATCAGTTCTTCGACCAGGGGTTTCGGGTATGTTTCTGAAACCAATGGTTACGTATACTTTCTACTGGCCGTAGCAAGGTCGAACCCGGAAGCGCTACAAAGTGCTGTTCAAACCATGAGTTTGACGTTGGATGCTAAATAAGCTGGGGACATTATGGGAAATTACGGCGAGACATTCTACAACCTGCTCTCGGCGTACCATCGAAATACCGCTGAAGGCGGCGAAACCCATGGAGGCTGTCAAGTTCCGCAGAATTAGGCACACTTCCTCATGTTTTGAGTGCTTCAGCCCGACACGCTGCGAGGACCCATTTGTTGTTAAGGCCACTCATACACTTCTACGAAAACGGTGAGCTTTCATCCTCGCACGCGACCAGTCGTGGCGGACTTATTTTTCGCAGGAGAATGCTGATACTGAACATTGAAGGAAGCACGAAGATTATGAAACCTACAAACAAGCCGAGCCCGTGAAGCCCAAGTGAGGCGCAGAGAATGAAGGAAGCGCCGAAACTAAGAACGACCCCTATTAACTTATAATAGTAAGGGACGTTGAGCTCGATCTTACAAAATGGACAGGCAAAGGGGGAGTCATAGCGCACGATACTCACTCCATCCAAGAAATTGCCGCACTTCGGACAATTTGAATTGCCTCTATTGCTCCCCGTCACTTTACTCTCTTCCTCAAGATTCTCGGCTACGGTTTGTACGGTGCATTTACATCCGAATCGCTATTGAACCACTGCCAGCCAGTGTACGCGTCATCTATGATGGTCTGTCGTCCGTTAATAACCTGGTCTCCGATAGAATCGACATTTAGGTACAGGCCCGCCATCGTGGCCCCCACGCTGGGAATAGGCGAAAGAACATTCATCACATCAATCGAGGCGTCATAAATGCCGGGCAAATTAGCTTCGGCCGCCTGCCCAAGCGTTGCAATCCCATCATACATAGCGGGACCTGCCACAATTGTACCAAAGACAATTCCAGTATACGACGTTCCCGCATCAATCCAATCACTAGCGCTATTCAGAATTGCCATTGAACCGGGATCATTTCTTATTTGTCCCAAAATAGTTCCGTCCAATGAATTGTCTTGATAGGTGAGCATGTTCACGGTGACCGAACATACGGTCGGATTTGCTGAGCAATCAGTTCCGCTCGGAATATCTCCTCCGGAGTTCGACGCCGAACCACCAAAAGTCGGATCTCCTGGGCCGCTGCAGATGCAGGGGTAGGCTTCCCAAGGGTCCAGCGACGTGCCTCCTAATCCTCCGAACCAAACACCGCCACCCCCATCCTCACCGTCGTCGTAACCCCCCGGTATGGTCACCAAGCCCGTGGGGTCTATAACAGAAAGAGGCGTGTTCCTAGCATACACATAACGATTAATCGATTGAGGGTCAGTCAAATGAAACGCTGAAATTCCCGAAGGGTCCGGAGACGACCAGCGCCCTTCGTTGCTGTACTCACGAGCCGGAAAATCAAATAGTCCGGTGACAGTGTCCTGACGCTGCCCAGTGAAAGCAGGATCGGCTGAACCCGAAGAGGCATAAGTTTCTCCAAAAGGTGCGTAGGCGATATCGAATGACATTGTTCGCGTTGGAGTCGAACCAAGACGGATGCTGCCGAGATGGTCTGAGTGTCCGTAGTAGAGCAGGCCACTTGCATTATAGACGGCTTGTGCGCCACCAACGAGAGGGATGATAGCCTTCTGCAGCGTCTGGCCGCTCATGATTGCCAATTTGCCACCATGCGGACCGTATACAAATTGCGTGTAAACACCAGACCGATTCTGTTCGACCATCCTTCCCAGAGCGTCGTAAGTCACGTTCACGGTATCGATTGTCACCGGCTTTCCCGCAGAATCCCAGGAGTAAGTATGAGCCGGGTCAGTGAGGGTGTTCCCGTTGGCATCGTAGGTCGGGGTAAATCCTCCCACTGAGGAAATCTGGTTCGTTGCAGGATTATAGCTGGCCGCAAAGGTGGCAGATCCGCTCTTGGCAATGTTCCCGAAGGCGTCATAGGAAAAGGTCTGCGACCACGCTGAACCACAGTTAGCCGACGCCAGCCGAATTAAGTCGTCGTGCAAATAGTTGCACGTTTGCGTGTCTGCAGTGTTGAGAGCATCGGTGATACCAATGGTCTGCAAGGTGGAATTGGCGTTCCAGGTCAAAATGGCAGTCAGCGATTGGCTATTCACGTTAAATTGGTAGCTGGTCATTCGATTGGTATTCGGGTCATAACCAAAGGAATCGCCATCTAGCGAGCCATAAGTTAGGGTAGTTGGCAGGCTAGCCGAGTTGTAAGAGACGCCGGTCACTGGGTTCTGACCAGTTGACGCAGAGACGGCAGAGATTCTTCCTTCGCCGTCGGGAGTGAACGTAAACGTTGGCAAGGGTGACGGACCGATCAGTGTGTTCAATGCTCCGTTGGCCCAATACGTTTCGCCAACATGGTAGTAGCCACCGGAATTCGGCGTGGATTCGTAGCCATCCGATGGCTCTCCGCGAACGGTGTAGCTGATACCGAGATCGGTAATTTTCGTTCCTGCCTGACTCAATGATGTATATGCCTCAACGAGCCTAGTTTTGCCATTGACCATCGATACTGAGTTCACGGTTGCTAAATCATAGACAAAATATTTGTTTGGTGTTTTTGAAGCGTAGCTGCCAGAGGGGTATGTAACGGAGAGTTTACGATGGAGTGCATCGTAGGAATAACAAGTCACGTTGCCAACGGCGTCGGTGCGTTTGACCAAATCACCCTTGTACGTGCCGCACGTGGAGTCAGTGTCGTAAACATAAGTTGTGGTTCCACTCTCTGGATTGGTTTCACTGGTCATGCGGCCCATCAGGTCATAGATATAGCTCCTGGATTGCGTGCCCGTAGAGACCTGAGCATTCTGTGTAACGCCGGTGAGTCTCCCTAGCGGGTCATATGAGTATTTTGTCCAAAAGCCAGTCCGTGGAGTGTTTTGCCCGCACGTCCCAGAGCCAGGCACGGATGTCATCTCACACACCGAGGCCAATCTACCAAGAGCATCATATTCGGATTGGTGTTGCTTAGAATTCTCTCCTGTTGGCGCAGGGCCGCGAAGGACCAAAACATCGTTTTGGGGATATGTATTAGTGATCGTTCCGCCACCACCATCGGTGACTTGGGCAACTCGATTGAGCGCATCGTAGGTAGTTATAGTTTTCGGCGTAGAGCAAGTTGCACTGTATCCGATGGCGCACGGCACGGATGTTGAGTAGTGCCTACCGGAGGAGTCGTAAGTATAGGAAACCGAGTCGAGAGTCGAAGCGTTCGGGGATTGCTTTCGCTGCTCGACAAATACCCTGCCAAGACCGTCAGAATACTTGATATCGCTCGCCTGGGAATTACCGTTGTTAAATGTCAAAAACCAAGCAAAATCGTTTACGTTCGGGTAGGTGGAGTTAGGGGCGTAGTAGAAGGAAGTCTCATTGCCAAGTTGGTCAGTCGTATAGTCGGGCCGCCAGAATGCAGTGTCAGCTGCGTAGGTGGTTGATGAGACTTGTCCATTCTCATCCGTGACAGATGTTTGGACGCCACCCGTGCAGTTCCAGGTCATGGATCGGGACAAACTTAATGGTTCACTGACGCTGGTTGGGAAGGAGTTTCCGCACGCCCCGTACGCGTATGTCGTTTGCGCATTATTCACATCTGTAATCGTTTGGACGTTCCCGGTGTCGAAATATGTATAGGATTTTGTGAGATAGGTTGACCCCTGAGTGTAGTAGTTGACGCTTAGAAGATTACCCCTCGATCCTGCGGGAGTGGTGTGCTGTGGAGTTCCACTGGTGGCGGTGACGGTATCGCCATAGTTGTAGTTTGTTTGTGAGACCGTCGCGCCAGACCCGTTGGTAACAGTCACTTGCTGTCGGAAGGCGGCGATATTGGTGAGGGAAGCGTAGCTGACCGAGGTTTTCTTCAGCAAGGCTCCGACAGCCCCGGTTCCGTAGTCGTAGTCGTCTTGTTCGATAAGGCTTCCAGTCGTGTTGTACTTATAGATGTGCTCGGCCGTTTGCGCGTTGGCCCACGAACTGGCCCCAGAAATGAGAGTGGTGATATTTCGCTGCGTAATCGGCTGAACGATTGCCGTACTCGTGCAGTTCGCTGTGTTTGCGTTGTAGCAGATCTGAGTTTCTTTCAACAAACTTGACGTTTGGAGAGTGCTCTCTGGAATAGGAAATGTCGAAATTGTGGGGGCCGAGCCTTGATAGATGTCGCGCTGAGTCTCGTGGAGGCCCTGGAACTGCACGATGGTTTGGTTCGCCTGGGCGGTTGGATCGGTGACCGTCGTAATGGAAGCTGCACCCGTTTCTTGCGTGCGGGAATAGTTCCAGAAAGCCGAACTGCCGGTATCCGGGGTGTAGCGTTTCAAGCCCGCGGTGCTGCCGTCAGAAAAGATACCGTTGCTTCCTCCCGTGTAGGAGTAACTGATAGTGCCGCCTGTCGGGAGGGTTATGGATGTGAGTCGGGCAGTAGTACAAGTGGTGCCAGCGTACGGGGTACAAGCACCCGACGACGGCACGGAAGGGGTCGTTTCATAGGCAAATGTGTACTTCGAGCTGTCCGGCAGGGTGATACTCGAAACGAGGGGGACGGCGGCGGTGGATTTGTATTCGCTGATGCCGGGAACGCCGAAATTGGTGGCGACGGTGTAGTTGGTGAAATTCATTGTGTAGGAAGCCGCGGCACCGGACGGGGCGGTATAGGTGAAAGTCCTCGGGCTTGCAGTAGTCCCCGAGCCGGCGACGGTGAGGGCGGTGGTGCCCAGCGTGTCCGTGAATACGCCGCTGCTTGCCGCAGAAAGTTGGTTTCCGTTTCGGTCTGTCGCTGTGGCTGTTCCGGTGTTCGCGTTGTACGCGGGCGTGATCACGTAGCCGGATGGGGTGGTAATGGTGGCGGACGAAGCAGCAGGGATCTTTAGGACTAATCCAGACCCATCTGTTGCTGTGGCGGTTAGGGATCCCTGGATGGTGCCGCATGTCCCTGTCTGGAGCTCAACCGTCCCGGCAAAACCGTGGTTGGTTCCAAAAAAGTCGTGATAGGCAAAATTTGACTCGAAGCTCGTTGTGCCGGTCGGGATTCTTGTTCCATGTAAAATGCTGTAACAAGTACTGGTGCTTATGGAATAGGTCAAGTATCCAAAGGTGGGATCGGTTTCTCCGGCCCAGCCCCAATTGGCCACGGGCTGCCAAGTTTGACTGCCAGACGCTCCCACGGGATACCACACGGAACTGTTGTTGACGATATTGTAGGTAAACGGACGTCCGCGGCCTGACTTGTTTAACACGGGGATGGTAAGTTGGACGTTGAGGTTAGCCAGATCGATCACGTCTGGACCGCCGCCGAAGGAGCCGAAGGGCGGAGTACCGGTCTGGACCTGAGCTTGGAGTTGGGCCGATGCTATAAGAAACAACGCGATTTGAAACAGAACACGAGTTGACCGGATCATGTGACCGTCTCCTAAGCTCAATTTATTGCGCGCTGATCTGGGCTGCCGTAATGCCAGAGTTCAGAGAAGCGTTTTGAAATTGAAGATCGATGGCGAGCGTGTTGTTGATGAACTTCTGAATGTGAAGGGGAATCTGGACCCCGCCAGTACTTTGGTAATCCGAGTACCGAATCTCCGTTGGAATATCAAGCAGCGCGTTGTCGTCGGGATGTGAACTAAAGACGTAGGAAACCGGTAGGGATGTCGCCGGGTCAAGGTAAAGATCCACTTGCGTCAGATGCTGCATCAGAGACAGGGAATCGCCAGAGAGATTTGGAAATTGTTGAGAGGCACTGATATGAATGACGGAGGCTCCATTGCGGGTCTCTTGGCCGACGTAGGTGAATACGGTGTTCGACGACGAAGTCAGGTTTCCTAGCGTGAATGCAGGGAACCAACCTTCATCCACCATCAAATTGTGGTTAGCCATTGCGTGCGAAGCGCCGTCAAGTCCAACCCAGTTGCCTGCGGGAACACCGTTGGCTGGCGAGACGATCTCGCTGCGAGTGCCGTTACGGAAAGTAAGATCCAAACGATGAGCGTCGCCTACAGCTTTGAAGACGGCAGTTCCTGTCTCGTCGTCCGAGCCTGCAATCCATTCCACAGTTCCGGTCAACGTCACATCATTGACGGCGGTTACCCCAATCAGGGCTTTGGCGGACTGAGTCAGAAGCGAGGCTGCCTGCGGAGAGCTTGTCATTGTTGGGGTTTGCGGAATTCCTGCCGAACAGTTGGAACTCAAGACTAGCGAAGCAGCGAACACGAGGACTTTGATTCGCATAATAACTCCCAAGAAAACGAAGTTGACACACCCGTACCGTGAGCAATTCCGTTCCAAATTTTCCTAAGGGAGCGCAGGGACAGGGGAGAAAACCCGTTCCACCGATAGGGACTGTTAGGGAGGTGTATATATCCTTACATCTTTTTGTTGTCAAGAGTACTCGGTCTAAATATTTTCTGTATTGTGGAAAATATTCGTCGATTGGTGAGTGAATTTGCTCGGGAAAGCAAGCAGGAAGACTGCTGGAGCACACTTTGCTGGACCAGGGGCGGCAGTGGCAGAAGGCGATTGCCCTGGAATCTTACTTCTTGCCCGAATACAACTGGACTTTTCCATCCTCAACGACCGCAACATACTTTCCCCGCTCTAAAAACTGAATTGTTTCTTTCCGGTCTCGGATCTTTGCCCAGCGACTTCGTGTCGGGGTTCGTTCGAGATCTTGCAGGTCCGCCGTCGAATTGAAACCGATCTGTTTGAGTTTTCGGTTGGCTGTTGATCGAAGGGGTGGTCCGGCACCTGGCATGTAAATTTCGATGGTTCCATCTGCGGGTCTTGCGTTGGACAATTGGTATATTTATATGAAAGACTCTCGGCAACATCGGCCCTATGCCAGAGAACCGCACATCGACACTATTACAAACGTCCTCACACGTTTTGGTCGTCGGAGCGGGTCTCGTCTACCTTTTCGGATTTATCATCGTCTCCGTCTTTGACGCCACCTACGGAATCGCTGACTTCAGCCTTCTTCGCACGAAGGTAATATCGGTTGGAATCGTGTTCGCGGTTCTTGTTGGCCTTAGCGTGGTCGTGACCTTCAGGATGTTCTCATTTTTTGGCCTAACTGTTAAACATGCAGATATTTCCGAAGTGACGATCACACCCCAGAACAGGCCTTTCGCAATTGTGGATATGGCCCTGTCGATTCCCCTTGTGTGTTTTGGACTCGCGTGGCCACTATCATTCTTGTTCCTCGCATTCCCTATATGGACAGGAAAATGGTTCAGCTTGGTCATCGTCACGTCGGCTATCACGGCTACCCAAGGAGTCACGGGCAAGAAATGGTTCAACTCTCATCCATTTTTGTTTGTGATTCTTTCTGCGTCAAATACTTCTGCATTTTTCGTAATTCTGTTTGTGTACGGCCATCGGAGTATTTTTTGGTTTGTTGTGTGGCTCTCTCTGGTATGCCTGTTCACTCTGCAAACATCCTTCAAGATAAGCAATCCCGAAGAAGTACGCAAGACGGAATGGGAAAGGCTTTTTCTGACGATTGTGCCCGTTATCTTCGGCCTTTACGCAACAAAGCTATATCCCAAAATCCCGCACCAGTTTGGTGGGGGCGCACCTGTCCCTATCATTCTTCATTCATCCAAGAAATTACCTGCGCTTGATTCGGAGAATGCTACGGTCTCTCTCATTGACGAGACTGAGCAGGGATACTATGTGTTGAGTGGTGCAGACAAAGCTATCTTTGTGGCGCGTGGGCTAGTGGAGGAAGTGGAATTCTTGCGGACAAAAGAAGACGGGACGAAGAAGCAATAAACATGCGGATGAGATTCGCTCTCGATGATGCTGCCGTTCTTGTCGCTGTTATTGGTCTCGTTTATTTCAGGAATTGGTGGGCTGTCGGATTCCTCATGCTCGCTATCGCTTACGTCGTCTATCGCTACTACAAGGCGAAGAAAAACGAACCGCCTCCCATTGTCGAAGATAACGAGTTTGTTATCGAAGACAAGGATGAAACGATCTACACGGCTGAACTGGATATCGGTCCCAATTACCAACCGATGCCAAGCCACTTCCGAACCGACTATAGACACGATACATCCCAGTCGAAGAGTCTCTACGAATATAGACTGGAGGGAACGGATGTATCATGCCGTCTGATCTATGACGAGTACGAAGACATGGGCGTGCCGGAGCAACGCGACGTTCGAGACGGTGTTGTAATGGAATCAGAAATTCGCAAGCGGGATGAAAGCAAAAGTGCTCGCCTCAGAAGTTTATCTAACGTGGAAGACACGATCACAAGCCTCAAGAAAGCTGTTGAATGGCAGAAGATGGAGCCGTTGGCATTCCACGGGCTGAAGTATTTCATTCTGGCGAAGAAACTATCTCAAGCAGACGCCCGGCGATATCTCAGACGGGAATTAGAGCGATTCAAAGGTGGGGAGATCGGGGTGTTCAAGGAAGCAGAGAAATATGGGCTGGAGCCGGATGAAACTTCGTTAGACAGATTCAAATTGGCGGAAGGAAAACCGGAACTCTCATCTGAAGATTGGAAAACACTCTTTGCATCCGCTCAGACATACGGAATAAGCGATGTGGAGTTTTCGTGGGGGAAGAAATTGAAAGGTGTGCTGGAGAAGTTGCTCGGTGATTGACTAACAGGGACGCCCGGAGTTCTACGATACTCGCCTTTTGCAGGAGAATTCACATGGCAGAAGAAGCCATCAAGGCACAAGAGATTGTCCTCAATTCCCCAAGCCCATTCGACATTACGCCAGAGGAAATCGAAGACATCGCAACTGCTATCCGAGGTTTGAATCTGAACTGCGAAGTACGCACCAGTGTGACGCAGAGAGAGGGTGTTGCTATAACGTGGTTCGAGATATTGCGCATCGCTTTAATGGGTGGTGCGTTCGGTGCTGGGAAGCTGTTTACAGAGGAGGCAGTCAAAAAGATTGCCGACATTGCCGTAGATTGGGTACGGGAGCGATTCAAAGGGCGAAAGAAAGAATCAAAACGACCTGTCTACGTTGCCATATACGGGTCGGACGGAGTAGTGAAATCTGTTGTGATAAAGAATGCCACGGACGAACCGGAAGATCGTACCGATGAAGACCAGCGCCCGGCAAAAATGCTGAAGGAAAAGAAATAGTCCGGCGCAGTTTTGTTTCGTTTTTCGGTCATTTCGTCGCCCTGTAAATCGACCTGTATCTCGCATATCGGTTTGTCCAAATCTTTTGCATGTAGTTCCTTCGTGCGTCGGGATCTGGTTTCGGGTCACGGGGAGAGATCGACAAAACCTCTACGGAAGGAATTTCGGGCGCAGGAACTCCTTAGCGTGGAGTTCTATTCCGCCAGCGGCGGCCTCCTGATGGCGTGGCAGTCGGTAGTACACTTGAGGACATTAAGGGAGGTAGCTATCGCTTGGGAAGGTGCTTCGGCATAACGCGGAACGTACGTCGGTGCGGTCGTTTTGGAGGTTGGCGGTTTTTCTGCGACGACCACAGGTTTCAACCCCTAATATGGTTGTCATTTCTGATTTTTACCGTAGTCGCTGGCACGGCTTCAATTTACAGCGGATTCTTTACATCGAAACTCGAAACGCCGCCTCTTTCTCAGCCACAGTTACAAGCGCTTACAAAGCTGGACGAATTACTGAATGCACCCGACGAGGCGGCACTGAGGGGAAAATTCGGTTTTAGTGAAATGGTTTATGCGAACATCCGAATAACAAAGAGCGGACTATCGCTCAAACGTGGGTATACGAACGCCGACCGTCAATGGACAACAGATTACGTACATAGCCACGAAGTTCTTTGGGAACTCGGACCAACGATGAAAGTTGAAAAAGACAGCGAGGGCAGGGTCCAAATAATCGGAGATGGGAAGACACTTTCTCAGGTTGTACTCCCCCACATATACTCCGACAACTTTCGAACTCTTGAAGCCTACTCCTCTTCTTCGCTAGTGCCGAATAATGTTGCTGCGAAAATTAAAGAGCTAGTGCACATTATACAGGGGAACGCGAACCTATTAATCAACGTGTTGCAGGAAGTCTATAAAACAAATCCGCAACTTTTCCTCGAACATGATGACCCGAACTCGCCGAATTTTCATCTGATTGATAACAAGTACTGGTCGAAATTTACAAATATCAAACCCTTCGCTGAGGGTATCAGTCTAGAGATTCGGAAAATCAGAGAATCAAAGGATAAAGTCTCGAAAACTAATAGCGGCTCTGGCCCTCCGATGGAAAGTCACCAGACATCTGACACGGTGACGGCAATTGTGAGGCCTCCTACTGTGGTGGACTGGCATGATAAACAAAACTGGCAGAGATACCTACGCACCGCAATGACGAGGACGGACGTACGCCAAGTTTTTTGGGGAGCCGACGAAAATGTTCGTGTCCGGCGAAATCCAAACGTGGGACTACGGCTCCGGGCCAAATTTCGGTCGTATCACTTTCTTTGTTCAGAAAGAGACGCCCGATGGAGGCCTATATTCGTGGAGTGAGCCAAACTAACTTCCGTTCGAACTCATCGGCCCTCTAGCAACTTCCTCTCAAGTGGTCGGCCACTTCCTATCGATCCTTCCCAAAATAAACGCCGCCTCATCAATCGCCTTGTCCACGAAATACTGCTTGGCGAAATTCGGTTTATCCGACTCCATCGTTTCGATCAATTTACGGGCACAGAGCAAGGTTGAGGCGAACAGAATGGCGAACTTTCTTTCCTCGGTCATGGATGTCTTTCAGGAGAGGCGTGGATTGCGGGAGACCAGAGTACATGACCGCTAGATCGTCAGCAAGCTATGCGGGAAGGTGTGGAAATGACGGACGAGAAGTCAGTGACCATGATCGGGCGAGCTATTCCTTTATCTTTAATTTGCCAAGCTGAGTTTGAAAGCTGGAAGGCGCTAGTTCGAGATAGCGTTCGAACGATTCAAGGTTTACGTTGCCCATGTAGGCAGCAAGCATCGGTAGCATCTTCTCAACCGATCGATCTTCATGCTGCCAATTCGCAATTGAATGGACGGCAAAGCTGTGCCGTAAGTCGTGAATACGTGGTTGGTAGGAACTGTTAAGCCGTGTCACACCAGTCAGCTTTCGAAGTTGCTGGAACGCATGACCGACTACGGCATACGGAACTGGCTGTCCTTTCACAGTAAGAAAAAACGCTTTACCAGGGCCAGAGTTGGCTCTCTGCGACTCCTTCAGATACCGCCGCAACAATCGCGCGACATCCGAACCGATTGGAATATCACGCGAGAGTTGAGGATGCGCATCTTGAATGTGAATGATCTTCCGCTCCAGGTCGACATGCGAATCTGAAAGCCCAAGCACATGTCCAATCCGCATTCCTGTACCATAAACCAAGAGCAGAATAGTTCGGAGAGTAACTGCGTCCATTGAACAGCGCTGATATCGGACGCAGGCTGGTATAGCGTCTATTAGCCTTCGAATCTCCGAGCGTGAATATACAAACGGGAAAAAGCTTGTTTTGGTTGCTGGTTTCTGAGTCGCTCTTGGGATTTGCTTCAACTGCCGCCGTGCGAACCAGTAAACAAAAAATCTACTTAGGTACGAAACATACTGACGCCAAGTATTATTTGAAACAGCGTTTCGTGTAAGAAACTGCTCAAGACGTTGCTCTGTGATCGATGCAATGTCCACATTTCCAACGAAATGCGCGAAGCGCCACAGAATTGTTGCACTGGCTCTATAGATGAGACCAGTGGCACGCTTTCGCTCGATGTATACTTCGACGCACGAATACATCTTCATATCAACCCTCGAAGGCTAAAATTCGCGACCCTTCGGAGGGCCTCCAAGTCATACCGAGCATATTGGTTAACGCTAGATGTTTCTTTGTGCCCTAGAAAGGTCGCAATTTCCCTCAGGGATAAACCCGCCTTCATGAGACGCATGGCGCAAGCATGACGCAGCGCATGCGGTCCCTTGCGGGGAGAATCGACGGCGTTTTGACAAAATAGGCGGTTGCAGATGATGTACACCGTTCCATGCGAGAGTGGGCGATGAGGCAAGAGAGATGTGACAAAGAGCGACGGAGATTCGCAATTTGGACGAGCTTCACAGACATACTTTCGCAAACAGAACGCTGTCTTTTGATTCAGAGGAAAGCGTTGCGCTCGGTGATTCTTCCCTCGTCTTACAGTCAGAACAGCGCGCTCCAGATCAACATCTGTCAGACGGAGATCGCGGATTTCGCCGTATCGTAAGCCATAAACGGCAATCAACATCACTATGGCCCGATCTCGGATTTCGAGAGATGTATTTCCCCGCAAAGAGGCGATGATTCGCTGGACTCCATCCCAGGGCGGACCTTTCGGAGTGAATTGATGCTTGGACAGCGGGAATGTCGGAACTGCATGATATAGGCCGGGCCTAATCCATCCACGCTCTTCAGCATGCCTCAAGAACATGCGGACGGAATGGGCGGCAAGGCCCTGTGTCGCCCTAGCCCACCCGCCATCGCGCTTAAAATCGAGATATCGTTCAATGTGTTGCACTGTGACGTGACGCAACTGCACTCTGCGCTCCGCCAGCCAAGTTAGGAAAAATGAAACGTGCATGGTGCGCGTCTGGATTGTCGTGGCGGCAAGCCCGAATCTATTTCTCAGTCTATCTTCGAAGTCCCGGAGCCGCTCTTCAGAAATGCGAGTCTTAAGCGGCCCCGCGAGACAATCATTGTAACGAAGCCACCCACGGGCAATCCTCATGAAGAGTTCATACGTGCATTTTCCGGGTAATCTGTGTCGAAGTGGTCCTGCGTACTTTTCCCATTTTTGCCCGGCCCATCGGAGTTCTTCCGGTGTGACGACACGCATCTTATCCTTGAAACCAAGGATTCGATTTACTTGAAGCAAATGAGAAGAGAACTGTCGAAGCGTGCTTTCTGAGTAGCCTTGCTCTCTGAGGGAAGCCAAGAATTCACCGCGCTTTTTGCAAAAAGGTGCGGCGTTGTGACGATTGCGAAAAACTTGCATTCGATAGAAGGAATCGAAAAAGGACATTGCGGCGGACCTCTACCACATCCCATGCATTGAGCCGGAGATCGGTTTCGGAATAGCCCCCAGGACTACCGGGGAAGACGCGTTTTAATTGGTAGAACTCATACTCTGTTTTTACGAAGTCTTTCCACACACCGAGATGGTCGCTGTCCGACCCATGCAAGGGTGGAAATATTATAGTCGTGCAAAGCGCCTCGGGCCATGACAATCAAACAAGCTTTGAGATTCCCGAGAGTTGCGGCTAAGTACCTAGAACGCAGCAATGAAACTCACCACGATAGCCGCGAAACTCCGCATGACCGGCCGCCTCTGCCGGATGCGCGAAATTCATTAGCCTCGAACGGCAAACGGGGTAAGACTTGGAGGGTCGTCCAACACATCCGATGAGAGAATCATCGAGCAAAGAAAACTTACTTCACGGCCTCGGTCCCAGTTCGGTGATGACGCCGTGGTATTCGAGCCGCTTGTGGTTTTTCTGGTCTATGTAGTGAATGACGAGTGTAGGTGCTGCCCCGGACCTCAGCGACACGCGCAGTGTCTGTACTTCGCAAGCAAAATGCTTTCCGACGTTTACGTCAACGTTGCTTCCGCAAAGGATTGCATCGTGTGTCACAACCCATGAATCATGCCGAAGAACCGGAATGGAATTTTCCGGGTCGTTAATCACAACTGTCAACGTGGGAACTGAGCCAGCGTTCCCCCAGTTCGCGTGCCCAGCCTCGACAACTTCACAATCTGGACTCGCTTGAACTACAGCAGGTAAGACAGCGAACAGCAATATCGCTAAGAATGACTTCATCCGTGATTCTCCCTTTTTCTGATGTGTCTCCAGGACACCAGAGTGCAGCAAATGTCGAGAGGCGTCCCACGGTACGGAAGTACCAGAGCGTTTAGCAATTGGTCACTCATTCATGGAGACGGAAGGCAGGCACCGTGAACTGGCTTTTCTGTCTTGGTGTTGTGTCCCGAAAATCGGTTCGATAACTTCCACGTCACAAGCTTTATAAACCAATGCAATCAAGTGCCAGGACCATGTTCGGCGTAATGGTTGTGAGACCTATCCTTCTCGGTACGATCTTAACGTGACGCCTTGGACGTGAGAGGATACGTGCCGGAGGATTCATGGACATATTAGCGGCCTTAAAGCAGGAAGAAGCGAGGTTGCAGAAGCAGGCTGACGCGGCAAAGCAGCAGTTGGACACTGTGCGAGCAGCGATAAAGATTCTAGGCCGTGGAGTAGCGAGCAACAGTGACCCGATTGGAAAGAAGAAACGGGTAATGTCTTCCGCTGCGAGAGCGAGGATTTCGAAGGCAACAAAAGAGCGGTGGGCGAAGTTTAGAGCAGCGAAGGCGAAGGGGAAACGCTAGACTCCAGTTTATCTTTATCATTTTTGGAACTGTTGCCAGCGCATGCCGTGAGTCGTAGAATCCGGCAATGAAGTGCACTTTTGAATCAGACCCGAACTGGTTTGAGAAAGAAGAGGCAGCAATCGACGGCGCAGACGAACTTTGCCCGATCTGCGGATGCTGTTCACTTGTCAAGGCCGAAGTGGTGTCGGATTCTATCTTCGCCCAGGCCGAGCAATTCCAATCAGGCACGCCAGCAGGGCGGCATCTGGTTTGTGCAAGTGGCTGTAAGAAGGGCCAGCCCCACCGATAGGACCACCTGGCTGGTGATACACTTCCGCGATGGAAACCCTCCCCAAATTCCTCGCAAAACAAATAGAAAGTACTGCTTACCACGAGGCGGGACACATGACCGCCGCAATTGTGCAGGCAATGCCCATCCGAGCGAGTGGGCTGTATGCCGATTTGCAGGGTTGTGGCGTCGCAAACTATTTTGAACGACCCTTAACTGATCTCAGAATGACCGAACTCGATTCAAAGGAGAGAAAGCTGACTATCATTGCTCTCTTCGCTGGCCAAGTTGCGCAACTTAAATTTTACCCTGGATGCGCCAGTAACGGTTGGATGCATGACTTGTCCAAAATTTATACGCTCTGTCGCCAACTTCACCCTACGAATGAACAGGCACAAATTGAAATACGCGAGGACCTTCGGGAACGCACGAAGAAATTGATAGATAAGTTTTGGCCCATCGTCAAGGAACTCGCCAAAGCCCTTCTAGCGAAGCCTTGCTCCCCGATGCCACCCGAAGAGATCAAAGCTGGATGGGGTAAAGGAGAAGTCCGACACGTGAACGGACAGGAGGTGGTTGCCCTGTTTGCGAGGCACAATATCACGGCCAAAATCGTTGACGACGTTACGCAAGCGTACGATTCGGCTCAGGACACACCCCATTACAATAGCTTAGTTTGAGCCGCAGATGCTTGGAACCGTTGACAGCTGAGCCAGCGCGAAGGATACTGAATCGCAGCAAGGATTCTTAGTAGATATACCTACGGCGGTACTCCCAAAAGTGCCGTCCCGAAGGGCACAGCCCGAAGTAGACCTTGCCTCAAGATGGCGGTAAGAAGTAGCACCGACCACCGAACCTGAGCGAGTAGACCGCTTCTTAGCATCGGGTCGCGGACGCAAAAGCAGGGGAGGCAAGGACGCAAAACGGGCCTGGACTCAGGTTGAGCAAACGGAATCCGGCAGATGACACTTCTCTAGGAGTGTCCAAATGCCGGACAAGTTCAGTAAGAAAGCAATCCAATCAATTGAGAATTTTGAAGCAGTGGCTCTCCGCGCTATCGAAGCTGCGAAGAAGATAACGAGTCATGTGTTCTTGTACGCCTGGGCACTCTGGCACATCTATCGTTTCTTCATGGGCAAGCACTAAATTAGGTGGCTCAGTATCCCGCCCTTGGCACAACGATTATTTCAGAAACCTTCAATGGTTTGAGTTCAATCTTGTAGGTGTAGGTGATGATCGCGCCATAAAACTCATCAACGAGGGTCACATCGACAAAGAATTCGTTCACTGCTTTCTTAAATTCATAAACCGAGGGCTGCTTGAATTTGTTCACGCTGTGCCGATTATCCTGAAGAGCTATGGTCTTCCCTTCGCCCTCCACGACAAGAATGAGTTCCTTCGTGTCGGTAAGAGTGAACTCGACAGAATTGAAGCCCTCGTCAACCCACATGCCCTGATTGACTCGATGAACCTCTTCGAAGCTTTCCCTAATTCCGTAGTCAGATTTCGTCCGGTATGAAAGACGAGCGATCACCTGGGTGCCGCGAGGGTCTGCTGAAGGCTTATACATTCGGAAAGTTACTACAACTGCTCTGAGCGAGTCTCCACCTTCAGTAAATCCATGACCATCGTCGCTTTCGGTTACGAAGCATATTCTCGGAGGCAAACTACGTAGAACGGGTCTACCATCCTGGCTTTCTTCGGCGGGACGCGCAACCAGAACGGCAGGAGGTTCAATGGGCTTCGCGGGTGCAGCGCGGAGCGCATTCCGTAACCAGCGCCAGCCGCGAACAGCTGCGTCTCTCGCTTTTCCAACGAACGTGAAAATGGCAGTAAGGGAAGCCGCGATGGCGGCGAGATACTTGAGGAAGTCCGGTATGTGTTCTGAGGGCACCTGGATGGCTCACGCGCCAAGAATAGCATTAGCCGTTCAGGACTAGGTAACATGATAAAATTAAACAACAGAGTAAACCATATATGCCGAACAATCCCACTAAAGAGCAATTCTTTCGCATGTGGCCGCGTGCCCTATTTCACATAAAAGAGGGAAAGACGTTCATTGAACAACACCTCTCAGCCCCCGGAGTTTATGTTTTATATCGTGACGATGAGCCTTACTACATCGGTAAGACTAGCAAGCCGTTGTTCAAGCGACTGAAACAGCACGCGTTGAAACCTAACACACGATATTACAATTTCTGGAATTATTTTTCGGCATTCGAGATAGACAACGAGAACGAAAGGGACAAGATAGAGGCAATCCTCATTTCAGCTATGCCCACTGCGAATAACTCTCATCCAAGAGCATTTCATAGAAAGAAACTGGACCGAGACGCGGCAAAAATGCTCAATCGGCTTCAGGCGCGAATGCTGACAGGAATAGATGACCAGAGCGGCGAACTTGACCCAGAGAGTGGAGATGATGAAGAAAGCTGAACGGCGCGTTGTTGCTGGCACCCGCTTCGCGATGATCGACCCGAATGGAGAAACTGGCAGACGGAGCGTCCAATCCGACAAATTAGGAAAATAGGGAAGGGAAGCTTGCCCTAATTTTGCCCTAATTTGCCTAAACAGGCCAGCACAGCACGCAACGTTCCAGCAAGTTAAGTCGTTGTAAACCCAATAGATGAGGAAAGGGGTAGAAGACTGTTGGTCGGTTGCCCTGTGGTGGTCAGTCTCCTACCCCGCGAGTGGTCTTGCAGGTATAGACGACTATTCCCGTTGAAAAGTTTCTAAGTTCCCGAAAGATTTAACATCTCTTTTTCGTCTCGTAAATCGCGTCCAATTTGGCTCGCCAAATCCTGTAGCTCAGGCCTTCAGGCCTGAGGCTTTCCATAGCCCCGCCACGACCTATCCGACGCGACGAACCCCGTCACCCAAAAGACGTAAGCTACAGACCAGGCCAGCTTTAATCGATCTCCACCGTGTCCAGGTACCTCGCGACCGCCGCCTTCCACTTGAATTTCTCCGTAATCGCCTGCTGCAGCGCCTGTGCCGCCGCAGGCTCCCCGTGCGTCAAGTACACTTGTTTCGGCGCGGTCTGCAACCCGCCCAGCCAGCGCAGCAACTCGCTCTTCCCCGCGTGCGCCGAAAATTGTCCCATCTCCACGATCTCCGCCTTCACGGGCACCGGTTGGCCGAACAGGCTCAAAGTCTTTGCACCCTCTTGCAAGGCCCGCCCCTTCGTTCCTTCGGCCTGAAATCCTCCCAGGATCACGCAATTCCGCGCATCGCCAAGCCGCTGCGCCAGGTGGTGCAGCACGCGCCCGCCCGTCACCATCCCGCTTGCCGAAATGATGATGCACGGCGTCTTCACGTCGTTGATGGCCTTCGATTCCGCCACGCTCCGCGTCAGGTGAAACGTGTGCACGTTCAGCGGATCGCCTCCGCCCTGCTCTTCGCGCGTGAACTCTAAATCGTGATCTTCCTTGTACTTCACATACAGGTCCGTCGCGCTCAGCGCCATCGGGCTGTCCACATACACCGGCACCCTCGGAATCTTCTGCAAATCCTCCAGTTGCCGCAGGTAATACATGAACGTCTGCGTCCGCCCGATCGCAAACGCCGGTATCACGATGGACCCGCCGCGCTTCACTACCCGGTTCACCACATCCGCCAGGACTACCAGCGGATCGCCCGCTTCGTGCTCCCGGTCCCCATACGTCGATTCGCAAACCAACGTATCAATCTGTTTCGTCGTGGGCGAAACAGGATCGTTCAGGATCGGCTGGTCGTATCTGCCCACGTCGCCCGAAAACACCACCACAGCCTTTTTCCCGTTTTCCGTGATCGTCAGTTCCAGGCTCGACGATCCCAGAATGTGCCCCGCGTCGTAAGACTCGAAATGAAACTCCGGCGACAAATCAAACCCGCCCTTCCGCGGCATTGGCTTCAACTGCGCCAGCACCGGCGTCACATCATCTGCCGTGTACAGCGCCCGCGGGTCCGCATGCTTGCTCCACTTGTTCTTGATCGCGTTCTTGGTCTCTTCTTCCTGTAGGTGCCCGGAATCCTTCAGCAGCAGGTTCGTTAAATCAATCGTCGCCGGATTCGCATAAATGGGTTTCTTATACCCGTCCCGCGAAAGCACCGGCAGCCATCCCGTGTGGTCCAGGTGCGCGTGCGTCAGCACCAGGTAATCGATCGTCTTCGGATCCACCGGCAGCGGATTCCAGTTCCGCTGCTTCAGGTCGTCCGTCCCCTGAAACAACCCGCAATCAATCAGCAGCTTCTTGCCAGCCGCCTCCACCAAATACTTCGACCCCGTAACACAACCAGCCGCACCCAAAAATGTAAGTTTCGCCATGGCCCCTGCATTTTACCCGAATCCCATGCACCCGCAATGATGCGTGCCCGCAATACCTGTAGCTCACCCCTTCAGGGGTGAGGCCTTTCACCGCCCCTCCACCCAACCAATTTGCGAAGCACAAGACCCCGGCCATACCATTTCCGAACAAAAGAAATCGACGCGCAAATTTCGGTCCTCCCAAAAACAAAAACGGGGCGAGCCTCCCAGCCCGCCCCTTTTCCGTACTTAAAACTAACAACTATTGACTAAAAACTGCCTCAGGCCGCGTCGAACCGATCGTTATTCATCACCTTGCTCCACGCCGCCACGAAGTCCTTCGCAAACTTCTCCTTCGAGTCCGCAGCCCCATAGACCTCCGCAAAGGCGCGCAACTGAGAGTGCGAACCGAAGATCAGGTCCACACGCGTGCCGGTCCATTTGACCTCGTTCGTCTTCCGGTCGCGTCCTTCGTAGACCGCCCCGGACCCGTTCGATTCGCTGGACGGCTTCCATTCCGTCCCCATGTCGAGCAGGTTGACGAAGAAATCATTCGTCAGTGTTCCCGGCCGTTTGGTGAAGACGCCGTGCTTGGCGTTCCCGGTGTTCGCACCCAGAACGCGCAGGCCACCGACCAGCACCGTCATCTCCGGCGCCGTCAGCTTAAGCAATTGCGCTTTGTCCACCAACAACTCCTCTGCCGACATGCGATGCTTGCCGTGCAGATAGTTGCGGAACCCATCCGCCTTCGGCTCGAGCGCCTCGAACGATTCCACGTCCGTATGCTCCTGCGAAGCATCCATCCGCCCCGGCGTGAAAGGAACTTTCACGCTCATTCCGGCATCCTTCGCAGCCTTCTCGACCGCCGCACAACCGCCCAGAACGATCAGGTCCGCCAGCGAAACCTTCTTTCCGCCCGATGCAGAAGCATTGAACTCCTTCTGAATCCCTTCAAGCGTCTGCAGCACCTTCCCCAGTTGCGCCGGCTGGTTCACCGCCCAGTCCTTCTGCGGCGCCAGGCGAACCCGCGCCCCGTTCGCTCCGCCGCGCTTGTCAGAGCCGCGGAACGTCGAAGCCGACGCCCAAGCCGTCGACACCAACTGCGAAACGCTCAAGCCTGACGAGAGAATTTTCGCCTTCAGCCCGGCAATCTCCTGCTCCCCGACCAACGGATGATTCACCGCGGGGATCGGGTCCTGCCACGCCAGCGTCTCCTTCGGAACTAGCGGCCCCAGATAACGCACAATCGGGCCCATGTCACGGTGCGTCAGCTTGAACCACGCCCGCGCAAACGCATCCGCGAACTGATCCGGATGCTCGTAGAACCGTCGCGAAATTTTTTCGTAAGCAGGATCGAGCCGCAACGAGAGGTCCGTGGTAAGCATCGATGGCGCGTGACGCTTCGACGAATCGTGCGCATCCGGCATCTTCCCGGCGCCTGCGCCATTCTTCGGAGTCCACTGATGCGCACCGGCCGGGCTCTTGGTCAACTCCCATTCATAGCCGAAAAGGTTTTGGAAAAAATTATTGCTCCACTTCGTCGGCGTCTCGGTCCAAATCACTTCCAGGCCGCTGCCGATCGCGTCGCCTCCCTTGCCGGAGCGGAACTTGCTCTTCCAGCCAAGGCCCTGCTCCTCGATCGCCGCCGCTTCGGGCTCCGCGCCCACGTTTGCCGCATCACCCGCGCCGTGCGTTTTGCCAAACGAGTGCCCGCCGGCAATCAGCGCCACGGTCTCCTCATCATTCATCGCCATGCGGCGGAACGTTTCGCGGATATCTCTGGCCGCCGCGATCGGATCCGGCTTGCCGTTCGGCCCTTCCGGATTAACATAGATCAGCCCCATCTGCACGGCGCCCAGCGGATTCTGCAAATCGCGGTCCCCGCTGTAGCGCTCGTCGCCCAGCCACGTGCTTTCGGGACCCCAGTTCACCTCTTCAGGCTCCCACACGTCCGCGCGCCCTCCGCCAAAACCAAACGTCTTGAATCCCATCGACTCCAGCGCGACGTTCCCCGCCAGAATCATCAGGTCGGCCCAGGAAATCTTCCGCCCGTACTTCTGCTTGATCGGCCACAGCAAGCGCCGCGCCTTGTCCAGGTTCACGTTGTCCGGCCAGCTGTTCAGCGGAGCGAATCGTTGTTGCCCCGCCCCCGCGCCGCCGCGCCCGTCGTGAATGCGATACGTGCCCGCACTGTGCCACGCCATGCGAATAAACAACCCGCCGTAGTGCCCAAAGTCCGCCGGCCACCAATCCTGCGAATCGGTCATCAACGCGTGCAGGTCCTTGATCACCGCATTCAGGTCCAGCGTCTTGAACTCCTTCGCGTAATCGAACTCCGCGCCCATCGGATCCGACAGGTTCGAATGCTGGTGAAGAATCTGCACGTCCAGCTGGTTCGGCCACCACTCCCGGTTCGTTGGTGCGGGTGCTCCCGCAAATGGGCACTTCGTTTCAGTTGCCATCTTTACTCTCCAATCTTCTTTCTCGTTTTCGTGTTCGCTTGGATCACGGATCATCCATCTCTGCAAATAAATGCAAACTCACGGGCAGGCTCGCATCGCCAGCGGAACTCAACCGCCCACTCTTCATCGTATGCTCCTACCGCCTATTGTTCCAATATCTACTTCAGATACAATGGATAGGCACAGCCTATGGCAGAAATCAGCTTCCTGATCGCTGTTATCTGCTATCTGTTATCCCTGTGTCGAAGGCAAAGCCCGATGTCGAGCAAATTCTTACTGATCACTGATCACTGATTACCGATTACCGATTACTTTCTTCCCCCATGGAACTCCATCAACTCCGCTACTTCTCCGCCGTCGCCGACACCGGCTCCTTCTCCCGCGCCGCCGAAAAGTGCCACGTCTCCCAGCCCTCGCTCTCCCAGCAAATCCAAAAGCTCGAATCCGAACTCGGCGGCCGCCTCTTCGACCGCCTTGCTCGCTCCGTTCGCCTCACCGACCTCGGCGAAGCCTTTCTCCCCCGCGCCCGCTCCGTTCTCCACGAACTCTCCAGCGCCAAAGACGAGCTCTCCGAGCGCCTGCAATCCGAAGCCGGCCCCGTCGTCATCGGCGCCATCCCCACCGTTGCTCCCTATTGGCTTGCGCAGCGCCTCGCCACCTTCTCCCGCAAATTTCCCAAGGTCCATCTCACCATCGCCGAAGAAATCACTCCGGTTCTTCTTGATCGTCTCCGCACCGGCTCCGTGGATCTCGCCGTCCTCGCCCTTCCCATCCGCGGCCACGAATTCGACGCTCATCCGCTCTTCACCGAACGCCTCTACGCCGCTTTGCCGAAAAATCACAAACTCGCCCGCCGCCCCGCGTTGCAACTCGCCGATCTTCGCCGTGATCCATTCCTCTTTCTCCGCGACGGCCACTGCTTCCGCGATTCCGCCGTCGCCGCCTGCAACCGCGCCCGCCTCGACCCGCGCGTAGTCTTCGAAAGCGGCCATCTCTCCAGCCTACTCGCCATGGTCGGCGCCGGCATGGGAGTCTCGCTCGTCCCCGAAATGGCCGTCGACAAATCCCGCTCCTGCCGCTTCGTCCGCATCGCTGACCCCCAAGCCCAACGCACCATCGCCGCCGCCGTCCTCCGCAGCCGCACCCTGAACCGCGGCTCCCGCGCCCTCCTTTCCCACCTCCGCTAAATTCCCGCGTAGCGGCCACACTTCAGGTGGCCCCGAATCGTGTGGGGCCCGCCTTCCGAGGCGGGCGCCTTTTGAGCCCAAAACAAAAACGCGGGTGCGGGTTTTTCCGCTCTACTGTAGTGGCCGACCTTTAGGTCGGTCCGTCCCGACCGTCCCCTCAATTCTTGTGATAGAATTCTCGTTGTACCTCCGGTGGGGCCGTGGCGCAGCTGGGAGCGCGCCTCGATGGCATCGAGGAGGTCGTGGGTTCGAACCCCATCGGCTCCACCAATTTTCAATTGAAATATTCCTGTAGCTCACCCCTTCAGGGGTGAGGCTTTCCATAACGCCACCGACCAACTCTCCGCCCGAACGCGCATGACCTCACCACGCCGAAAAAACTTAGGCCCCAAGGGCCTGAGTTACAACCCTTGCAATCCTTAAACATCCTCACTCCACATTCCCGCCCCTATAGCCCTCCCCCTCCTGCCGACAACGCTCCTAATAAAGGAGCCCGCTCACGCACGTCCATTCCTAAACTTCTCCCGGGCTCAGTTCTCTCGTCGCAACCCTCGGCCTCACAATAACCAGTTGCAGTTCCTCAACCCCGCCTCCCCCCTCCACCGCCCGTTCTTACGGCGTCCCCGACTCCCCGAGCTCCTGGCCCGGTGCTCCCTTCGTGGTGCCTGCCGGTTCCTTTTCAGAGCCATCGCCAACGTAAGATATTGAAATAACATGTGTTACTGTCATTCTCGCCCGTCTGACCTCCGTCACCTTTTTCCACCGCTTTTCCACCTATCCTTTGGTGGACATTCCCGGGTCCTTTCGGTATCCTCACCCTTCCGCTAGACCCGGCCCAAATTCTAAGGAGTCATTCCCATGGCATCGCCCGCAGTCTCCACTAAGTTCCGCGCCGTTGTCTGTCGCCATTGTGCCAAGCCTATTCGTATCCCTGCCTTGGTCATGAAGAAGGAGACCGAGTTTCAGTCGCTCACAGATTCCAGTGACATTCACTACCACCTCATTTCCCGGGTCTTCAATGTGCGCTGCCGTTGCTGCGAGCGCGAGTCGGTCTACTCCATCAATCAGATCATCGACTATCCTTTTGCCATGGCTGCCTCATCGGACTGCAAGTCCGCCGCTCTCTAAAACGCATCTCCAGAAATCTGACAACTCCCGTACGCCCCGCTCGCCGCGGCGAGCGGCCCGCGCTTATTTTAAGTGCGGCCTGCCCCGAGCTTGCAGAAGGGAAGCGCAGCTTCCGCTTTGACAGCCTAACTGGCATCACCTAACCTTCCTCTGTCTCCAAGCCCTACAACAGTTCGGCCTTCACCTCCGATAGCTTTCTCTGAAAAACAGCGACGCTCCCCCGAAGCGTCCCCGCAGCCGCACGGCGAAAATTCTCCAACTAAATCATCACACGCACTTCCGCATTGCGCCTCGTACCAAATCCACCCGCCAGCGCGCCTCGATCCCCTCAATTCGCCCTTCCCACAAATCCCCTCTCAAGGCAAAATAGCTCCGTCGCTAGCCCATGCCTAACCAACACGATAATTCCTCACCCGGAGCGCGCCTGATTCTCCGCATCGTCGCTTTGCTCACGCTGTTATTTTTTATCGCCTATGCGGTCGACCTCACCTGGTACCACACCCGCCTCGCGGTTCCCCGCCTGGGCTCCGCCAACTCCTCCGTCCACCGCATTCGTCTTCTCGCCATTCCCGGCAAAGGGAACAAAACCGAATACGAGCTCGACGCCGTCACTCCCGAAGAAGATGTCCCCTGCAGCCGCACACTTTTCCCTCATGCAAATCACAATCCCTGCTGGTACGTCTCCCGCCACGCCAAAGATCCTATCGCGATGTAATCAGCCTTCATTTCAGCGTAATCAAGCGCCGGAGGCGCGAAAGACCTTAGCCCAGGGCGTAAGCCCTGGGGAGGGATACATAAAACGATTGAGCCCCGGAGGGGCGGCAGATTCTTCCACATCCAATCTCAAATGCCCACCTCACGCCATTCCACTCGCCCCTTTCACCCCTGCCTAATCCAACACCGCCCTCCCTCTTCCATTTCTCCCGCAATTCCGATATGTAATTCGCTCAGGAGGTACGCTCATGCTCCCTGCGTGTCGTTCGACCTTCCTGGTTTTGGCCGTACTTTTCTTCCTCTACTCCTCTCCGCAAACCCCAGCTCCTCCCGCCGACCCCAAAGCCGAAATCCTCGCCTTCAACGAAAAATTCATCAATGCCCACCTGCGCATGGACAATCCCGCCATCATCGCCATGTGGGCCGATGACGGCGTCAGCCTCCTCCCCAGCATGCCGCCCATGGTTGGCCGCGCCACGATCGGAAAATTCATCACGGACATCACCGCGCAGATGCCCGGCTACAAGATTGTCCGTGAAAAAATCGATTTCCACGACATTCAGGTTTCCGGCGACTGGGCCTCCGAGTGGGGTCTCGAGACGCAAGGCCTCCAGCCTCCCAATCAGCCCGTAATGGAAGGCTACGGAAAAATTCTCTTCGTCCTGCACAAAGACCCCCACGGCGAATGGAAAATCCAGCACGAAATGTGGAACGCCAACCCCAAGCCCTGAACCAGTAGCACAGGCTTCAGCCTGTGTTCCTGTCTTTCCTTCTTCTGTAGGGGCCGGGCTTGCCCGGCCCTCTTGGGTTCGTTTTTTCCTAATCCGTCATCCCGACCGGAGAGCCGCGCAGTTCGCGGCTCGCAGTGGAGGGACCGTGGCAATACCTCAAATATTCCATCAAACCGCGCGCCAAGCTTCCAACCGCTCCTCTTTGCCTCCCGTGATCTGATCGCTGCTATCTGTTATCTCAAAACGGACGGCCACCACTGCTCGCACCTAATCCTTTTCCACTATTCCCACCCCGCTCCAATCCCGATACATTCCCCAAACTCACGCATTACTCCATTTCCAGCGTCGCTCCATGGAGGGTCACAATGTCCGCCCAAACTTCCGCCCTGAACTTCAATCCATCCCTCGCCACCATCGGCAACTGGCGCAGCCGCGTTCTCGCCATTTTTCTGATGGTCGCCATCGCCGGCATTTTCTGGGTGGACTCCCGCTACCCCGCGCTCCTGAAGCGCTATCACGCCGGCACGCAACTCAAAGCCACCGGCGCGCTCACCTTCGGCACCGTCTACCAGGTCGATCACTCGATGCCGCTGGCCACCCGCGTCTGGCGCACCACAGTCAACTGGCTCGACGCCAATCGCATCGGCATGACCTTTTCCTTCCTCTTCGGGCCCGCCGCGCTCACTTTCCTCGCCACTCTTCCGCGCCGCAGATTCCGATCGCGTTACCTCAACACGCTCTTCGGCGCCGCCGCCGGCGTTCCTCTTGCCGTCTGTTCCAATTGCATAGCGCCCATCGCTCGCGGACTCTTCGCTTCCGGCATGAGCGCCGAATCCGTTCTCGCAGCCATGTTCGCTTCGCCCGCGCTCAACGTGGTCGTCCTCGCCATGACCTTCGCGCTCTTTCCGCTCTCCGTCGCGTTCCTCAAACTAACAACCGTCCTCTTCCTGATCTTCGTCTTTGCTCCCGCCGTCGCCTCTCGCCAGAAGCCTGAAGCTACCGCCATAACATGTCCTATCGAAATTCCTTCTGCGGAGACCTGGCCGCACGCGGCGGCCGGCGTCGCGCGCTCCTTCGCAAAAAGTTTCTGGTATGTCGCAAGAGTTGCGCTGCCGCTGATGATCCTCGCGGCCATTCTCGGCGCGCTAGTAGTCGAACTTCTCCCGCCGCAGGCGCTCATCGCCCACGTCTCCGTCGGCGGCATCATTCTCGTAGCCCTCGTTGCCGCGTTCCTGCCCGTGCCCATGGCCTTCGACGTCGCCATCGCCTACGTCGCCATGACCAAAGGCGTCCCGCTGCCCTACGTCGTCACAATTCTCTGCACTCTCGGCATCATCAGCGTCTATTCGCTCTCCGTCGTGGGCAAATCCCTCTCCTGGCGTGTTGCCGCCGCAGCCTACGCCACCGTAGCCGCCCTCGGCACCACCGCCGGTCTCCTAACTCGCCTTTTTTTGTGAGGATTACCTTCCTGGATTGTCGTACGTTTTGTAGGGCCCGCCTTCTGAGGTGCGTTGTTTGCGACCCGGATGGTTTTACGGGGCCGGCCGCGCTTCCGGTGTAGGGGAGGCTTTACGCCGCCCTCTTTCTTTTTCCTACTCCCCGCCGCCCTTCACTTCCCTCATCCTCTTCTCCAAATATCTCCGCTCGCTCTCATTCGTCACCAACCCCAGCGCCTTCTGATACTCCTCCGCCGCCTCTGCAAAATTCCCTAACCGACGGTGCATATCCGCCCGCGCCGCGTGCAACAAGTGATAATTTTCCAGATCGCTCTTCTCCGCCAATTCCTGCATCAACTCCAACCCGCGCTCCGGCCCCTCCGCCATCGCCACCGCCACCGCACGGTTCAGCGAAACCACTGGAGAAGGCTGCAGCCGCGCCAGCTCATCATAAAGTCGCACAATCTCCCGCCAATCCGTCTCCTCCGCACGCGGAGCCCGGCAATGCATCGCCGCAATCGCCGCCTGCAGCGCCAGCGGCCCCGGCGTTCCCCGCAGCGCCTCTTCCACCAGCGGAATCGCCTCGCGGATCTGCTCCCGCTTCCACCGCGAGCGATCCTGCTCCTCCAGCACCACAATCTCTCCCGCCGCATCCAATCGCGCCTCGCGCCGCGCATCGTGCAGCAGCATCAGCGCCACCAGCGCCGTCGCCTCTCGCGGCGTCTGCGGCGCCATCAAGCTTGCCACCAATCGCCCCAGTCGAATGGCCTCGGCGCACAAATCAGAGCGCAGCAGGGAATTCCCGCGCGTCGCTGCGTACCCCTCGTTGAACACCAGGTAAATCACCGTCAGCACCGCATCCAGCCGCTCCGCCATCGCCTTCGTTTCCGGCACGATGTAGGGAATCTTCGCGTCGCGGATCTTCCGCTTCGCCCGCACCAGCCGCTGCGCCATCGTTGTCGGGGACGTCAAAAACGCTCGCGCAATCTCCTCCGTCTCCAGTCCGCAGAGAGTCCGCAGCGTCAGCGCCACCTGCGCCTCCGGTGCCAGCGCCGGGTGGCAGCAGGTAAAAATCAACCGCAACCGGTCATCCGGGATTTCACCGGAGTCATAGTTCGGCTCGCGGCTCTCCGTTCCAATCTCCGAATTCCCATAAAGCGCCAGCTTTTCCGCGTACCGCCCCTGCCGCCGGATTCGGTCAATCGCCTTGTTCCGTGCTGTCTGGATAACCCACGCTCGCGGCGACTCGGGAACTCCCCGTTCGCCCCACTGGTCCACCGCCGCGGTAAACGCCTCTTGTGCGCACTCCTCGGCTAGGTCAAAATCTCCCACCAGCCGGATCAGTGTGGCCACGATTCGACCCCATTCGGCCCGGTAGACGGTTTCAACGGCGGTGGCTGCGGCGGAGCTCATGGTTGGTCCAAATATCTTACGGTACCCTGTCGATTTCTGCCTCGCCCGTTCGACCTTATATATGGAAGCAGGAGGAACCCATGAAATACATGCTAATGATGTACGCTGACGAAAACGGAGCCCCGACCCAGGAGGAGCAGGAGCATTGTTACGCCGAATCCACCGCTTTTGCCCAAAAACTCCATGCAGACGGCAAGTTCCTCGGCGCCGCGCCCCTTCAGCCCACTTCCACCGCCACCAGCCTCCGCCACCAGGACGGAAAACGCCTCGTCACCGACGGCCCCTTCGCCGAAACTCGCGAGCAGCTCGGCGGCTTCTTTCTGATTGATGCCAAAGACCTTGACGAAGCCATCGACATCGCCGCACGCGTCCCGGCCGGCCGCTGGGGCACTGTGGAAATCCGTCCGCTTGTCGAGGTCGACGGCCTCCCCAAAACTTAATTCCCCGGCTCGGTCGATTTTTTGCCCTCCCATTCGTCTTAACTTGTAGAGGGCAGGAACGCCCAGCCGGACAGGCTCCCCGCTCTCGTTACCTGATAGCTTAAACAGGAGGCAGCACCGTGAGATTCATGATGATTGTCAAAGCCAACAAAGACAGCGAAGCAGGCAAGCTGCCCCCCGATGAAATGATCGCGGCGATGGGCAAATACAACGAAGAGTTAATGAAAGCGGGTGTCCTTGTTGAACTCGGCGGCCTACAATCCTCCGCCAAGGGCGCGCGGGTCCGGTTTTCCTCTGGCAAAACCATCGTCATCGACGGCCCCTTCGCCGAAACCAGGGAACTCATTGCAGGCTACTGGGTCATCAACGTGAAGTCCCGCGAGGAAGCCATCGCCTGGGCCAGGCGAGTGCCTCCTCCCCACGGGCCGGATCAGGAGTGCGAACTCGAAATCCGCCAATTCTTCGAACTGGAAGATTTTGTTCCCAGCGAAGCGGTGGACCACCACAAGGAACTTGGCAAGAAACTCGCAGCAGGCAAACAGTAGCCGCCGCCTGAAACGATCTGCTGGCACAGCCATTCCTGCCTGTCCTGAGCGGAGCCGAAGGGGCTGTGCTCTTAGGCGACGGGCGAGAATTTCATATCAACTGAGAGGAAAATCCGATGCAAAAAATCGTCACTTTCTTGTGGTTCGACAACCAAGCCGAAGAAGCCGCCAACTTCTACGTCTCCCTCTTCAATAATTCCAAGCTCGGCAAAATCTCCCGTTACGGTGATGCCGGTCCCGGCCCCAAGGGTTCCGCGATGGGCGTCTCCTTTCAACTCGAGGGCCAGGAGTTCTTTGCCCTCAATGGCGGCCCGCATTTCAAATTTACGCCTGCCATTTCGCTATTCGTCAACTGCGAAACGCAAGAGGAAGTGGACGACCTTTGGGCAAAACTTTCCGCCGGCGGCCGCACCGATCGCTGCGGCTGGCTCCAGGACAAGTTCGGCCTCTCCTGGCAAATCATCCCCAAAGTTCTGGGCGAACTCCTCGGCCACAAAGATCCGCAAATCGCCCAGCGCGCCATGCAAGCCATGCTGCAAATGACCAAGATCGATATCAACAAACTCCAGCAAGTGGCAGCCGAAGCAAAATCCACTGCCACTTCTGGTGGTTAAAAGCTGTAAGCCAAAAGTCTGTGCCCAAAAACTTAAAACTTAAAACAAACAGTCAAGACCTGAATCCAAAAAAGGAGCACAACATGCAATTCAATTCCTATCTCTTGTTCGACGGCAACTGCGAGGAAGCATTCACGGCGTATGCGAAAATCTTCGGCGGAAAAATCGAAGCCATGCTGACCCACGAAGGCACGCCTGCCGCCGCACAGGCCCCGCCCGAATGGCAGAAGAAAATTCTCCACGCGCGCCTTTCCATCGGCGACGCCATCCTCATGGCTTCCGACGCGCCTCCAGGTCGCTACTCCAAGCCCCAGGGCTTCAGCGTCAATATCGGCCTCACTGACGTCAACGAAGCCGAGCGCATCTATGCCGCGCTCTCCGAAAACGGCGCCATCTCCATGCCCCTTGCCGAAACCTTCTGGGCTCAGCGCTTCGCCATGTTCACCGACCGCTTCGGCACTCCCTGGATGATCAACGTCGAGCGTGCCGGCGCCCAAGCCGCTTAATTTTTCCCGGTTTTGGGGTAGGATAGTTTCCCCGGATCCTCGAACAATATTGCGTTCACGAATCGCACACAAAAGGAGCGGAAGCACATGAGCAAGGTTCGAGTGTTGGTTGGCACGAAGAAGGGCGCGTTTATTTTGTCCGCCGACGGCAAGCGCGAAAAGTGGGAAGTCAGCGGCCCGCATTTCGCCGGCTGGGAGATCTATCACCTCAAGGGTTCCCCCGTGGATCCGAATCGCATCTACTGCTCGCAATCGAGCGGCTGGTTCGGGCAGGTAATTCAGCGTTCCGATGACGGCGGCAAAACCTGGTTTCAGCCGGGCACGCCTCCGGGCGAAACCAAAACGCCCGATGGAATGCCGAAAGGCGAAAGCAACAAGTTTAAATACGACGATTCAAAGGAAACCGGCAAGCCGCTCACCACCCACCAATGGTACGACGGTACGCAGCATCCCTGGGAATTCAAGCGCGTCTGGCATCTCGAGCCGTCGCACACCGATCCCAATCTCGTCTACGCCGGCGTCGAAGACGCCGCGCTTTTCAAGTCCACCGACGGCGGGAAAAACTGGCACGAACTTTCCGGCCTCCGCGGCCACGGCACCGGGCCCCAGTGGCAGCCCGGCGCCGGCGGTATGTGCCTTCACACCATCATTCTCGACAGGAAAAATCCCAATCGCATCTACATCGCCATTTCCGCCGCCGGCGCGTTCCGCTCCGACGACACGGGCAAAACCTGGAAGCCGATCAACCAGGGTCTTGTCTCGCAATTTATTCCCGATCCCAACGCCGAAGTCGGCCACTGCGTTCACCACGTCGCCATGCATCCCTCGAAGCCCGATACGCTCTTTATGCAAAAGCACTGGGACGTCATGCGCAGCGACAACGCGGGCGACCGCTGGCACGAAGTCAGCGGCAATCTGCCCACCGATTTCGGCTTCGTGATTGACGTCCACGCCCACGAACCCGAAACGATTTACGTCGCGCCCATCAAGAGCGACGGCGAACATTTCGTTCCCGAAGGCAAGCTCCGCATCTACCGCAGCAAGTCCGGCGGCAACGAGTGGGAAGCGCTCACCAAGGGCCTTCCGCAGAGCGATTGCTACGTCAACATCCTCCGCGACGCCATGGCGGTGGACTCGCTCGACTCCTGCGGCGTTTACTTTGGCACCAGCGGCGGCCAGGTGTATGCTTCCTCTAATGCGGGCGATTCCTGGGCGCCAATCGTGCGCGACCTGCCCGCCGTTCTTTCAGTCGAGGTCCAAACGCTGTCATGATTCGCCGACCATGTCGTGGCCAAATTGGTGGCACAGCCATTCCTGGCTGTGCTCTTGGGTTATCCCTTGGAGACCTGTGAAATGAGGTTCACTATTCAATCTTCATCCGGGCTGCAAATACTCCGATGATTCGCGTCCTACTGCCGGCGCATCTCCGCACCTTGGCTCACGTGAGCGGCGAGGTCACTCTCGAACTCGCCGCACCCCCCACATTGCGCTCCGTCCTCGACGAACTCGAAGCGCGCTATCCCATGCTCTGTGGCACCATCCGCGATCACGACACGCTGCAGCGCCGCGCCTTCCTGCGCTTCTTCGCCTGCGCCGAAGACCTCTCTCACGAACCGCCAGACACGCTACTTCCGCCCGAAGTCGCTGCGGGCAAAGAACCCTTCCTGATCATAGGCGCCATAGCCGGCGGATAATTCCGTCTCCTCATTCCTATTTCTGCATTCTTCCATCTAGCGCTGGTCTTTTAAGCCAGCCTCTTCGTCCGCCGCAACTCCACCACCAAATACGCCACCACCACAATATTCACCGCCAACACCACCACTCTCGGCCACGTCGTTTTCAAATAAATCTCGTAAATCTCCAGCGGCATCAGCGACGCCGTCGTCACGATCGTCAGATACTCCGCCCAGCGCTTGGCCATCGCCAGGCCGGTGCCCTCGCAAAGAAACAGCGCCGAATAGAAAAACGTCCCCACGCTCAATTGCCGCAGCCGGTGCTCGTCCACATTGGATAATTTCTGCACCAGCCACAGCAGGTAACGGTTGTGCGGGTCGGCGCGCAGCAGTTCGATCCAGTGCGCGAACTCTTTCGGCAGGTCTCCGTTCAGGAAATGCAGCGCGCCCAACCCCAGCGCCAGCAGCCCAATCCCGTTCACGAACTTCAGCGCCGCGATGGCCATCAGTCCGCCGTGCTTCTTGTGCCCGTTTTTTTCCGTCCTCATCTCTGATTGACTCTAGCATGCTATCTGGCTTCGGCACCTGCGCTCTCCTCCCCGGTGTGCTCGCGGGAAACAGGCTGCAAAACACCGCACTCTTGTTTATGGTGGGTTTAACTTGGGGCGGCTACCTTTGCGCCCGCCGGGAGCCGTGATATGAAAAATTCTTTCCGGATCAGGGCGTTGGCCGCGCTTTTCGTCTGCGGTGCCGCGGCGGTGCGTGCGCAGGACGCGAAAAGTTTGAAGCTCGTGCAAACCATTCCCATGCCCGATTTGAAGGGGCGGCTCGATCACATGGACGTGGATGTGAAGGGGAAGCGCCTGTTCGTCGCGGGACTGGAGAACGGCTCGGTCGAGGTCGTCGATTTGCACGCGGTCCGCTGGACCAAAAGCCTTCCCGGGTTTCAGAAACCGCAGGGGATCGCCTATGTGGCGGCGCTGAACAAGCTCTTTATCGCCAGCGGCGATGATGGCATGGTGCGCGTCTTCAGTGGTGACACGCTACAACTGTTGGATGCCATCAAGCTGGACCTGGGCCCGAATCGCCTGGCGTACGATTCGGCCAGGCAGATTCTGTATGTCGGCTACGGCGGCAAGGACGCCGGAAAAGACTACGGCGAAGTTGGCGCGATCGATGCGCGCACGGACAAAAAGATTTTCGACGTGCAGGTGGCGGCGCATCCTTCGGAGATGCTGCTGGATAGTTCGGGCGAAACGTTATTCGTCTTTATCTCTGCGGCGAGCAAGATCCAGGTGGTGGACATCGGCAAGCGCGAAGTCCGCGCCACCTGGCAGGTGAGCAGTCAGCGGCCGGGCGATGCCGCTCTCGATGAATCGGCCGCCCGCTTGCTCATCGGCACGCACACTCCCCCGGAGATGATTGCGATGGACGCCAAAACCGGAAAGGAAGTGGCCCATCTGCCGACCACCGACGGGATGGACGGTGTGTATTTCGACGCCCCGCGGAAGCGTATCTACATTTCGGGTGGCCGCGGCGAGGAAGTCGGCTCCGTTTACGTGTATCAACAGAAGAGTGCCGACAGCTACGAGCTTGTGGGAAAGATTCCGACGCGCCCGGGAGCGGGAACTTCGTTCTGGTCGCCGGAACTGAATCGGTATTATGTCGCGGCTCCTGCCACCGGGCGGGAGCCCGCGGCGATACTGGAGTTTGAACCGGTGCCGTAGCTGTGCAATCTGATCGCGGCCGCGACGAAATCAAAATGAGCTTGTGGATTTCCAATCAGGAGGAACTATGAAAAAGCTGTTGGCAATCGGAGCACTGACCTTTGCGGGGCTGGGAATAGTTGCTCTCCGTGGCGGGCACACGGCGAAGGCGCAATCCACGGGGCGCGAGATTCTTCCGCTGCAGCTCGAGGAGGAAATTCCCGTTCCCGGTGTCGCGGGCAGGCTCGATCATTTCACCGCTGACGTTAAGCGCAAGCGCTTGTTCGTGTCCGCGTTGGGGAATAACACGGTCGAAGTGATCGACACCTTTGCAGGCCGCGTGATCCGCTCCATCAAGGGACTTAGCCAGCCGCAGGGGCCGCTCTACGTTCCGGGCTTCGACAAGCTGTATGTGGCGAACGCGGAAAATGGAAAGCTGAATGTTTACGATGGCGCGGCGTACACCTTGAAGAAAACGATTGATTTTGGCGTGGACCCCGACAACGTTCGTTACGATGCCGCTTCCAAGAAAATCTTCGTCGGTTTCGGCGAGGAGGACGGCGGCATCGCCATGGTCGATCCCGCGACCGACGAGCGCATCGGCCAGGTCTACAAAACCGAAGGGCACCCGGAATCGTTCCAGGTGGAAGCCTCAGGCGGGCGCATTTTTGCAAACGTGCCGGACGCGGGGATGGTGGTGGAATCAATCGACCGCAAAACTGGCGCCGTCACCAAGTGGCCGCTGAAAGGCCTGAAAGGGAATTACGCCATGGCGCTGAACGAAGAGGAGCATCGCCTCTTCACTGTCACGCGTAAAACTCCAATGCTCGTCGTCTTCGACACGCAAACCGGCAACGAAGTGGCGCGTCTGCGCGCCGCGGGCGAGTGCGACGACGTGTTCTTCGACGCTTCCCGCAAGCGTATCTACGTCATCGGCGGTGAAGGCATCATCACCGTCATTCAGCAGAAGGATCCCGACCACTATGAGTTGATCGCCAATGTCCCCACCGCCATCGGTGTTCGCACCGGCTACTGGTACGCCAAGCGCGACCGCTTCTACGTCGGCGTCCCCGCCAAAGGCAACGAACCCGCCCAGGTCTGGACCTTCGAGGCCGAAGACTAGTGGTTATCTCACAAAAGTATATTGAGGAGGTCGGAGCTTTAGCTCCGACGTAATAGGCAAAGAGAATGTGGGCTTTAGCCCCTGAAGAAAGTTTTGCAAAACTCGCCCCCCCATCTATGAGATGGCTTCTTGTGCGTGGCGCGCTGCCAGTAGGTTTCCATTTCTGTAGAGCCCGCTTGCCGCGGCGAGCGGGCCGCTCCTTTTCTCTGCGTTCTCCCCCGCCCCCTCACAGGTTTCTGTGGTAAATCCTTTCTCGCGTTTTTCCCTCCAAAAGAAACTTTCGATTGTCCTTGACTTGCACGCTAGCGAAGCACAAGCTCCCTTCAGGTTTCGCAGTTCCAAAGCGAAACGCCCAGTCCCTATTCCCAGCGAAGTTTCTCTCAAGGTTTAGTCCCGCATCGGGCGCTATCAGGGTAGAACCCCAAAGGGTTCCTTCTATTCCCTCGCGCGGGGCCCTGCCTCCTGTTCGACGTGCAGGTCTGTACACCCAAGACGCCAGTGGTTCCGAACCAACTCCCTCTCGCCACACGCGAGCTGGAATCTTGCATTTGTTATAAGGAGAATCACCATGTCTGAACAAAATAAAAATGTTGTCCGACGTCTCTTTGAGGATCTTTGGAATAAGGGCAATCTGCAGGTCGCGGATGAAATCATCGCCCCAACGTACCAGCACCATGATGCTTCCACGCCCGATCTCGGCAAGGGTCCCGAAGGCGAGAAGAAGCGCGTCAACCTGTATCGCGGCGCATTCCATGATTTTCGGTTGAACATCGAAGATCTTTACGCCGAAGGCGAAACCGTCGTCGCTCGCTGGTCCTGCCGTGGCGTTCATAAGGGCGAGCTCAACGGCATTGCGCCCACGAACAAGCAGTTCGCCATCACCGGCGTAACCATCTGTCGCTTTGACCACGGCAAGATCGTCGAAGGCTTCGTCAACTGGGATGCTCTCGGCCTCATGCGCCAACTCGGCGTAGTCCCCGAGCCCGTCAAGTCCATGTCCGCCGTAAGGTAACCACTGCGCCTCCGCGCGAATGGCCTGCCCTCTATGCTTTTTGTATGGGGCAGGCTTTTTCTCCGCTCTTGTAGTTTCTGCACCCTCTTCGTTCTTCAAAGTAGCATCGGCTGGAACCTGTCCCGACCCACTCGCCGTTCACACACTTTTAATCTTCATCCCGGAATAAATCCCCCGCACCTGCGGTCCTGACCTCATGTAAGGGCATTTCTTCTCTGCTCACAAAAAGTGGCTTCAGGAGAATCCCAATCCTGTGGGGAGGTGTGTGCATCATGAAGTACAAGTGGCTTTCCATCGGCGTCTTACTCGGCGGTGTTCTGCTTATTGCTCTCGCGAGTATCGCGCAGCAGGGTCCTACCGAGGCCCCCGCTGGCTTTGACACTCCGACACTCGCCCAAAATCCCGGCTCCCAAAGTCACAGCAACGGTATTGCTGAACCCTCGGGCGACACCTACGCCCTCGATCAAGCCTCCTTCGAACAGGATCACGACGCCAGCACCGGCCTCGGCCCGGTCTTCAACGCCAGGGCCTGTGCCGACTGCCACCAGAATCCCGTCAGCGGCGGCGCAAGCCAGTTCACCGAAATCCGCGCAGGACACCTCGATGCCAACGGTAATTTCGTCGCTGCCACCGTCCCCATCAACGACGGCGCAAACACCATCGCCCTCCGCTCCATCATCAATGACCGCGCGCTGATCCCTCAAGCCCAGGAGCACATACCCGATACCGAGGACATTAGGGCCTTACGCGCCGCACTGAACACTCTGGGAGACGGCTTTGTTGAGGCCATCGACGATAGCACTCTGCAGTCCATCGCTCAGCACCAGATCGAAATAAGCGACGGCCGCATTCATGGCGAAGCCGTCCCGGTTCCTGTTCTCGAATCGCCCGGACAATCCCGCATCGGACGCTTTGGCTGGAAAGATCAGCACAGCAGCTTGCTCTCCTTCATCGGCGACGCTTACCTGAACGAAATGGGAGTGACCAACCGCCTCCGTCCTCACGATGTGACGACCATCGGCAAAATCACCCAGGATCCCGAGGATGTCCCGGACAATCTCGGCCTGGCAGACATCGACCACTTCGCCCAGTTCATCCGCGGCACGAAGGTCCCCCCGCGAGACGCGACTCTCTCCGCAACCGCGGCCGCCCAGGCGGGGCAAAATTTGTTCGAGAACATCGGCTGCTCCACCTGCCATGTCAGCTCCATCGTCACCGCCCCTGCGGGAACGGTCATCAATGGCGGAGCGTTCACCGTCCCGGATGCCTTGGGGAATAAGATCATTCATCCTTACGGCGACTTTTTGCTCCACGACATCGGAACCGGCGACGGCATCGTCCAGAATCCGCCGCAAGATACCGCCAACAAATTGCGCACCGTGCCCCTGTGGGGACTCCGCACGCATCCACGCCACATGCACGACCTAAAATCGCTAACGTTAGAGAGCGCCATCGAACGTCACGCCGGCGAAGCCGAACATGTAAGGGATCGCTTCCAGAAACTGAGCCCCGAAGATAAGCAAGCACTGATCACGTTCTTGAATTCCCTATAGAACTTCCGATCAACCGGTGAAAACTTACTGGGAGATTGGCGGGTGACCTTCGTTCTTATCGGAGGCCACCCACTACGTGGAGTCCGTCGATCCTCTGAGGCTATTTTTCGTTATCGCCTTCGTCGCCTCGGTCGTCTCCTGTTGCACGCATGGCGTGTCTCGAGACATAGTCCGCCACGGCTCTTCCGAGGGTGTTTGCCCTCACGCAGGAGGTTCGGAAGTGAATGCCTCCAAAAACGCGGGCGTTGGCGATTTCTGCCACCGCGTCCGAGAAACTAACAAACGAACGAGTCCCGGGACGAACGTCCGAGGTGACGCTAAACGCCGTGTTCTCTCCAAACGCGGCGGCGAGGATGAACGCGGCTGAACCGCTCACTGTGGAGTGGCCCGATGGATACTCGGGATGTGCTGGAGTGCCGGCGGAAAAGAAGTCCAGCCACGGTATCCAGTTTGGGTCCGAATCCGCAGGTGTGAACCCGTCCCGGATTGCGGTGATCGGCCGCCAGAAGACGTAGCGGTACTTGCCGTCCCAGCATGCGATTCCTGCGTCGGCCATCGTGACATTCAGCAAGGCGAACAGGTGCGCATTCT
>Ga0210405_10000317_pt1 | contig 67730 bp, 51 predicted proteins | sample IncBWH11MmetaG_FD_155492 | JGI IMG/M metagenome (GOLD analysis project Ga0210405, IMG submission 155492) | Forest soil microbial communities from Barre Woods Harvard Forest LTER site, Petersham, Massachusetts, United States - Inc-BW-H-11-M | ecosystem: Environmental > Terrestrial > Soil >...
GACCAGCAAAACAAGGGAATCGAGGCCAGTCTCGTGATCGACAGGGACTCGGCCTCCCGACTGGGGATCACCGTCAGCCAGATCGACAATACGCTTTATGACGCGTTCGGCCAGCGCCAGGTCTCGACGATCTATGTCGCCCGCAACCAGTATCACGTGATCATGGAAGTCGCGCCGCAATACTGGCAAAATCCGGAGACGCTGAAGGATGTCTGGGTGAGCACGTCGGGCGCCGCGGTCGGCGGATCGCAGGCGACGAATGCGGTCGCGGGAACGGTTGCTTTCGGCAAGGCTGCGGCCGCCACCGCCAACACCCAGGCGGCACGAAATCTCGCGACCAACTCGATCGGCGCCACCGGCAAGGGCGTGTCGTCGACCGGTTCCGCCGTCAGCACCAACCAGGAAACCATGATTCCCCTGTCGGCGGTCGTGCAATTTGCGCGCGGCGCAACCCCACTCGCGGTCAACCATCAGGGCTTGCTGGTCGCCAACACCATTTCCTTCAACTTGCCGCCGAACGGGTCTCTCAGTGCGGCGATCACCTCGATCGAGGCCGCGATGAACCGCATTGGAATGCCGGCCACGATTCGCGGCTCGTTCCAGGGGACAGCGAAAATCTTTCAGGATTCGCTCGCCAATCAGCCCTTTCTCATTCTGGCGGCGCTCGTCACCATCTACATCGTGCTCGGCGTGCTCTATGAGAGCTACGTCCATCCGCTGACGATCCTGTCCACGCTGCCTTCCGCAGGCGTCGGCGCACTTCTCGCGCTGATGGCGTTCAATACCGAATTCAGCATCATGGCGCTGATCGGCGTGATTCTGCTGATCGGCATCGTCAAGAAGAATGCGATCATGATGATCGATTTTGCACTCGATGCGGAGCGCAAGCGCGGGCTCAGCTCGCTGGACGCCATTCACGAGGCTTGCATGCTCCGCTTCAGGCCGATCATGATGACAACCATGGCGGCGATGCTGGGCGCGCTGCCACTCGCCATAGGCATGGGCGACGGCGGTGAGCTTCGCCAGCCGCTTGGCATCGCAATTGTCGGGGGACTGATCCTCAGCCAGCTCCTGACGCTCTATTCAACGCCGGTGATCTACCTTTATATGGATCGATTCCGGTTCTGGAGCCGACGTCTCAGGGGCGACCGTGCACCGCCGCTTGCGCCTGATACCACGCTGCAGCCGGGCGAGTAGATCTTGGTAGCCCAATGACCGGCAAACTTCCCGAAAAGGCCCTGCGTGACTTCAGGGCAAGATCAGGCGGCGGATTGCGGCTGGCCATGGCTGCGTTGCTGCTCGGCCCGGCGCTCTCCGGCTGCATCCTTGGAAGCGAGCGGCCAGAACTCAATCTCGAGGTGCCCGCGGCCTATCACGAAGGCGGCCACAAGGCGCCCGACGCGCACCTGCCGGCACTGGATTGGTGGCACGGCTTCCACTCCGGCGAGCTGACCTCGCTGATGGACACAGCGCAGATCGGAAATCTCGATATTGCAGTGGCGATGGCGCAGATCGTGCAAGCCGACGCCCAGGTCGGGATCGCGGGCGCGCCACTTCTGCCCTCCGCGACGGGTGCGGCGACCGCCGAACAAATGCGAACCCCCGCCTCGGGCGCCAGCGGAGGCACCGTCTTTGCGAGGACTTCCTCGCTGTACAATCTCAACCTTACCGCCAGCTACATGGTCGACTTCTGGGGCAAGAACCGCGCGCTGCTCTATTCGGCCGAGGAGAGCGCGACCGCTTCACGCTACAACCGCGAAGTCGTCACGCTCACGGCCATCGTGACGGTCGCCAACACCTATTTCCAAATTCTCGCCGCGCAGGACGAGTTGCGCATCGCGCGCCGAAACCTCGCCGCGGCCGAGCGCATTCTCATCCTGGTCAAGCAGCAATTTGCGGGTGGAACCGCTTCGCAGCTCGACGTCTCGCAACAGGAAGCCCTGGTTTCGACCGAACGGGCCGCGATCCCTCCTCTCGAGATCACGCTGAGGCAGAATATCGCAGCTCTTGCCGTGCTGATTGGGCGCGCGCCGGCAAACTTCACCGTGAATGGTGGAACGCTGACGCAAATCGCGGTCCCGCCCGTGACGCCCGGCATGCCCTCCGAACTGCTCTACCAACGGCCGGACGTCCGCCAGGCGGAAGCGGTGCTTGCCGCTTCCAACTTCAGCGTCGAGGCGGCGCGTGCCGCGTTCTTCCCCCAGATCCAGCTGACCGCCCAAACCGGCGTTCAGAGCGCCGCACTCGCCTCGCTGTTCGGACCAGGCGCATGGTTCTACACCCTTTCGGCAGCGCTGACGCAGCCGCTGTTCGACGGCTTCCTGCTGGAAAGCCAATTGAAGCAGGCCAAAGGCGTGCAGCTGCAAAACCTGCAGGCCTACCGCAAGGCGGTGCTGTCGGCTTTCTCCGACGTCGAGAAGGCGCTTGTCGCGCTCGCGCAATCCACGAGGCAGGAGCGGCTCCAGATCGAGGCCGTGGCCGCGTCCCGAAAAGCCTTTGAAGTTTCGGAAACCCAGCTGCGCGCCGGCACGGTCAATCTCGTCACCGTCCTCTTGACCCAGCAGACATTGCTGACGGCAGAGAACACGCTGGCGCAAGTGCGGCTGACCAAGCTCCTGGCGGCAAGCAGCCTGTTCCAGGCGCTCGGCGGCGGATGGACGCCAGCCGGCGAATTGTCCTCGCTGCAGCCGCCGGAAAGGCAGGCGCCGCCGCGCTGACAGCGGGATGATTTGAGGTTGGATCGCTCGTTGTGCCGGTTCGGTTCACCTCTCCCGCTTGCGGGGGAGGTCGTCGCACTCATCGAGTGCGGCGGGTGGGGGCCAACTTTGAAAATGCGCAACATTCGGAATGAACACTCCCTCCCCAACCTCGAGAGCGAGCTTCGCTCGCCGCGGACCCCCGCAAGCGGGAGAGGGAGTTCCTTTCCGTCGTAACTACAGCTCAGCCAGCCTTCATCACGCGCTAGCGCACTTGCGTTCAGATCACTTCATCGCGTCATAGACCGCGAAGCTGTAGGCGCCTTCCGGCTTCTTGGTGATGACCGGATCCGATCCGCCCGACATCAGTGTCGCAACGGTTCGATCATAATCCTTGACATCGAGCTTGCCATCGGCAGCGCCGAGCAATTTGCCGACTTCCAGCATCATCCGCTTCTGGTCCTTTTCGGTTTTGGCACCTGTGGTGTCGCCAGCCAGAATGATCTTCACGGCTTCGTCCGGATGGTTCTTGGCGTAGTCCCAGCCCTTCATCGAGGCCTTGACGAACTTCGCCATCTTGGCCACGAACGCGGGGTCCTTGAGATTCTTCTCGATCACCCAGAGACCGTCTTCCAGCGTGGCGACGCCCTCATCTTCGTACTTGAAGACGACGAGCTGGCTCGGCTTGTAGCCGCCGTCGATCACCTGCCAATATTCGTTGTAGGTCATCGTGGAAACGCAGTCGGCTTGCTTCTGCAGGAGCGGATCGACGTTGAAGCCTTGCTTGATGATCTTGACTCCGGCCGGAGAGCCATCGGTCTTGTAGCCGAGCTTCGACATCCACGACAGGAAGGGATATTCGTTGCCGCCGTACCAAACCCCGACGGTCTTGCCCTTCAGATCGTCCGGCTTCTTGATGCCGGTCTCGGCGCGGCAGGTCAGCTCCAGTCCGGACCTCTTGAAGGTTTGCGAAATATTGACCAGCGGCACGCCCTTCTCGCGCGAGGCGAGCGCGGACGGCATCCAGTCGACCACCACGTCAGCACCGCCGCCGGCAATGACCTGCGGCGGCGCCACATCGGGGCCACCGGGCTTGATGGTGACGTCGAGGCCGGCATCCTTGTAAAAACCCTTATCCTTCGCCACGAAGTAACCGGCGAACTGCGCCTGGGCGACCCATTTGAGCTGGATGGTGACGTTGTCCGCCGCCCGCGCCGCCGTCAACGACAGGCCGAGGGCGATGCCGAGCGCGAATGCCAATGATTTTTTCATGCGATACTCCAGGTCTTGAGAGAACCCGCCGAGTCAGGTTCGATACGATGGATGCCAAAAAGTGGTCACGCGCTCGGCAAGCGCGACAAGTCCGTAGAAAGCCATTCCTGCAACCGCGGCCAGCGCGATTTCCGCCCACACCATGTCGAGCGCCATGCGACCGGCCTCTGTCGAGATCCGAAAGCCTATTCCCTGCGTCGGCGTTCCGAAGAACTCGGCCACGATCGCGCCTATCAGCGCCAAGGTGGCGTTTATCTTCAACGCGTTGAAGACAAACGGCAAGGCGGCCGGCAGATAGAGTTTCCCGAGTGTTTGCCGATAATCGGCGCCATACGACCGCATGAGATCGCGTTCCATGTGGCCGGAGGCAGACAATCCGGCGAGCGTGTTCACCAGCATCGGAAAGAAAGTCACCAGCGCGACCACCGCCGCCTTCGAGGGCCAGTCGAAGCCGAACCACATCACCATGATCGGCGCAATACCGACGAGCGGCAGCGCAGAGAAGAAATTGCCGAGCGGCAGCAGGCCGCGCCCGAGAAAGACGAAGCGCTGCGCGACAATCGCCACCACGAGGCCCGCACCGCAACCGACGGCGTATCCGATCAGAACGCCTCGGATGAAGGTCTGAACAAAATCCGCTCCCAGCGTCGGCAGGGACGCGATGAACCTCGCCGCCGCTGCACTTGGCGCCGGCAAGATCACCGGGGACACGCCGAACCCGCGCACGAACGCTTCCCAGAGATAAAACACCACCGCGCCGAACAGCAGTGGAACCGCAAGGCCGAGAGCGCGGCGTAAAAGCGGGCCGCGCGGACGAATCGAGGCCAGCTCGTTGACGCACAGGGCCGAACCAAGCCAGACCGCGAGCGTCATCGCCCAAAACCCTGATGCCGCCGAGCCGGCAATGCCGCCGTCGCGCAACAACGACAGCGTCGTCACTGCCCCGCAGGCCGCGCCGAACAATCCCGGCAGGATCGAGCCGGATGAGCCCAAGGCGGCAGCCACGGCAAGACACGCCGCGCCGGTCACGGTCAATGCCAGCAGACCCGGTCGCGCCGACAAGGCAGCCACAGGATGGCCCGAAAGCGGCAAGGCGAGCGGCGCGAGCGTGCCCAGAAGACTTAAGGTGAAACCCAATCGGCGCTGGCGCGGGGTCACGGCTGTGCTCCCATCTGCCGCGCGACGACGCGTTGGGTCAGATCCACAAGGGCGATCAAGCCCGAGGCGAGGATCGCAGCGGCCACCAGCGCTGCCCAGATCTGGATGGTCTGCCCGTAATAAGAGCCCGCCAGGAGCCGCGCCCCAATTCCAGCTTCACCCCCCGTCGGCAGTTCGGCAACGATGGCACCGATCAGCGAAATCGTGATTGCGACCTTCAGGCTCGCGAAAAGATAGGGAACGGCGGACGGCCATCGCAACTTCGACAGCACCTGACGGGGCGATGCCGACCACGTCCGCATCAGGTCAAGCTGCATCGGGTCGGGCGAGGTGAAGCCTTTCACCATGCCGATGGTCACCGGAAAGAAGCAGAGATAGGCCGAGATGATCGACTTCGGCAGCAGGCCGTGCAATCCGATCGCGCCGAGCACCACGATGAAGATCGGCGCCAGCGCCAGGATCGGGACCATCTGCGAGCAGATGACCCACGGCAACAGGCTTTTTTCCAGCACCCGGCTGTGCACGATCATCAGTGCCAGGCCGATACCCAAAAGCGCGCCGAGCGCAAAGCCAAGCAATGTCGCCGAGAGCGTGATTCCCGAATGATAGACCAGGCTGCGCGGCGCCGTCGGCGCATAGCCGAACACCGAATCCAGAAACGTTTTGACCACCTGATGCGGCGCCGGCAGCAGCGGCCGCTCCGCGCTCATCGTGCCCTCGATCAGGTCCGATATCGTGTAAGGCGTCTCCTCGCGCTCGAAGCCGTCCCGCACCAGCGAAAGATTCATCAGAACGGCCGCGACGTACCAGATCGCGATCAACGCCAGAACGATCGTGACGATCGGCGCAAAGCGCTCCACCAGCCGGTATTGCCGCCACGAGCCGCGCGGCAGGGAAAAGGCAAGCGCACTACTCGTCATAGGAGTGCCCCGCCCGCAAACCGGCGCGAACGCGTTGCGCGATCTTCAGGAATTCCGGCGTCTCGCGAACTTCCAGGGTGCGGTTGCGCGGAAAATTGCAATCGATGACATCGATGATGCGCCCCGGCCGCGGCGACATCACCACGATCCTGGTGGACAGGAACACCGCTTCCGGAATCGAGTGGGTGACGAACAGAACCGTCTTTCCGGTCTTGTCCCATAGCTGCAACAATTGCTCATTGAGATGGTCGCGGACGATTTCATCCAGCGCGCCGAACGGCTCGTCCATCAAGAGCAGTTCCGGGTCGAAGGACAACGCGCGGGCGATCGACACGCGCTGCTGCATCCCGCCCGACAATTGCCAGGGAAATTTGCGCTCGAAGCCGGTCAGGTTGACCATGGCAAGATAGCGCGCCGCGCGCTGTCGTTGCTCGCTTTCGGAAAAACCCATGATCTCGAGCGGCAGCTTGATGTTCTTTTCGATTGTCCGCCATGGAAACAATGCGGGCGCCTGGAACACGTAGCCGTATCGGCGCGCCAGCCGCGCCTGTTCCGCCTTCATCCCGTTGACGAAAAGCGTTCCGGATGTCGGTTGCTGGAGATCAGCGATCACGCGCAGCATCGTGGTTTTGCCGCAGCCGGAAGGACCGATGAAGGAGACGAATTCGCCCTCCGCCACCTGCAAACTGACATTGGACAATGCGTCGATCTTGCCATCCGCAGTCTCGAAGGTCAGCGAGACGTTGCGAACGTCAACCGCCAGGCGTTTTGTTGAAGAAATCAATTCGGCCCCGGCATCGGCTGTCCTTCTTGTCGCTGCGGGATCGATCGGAGAAAATGCCTCCCGCTCGACCCGACACAGCGTACCGTCGGGATCGTCCAGCTTCAATGCTCCGCCCAGCTGCCGCGCCATGGGCAAATATTGGCAAATCGAGCCGCGACTGGCGCGCTCAATGTTTGCGCAACCGAAGATTTTTTGGTGGGCAAGCATGGCCCTGCGCCTTGCTCAAAATGATAGGAAAGCAAGACCGCGGCTTGCCTGGAGTTCTTGCCTCGACCGCCGTGCCTCGAGAGGCAGTGTCTCACCTTGAAGAAGGCAGCGTCGGCAGTGCCGTCGAGCCCAACCGGACCGATCCCGGAGCCGGGCCGGATGCGTGGGCGGGCGAGCCCGTGCTTAGAGGCGCCGGCCATGACCTGAAGTGGTTAATACACGCGGTTTTTCAGTGAAAACGGGACTTTAATCGACGTTGTATTCGCCCCCGATCGCGCTATAGTTCAGAAAACGGCCGCGGCCGTGAAGCTAATCGTTGGTAGGTGGCCAGGCCCGTCTGATCAGGCGGGCCGTCGCCGTTTAAGGATACACGCAAGGATACTGGCTATAAGGACGAGACGGCTCAAGGATACACGGCGATGACTCGCTCAAACCGGGTTGATCATATCCGGATTACCTCGCACCCCGCGCCAGGGGGCAAGCTCAACTTCCCGATCCACTGGGGCGCGACCAGCGCACGCGAGCGCGGACCGGTGATCGGCACCGTATCCCGCCCCCAGGACCGCAACGTCGTCGGCACCCATGGCGGTTCCTATTCGGTCTACCGGGCACTCGCCGTCTCGTCCGGTGCGCTCGATCCGATCCGGCGTTCGGATCTCACCAACACCCACCCGGCCGCGACCATCGGCCCCTTCCCGCAATGGAGCGACCCGCAACGGATCGTCTCGCTGGACCCGTGGGGGCATCTGGTCGCCGAGAGCTTCGCGACCGAGATCGCCGAAGGAACCGATATCCGCCCGAGCATCGCGATCACGCGCGCCCGCCTCGATCTGCCGGAGCTGAAGGCGGCGATCGAAGCCGGCAGGCTCAAGCATGATGACGAGGTGGTCCACAACAACGGCAGCGTCTCGGTGGTCAAGATCGCGATCGACCCGGTCTGGTATCTGCCGGGCCTGGCGAAGCGGTTCGCCACTACCGAAAACAATTTGCGCCGGCAATTGTTCGAACAGACGGCCGGCATGTTTCCCGAGCTGGTGACTCGGCCCGACCTGCAGGTGTTCCTGCCTCCGATCGGCGGAACGACGGCCTATTTGTTCGGAGACGTCGCCAAACTGCCAGATCACCGCACCAGCATCACGTGCCGGGTCCACGACGAATGCAACGGCTCCGACGTGTTCGGCTCCGACATCTGCACCTGCCGCCCCTATCTGCTTCACGGCATCGAGGAATGCGCGCGCGCAGGCCAAAACGGCGGATTGGGAATCATCGTCTACAATCGCAAGGAAGGCCGCGCCCTCGGCGAGGTCACCAAATTCCTCGTCTACAATGCGCGCAAGCGCCAGGAAGGCGGCGATGCCGCAGCCCAGTATTTCGAACGCACTGAATGCGTGGCCGGCGTTCAGGACGCGCGTTTCCAGCAATTGATGCCGGATGTGATCCACTGGCTCGGGCTCAAGCGCATCGATCGCTTCGTTTCGATGAGCGACATGAAATATGAGGCGCTGACGAGCCAGGGCATCGAGATCGTCGAGCGAGTTCCGATTCCGGACGATCTTGTCCCGACCGACGCGCACGTGGAAATAGCCGCCAAGAAGGCCGCCGGTTATTACAGCGCAGAGCCCGTCGAGCCGCAGGACCTGGTCAATTCGGTCGGCCGCCCGCTTGAAAAATATTGACGAGAGGGCGGCCCTTGTCCCTCGCAAATTCCGAGACCGCGGCTGCTCTCACATTGCTCAATGCCAACGCGGTCCGCGAGCGTGCTCATCGCATGCTGGCGACGGGGCTTGACGACAAGCTTGCAAACTTCCGCATTGATCTTGAGCACATGGACGGCGTGATCGAGCTGGTGCTCGAGACAACGCGCAAAACCTATCCTTCCTTCGAGGTGCCGTTTCATTCGCGCTGGCGGCATTTCGACGTGAACGGCAGCGACCGCTGGTCCGCGATCGCCGAACAGAGACAGTGGCGCGACCGAAAGAGCCGGGCGCGGGCGGAATTCGATCTCGCCATCGTCAGCGTGTTCCTGGATGCCGGCGCTGGTCCGGCATGGCGCTATCACGATTCGGGAACCGGTCTTTCGATCGGCCGTTCCGAGGGATTGGGACTGGCAAGCCTTGCCATGTTTGCAAGCGGCGCATTCTCCGCCGATTCAAGCGATCCCCTGCGGGTCGATGCCGATGTCCTTGCCAATCTCTCGGTGGCCGATCTCAGGCGTGGACTGCAGGTCTCCGAAACCAATCCGCTGGTCGGCCTTGAAGGCCGCGCCGATCTCTTGCGCCGCCTGGGCAGGCTGGTTTCCTCGAAGGGCGACGTCTTCGGCCGCTTCGACCAGCCGCGCCCCGGCGGACTGTTCGATTCCCTGGCGAGTCTTGCGAAAAACGCGCAACTACCCGCGCCAACGATTTTATCCGAATTGCTGCAGCAACTCGGGCCGATCTGGCCGTCGCGGCTGACATTGGGCGGGATCGCGCTCGGCGACTGCTGGAAGCATCCGGCGCTGACGACGAGTGATGCGACCGGCGGCTTGATGCCGCTGCACAAGCTCTCGCAGTGGCTCGCCTATTCGCTGATCGAGCCGCTGCAGGCCGCGGGCCTAACCGTGCGCGACATCGACGGGCTCACGGGCCTTGCGGAATACCGCAACGGCGGGCTCTTCATCGATTCCGGCGTGCTCGCGTTTCGCGATCAAGAGCAAGCAGAGCGCAAGCATGAAGTGGGATCGCCGTTGGTCGTGGAGTGGCGAGCGCTGACGGTGGCCCTGCTCGACCGCGTTGCCGAGGGAATGCGGCAACGGCTTTCCCTGGATGCCGTCTCGCTGCCGCTGGCGAAAGTTCTGCAAGGCGGGACCTGGGCCGCCGGCCGAAGCCTGGCGCGCGAGCGCCGCGCCGATGCATCGCCGCCGGTGAAAGTCATCAGCGACGGCACCGTGTTTTAGAGCATGATCCGAAAAAGCGGGCACCGGTTTTCCCTCGCGACAAACGCGGAGCGCGTTTGCGCGGAGATCATGCTCAAACAAAGACGCGAGATCATGATGCGATTCGACCAAATCGCATCATGATCTAAAAACCCGGAACAGCAATATGGACGGCGTCACGATCGTCAGACACCCCCTGGTCCAGCACAAGCTGACGCTGCTGCGGAGGAAGGACGTCTCCACCAAGTCATTTCGCGAGCTGCTGAAGGAAGTCGGGATGCTCTTGTGTTACGAGATCACCCGCGATCTGCCGCTCACCGACACCGATATCGAAACGCCGCTTGCCCATATGAAGTCGTCGCAGATCGCCGGCAAGAAACTGGTGTTCGCGCCGGTGCTGCGGGCCGGCATGACGTTTGCGGAAGGCATGCTCGATCTCGTGCCGAACGCACGCGTCGCCCATATCGGCCTCTACCGCGAGCCCGAAACCTTCGTGGCGGTGGAATATTTCTTCAAGGCGCCGGGCGATTTGCAGGAGCGACAGGTCATTGTCATTTCCCCCGTTCTGGCAACCGCGAACACGGCCGTGGCGGCCGTGGACCGGCTAAAGGAGCGAGGCGCCAACGACATTCGGCTGGTGTGCCTGATCGGCGCCCCGGAAGGCATCGAGAGAATGCGCGGTATCCACCCTGACGTCCCGATCTGGCTTGCGGCCGTCGACGATCGGCTGGACGAACACGGTTTCATTCTTCCTGGTCTGGGCGATGCCGGCGATCGCGCTTACGGCACCAAATAGGATGGCTTGGCCTATTCAAATGCCGAGCGCGCTCTGGTAGGCAAAAAGCGCCGGTGCGCCGCCCGTATGCAGGAAGATGACGTCTTCGTCCTTGCGCCAACGCCCCTGGCGGATCAGGGCGATCAGGCCAGCGAGCCCCTTGCCCGAGTAGACCGGATCAAGTGGAAGAGCCTCAAGGCGGCCGGCAAGCCGGATCGCCTCGATGGTGGCCTGGTGCGGGACCCCGTAGGCGGGTCCAGCGTGCCCCGCGATCACTTCCACTGCTGCATCGTCAAAGGGAATATCGAGAAGATTAGACGCTTCTTGCGCGAACCCAACGACATCGGCGCGCACGCGCTCGGGCTCGGCGTCGATATCGATCCCAACGATGCGCGTGTCTGGCATTGCTACGGCCGCGCCTACGACGAGGCCGGCCTGCGTGCCGGCGCTTCCGGTGCAATGCACGATCGCGGCTGGCGCGAAACCCAACGCCGCCGCCTGTGCTTCGATTTCGGAAATTGTCGAGGCATAAGCGACCGCGCCGAGAGCGTTCGAGACCCCGTACGGCACAAAGTACGGCCTGTGACCCTTGGCTTCGAGATCGCCGACAAGCGTTCGAATGGCTGCATTGCGGTCACCGGTCCAGGGCACGTCATGAAGATGCGCGCCGAACAGCCGATTGAGAAACGCATTGCCCGAGGTCTTGTATTCCGGCGTCGGCGGCTCCAATCGGCCGTGATAGACGGCAAGATGGCACGCAAGCCCGAGCTTCGCCGCAACCGCCGCAACCTGCCGCTGGCTGTTCGATTGGACGACGCCGCCGGAGACGATCGTATCGGCGCCGGTTGAGACCGCCTCGTGCAGGACGTAGTCGAGCTTGCGCAACTTGTTGCCGCCGAAGCCCAGCCCTGTCGCATCTTCGCGCTTGACCCATAGCCGCGGCCCACCGAGATAAGCCGTCAGTCGCTTCATCGGCTCGAGTGGGGTCGGCAGATTGGCCAGACCCAAACGGGGAAAAATAGCGAGCCTGTCGGATAACGACTTGAGAGATCGCATTCGCATCTCTTCAGGTGCCGACGCGAAGCGGCGCGAACTGCTTGCGAAGCAACGCGATCACCGAAAGCGCGGTGATGCGCCCGGTCTTTGGATTCTCCGACGGAATGTTCTCGATCGACATCGAAAATCGCGCCGAGTCGGATTCCACTTCCACCCGATGCACATTGCGCGTCAACGCAGGATCGGCCCAGACTTCCAGTCGCGTTCGGTCAGGACCGATGCCGGCCAGCGACAGCGCCACCGCGACATTCAGATTGGCGGGAAATCCCTTTGCCGCCTCCCGCGCCGTGCCGTCGAATATCTTCAGCGGTTCCTTGATGCTCTCGATGTCGATGTTGTTCTCGACCAGATAAGGCGCGCCCGCAAGGCCCCGAACCGGCTTGCGGGTCACCATCCGCACCGAATGAATTTCTCCGACCGCCGCCGCGGTCACTGCGTCCAGCCCGATCAGCGCGCCGGTCGGCACCACGATCTGTCCCCCGTTCTGTTTCGCAAGTTCGATCAGATCATCGTTTTCGAGCAGCGCTCCGGCACTGAGCACGATCGCGGTTTTTGCTTGTGAGACGAAAGGCGCGACGATCGATCTGACGAGCTTGGCGGGCGCGCATTCGATCACGATATCGGCGACGCCGGACAATTGCTCGATCGGAAGCACGGCGGGCGGCGTTTTCAGCCCAGCCAGCCAGTTGTGATGCTTTGCCGGGTTTTGCGCGGAGACGGCGGCAAGAACGAGCCCGTCCATTCCCGCATCGAGCGCCTCGGCCGCGCCCTTGCCGATCGGCCCCAAGCCGGCGATCGCGACCCGGAGTTTGTGTTCGGAAGTTCTCGACAAGTTTGCCATTGGTTGGCTTCTCTTTTTTTCGTTTCCACGCGCCCCGCGAGGAGCGCATCTCGTCATCATAGCCGCGCCGGTTCCGGGTGAAAGCCCTCGTCGCCAGCTAAACTTCTGCCTTCAGTTCGGGCGCGTAATCGCCTGAAAAATAAGCTTTTGTCGGCCGCAAAAATCGGATTTGCTTGCCTCAAGGGAAACGCGGTTTTCAGGCCAGGGAGCGACCCATGAACGGACTCGGTGGACTCAACAAATCGCCCGAAGGCGTGGTGATCGGTCTGGTGCAGCTGCAATTGCCCGCTGTCGTGACCAAGGCCGATCTCGCCCGCCAGACCGAACGTATCGTCTATATGGTGGGCAAGGCTCGCCGCAATCTTTCCACCATGGACCTCGTCGTCTTCCCGGAATACTCGCTCCACGGGCTGTCGATGGACACCAATCCCGCGATCATGTGCCGGCTCGACGGACCGGAAGTCGCCGCATTCAAGAAAGCCTGCATCGACAACCGGATCTGGGGCTGCTTTTCGATCATGGAGTACAATCCCGACGGCAATCCCTACAATTCGGGACTGATCATCGACGATCACGGCGAGATCAAGCTTTATTACCGGAAACTCCACCCCTGGATTCCGGTCGAGCCGTGGGAGCCCGGCGATCTCGGCATTCCCGTGATCGACGGTCCCAACGGTGCCAGGCTCGCCCTGATCATCTGCCACGACGGCATGTTCCCGGAAATGGCTCGGGAATGCGCCTACAAGGGCGCCGAAATCATGATCCGGACCGCCGGCTATACCGCGCCGATCCGCGAGAGCTGGCGCTTCACCAACCAGGCCAACGCCTTCCAGAACCTGATGGTGACCGCCAACGTCTGCATGTGCGGCTCCGACGGCTCGTTCGACTCGATGGGTGAAGGCATGATCGTGAACTTTGACGGCACTATCCTCGCCCATGGCACGACCGGGCGGCCCGACGAGATCATCACCTCGGAGGTGCGGCCCGATCTGGTGCGCGAAGCGCGGATCAACTGGGGCGTCGAGAACAATATCTATCAGCTCTGGCACCGTGGTTACGTCGCGGTGAAGGGCGGCGCGATGGATTGCCCCTATACTTTCATGCAGGACATGGTTGGGGGAACCTACCGCTTGCCATGGGAGGACCAGGTCAAGATCACCGACGGCACCTCGTGCGGTTTCGCTGCGCCAACCCGCGTATTCGGCGCAAGGACCGACAAGGCGGCGGAGTAAGCGTCGCGCGCAACGAATATGCGTGCGCCGCCGAAGCGGCGTCGCCAAGGTTTTCGTCGAACTCTCGATGAGCACCTTGTCAATGTGCTGATGGTGCCGGCAGGCGTCCGAAAATACTCTCAAACGCCATCCCGATCGCAAGCAGCCGTCGATCGCTCCCCGAGGGACCGTCGAGTTCGAGTCCGACCGGCAGTTTCGACCTGGCACCGAGCGCGACCGGGACCTGGATGCCCGGGACGCCGGCATTGCTTCCGGGGTCGGTGTTCTGGATGAACAACGTGAAATTGGCGAGGCTGCTCGACTCCGGATTTGCCGGGATCGCGACCTTCGGCACGGTCGGAAATGCGATCGCATCCAGGCGGTCCTTGGTGAACGTATCGCGGTAAAGCGCCTGCAGTGCCGGACGCGCGGTCTTCATGGCCGCATCGTAGGCAGGCTTGCCATCGACGACGCTGTTGTCGGGCCCCGGCAGCTTGCGCGGAATCACCAACCCGTCGTAGGTGCCCTTCACATCGGGACTGGCGATCTGCTTCGCGAGCTCCTCGATGGTGATACCGGTGCCGGTCCTTTTCAGATACGCGACCATATCGTCATAGGCTTCGTAAAGCGCGACCGGAAAGCCGACCTGACCATTGAGGTCGGCAAGTTTCGGCATGTCCACATCGACCACCGTCACGCCAGCCTTTCGGAGCTTGTCCAGCGCAGCGCGGAACGCGACGTCGGTATCGTCATCCAGATTGGCAAGCATGGCGGCGACGACGCCGATACGCACCTCCTTGGGATTTGCCGGCGCGATCGGCCCGCCGCCAGCAATGACGCGATCGAGCACAGCGACGTCGGCGATAGTGGCGGCCATTGGGCCTGCGGTATCGCGCGTGTGCGAGATCGGCGCGATGCCTTCGCCCGGATAGCGGCCAACGGTCGGGCGCAGCGACGCGCAGCCATTCAGCGCGCAGGGGATCCTGACCGATCCGCCGGTGTCGCTGCCCAGCCCCGCCGTAACGATACGCGTCCCGATCGCGGCGGCCGTTCCCGACGATGAGCCCCCGGCAATTCTGGTCGAATCATAGGCACTGCGGACCCCGGGCTCCGGACCGGACTTGAACGCCGCGTTGTATCCGGAAATGCCGAACGCCAGCTCGTGCATGTTGGTCTTGCCGATGATGACGGCGCCTGCGTCCCGCAACCTTGCCGCGACCGGTGCATCCTTGCGCGGGATGAAGTTTTTGAGCGCCGGGGTGCCGGCGGTCGACGGCAGGCCTGCCACTTCAATATTGTCCTTGATCACGACGGGAACGCCGCCAAGAGGTTTGCACGCAGACCTTCTGGTGTGGGCGGCATCGAACGCCGAGGCCGCTTTCATCGCCCCCGCCTCATCCAGCGTAATGAACGCGTTCAGATTCCCCGTTGCCTTGGCGCGTGCCAGCGCGGCCGAAGTCAGCGCCTTGCTCGTGATCTTGCCCGCGCAGAGTTCGGCCGCCGCCTGTCGCAAAGTCAAGCCGTCGAGATCGATGCCTTGTTCGGCCCCTGCTCGATGCGCTCCGCCGACAACGGCGAGAGCGGCAATTGCGGCCGTGATGACGAATGCGCGGTGACGTTGCCTCTCCATGATTATTCTCCTTTCTGGTCCGCTAGAGCGCGATGGCTTCAGGTTCAATCGCCATCGCGCTTTAGTTTGTCGTTTGGCACATGATCTTTTCGGAAAATCGTTGCACACTTTTCCGGATCATGCGCTATCTTGGCAAATCATACAGCGCCGGCGTCCTCGCGCCTGCCCTCTTTTCTCAGGAAGGCGTTCGGAAACGCGACTTCGAGCCCCGGCCGCGCCGTCATTTTGCATAAAGGTTGCGATGCAACAACCACAGCGCGGGCCTTGTGCCGCTGCCTCGGCGGACCGATCTTCACTATCATTGTGGCAGCGCTTGCAACTGCGGTGATCGCGTGGGTTTCACCCGCCGCGGTACAGCAGTCTGGAGATGGCCCCAAGCGACGGCTTGCGCGGCGCGGAGAAATCTCCGAACCTGGGGCTAGACCGGAAGCCGCCGGCCGAGGCTCGAGGCGTCGCTGGTGACCTCACTCTGACCTGGCCGGATGTGCACTTTGTGCTGCAGTTGGCAGGCGAAATCGGTCTACGCGTCCAAACAGAGATCCGGGAACAAATGCGGCAGATTCCGTTGGGAGCAAGAGGAACATCGGCGTTGCGGGTGCAACCCGAACATCTTGCGAACCGATTCAAGGACGCCATCCTGCCGCAAGTGCTTGCGACGCCGGTAATGATTCTGATCATGGAGAATGCGGCGCTGAATGCCATCAGACCGTTTTTGGACGCGGGTGAAAGCGCGGTCGGCACTGCCGTAGATGTAAAGCACTTCGCTGCCACGCCTGCAGGCCACGAGGTGCGGGCAACCGCTGAGGTAATCAAGGTCGAAGGAAAACGGGTTGACTTCAAGGTGTCGGCAAGCGACGGCGATGAGGAGATCGGCAGCGGAACGCACCAGCGGATTGTGATCGATCTTCGTTCCTTCAATGAGCGCCTTGCCAAAAAGAGCAGGCAGTAACGTAACTGTCGGCAAGGCGGCAGAGTGAGCGTGTCGACGATTTGGCGCGACTCGGGCAAAACACTTGGTGGTGTGGTGAAGCCTACATTGGCAGGCGGCTTCGGTTTACTGTCGCTTGAGCGCATACTGCAGGCCTTATGGTCAGGCCATGAAGCAATACAGCGTGGCGGTAATCCTTCCTTGTCGTAATGAAGAGGCGGCCGTTAGCGCTACGGTAGCAGCATTTCGTGCGGCTTTGCCTGACGCTGTCATTTATGTCTTCGACAACAATTCGACTGATAGCACTGCGAATGTAGCTCGCGCTGCTGGCGCGATAGTTCGAACAGAACTGGCGCCAGGAAAGGGCAACGTCGTCCGTCGGATGTTTGCCGACATTGATGCTGATGTCTATGTGATGGCCGACGGCGACGCCACTTATGACGCCTCGGCTGCTCCGACGATGATACTGAAGTTGATCGAATGCCGGCTGGACATGGTGGTTGGTGTGCGAAGTTCGGTCGCTAATGCCGCGTACAGGTCAGGCCATCGACTCGGCAATGCGATCCTTACTGGAATCTTGTCGCGTATCTTCGGTCGCTCGTTCAGCGATGTCCTGTCCGGTTATCGCGTATTCTCGCGCCGGTTCGTCAAAAGCTTCCCAGCTCTCTCGGAAGGTTTTGAGATAGAGACGGAGATCAGCATTCATGCTTTGGAGTTGCACATGCCGGTGGCCGAGGTCGTGACTGCTTACAAAGCACGGCCGGAAGGTTCGACGTCCAAGCTCTCTACTTTCCGCGACGGCTGGCGCATCCTATTCACCATCCTGACGCTGTTTCGAATTGAAGAGCCGATGCTTTTTTTCGGTGTCATTGGCGCGTTGCTCGCATTCGTTTCGATCGTGATCGCAGTGCCTCTTGCGGTCACATATGCTCAGACCGGCTTGGTGCCGCGTTTGCCCACCGCGGTCCTTTCGACAGGGCTCATGATACTCGCCTTCCTCAGCTTCTTCAGCGGAATGATTCTCGACACCGTCGTGCGTGGTCGCCGCGAGTTACGGCGGCTTGCATATTTGGCCCTGCGCCCGCCGGAATAATCGATGTCACCCCCAATTTTGTTTCAAGCGGAATCCCGTGAGGGCTTTTTTCTTCTATACGGATGTACGCTGGCATTTTCTGCGCACGAGAGCTCGTGAGTGCTGTGATTAGCCTCTCCGCAGGCTTGCGATCGTCTCGGTCAGCTCGGCGGCGAAAAGGGACAGCATGAGGCCTACCGTCGGCACTGCCGGAACCAGATATCGCGAGACGTCGAGGGTGTGTGCGGCGGCGGCGGTCACGATCGAAGCCACCCACATCACGATCACAATGCCTGCGCGCGTCAAGAACCGAGAGCGACGACGCCGCACGGCGATCACCGTCCAAAAAATGACGGCGATAACGAAGGCGGTGGACAATGCTTCGAACAGATGGGGGGAGACCCCTGGGAGATCGGACAACAGGCCGATCCGAACCGGTCTGCCTTGCAGGTCGATCGGCTGAGTTGCCCGGCCGTGCCGCGTCATGATCTCGGACACGAGCGGCACGTCGTCGGTCGACACCGGTATGGTGGGGTCGAGTCCGTAGGACGGCCATGCGACCGAGGCCCCATAGGCCATCTGACGGACGAACTTGCCTGCGTAGGCCAGCGGCCGGTCACGCACGGCGGTCAGGAAAATGCGCCAATAGGCTGCGGCCGCGCCGACAGCATTCCCTGTATCGTCGGCGACGTCTCGATCCAGTGCGGCGTCGAAGAGACACGCGTCGCCGAAGAACCCGAGCACGGGCCAGCGACCCGGCTCCGCGGCGAAGTCGACGGCGAGCCGAGCCATCGTGGCATCGGCGGGGCCGCCGGCCGCCGACACTATCTCGCGTCGCGCCGCATCGCTTGCAAGTACGATGTTCAGGTGATTGCAGAACAGTGTCTTGGGGAGGAACACAATGGATGCCCGGTCGGAGTCGGAAGCCCCGAACCGGGATCCAGCGGCGAGGAGGGCCAGCGCCGCCGCGACGGACAGGGCGATTACGGCAAGGCGCGTGGGCGTGTCTGGCCGGGCGACGCAGGCACCGACCAGGACGGCGGCGATCGGGACCAGCATACCCTGCGATCTGAGGCACGCCGCGAGTGCTGCACACAGGACAGCGCCTGCGACCGCGCAGCACCGCGCCGTTCTGCCGACGCAGGTGGCAACGAGCAATCCAGCCATTGCCAGATTGAGGAACACCGCAAAGAGAAGGTCTGCGGTGAGGACGTGCCGGAACAGCAGCAGGCCCGGATACATAGCGACAAGGATGATCGGCACGAGCCCAGCGGCATTGCGTGTCGCCGTCTGGGCGGTTGCTGCAAGTGCCAGGATCAGGACGGCCCACGCCGCCTGCTGCAACCGCACCACCGTACTGAGGTCACCTCCGAAGGCGAACGTCACGGCCAGGAGCGCCGGGTAACCCGGATCGCGCCCACCAGCCACGGTTGGCCTTCCGGTCTCGAGCGTAAGAAGCGCAGATTCCACGAAGGGCGGCGTGTCGCCCCAGATAACCGGGACAGCCGGCCTGAACGACACGACGACCGCCACCAGCAGCGCGGCCCACGCCAGCACGGCCCATGGCCCCGGCGACCCGGCGCCGCCCAGAGAGGCGGCTCCGCCCGTTGTACGCGCTGGAGCATCGCGGTCGGACCGCACGATCGCCGTCCACCCGGGAGTTGGAATGCTGTCCCAGCTTCATGTTAGACCAAAACGCTCTACGGGACCATCGGAGAGCACAGCGTGCTGCCGTTGCGCGCACGCGAAAATGACACGTAGGCCATTTCTGGACTCGTGTGGCGCAGCGGTCGGCGTGAGCTTCCGCCTTGGCATGGGTCTCCCGACGTGTCACCCTGCGTGGGCAAATAATGCGGGAGGAACCTGTTGTACCGTCCTGGTGTAATTCTTTGTTCGGTCTGGATGGCTTTTCTGAGTGCGACGTCGGCTGTCGCCGCCGATTCCGAGCGATGCCAGGAGCTGGGCCGCAAGTTTCAAACCGCGAAACCGCAGATCAGTGCAATCGAAGTGTCCTCGGCTTTATTCTCGGCCGCCGACGGGAATTGTATCGTCTTGGCAACCGAACTGCTGGATTATGGCGCATCGGTCGACGCGCGCGACCGATTTGGTGCTAGACCCCTTAGCCATGCCGCAAGGTTTGGCCATCTTACGATGGTCGACCTTTTGCATGCGCGAGACGCTCCGATCAATGCGCGCAATTTGGCCGGCGCCACGGCCCTGTATTTTGCTGCCGAAGGAGGCCATGTCTTGGTGGCGCAGCGACTCATCGAGCTCGGTGCTGACGTCAGCCTGACGGGACGGAGTGGGATTTCTCCGGTTGCCGCTGCCGCCTATGCCGGTAGCGATGTGATCGTCGAAGCGTTGATCAAACATGGAGCCGACGAGCGAGTAGCCGACGATACGGGCAAGCCGCCGATCGTTTATGCGGCGGCACGCGCCAAGCTGAATATCGTGAAACGGTTGTTGGGCCGGCATATCGACGTCAACGCCCGTTACCAACATGATCTCACCCTGCTGATGTGGGCATCGGGCGCGGATGAAAAGGTCCCGGAAGCAGACGCCATCGAGGTTGTCAAATTTCTTGTGGACGCTGGAGCGCGGATCGATGACCGGGATGCCCGCGGCCGCACCGCTCTCATGATCGCCGCCGAAGGCGGCCGTGCAGAGATCGTCGCTCTGTTACTTGCGCGAGGAGCTGATCCTTCTCTCAGGGACCAGGCCGGCAAACGTGCGGCAGATCTCACCTCTCTGTCGTCGCTACGTGAACGGCTGGCGGCGCCCTGAATGAGGCTCTCGCCGAGCATTCGGCCTCGATCTATAGCGTTTTTCGAGCGAAGTGGATACCGGTTCGCGTGAAGAAAACGCGTCAAAACAAAAGATTAGAGCCTCGGTTCTGATTCAATCAGAACCGAAAAGGCTCTAGCCCGATTTACAGACCGGCCAGGTACTCCGACAGTGCCGCAAGGTCGTCGGGAGGCGTGGCGAGCATCAGATCCGTCATGCCGGGGTTGTTGCCGCGGGCGCGGGTGCGGAAGTCGGCAATTGTTTTGGTCAGGTATTCGCGACTCTGTCCAGCCAGTCTTGGTACTGTGCCATCGCCCTGAAAATGATCGAGATGGCAGCCCGTACAACCCACCGAGTGTTCGGCGCCGGCAGCTCGTTCCGAAACGTCCTTCGGCGCCCGCGGTTGGCCCAGGTCGGGCCATGGCTTCTTTGAAAAATATTCGGCAATCGAGAGCATATCCTCCTTCTCGAAGGATGCAGCGATCGGCTGCATGGTCTCGTTCTTGCGGTCGCCACGCTTGAAATCGCGGAGCTGGATGTAAATGTACCCGGTTTGCTGTCCCCAGATGATGGGAATTGTCTTGTCGATCGGTTTGCCGTCGTGGCCATGGCAGCCAGCGCAGGCCTCAACCTTTTCAGCGATGCTTTGCGCAATTGCGGGTCTAGGGCCTGCGCTCAACAATGCCGCGAGAATTAGCCCGCAAGAAATCAACCGACCCAATTTGCTACCCACGGGTTCATTCCGCGAACGCTCAACAGAAGCGGGGCCGCAACTGGCCCCGCGCTCGTAATCACCACGAAACCCGCTTGTTCACTCGAGCGCGAAAGCGATGATGTTGTTGCCGCGCTTGAAGTTGACCTGGACGTTACCGCCCGCGCCAACCACGATATATTGCTTGCCGCCCACCGTGTAGCTTGAGGGCGGCGCATTGACGCCGGCACCAGCGCGGAAGCTCCACAGTTCCTTGCCGTCGGACGAGTTGTAGGCTGCGAATTTGCCGTTGCCTTCACCTGTGAAAACAAGACCGCCTGCGGTGGCAAGAATGCCACCGATCATTGGTTCAGGCGTCTTCACCTGCCACTTGATCTTGCCGGTGTTGTAGTTGACGGCGGTGATGTTACCCGACTGCTTTTCGCCAGGGATTGCCGTGAAAGCGCCGCCAAGCCACAACTTGCCGTTCGGGTAAGGCGAGCTTTCGACCCGGTAGTGCATGGGCTGATGAAGGTTGATGGCGTAGGCAAGCTCCTGTCCCGGGTCGGTGGCAATCGGCGACCATTCGACGCCGCCATTCGCTCCTGGAAGCATGCGGGCTCCTTCCTTGGTCGGCAGAACCCACATATTCTCCTGCGCTACCATCGCCTCCGAGAACCGGATCAAGCTGCAGTCCTTCCGGTCGTGAACATAGATGTGGCCGGTCTTGCCGGCATGGATCACGCCAGGAATGACCTTGCCGTTCTTGTCCTTGACATCCACCAGCACCGGCGGGCTCACGGCGTCGAGATCCCAGACGTCGTGGGCGATGTACTGTAAGTGGCAGAGGTATTTGCCGGTATCGAGATCAAGTGACACCAGCGAGTCCGTGTACAGATTATCGCCGGGACGCGGCGAACCATCAAGGTCAGGAGATGGATTGCCGACCACGAAATAGATCCGGTTGGTTGCCAGATCGACTGCGGGATTTTGCCAGACGCCGCCACCGAGCTTCTTGTAAGGGTCACCGATCTTGGCAAGCTGGTCCTTTTCGGCCTGAATGTCACGGTGCATGTCGCGTCCGGTCGCGTCCTTGGTTGCCCAGACGCCGACCGAATTCTCGGGGATCGTATCGAAATTCCAGACCAGCTTACCCGTCTTGGCGTCGTAGGCCCTTACGAAGCCGCGGATGCCGTATTCACCGCCATTCGTTCCGATCAGGACCTTGTCCTTGATGACGGTCGGAGCCATCGTCTCGCTATAGCCGAGCTCAGGATCGGCAACGTCAGTTTTCCAGACGACATCGCCAGTCTTTGCATTTAGCGCCACCAGTTTGCCGTCGAGCGTAGCGAGATAAACCATATCACCAAGCACCTGGACGCCGCGATTATTGGGACCGCAGCAGTAAGTCGTCACCGGCCCCATCTTATGGCTATAGTGCCAGAGCTGTTCGCCCGTTTTGGCGTCGAGTGCGTGGACGTGGCTGAACGACGTTGTCACAAACATCACCCCGTCGACCACGATAGGCGAGGTTTCCAATGATTCCTTGACGTCGGTCTGGAAAATCCATGCGACGTGGAGGTTCTTTACGTTGTCACGGTTGATTTGCTTTGCGGGGTAAAAGCGCGTCTGGGCATAATTGCCGTTGGTCAGAAGAAAATTGGTTGTGTTCTTGTCGGCTGCATTGAGTTGCGATTGAGTGACTGGAGAAATCTTCGCCTCACGCGAGGGTGACCAAGGATCCTGTTTGACTTCCTGCGCATTGCCTGGCGCCGTGAGTAAGTAAACAACGCCGAATAACGCGGCGCAGGTAGCGTAATGTCTATTCATGGTCTCCGCCCCATACTTTTTAATTAACCGGCACGTGTGCACGCCGGTGCGGGTGAAATTTGATCCCTCCGCGCATGTTTGACAAGGAGAAAGCTGCAGCCCATAGGTCTTTCGGGCGGTCGTACCCGCCGCTGTTCGCGGCTGCGAGATCAGCATGCGATTTCGTCTGTCCGCCTACGCAACCGTCGCTCGATGACTTCCCCTGGCGGACGATCCGGCGATTTAGGGAATGCTTTAAGCTTCTTCATCCTACCTTTGCGCAATGCCTGCGACTGCGCTTCGTCGGCGACTTCGTCTCCAACCCCCCCTGCGCAGCGATGGACGGCAAGCATTGACCGGCAATGTTGGAGACGGTGGTCGTTGCTGACGCTTCCCAAAACTCCAATTCGGGCCATGCTCGGCCAGACCGCAAAAGCTGCGCAATAATCGTCGCCATCGCGCGAACTCATACCTCGAGATTGATTGATGTGACTTTACTATGCCCGCAATGTCCCGTTAGCGACCAAACTCCGATCGCTGCAAAAATGACGCGATGGGCCATTGGCGGACATCCCGTATTGGCGGCCATATTTGTATCCGTGCTGCTCCGCTCTATGGCTGCGGCCGAATTGCGTGCAGGAGCATCGCAATAGCGACGATCGCAATGACGTAACCGAGCAAGTGGTTAAGGCGACCGAACGGACCGTGAGGAAGTTATGTCATGTCCGAAGGAATGCGATCGTGCGGGCCACTCTGGTGGCCAAGTGTCAGCGGAGCCCACAATGTACGAGATCCGTTTGAGGCCGTTTTCTGTACGGTGAAAAAGATGTACAACAAACAGGCGTCTATCAAAATGGTGACCGCCATGACGCTGTAGGCCCACGGGTTTTCCATCAAGTCCAGCTCGATCAACACCCGGGAGAGGCCGAATCCGACGACCCATGCATCAAAGCTCATGCATATCCGACGAAACGTCTCGGCATCCAGCCGTCGGATCAGATAGGCCCCAAGCGGTACGCCAACCACAACACTGGGAACAAGCACCAAAAAGATGCTCTCGCTTTCGGCTATAAACAGGCCAAGCTGGTAATACACGACCGCGGTCACGCTCGACTCAGCCACGCGAACCAATGCGAGACCGGCCCGAAACTCGTTTTTGACCAAGCCCTGATTGTTGAACAAAATCGCTAAAGGAGGTCCTGAGATGGTCGTTACCGAATACAGGACGCCCAGCCCCGTTCCAAATGGGAGACCGATCAACCAGCTGAAACGGACCGGCCTCCGCCAACCGGCTGCCTGGAGCAGGATGAGCGGTAGAATTGCCGCGTAGGTCCCTAGTTTGATCCAACCAGGTGGAAGCGAAGCAAGAACAAAGGCTCCGACTGCGATGCCGGGCAGCAGCCCGATGAGAATAGGAAACACCTTTTTCCATACGGCCGGAACGCCATTCCGATTGATGAAGAGAACGTATAAGTTAAGGAAGACTTCAGTCAGAACGACGGCGGGATTCAGGATGCGATTTGCATAGAACAGGAGCGCGAGCGGCACGGTGAGCGACGAAAACCCATAGCCAAGAGCACCATTTACAAAGGCCGCAAACAAAGCGATCCCGGCAAGAACAATCAAAGCGGCATCAATGGAAGGCATCTTTCGACTCGCGGCGCTGCAGGTTGCAGGAAATCTTGCCTGCTGCGCTCAGCGATCATTTTTGCATTTGCGCGTGGCCTCAATACCGCCACGGCACAAGTCATTTTGTCGCGCGATCAAACCGCGCGCGACGAAACGTAGCATTGGTCGCAAAGGCACGTCCTTTCGACATAGTGATATCTTGTCAGTGCTGGGCGCGCTTCGGACAGAGGCCAGCGCATGCTTGAGCTTTGGAACAACTGGTACGAGGGCCTTTCGGAGGCGCTTGCCATCGTCATCGTTTTTGTCGTGGTAGGTGCTGGCGTTATTACGCTGGCGCAAGGTCGCGATTGAGGTCGGTCATGGCTGCACCAGTGACCCATTACGTCAAGAGCGACGATGTTCATATCGCCTATCAGGTTATAGGCGATGGACCGTTGGATTTGCTGTTCGTCCCGGGTTTCGTGTCACACATCGAGGCGACCTGGCAGTCACCGGTACGCAGCTCGTTCTTCCGTCGCCTGGCATCGTTCTCCCGCCTTATCCTCTTCGACAAGCGTGGAACCGGAATGTCAGACCGGGGATCGCAGATTTTCACGCTTGAGCAGCGTATGCACGACGTGCGTGCGATTCTGGACGAAGTCGGTTCAGAGCGGGCGGCTTTGTTTGGCGTATCCGAGGGCGGGCCGATGTCCTTGCTTTACGCTGCCACCTATCCCGAACGCACATCGGCGCTGATCTTATACGGCTCATATGCCAAGCGCAGTTGGGCGCCCGACTACCCCCTGGGCTGGGACGACGAGCAATGGCGGCGCTTCCTCGAAAACATCGAACGCAATTGGGGCACACCACAAGGAATTAGTATCGAAATGTGGGCACCGAGCCTTGCCCACGATCCGAGTTCCGCCGAACGCCTCGCTTCCTATTTTCGCACAGCGGCAAGCCCCGGAGCAGCCGCCGCGATCATGAAGATGAACAGAGAAATCGATGTACGACACGTCCTGCCCGCGATCCGCGCTCCGACGCTCATTTTGCACCGCGTCGGAGATCGGGTTCTCGACGTCGAGCACGCGCGCAGAATGGCTCAAGGCATCCCGGGGGCCCAGCTGATCGAGCTACCTGGCACGGATCATACATTTTGGGTGAATGACGGCGGTCTGCTGCTGGACCATGTCGAGCAGTTCTTGACGGGCAAGCGCCATGCGCAAGACCGGGAGCGGGTTCTCGCTACGGTTCTCTTTGCGGACATTGTGGGATCCACCGAGCGAGCTGTAGCGATTGGCGATCGTTCATGGCGCGAATTGCTCGCGGCATTCCGCGCAAAAGTTCGGGACACGTTGCGGAACTTAAATGGGCGCGAGATCAATACCGCGGGCGATGGTTTCCTTGCAGCCTTCGATGGCCCGGCGCGAGCGATCCGCTGCGCAGGTGCGATCCGCGAAGCAGCGCGCTCGCTCGGCCTCGAAGTCCGCTGCGGACTGCACACCGGGGAATGCGAGCTGGTCGGTGAAGACCTGGCTGGTATCGCAGTGCACATCGGCGCGCGCGTCACCGCACTGGCCGCGCCCGGTGAAGTGCTCGTCTCGCAGACCGTTCGAGACCTGGTGGCCGGTTCAGGATTAACGTTCACAGAGCGCGGCGTGCACACCTTGAAAGGTGTGCCGAGCGAATGGCGCCTGTTTCAGGCAATTGTGGATTGATGCCCGACTTTGGCCCACAATCACGGGCGATCATCCGCGCCCGGCTATCACTGCTACCCGGAGGACGGAACTGATTTCTCTTCGCACGCCGCTGGCGCTTCTTCTGACATCCCTCGCTGCGATCGCCGCGGCGTGGTGGTGGCTGGCCATACCGATCAAATTAACGCGCGCGCCGATCGATCCGAACGCCAAGCTCCAGTGTGTATCCTACGCCCCCTTCCGCGACCACCAGACATCACTTTCGCCGGCGACGCAGGTGTCGCGGGAACAAATCGCGGAAGATCTCGCCCAGCTTGCCAAAATATCCGACTGCATCCGTACCTATGCGGTCGATCTCGGTCTCGATCAGATTCCCGAACTTGCGGCCGGGGTGGGGCTGAAGGTCATTCAGGGAATTTGGCTCGGTAGGGATCGGCAGAAGAATTTGACGCAGATATCGACGGGCATACGCCTCGCCAGGGAATATCCGCAAACCATCACCGCGCTCGTGGTCGGCAACGAGGTTCTGTTGCATGGAGATATGACAGCTTCCGACCTTGCCGCCACGATCCGCTCGGTCAAGGCGCAGGTCGACGTTCCCGTCACCTATGCCGATGTCTGGGAGTACTGGTTGCGCAACCGCGAACTTTATGACGCGGTCGATTTCATCACCGTTCATATCCTGCCATTTTGGGAAAATTTTCCGGTCCGGGCGAAATTTGCCGCCGCTCACGTCGACGCCATTCGCCAGCAGATGGCGGCGGCATTTCCGGGCAAGGAAATCCTGATCGGGGAAACAGGATGGCCGAGCGAGGGACGGATGCGCGACGCAGCGTTAGCGTCACGCACCAATCAGGCGCGCGTGGTCTCGGAGATCCTCGATCTTGCCCGGCGCGAGAATTTCCGCGTCAACCTGTTCGAGGCCTATGATGAATCGTGGAAGCAACAGCTCGAGGGCACGGTCGGCGGATATTGGGGGCTATTCGATTCCGTCCGGCGCACGCTGAAATATCCACATGGCGTCCCTATCAGCAATTTTCCGCTCTGGAAGCTGCAGATGGGCAGCGGAATGGTTCTGGCGATCCTGATATTTGGCACGGCGTGGCTGACCTTGCGCCGCAAGCCCTGGCAGCCCCGGCCCGTCGCGTGGTTTGCAGTCGGAATATCGGCAACCACTGCTGGAATCCTGTTCGGGGTGGCTGCCCAAAAGATGTTCTATGAAAGTTATGGAGCGGGAGGCTGGCTCCTGTGGGGCGCGTTGCTCCTCGCCGCGACCGCTGCTCCAATCGTTGGCGCCAACGCCCTGATGTCAGGGCGCGCGCTGCCGACATTTCTGGAACTGCTGGGTCCGAAGAACTATCAGACCCAATCGATGCCGGCGATCATGCACGGACTGACTTTGATGGTAACCATCGTGATCGGCACCGAGACCGCGCTCGGCCTTGTGTTCGACCCCCGCGACAAGGATTTTCCCTATGCTGCGCTGACCATGGCGGCGGTGCCTTTTGCGGCTCTGACGTTGCTCAATCGCCCGAAGAAAGGAATCCGCCCGATGGCGGAATCGTTATTTGCCGGCGTGCTTTTGGTGGCGGCGATCTATACGGGGTTTAACGAAGGGCCGGCCAACTGGCAGTCGCTGTGGACTTGCGCTGCCTATATGCTGCTTGCGGTTACGCTGTGGCAGGCGCGTGCTTGACATCAGTGTGAGTTCGAACTCCAGCTAGTTGCCGGCCGGTGAAGCTCTGGACGCGGACGCGTGAACGACGTTCGCCCGCGCTTGATGCCCCGGAGCGGCTGCGCAAGGGTCGCGATCGCTCCCGTCGGATTGTTGGCATCGAGACGGACGAGGTCGGGTTGCGGCCCATCAGATGAAGATCGGTCGGGCAAAATCGTCACGGCAACCCCGGCATTGGCGAGCCGCGTCGTGATTTCACCGAATCGGCTGGGTGCCAGCAGCGACATCTGGGTCACATGGCCGACCGCAACCCGCCCGCCGCTGGCGCCGCTTAAGATACGCCGCAAGATATGGACCACACCGGGTCAGGCGATAAGGCCGCTTGAGGTGCGGTTAGGCCCATTGCAGACGCGCGAGGATCGCGCGACCCATAACCCAATCCTTGTCGCTCTCCGACAGGAAGCTCAGTTCTTCGGTGAAATGGGTGACGCGCTCGCGGTAGCTGGCCTTGGCGAACGAGTTCGTTATGTCGGTACCCCAACAGCAACGCTCAGGACCGTAGGCTTCGAACAAGCGCTGCAAGTGCACCGTCATGTCGCGGAACGGATAGGGTTCGAGCGAGTTGCCGGGCGCACCCGACAATTTGACGCTCACGTTCGGATATTTGGCGAGCGCAACGGCCTGGTCAATCGCCGCCGGGATCGCGGTGATCCTTGCGGTTCGGCTCGAAGAGTTCATACCCATGTGGTCAATGATGAGCGTGAGCTGGGGATGGCGCTCCGCGATGCGGGCAAACGTCGATAGCTGTCCCGGCACAAGAAACATGACGGGGACTCCCGCCTTCTCGGCCGCCGGCCAGAACCAGTCGGCCGTCCCGTCCGTCAGCCAAGCCATCGTGGCATCACTGAGCAAGCTGACGCGGACGCCGAGCATTCCGGGCTGCTCCTTCCATTTCGGCAGTAGCGTGGCGGATTGCGGATTCTGTAACGCGATGCGACCCATGACGGCGAAGCGATCGGGATAACGCCTTGCCGCCTCGAGACCGTAATCGTTGCGGTCGCCCAGCCATGATGGCGGCACGATGACGACCCGATCCACACCGGCCTGATCCATCAGCGGAACCAGCTTCTCGATCGTAAACGGCTCGGGCATCTGCGGCTTCGCGCCGGGGACCCATTTCCAATCCTCCGATTCCGCCTTCCACAGATGCACCTGGGCATCGACGATGATGCGCTTGGCCGATTGGGCAGTCGCCTTGTGCGATGCCAGCGCCAAACCAGCGGCGAGCGGCGAGGTAATGATTTGCCGGCGGGACAACATGAATCTACCTTTCAAATGAACTCTGCCATTTGTAGACTGAAGTGTGTGCGTGCGGACCAAAGAGTGTCACGCCATGTGTGAAACAGGTCCGGCAGCGATGTCTTTGCTCTCCCGACGATGTCCCTCGTTGGACTAGCGCCCCTCACCCGATTTGCTGCGCAAATCGACCTTTCCCCGCCGGGGAGAGGTAAACCGAATTTGCGGGCAAACCGATTCAAAAGTCTTCACGCTCTAGTTTCCCGGCCGGTGAAGCTCTGGACGCGGGTGCGTGAACGACATTCGTCCGCGCTTGATGCCCCAGAGCGGCTGCGCAAGAGTCGCGATCGCATCCGTCGGGTTGCTCGCGTCGAGACAGACGAGGTCGGCCGGTCCGCCGACCGTGATGCCGTAATCGTTCAGCCGCATCAGCCGCGCGGCCGAGCCCGTGATCATGTCGAGGCAGCCGGCGAGGTCTGCGGGGCGCGACACATGGCAGACATTGGCATAAAGGTTTGCCATCCGGATCAGTGAACCATCGCCATAGGGCGTGAACGGGTTGAGCACATTGTTGGTCGAGATCGAACAGGTCACGCCCGCCTCGCGCAAAGGTTCTGCCGGCACCACGCCTCGAGGCACCGCATGGTCGTGGTTGCGGCCCATCAGGTGAAGATCGGTCGACGGCAAAATGGTCACGGCGACGCCGGCATTGGCGAGCCGCGTCGTGATTTCGCCGAAGCGATCCGGCGGCAAAAGCGACATCTGGGTGACGTGGCCGACGGCCACGCGCCCGCCCCAGCCGAACTCCTCGGTCTTGCGGCAGACATATTCGACCTGCATGCCCTGCGTGGTCTCGGCAAGATCGAGATGCATGTCGATCTCGGCGTCGAAGTCGCGGGCGATGGCGAAGATACGATCGATCTGGGCACGCGGATCGGTGTCGAAATAGGGAACGGCGCCGATGGTCCGCGCACCGCGCCGCAAGCCCTCGATCAAAAGTTCTTCCGTGCCGGGATAGTTGGTAAGCCCCTCCTGCGGAAAGACGCATAATTCGACATCGATCGCCCAGGCATAATCGCGCGCGAGCTGCTCGACCGCCTCGAAGCCGGTCATGCCGATGCCGGGATCGAGTTCGACATGGGTGCGCATCCGCATCGTGCCGTGGCTGATACAGCGCTCCAGTGTCTGCCTTCCCCGCGCATAAACATCCCCGACCGTGAAGCCGCGCTTGGCAGAAGCGGTTTCCCGAACGGCTTCGGCGACGGTGCCTTCCTCGATGCGGCAACGATCGAGGATGCAGGTCTTGTCGAGGTGGATATGCGTCTCGATCAGGCCCGGGATCACCAGGCATCCGCCGGCCTTCAGCTCCGGACCCTCGGCCGAAAGATCAGGAGCGATGGCAGCGATCGTCTCGCCCTTGATGGCGATATCAGTGTTGACAAGCTCGCCGTCCCGCCAGATGCGGGCATCACGAATGATCTGATCCATCATTTCACCGCCTTGGATCATGTTTCGATTAGATCGAATCGAAACATGACCTCATCTCTTTTTCGGAGCATGATCTCCGCGCAAACGCATTTTGCGTTTGTCGCGAGGGAAAACCGGTTTGCACTTTGCGCTCACGCGGCCCTCCGGGTCCGGATCATGCTCCAGGAACCGCACCCAGATAGGCCTCGTCGAGCATCGCGCCGCGCAACTCCACGGCCTTGCCTTGTGCCACCACCCGCCCGCCGCCGAGCACATAGCCGCGATCGGCAATGGCAAGCGCATAGTCTGCCATCTGATCCACGATCAGCAAGGTCATGCCCTCGTCGCGCAGGCGCCTGAATTGTTCGAACAATTCCGCCACCACCGTCGGCGCCAATCCCAGCGACGGCTCGTCCAGCAGCAAAACCTCGGGCCTGGCGAGCAAGCCCCGGCCAACGGCAAGCATCTGCTGTTCGCCGCCCGAGAGCAGGCCGGCCGCGGTGTGAAGGCGCGGGCGCAGCCGCGGAAAACGATCGAGGATGGCCTCGATCTCGGCCGCCTCGAAATCGGACCGACGCGTCGCACCAAGCCTCAGATTTTCGGCAACGCTCAATTGCGGAAAGACCTGCCGCCCCTCCGGCACGAGAATGAGGCCAGCGCGCGCAACATCATGGGGTGGAAGTGCCGCGATGTCCCTGCCGTCGAGCTGGATGGTTCCACTGACCGGCCGGATCAATCCGCTCAGCGCTTTCATCAAGGTCGATTTCCCGGCGCCGTTCGGCCCGAAAAGCGCGATCACTTCGCCGCGGCCGACCTTGAGGCTGACCTGGTCGAGCACTTGAAGCGGCCCATAGCCGGCGCTGAGAGTATTCACTTCGAGCAGCGGCGCGCCTGCCGTTCGCTGTGCGGCCGATACTTCCGGCATGGTCGCGCCAAGATAGGCCGCCTTGACGGCGGGATCGTTGCGCACGATGGCCGGTGGCCCGGCAGCGATGCGGCGTCCGGCATCGAGCACGATGATCTCGTCCGAGATCGACATCACGAGCGACACGTCGTGTTCGACCAGCACGACGGCAAGGCCGGCGCGCGCCAGCCGCTGCAGCAGGCTGCCGAGCCTGGCCGTATCGACCTCATTGAGCCCGGCCGCGGGCTCGTCCAGAAGAAGCACGGCGGGCGCCGTGGCAAGAGCGCGGGCAATTTCGACAAGCCGGCGATCGACATGCGGCAATGTGCCGGCAAGCCGCGCTTCGCTTTCCGCATATCCGACAAGCGCGAGCAGCGCGCGCGCCAGCTCCGCCGGCGCCTCGCCGCGCCATCGGCCATGCAAGAGCCCAAGGCGGACATTGTCCAGCACGCTCAGGCTGCCGAAGGGTTGGGCGGTCTGGAAGGTGCGCGCCATACCGCCGCGCGCGGCCTCATGCGCGGCCTCGCCCGTGATGTCGCGATTGCCGACGCGAACCTTCCCGGAATCAGGACGCTGGAAACCGCTGACGAGATTGAGCAGCGTGGTCTTGCCGGCGCCGTTGGGGCCGATCACGCTGGTGACGCGGCCGGGCGGAGCGGTCATGTCGACGCCCGCAACCGCAATGACGCCGCCGAACGCTACGCGCACGCCCTCAGCCACGAGACTGCCGCGCGAACCGGTGATGTGAGCCAAAGCGAGATCGATATCCGGCTTCGGCCGTATATCAGCCTGCTTCGGCATCAAAAGACGCGCAAGAGCACCGGCGATTCCGCCCGGCGCGGCCCAAAGCACGATCAAGAGGCCGGCGCCGAAAACCAGGAGGCGATATTCCGCAAGACCTGCGAGCAGTTCTGGCAGGAACACGACGACGGCCGACCCGATCAGCGGCCCCAGCGTGCGGCCGGCGCCTCCGACCACCACTACGAGGAGAAACAGGATCGACTGGGAGAATGGAAACGAGCTCGGCGCGATGAAGCCGGTCAGCGCCGCCTGTAATCCGCCGGCAAGACCTGCCGCCACCGCGGCCAGCACGAAGGCGGCCGTGCGTACCGGAACAGCGCTAATGCCAACACTGCGCGCCGCGGACGGCGCCGCGGCGAGGGCCTGCATCGCAAGACCCAGGGGACTTCGCGCAAAATAATGAAAGGCGAGAAGGGCCGCCGCGCACAAGAGGCAGGCCAGGAGGGCCGTGCCGCCGGTCCCGAACGGCGCCGGAATTCCACTAAGGCCGCTGGAGCCGCCGGTGAGATCGCGCCATTCGATCGAGACGGATTCGACGATAAAACCAAATGCAATTGTCACCATGGCAAGATAGGGACCGGTGACCCGAAGTGCCGGAACTGAAAGGGCCGCCGAGATCGCCGCGACCAGCAAAACGGCGAGCGGCAGCGCTTCCCAGAAATTCAAGCCGGCCTTGGAGGTGAGAATCCCCACGCCATAGGCGCCGAGCGCCATGAATCCCCCCTGCCCGAGAGAGACCTCACCGGCCAGCCCAAGCAGCACGTTCAGCCCGACACCGGCGAGCGCGGTCGTTGCCAAGGTGCCGAGTAGATAAGCATAGTAGCCCGGCGCCAGAAGACAGACGAGGATGGCGGCGACGCCGACCAGCGCCGCGGCAATCGAGGCGACGATCACTCTCATACGCGCACCCTGGTCCGACCAGCAAACAATCCGGACGGCGCGAGCACAAGCGCGGCGATGACGGCGGAGAAGGTGACGATCTGGGTGCTGCTCGAACCGAGCCAGGTCGTGGCGCACGCTTCCACCAGACCATAGAGCAGGCCTGCGATCACGACGCCCCATGGATTGGTGAGACCGCCCAGAATAGCCACGGCGAAGGCCTTGATGCCGAACAACGTCCCCATGTCATAGGCGACGTTGTACACAGGCGCGATCAGGATGCCGCCGATTCCGGCAAGGAGCGCGGCAGCCGCGTAGGTGAGCGCGATCAGCCTCGTGACGTCGATGCTCATCAGTCGCGCGGCGTCCGGGTTTTCGACCGCCGCGCGCAGTTTCAATCCCAGCCCGGTTCGGTGCATCCCGAGATGAACCAGCAGTGCAAGCCCGAGCCCGACCACCGGAACCAGCACCTGCAAGGGAAAGATGCCGACATTGCCAATGACCCAGGGATCATCGGCGAGCGATGAAGGCAGCGCGCGCGGTTCCTTGCCGAACAGCACCATCACCACATTGTCGAGCACGATTCCCAGCGCCACGGTTGCCATCAGCCAGGAATTGGTGCCGCGTGCAACGAACGGCCGGACCGCGACGCGCTCGACGATCAGGCCCCAGATGGCGCAGACCACCAAGGCAACCGGCACGGCCGCAACCATCGGCCAGCGCAGGCCGACCGCGAGCAGGTGACAGATCACCGCACCCAGCATCACGGATGAGCCTTGCGCGAAATTCACCGTGCCCGAAACGGCAAAGGTCAAGGTGAATCCGAGCGCAATGAGTCCGTAGATGCTGCCGAGACTGAGCCCGGAGACAAGTGCAGTCGCGAGCATGAGTTAGCCGGTGACGGGCTCGATCTGGTCTCCATTGTAACGAACCATGACGTAGTCATTCTCGTTCAGGGCGTCATGGTTGTCGTCGGTGAAGGGTTTGGTGTAGTTCTTGATCAGACCCTGGTAATTCTCGATTGCCAAAAGGCCCTCCCGCAATTTGGGTCCTTCCGTCGAGCCTGCCTTGGTGATGGCAAGCGCGGTCAGTTGCATGGCGTCGTAGGCATTGGCCACGCCGACCGGCGGTGTGACGTCGCCGGGGCCCTTGATATCCGGATATTTCGCCATCAGCGCCGCGAGCACGCGCTTGCCGACGTCATTTTGCGGACCGAAGAAACTGTAGGTCTGGACGAAATGCACCTTCCCTGCCCATGACCCCGCGAGCTCGGGGAAGCGCCCGCCCGAGATTCCCCAATGCGAGACGATCGGCACCGTCCAGGCGGAGCGCTGCAACGATTTGATGACCTGCGCGCCAGGCGCGGCGTTACCGACCAGGATGACCGCGTCTGCACTGGCCTCACGCAGCCGCTGCAACTGCGGTGTCATGTCGGCGTCCTTGTCGTCGAACTTTTCTGCGCCCGCCAGCTTGACGCCGGCGGCTTCCGCGGCCGCGGTCAGCCCTGCCAGATTGGACTCGCCCCAACCATTATTGACCAGCATCAGCCCTGGTTTTTTCGCACCGAATTTGGTCGTGGCGTATTTGATCAGCGCGCGATCGACCAGCACGTCGACCGCCGATACCCGAAACACAAAGTTCGGATTGGCGCCGTTACGCGTGATGTTGGTCGCGGCAGCCCAGACTCCCATGAACGGCACCTTCGCCGAATTCACCAGCGGCACGATCGCCAGCGACACGGGGCTGTCGATCCCTCCGAACAAAATCGCAACCCCTTCCTTGTCGATCAGCTCCCGCGCCGCAGTCTGTCCCTTGCCGGGATTGGATTCGTCATCGCGGCGGACGAGTTCGAGCATGCGGCCACCGAGCACGCCGCCCTTGGCATTGATCTCGTCGATGGCAATCGTAAGCCCGCGGGTGATCCCCTCCCCCGACTTCGCGGAAGGTCCGGACAGCGCCGCAACCAGACCGATCTTGACGGGTTCTGCTGCGATCGCGGGACGACCGATGAGGCTCCCCACGGCAATCCCGGCTGGAAGAACAAGAGCTTGGCGACGCGTCAGATTTGTCGGCATTTTGGCAACTCCCCTTGAAATTTCGTTTCGTCGTTTCGCTCGCTGGCTCAATCGGCGCGCTCACGGCGAGCATCACGAGCCGCCGGTTTAAGTCCCGGCTCACTTGAAGCAAACGGTATGCCACAACCCCCGAAACCACAACAGTATCAGAGATTGTGATCGTATTTTCGTGCCGGTCGCGCATCCCGCGAAACCCCGCTTCATCGAGCCGAAAGAATGCGAAGATTGCTTCGCATTCCGCGACAGGCGTGATCCTGTGGGTACTGCGCCGTATGGGACGAAGAAATCGCGAGTTCTTGGTACGATTTTTGCTCGATTCTGGATGGAGGATTGTTTCAAAAAGGGAGGGCGTCATGGCAAATTCTGAACTGCGGTCCGATCTTCACAGCATCGAGCCGATTCCCGACGCAGACCGCGATTCAACCGGGCCGCAGCAAATGTGGATCTGGGCCGGCGCCAACATCGCGCCCGTCAACTGGGCTCTCGGCGCGCTCGGCATCGTTCTCAAGCTCGGTTTGTGGGAGACGATCGCCGTCATCGTGCTCGGCAACATCGTCGGTTGCGCCATCTTTGCCGCCTTCACCGTGATGGGCCACAAGACCGGGGTCAATCAGATGGTGCTGAGCCGCTCCGCCTTCGGTCGCAGGGGCGCCTATCTGCCCAGCCTTCTGATGTTTCTGATGACGCTCGGCTGGATCGGCGTGAATACCTATTTCCCGGTCAAGATATCGATGGCCATTCTCGGACAATTCGGCATACCGGAAACGGGCGCGACCGTCTTCATCGTCATCACCCTGGTGATGGTGATCCAGGTGGGGATCGGAATCTACGGCTTCTATGCCATCCGCACCTTCGAAAAATATACGGTGCCGGTCACCGTCGTCATCATGGTGATCATGAGCGTGCTCGCCTGGAGCCAGCCCGGCGTCGTCAACTGGAATCTCGTCAGCCCGCTCCCGCCAGGGCCGCATCTTGCGATGCTGACGCTGCTGATGACGGCGATCGGCGTCGGATGGGGAATCTCCTGGGTGACGTGGGCATCGGACTATTCGCGCTTCGTGCCTCGCAGCGTGCCTTCGTCTTCCGTGTTCTGGTACAGCTATGTCGGGATGTTCGTACCATCCGTGTGGCTCGCCATTCTCGGCGCGACGATCGCAAGCGTCACGCTTGATACGGATCCGGCCAAGATGGTGAGCGCCGTGTTCGGCGGCGTGACAAGCATCCTGGTGCTTTTGATGGTGCTGCACGGCCCGATCGCGACCAATATCCTCAACGTCTATTCGGCGGCGCTGGCCGCGCTCAGCATGGGCGTCCGCCTTTCCCGGACGGCGCTGGCATTGATTGCAGGTGTCGTCGGCTACCTCGTCACCATCTACTTCGTGTTCGCGCCTTCGTTCGCCAAGGCGTTCGACAACTGGATGATCAGCCTTCTGCTGTGGATGAGTCCGTGGGCAGGCGTCGTGATGGCGGATTTCTACATCATGCGAAAGAGCCAGATCGATGTCGCCGAACTCTACAAGTCGCCGGAGACCAGCGCCTATGGCGACATCAACTGGGGCGGTATCATCGCGTTTCTGGTGGGACTGGTTGCCGGCTGGTCGTTTCAGGACGGGCTCGTGCCCGCGCTGCAGGGACCGATTTCGGGACTTCTGGATGGGGCCGACCTGAGCTGGCTGTTTGGCATCGTGGTCGCCGGCGCGGTTTACCTCGCCATCGGCGGACGCAGGCTAAGGGCGCCCGCGATGGCCGCGACCGGCGCGGCCGGAAAATGACGGCTTCGTTCCTCAAGCGACTTGTTCGGGGAATTTTCAAGTCTTGAGAGGGATTCATTCACCATCGCGGGCTTTTCAAGGCAAGCCCGCCATCGGTTCTCAATCCGGGCTGGCGCCGACAGGTGGACCTCCTGGAGGCCGGTGCAAGAAAGTGATCGTGGCGAAGGCGCCGATCCAGGAGCCGGCCGCGGCGAAGGCGACATAGAGCCAGTTTTCGGTGTAGCTGATCACGGCAAAGGACGAGAGCAGATACCAGATGCTGCTCCAGGTCGCCGCCGGCACCCGCTTGCGGGCCACGACGGCGGAGGTGAACATCACATAGACCGCATCGGTGGCTGCGGTTGCGGCGACCACGGCGGTGGCGGTCAGCGGATCGATCATCGTCATTTGATTTCGCCTTCCCTGATTTTTCCTGCGGCGGCACCGATTTTGCATCCATTGCCACAGCCATCAAACATTTTCCGCAGGGTCAAGGCATCGAAAAAAATCCACCTGTCGCGCGATGACCGTTGGCCAGGTTCCGGGCATTGCAACAAGCAATCTTGCATACGGCTGCGAAACAGAATTAGCTGCATGGAACCTTTGGTTGTCTTGCGAGAGGATGGATCGCGGATGAGCGACAGAATCGGACGGCGGGACTTTTTGGGTACGGCAGCCGCAGCCGGCGCGATCGTGGCCGCGGGAGGCAATGCGCTGGTCGACGCGGCCAAGGCAGCGCCCGCGACAAGCGACGAAATTATCCTGAAATCCGCCAGTGAGCTTGCCAGCGCCATCCGCGCAAAAAATCTCAGCTCCAGGACAGTCGTCGAGGCCCACCTGGCGCAGATCGCAAACGTCAATCCGAAGCTCAACGCAGTGGTCCAACTCACGGCGGACTCCGCGCGAAAGGAGGCCGATGAAGCCGATGCGGCGCTCGCGCGCGGCGAAATCAAGGGTCCGCTGCACGGCGTGCCCGTCACCATCAAGGACACGCTGGAAACGGCGGGGGTCATTTGCACCGGCGGGACCAAAGGCCGCGCCAATTATGTGCCCAATGCCGATGCCACCGCCGTGGCCCGGCTACGTGCCGCAGGCGCCGTCATTCTTGGCAAGACCAACGTGCCGGAGCTTGCGGGCGCGATCGAAACCGACAACCTCGTCTATGGACGCACCAACAATCCTTACGACCTCGCCCGCACCCCGGGCGGCAGCACCGGCGGCGAATCGGCGATTGTGGCGGCCTGCGGTTCGCCGCTCGGCCTTGGCACCGATGCCGGCGGCAGCATTCGGATTCCGGCGCATTTTTGCGGTCTGGCGGCGATCAAGCCGACCTCCGGTCGTGTCCCGCGCACCGGTCAATTCCCGATGCCGATGGGTGCGCGCAACGCGGTGTTTCACGTCAGCCTGATCGCACGCCGGGTCGATGACCTCGCGCTCGCGCTGCCCGTCATCGCAGGCCCCGACTTCCGCGACCATTCGATCGTGGGAATGCCGTTGCTCGATCCAAAGGCGGTCACGCTGAACGGATTGAAGCTCGCCTGGTTCGAGGATGACGGCGTGGCAGCGCCGACGAAGGAAATAGCCGCGGCGGTGCGGGATTCCGCCAACGCCTTGGCGGAAGCCGGCGTCAAGGTCGAGGAAAGCCGTCCTCCGGAGGCCGGCAAGGCCGCGACTGTCTATCATGACATGAGCCGCGGCGACGGCGGCGCCGGCACGCGCGCCTTTCTGAAGAACATCGGCAGTGATCCGATCTCGCCTCTGTTCGAGAAGGCGTTGACCTATTCCGTCGCACCCGCTTTTGCCAACACCACCGAGGCGCTGGCCGCATTCGTGCGATGGGATGCCTTTCGCAATTCGATGCTGCGCTTCATCGAGAACTACGACGCCGTGTTGTCGGCGGTGGCGCCGTATCCGGCATTGCCTCACGGCACAAGCTTTGAGGAACAATACCGCCGTGGCTTCGGTTATGCCCAGATGTACAACCTGACGGGGTGGCCGACGGCAACCGTGCGGATCGGAACCTCGCCCGAAGGCCTTCCGCTCGGCGTTCAGGTGGCCGCACGACCGTGGCGCGAAGACGTCGCGCTGGCGCTCGTTTCCCATCTCGAGCGGACATTCGGCGGATGGAAGAGGCCAACGGCCGTGTAAGCTGTCGGAGGTTGCGACCGCCGACTCATTCCCCGCGATGGGCGTCATGACAAACGTCTGGGCTCGCAAATCAACCGCCGCGCTGCAAGACGAAGCCGCCGGCGCCGACAGCCTGGACGATCGGCCACCTCTTTTGAGGCGGACGCTGTCAGCGCTCAATCTGGTGGCGCTCGCCGACAGCCTGGACGATCGGCCACCTCTTTTGAGGCGGACGCTGTCAGCGCTCAATCTGGTGGCGCTTGGTGTTGGCGCGATCATCGGGGCGGGCATCTTCGTCCTGACCGGACATGCGGCTGCAGCCAATGCGGGCCCTGCCGTCTCGCTCTCATTCCTTCTTGGCGCGGTGACCTGCGCATTTGCAGGACTCTGCTACGCCGAGATGGCATCCGCAGTCCCGATCAGCGGCAGCGCATATACCTATGCCTATGCGACGCTCGGAGAGCTGGTCGCCTGGATCATCGGATGGGACCTCATCCTCGAATATGCGGTGGGAGCCATCACGGTTGCCATCGGTTGGTCTGGATATGTGGTCAGCCTGGCTAGCGATTTCGGACTGCATCTTCCGACGCAATTCGTCTCCTCCCCGCTCGACTATGATTCCGCTCGCCGTGCATGGGCGTTCACAGGCGCCGTCCTGAATCTTCCCGCTGCCCTGGTCGTTATTGTCGTGACATCGCTGTTGGTGGTTGGCATACGCGAGACCGCGCGGTTCAATAACTGGATCGTTGCGATCAAGCTGATGGTGATCGCCTTGTTCATCATCTGCGCAGCGCCTGCATTCAGCACGGCGAACTGGATCACGCCGGGCAATCCCGCAGGAACCTTCATCCCGCCCAATGCTGGTTTCGGCACCTATGGCTGGTCGGGTGTCGTCCGCGGCGCGGCCGTGGTTTTTTTCGCCTATATCGGCTTCGATGCGGTCTCGGCAGCCGCACAGGAAGCCAAAAATCCGATGCGGGATATGCCGATCGGCATTCTCGGCTCGCTGATCATCTGCACCGTGCTTTATGTGCTGGTCGGCACCGTGCTCACGGGCATCGTCCCCTATGACAAATTGAACGTGCCCGATCCCATCGCGGTTGGCATCGATGCGGCCGGAGTCGGTTGGCTCGCGCCGTTCGCGAAGCTGGGAATCATCTTTGGCCTGACCTCGGTCATCCTTGTCATGCTGCTTGCGCAACCGAGGATCTTTCGCGCGATGGCGCACGATGGCTTGTTGCCGTCCGCGGCCGCGAAAATACATCCCCGCTTCCGCACGCCGTATATCTCGACAATCACCACCGGCGCGGTCGTTGCCACTCTGGCTGCGCTCCTGCCGATCGGTCTGGTGGGAGAACTAGTCAGCATCGGAACGCTGTTTGCGTTTGCAGTGGTCTCCATCGGCGTGCTGGTGTTGCGCTTCACGCAGCCGACGCTTGAACGTCCCTTCAAGGCGCCCGCGATCTGGATCGTCGCTCCCGCCGGCGCACTGACCTCGATCTTCCTGATGCTTGGACTTCCCGCCGATACCTGGTGGAGACTGGCCTTGTGGCTCGCGATCGGGCTTGTGATCTATTTTGTCTACGGCGCACGACACAGCCGGATCGTGACCTGACCAGCCCCTAAGGAAAAATGCGCCGTACCGGGCGAGGCTCAAGCCGCGCTTCGCGGCGGCGACCGGGGACTATCCTTCCCCTGCTTTTATTCCGATGCGCACGCTCTAGTGAACACAAGGCATGCGTCTGCGCGAGGCCGAGCATGCCGCAAGCCGGATTCCTTGAAGGAATAACCGGATTCAGGCGGGAGTCTGTCCTGCCAGAAGCGCCTGAGGAGCGCGCAACGCCGGGAGATTGCACAATGACCAGACTTGCCCTTTTTGGAACTGCGGCAGTTTTATCGATAGCCTTTGCATCGCCGCTGCCGGCTCAAGCCGTAACCGTTGATTCCGCCGCCTGTTCGAACCTGTCCCAAGCTTCCCAAAATGGCGCTGCCCCGGCCCCGACCGCCAGCTGGATACCGCCCGGATGCGAGACCGCGACCAGACCGTGGTCGGCGCCGGTCGGGCACCGCCAGCCCCAGATGGTAGATGTTCCTGCAACGGCATCGTTTGAGCAGGCGCTGGACGCGGAGAACGCGAAGGTCGACCGTTTAATCAAGGGCATTTGCCGCGGCTGCTAGCGCATGATCCGGACCCGCAGGGCCGCGTTAGCGCAAAGCCTGCAGCGGTTTTCCATCGCGACAAACGCGGAACGCGTTTGCGCGGAGATCATGCGCAAACACAAAATAAAGGTGCCCCCGCTTCCCTCACTTCCGCGGCCTGCCGCGTTTGGCAAAGACGGGCCCCCGGGATTCGGCCGTACTACGAAGCAGGCCTGCAAGCTTGAGCGCTTCGTTGCGCTGCGGCCCCGGGGGCAAAAGCCGGGCGCGTTCCAGCGCATCTGCCGCGAGGATTTCCCGGTCGATTCTGTCGGACGCGCGCTGTGTGTCTTTGCTCATGATCTCAAGTAACTAAGACAGCCCGGCCTAGTGTGGTGGATTTGAAGTTCCTATCAATGGCTCCGCTGACTCTTCAAATCCAAAACCACACTAGAAACATTAGCTTCCTGGTGTCCTTTCGATTCCGAAGTTCGAAAACGAGTATGCCGCATAATGATACGAACTTCGGAATCGGGACACTAGCGAGGCCGGACCGAGGCCGGACAAATGACCGGCAACCTAAATACGCCGGTACAGGCAGCCTTATTCCGCAACACCTGCTGCTTTTGTGACAGGGCCGCTTTCTCCCATCCCTCCCATGGATAGGAGCCTTGCATCGCCGACTATCCTTACGCGAAAATTTACCTTGTGCGAAAATCGGTTAGCACCGATGCGCAGCCATTCAAAACGGATGCAGGACGAAGATTGGCGGAGCGCAACTTTTAATGGAAGTTTGACCACCGAGCGAGGACCGGCGGTGATCGGCGAAAACTCAGTTGGTCAGCGTCCCCCATTGCGACGCCATCCGCTCGGCACCGCGCTGCGACAGCGCAAAGATCGTAAACGTCGGGTTTGATGCGCCTTCGGTCGGGAAGATGCCCGGTCCTGCAACCCAAAGGTTCGGGATCTCATGACTCTGGCCGTAGCTGTTGACGACCGAATTGGCGGCGCTCGTTCCCATGATGGTGCCGCCGAGCAGATGACTGGTCGGCATCGCGCCACGCGCGGACCACGCCTCTTTGGCGCCGCTCGCCCTGGCGACTTTCAGTCCCTCTTCGAGATTGGCGTTCCACAGCGCCACCGCGTCCTGATCGAAGCTGTGGGTCAGTTTGCCGAGCGGCATGCCGAACTGATCCTTTTCGCCCGACAATTCGAGGCGATTTTCCGCAGCTGGCTGCTCTTCGCCAAAAGTCTTGATGCCCGCGAGGTGGCGCGCGGCGCGCTTCATGTAGTCCGCAAGCTCCGGTCCAAAAAGATCGCCGCGGGCATTGGCAAGATCGGCGGTCTTGAGAGCAAACCCCGCCGTGACGAAGGAGCTTCCGAACGCGCCGGGGTGACTGGTCTTGGGGTAACGCTCGTAAGACATGTACTGCACACCAACCGTGCCCATGTGGTTTTGGACGTCCTCGTCGAACATCGCCCAGGTGTTGGCCACGTGGTGCGACATCATGAAGTAGCCTACGAGACCGCTCGCATTGGCAAGGCCCCTGGGATGCTTGTCGGTCGCCGAGTTCAGGAGCAACCGGGGATTTTGCGCCGACCATGCCGCCAGAAGAACCACGCTTGCTTCCTGGACCTGCTTTTGATGCTTGTCGTCGTAATATTCGATGCCGGTCACCCGCGTGCCGGCCTGATTGGTGAGGACGCGCGTCACCGTCGACCAGGCCCGCACTTCGGCGCCGGCCTTGCGCGCCTCGCCCAGATAAGTCACGTGCGGATTGGCAAGCGCGCCGGTCGGACAGCCGACGTGGCACCACCCGTCATAGATGCACGCGGGCCGTCCCTTGAATTCCACCGAATTCATGCCGACTGGCGCCGGCACCATCGCAATGCCGACGGATTCAAAAGCTTTCAGCCAGATGTCGCCATTGCGGAAGGTCTTCATCGGCGGCATCGGATATGCCTCGCCGGCAGGTCGCCATTTCTCCTCGGCCCTGGCATCGCCGGAGACGCCGATCTCGCGCGCCACCTTGTCATAGAAGGGAGCAACGTCTTGGTAAGCGATGGGCCAATCGAGCCCGCGCCCGTGCTCGCTCTTCATCCTGAAATCGGCCGGCAACAGTCGCGGGAAATTGGCGAAATAATGCAGCGTCGCACCGCCGACGCCCCACCCCGCTTGCGCGGCATATCCCATCGGATTCTTGCCTTCGAGCAGGATCGGCGCGCCTGCCGGTTTGACCCGGCGACCCCAGATTTCGGAACTGATGAGATCGGAAAGCTCCCAGTCGGGACCTGAATCCAGCAAGACGACCTTCTTGCCCGCCTTGGCCAGCACGGATGCATAGACCGAACCGGAAGCGCCGGCTCCGACGATGACGATGTCCACTTTTTCGAATGCCATCTCACCACCTCTTTTGCGGTGGAATATGCGCCATATAGGGAATCCCCAGCGCCTCATAGCCTTCCATCGTTCCGTAGACGACGTCGACCGCGTCCGCGCGCAGCACGGCATACACGAACGCACCTGGTCTTCCGGTCCAACCCTCGATCTTGTTTTGCCGCATGCGATCGACAAACTCGTGCTGGTCCGCGGACGCGAGAAGCGCAAAATCCCGCCCGAAGACCTTGCGACTGTTCTCGTCGATGTTAGCGAGTGCAGCTCGGTAGAAATCGGCAAACGGCGGGCGGACGTTGAAGATGCGGGCCTGAAGAAGCGCCTCGTGCGGCGGCACCGAAAGTTGTTGATCGACATAGTGCGCGATCCCCGCCTCGCGCGCCTGCGGTACCAGCGTTTCGCCGAGAGCCTCCAGCGTCTCGCCCTGACGGGCATCGAGAAGGCGGAACGGCACATTGCGCGCCCTCGCTTCGCGCGGCGCCATCAGAACTTCTATTCCACCTATGGTGAAAGCCAGCGCGCCCAACGTCGCGCCTTTGACAAAGCCGCGCCGACCAATCGCCATGGTCATCTCCTCCCGGAGCATTTCTTCTTTCGCGAAGGCCCGCGAAAAATTTGCGGTATTACTGGGCAGCCGCGATCACGAGTCAAGGGGCCTTGATCCCGCCGCTAGTGTTCCGGTTCTGACATTCGTATTATCTTCCAACAGGCACTGTTACGAATGTCAGAACCTTAGGAACACTAGCTAATATAGTCTTCCAGTGCGGTTTAGGATTTGACATTCGCTGCGCGGGACTCGCGGCGATACTGAAGCGAATGTCAAATCCACCGCACTAGTGTGGCGGTTCAGAAGTCCGCATCATTGTTGCTGCGCAAAATGATGCGAACTCCGGAATCAGGACACCAGACCACGCGCAAAATGCCGATCCTGGCGCGAAGGCGTTGAACAAAAGGGAAAAGCGATGGCCCACGATGAGCCCAAGGCAACTGGTCCGACCAAGCTTTTGATCCGCAACATCGGGCTCATGCTCTCCGGCGCGCTCGAAAAACCGATCCTCGATGCCGACACGATCGTTGCCGTCAACGGCAAGATCAGCGCGATCGGCCGCGCCATGGATGTCGATACCGAAGGCGCCACCACCATCGTCGACGCCAACGGAACGACGGTTGCGCCCGGCCTGATCGACAGCCACGTGCATCCCGTCGCCGGCGACTGGACGCCGCGGCAAAACCAGATCGGATGGATTGACAGCTTTCTGCACGGCGGCGTCACCACCATGATCTCGGCGGGCGAGGTTCATATGCCGGGCCGGCCGCGCGACGTTGTCGGGGTGAAAGCGATGGCGATCTTCGCGCAGCGCGCGTTCTGGACGCTTCGCCCCGGCGGGGTGAAGGTTCACGCCGGTGCGCCGGTGATCGAATGCGAAATGGTCGAGGACGATTTTAAGGAAATGGCGGCTGCCGGCGTCAAGCTGCTCGGCGAAGTCGGGCTCGGCGGCGTCAAGGACGGCCCGACCGCGCGCAAGATGGTCGCCTGGGCGCGCAAATACGGCATCCAGAGCACCATCCACACCGGCGGCCCGTCGATACCCGGCTCCGGCCTGATCGACAAGGACGTGGTGCTGGAGGCCGACACCGACGTGATCGGACACATCAATGGCGGTCACACGGCGCTGCCTGACGATCAGATTCGCTGCATCTGCGAAGGCTGCAGGCGCGGCCTCGAACTGGTTCACAACGGCAACGAACGCGCAGCGCTTTTCACGCTGCGGACCGCGCGCGAGATGGACGAGCTCGGCCGCGTCATCCTTGGCACCGATGCACCCGCTGGCTCCGGCGTGCAGCCGCTCGGCATTCTGCGGATGGTGTCGATGCTGTCCTCGCTCGGCGAGGTCCCCGCCGAGATCGCGTTCTGCTTTGCGACCGGCAACACCGCTCGGATGCGCGCGCTCGACTGCGGCCTGATCGAAGTCGGACGCTCGGCCGATTTCGTCATCATGGACAAGGCGCAGCATTCCGCGGGCAAGAACATTCTCGACAGCGTGCGGCTCGGCGATCTCCCAGGCGTCGGCATGACCATCATCGACGGCATCGTGCGCACGCAGCGCAGCCGTAACACTCCGCCGGCAACGAAAGTGCCGGAGATCGTCGGGGGTTGAACGATCAATAAAGCAATAAGTAAGGCCGAGAGGAATAAGCCGTCATGCCCGGCACTCGGGTCCGGCTTCGCCGGCCCGAGCACAGGCCCATTGTGCCGGGCATCCAGGTCTTGTTGCGTCCACAAGGAAGACGTGGATGGCCGGGACATAGGCGAGCGGGTGCGACGCCGTTCTTCGAACGGCTATGCCCGGCCATGACGGAGAGTGAGGCGGTTCTACTTTGTGACGCCCGCTATCTGAAACCCGGACGCTGCCTCTCGACGCTTAATGCACCATCACCCAGGTCGGCTGCAGCAGCGGATAGGCGATCAGACCGACGGCGGAGGTCGCGGCGATCAGCAAGGGGTTGCTGACCTTCCACCGGAACAGCACGGCAAGAGAGACGATACCGATCAAGGCGGTGAGCCAGTCCCCGATGGCAATCTTTCCAAGCAGGATGCAGGCGCCAAGGATGGTGCCGATCGCGGCCCCATAGGCGCCTTTGACAAAACCCTGGACGTTGGCGTTACCCCGATGCCGCGCCAGCAGAGGTGCGACGATCAGCACAAACAGGAATGAGGGCAGGAAAATGCCGACCGTCGAAACGACCGACCCCCAGAAGCCGGCAACGAGATAGCCGACGAACGTCGCCGTGATCACCACCGGCCCCGGGCTGATCATGCCGACCGCAACCGCGATGAGGAATTGCCGCTCGTCAAGCCAGCCATATTGCTGCACCAGCCCCTGCTCGAGGAACGGGACGATCACCAGACCGCTGCCGAAGGTGAGTGAACCCGCCTTGAGGAAAAACAGCAGCAGCTTGCCGAGTGTGGAAGCTGTTGCAACCGGCGTGATCGGCGCCGTTGCGGCCGGCACGGCTATGATAAGGGGAAGCGTGGCCGGCGCCCGCTTGAACAGGCTGCCGTAATAAAGGATGCCGACGATGCCCGCGCCGATGAACAGAAGCGCCACTTCGGCCTGGAGAATGACGGTGACGACCAGACACACGGCGGCGATCGCCCATTGCAGCCAGTCTTCCATGCCGAGCTTGGCGAGCCGGTAGCAGGAATGCAGAATCAGCGCGATCACGGCCGGGCTGACGCCATAGAAGATCGCCGTCACCGGCTGGAGGTCGCCAAGATAGACATAAAGCGCGCCCAGCGCGGCCACGATGACAAAATTCGGCAGGATGAATGCCCATCCGCCGGCCCATGCGCCCCAGAATCCGCACCGCAGCCAGGCGATGTAGATGCCGACCTGGATCGCCAGCGGACCCGGGAGCGACTGGCAGATCGCAATCGCTTCACGCATCTGTTCTTTGGTGAGCCATTTGCGGTCGTTGACCAGTTCGCGTTCCATCTGGCCGACGAGCGCCACCGGCCCGCCGAAGCCGAGAAAGCCGAGCCGCAGGAAATAGCGCACGACTTCACCCATATTCCCGTGCGGATTTTCCGTCGATGTCGTCATGTCCTGCCCCGTGCCGCCAGCCAGTAGAACAAAGAATCATCCTCCTCAACTCTTGGTGCTCGCCGTCTTGTCGAGCGCGGCTCGCAATCCCTTCGCCAGCTTCACGGCATCGTCGTTGGCCCAGAAATGCATGAAGTAAAGCCGCGGCTGTTCGTCGAGCATGTGGCTGTGCAGCGCCGTCACTTCGATGCCGTTCTGGCGCAACGCCTTGATCACGGGGTTAACTTCGTCCCCGATCAGAACGAAATCGCCGGTGATGGCGGCCTTGCCGTTACCGGTCGGCTGGAAGTTGATCGCGGTTGCGACGCCGAGCGGTCCGCCAGGCATCAACTGCATTCCGCCTTCCGAAACCGGGTCACGGCGCGGCACGCCGAACTGGTAGACGCCGCCATTGGCCTGTCCCTTGACGCCGATGATCTGATCGAGCTGAGCCGTATCCAGGTCGATGGCCGGCGGGGGCGAAGGTGGAGCCGACGCGGTTAGTGGAGTCTTGCTGGCTGCAAGAGCGTCATGGATCGCGGCCGCCATCTTGGCTGGATCGCCGTGGCCGCCGACATGCATGTAGAAAGTGGCGGGATTGGCGCGCAGCAGATGGTTGTGCACGGCGGTGATTTCGAGGCCACCTTCCATCAGCTTGAGCATGACCGGATTAATTTCAGTCTCGAGCAACACGAGATCGCCCATGATCATGGCTTGACCGTGCATCGGCTTGAACGCAATCCAGCCGCCGAGCGCCAATGCGGGCTTGATGGCTACACCGTCCAGGGCCACGACAAGATCCGAGCGCGGAAAGCCATATCGATGCACGTCGCCTGACACGGCGGCTTTCCTGCCCAAGGCATCGTCGACCTTCTGCCAGTCGATCTCCTGCGCCGTTGCGGCTGTGGCAGACAAGGCCGCCAGAATCGAAACTATTATCCAAGAAAGATTTCGCATGGCTTTGTTCTCCTTGTTGTTCAAGAGCCCCACTATTGCGATTGCTCATCGGTCGATCGGCCACGCTGCCAGGCGAGTTCACTTGCTGCAATTGCTTCAGACGCCCGCGGCCCGCGCGAGCCAATTGTGCGTTTCAGCCTGGAGACTGCGGCACCAGGTGTAGAGCGCGTCATACATGACCATGCCATGCCTGAGCATCTGGTGGTCGTCGGGGAAGTTGGCCGAGAGTCCGAGCGAGATCGCGAACAGACCGCCGCATTGCGGGCTCAGATCGTGCCGCGAAGTGTCGGCGCCCCGGACGATGGTTGCGAGATGATCGAGCGGTCGATCCCCGATCTCGTAAATGCGCAGGATGGTATCGAACGAGCAGCGCTCACCTTCATGCGTGAATTCCACCCCGTCGATGTCGTAGGGAGTGGCACCCGTCTGTCTGGCAACGCTCAGCACCTGATCCTTCGGGACGTAGATAAATTCGGCGTTGGGATCGATGAAGCGCCGGATCAGCCAGGGGCAGGCAATACGATCGATCTTGGGACGCTCTCGCGTCACCCACTTGCCGGGACTGGATCCGATCTTGCGTTGCGTCGGCAAGCCCTGCTCGATCCACGCGGCTATGCCGCCTTCCAAAAAATGCGCCTGCACGCCCATGCGGCGGAGCTTTTCAGCCACGCCCTGGCTCGTCTCGCCGCCGTACTTGCAACAGGCCACGACCTCGCGGCCATCGGCCAGATCAGTTCGCCAGGTTTCGATCCTGTCGGGAGAGCGATGAAATGCGCCGGCAAGAAGCGTCGCGGCGCCCGCGAAATCGGCGTCGCGCCGCACGTCAACGATGACCGGCGCCGCTTCGGAGCCGAGCCGTGCATAGAGATGTTCAGGTGAAATCGAATTCCTTTGGTCCATGCGCAAACCTCCTCGACAAGTCGAGTGTCGCGCAGTGCTTGGACCGAAGTCTGAAGGGGAGACTGCCTATTCCCCTTGAGCGGATTCTTAGTTCGTATCCGGCGCAAAAACAAGTGGAACTGAATGGGTTCCGTCAGCAGGCGCCAGCGCAATCAGCGCGAAAGACCCCAATTGCCGAAAGTGACGCCGGGTTTCATCGGCGTCTTGTCCCCCTCTTCCTTGAACGCGAAGGTGAGACCGGCGCGGATTTCATTGACGGGGTGTCCATTCACGACCGCATAGCGAAACGCGGCGTCGAGCGAGAGATCCTTTTCGACCTGCCAGATGGCGCCGACGAGGACTGAACGGGTTTCGGTCTGCGTCCACACCTTGTCATAAAACGTCTCGAAGACAGGACGCACCTTCCACGTCCAGGGCCCTTCGAGGATGACGTCGAGGAAGGCTTCCGCATTGTGATCGCGTGTCAGGTTGGTCTCCACGTTGAAATGCGCGGTTCCCCAGTCCCAGCGTTGAGACACGATGCCCGCCCAGCTAAATCCAACGCCGGGCTCGGCGTTGACGCCGGGCAGAAGCGGTCCGAATTCCATGGCGATGCTTGGCCCGGGTTGATCCTGCAAAACGCCTGGCCGAACTACCCATTTGAGGAACGCGCCCTGTGCGACGAGACTCGGAGGGCCGTTTACCTGCGTGATCGGCGTCACCATCTCGGTCTGCAGCACCACTTCCCAGCGCTCTGCAAACCCGTAGTTGAAAACCACTTGGGGGGCTATCAAGGCCGACGGCGATCCGATTCGCTGCCAACCCATGGGCTGCAGTTCGATCTCGATTTCATTCAGTCCTGCCACGGCCGCATCGGTTCCATCGAAAGGCCGATAGGCTGCGGCCGGCCAGGCGTAAAGGCAAATCGCCACGGCGCCTGCCCGGCCAATCCCGACCAAAAGGCCGGTCAAGCCGACGCGCATGGATCGGGTGCGATTTTGCCTCATCGCGAGCCTGTTTCTTGGCGCAACATGCGCCTTCTTAGCGCGCCATGCGCCAGGGCGAACGATCCGACCAGGATGCCAACGCATCCTTTGCCCACTCGGTGGATTTATCCGTATGGCACAGATTACAGGCGTTTGGAATCTTCATCGTCTCCGTATCACCAGGCGTGACGAAGTGAAAAGTGTGGCTTCGGACGTTCTGGTCGGAGATCGTCTGTTCGATCTTTGGCATGTGGCAGGCGATACACTCGTTGCCGGGGCTGCCGGCCTTGTGATGGGAGTGCGCTTCGACGCTGGGCGCGTGCGGACCGGCTTGCGCATTCGGACCGTGGCAGTCGAGGCACAGCGCATTGCCGGTCTTGCGCACCATGGCGACGTTTTCGCCGCCATGCGGATCGTGGCAGGAAAAGCAGGTGACGCCGCGGGCATACATCAGGCTTTCGACGAAGTCGTTGCCCTGCATGCGGTTCTTGTGGCCGGTGCCATCCGGAAAATGAGTGAAGGTGGTTTCTCCCAGTTTGTGCTCTTCGAGTTTCCAGTAGTCGGCGAGATTTTTGCCGACATCAAAACCCACGGGCCAATCGTAATATTTGCCCTGAATCGGGTTCTTCAGCGGCTGGCCCTGGGAGTGGCACTGGATGCAGGTGTCGCTGGCGTGGACGTAGTCGAAACGGGCCGGATTGAGGATGTTGTCGCGCACCGGCTTTTTGGTGTGCGCCTCGCCCGGTCCGTGACATCTCTCGCAACCGACATTCCACTCGGTGACCGACTTGTTGTTGATGTCGTAATTGACGGAATGACAGCCGTCGCAAAGCGGACCTGTCGGACGCTGGAAATTATCCGGCGGGTAGAGCGTCGCCCACCAATCCGTACCGTTGGCGACGAAATAGCGCCGCCAGATCTTGTGCGCGACGTCCCACTGGGCCGGCAGGGGGAAATAGTCGTCGCCGATCCTTTTGAAGTAACGCTGCTTCCAGCGGCTGCCGTAGACAAATGCAATGTCGTCTTTGCTGAAGTTCAAAAGCGGGTCTGGCTTTGAAAGGTCCGGGGTAATGGCGTCGGGATGTTCGCGTGGATCGCGCACCACATTTGCCATCCGCGTCTTGCTCCAGCGGGCGGAGATGCTCTCGTGACAGCTCTTGCATGCGGCCGATCCCACATAATGCTGCTGGACTTCCGACGCAGCCGACAAAGCGGCCACCGGATCGGCCGTCATCGCCGCAACCTGCGGCAGATGTCGGATATAGCTCACGAGTTGCCAGATTTGACGGTCGGGGAGATTCCACGCGGGCATTCCGGTGTTACGGATGCCGTAACGGATGTGATAGAAAAGTTCTCCGTCAGGGGTTGCCGCAATGGCCGCCGAGCGGAGCGCAGGCGGACGCGGATATTCGCCGGCCCCGATGGAGGTTTTTCCGCCACCCTCATAAGCGTGGCACACCTCGCACTTGGCACGATAGAGATCGCGCCCTGCCGTGATATCAGCCGGATCGGCCCCCAGCGGATTGACGCTGTACTTTGCTTCGTCCGGAACGCTCTGATGCAACAGCCACGTCGCGATCACGGTTTCGGTCACCGGCGGTTCGCTCCGCGCGCTCGAAAGGCCGGGAACGAACAATAGATAAAGTGAAGCAGCCAAAGCGGCGATCGCGACGAAAAAAGACGCAAACAAGATCAGGATTCTTCGTCGTCCTGGCATGTTCGGGAACACAGATCCGATCGTCGATATGATCCGTCCCTGCATGACTTAAGGACGCGATTCTTGGGCATGTCGCCTGGCAGGGAGACCGCAGGTCCCCGTGCCTGCACGTTCAGCGAGCGAAGGCATCCTGTCAAGCGCGGACGGGGATTTTCAAAGCTGCTCTGCGTCGTTCGCTGACGAACTGTGGCTGGTGGAGTGGATTGCAAAAGTGCCTGCCAAAACGGGATGCGAAATGTTAGAATCGGACCACTAACGCGCAGCAGGCAAATGAATTTTTCTCGATCGAAATCAAATCTATCGTGATCAAACCGGATGAGCATCTCGCTCACCGCAGCTTGTTCAACAACGCTGTCAGCAACTCGCGCTCGTTTGCCTCCAGCGGCGCCAGCGTCTCCCGCGTGATCGCGAGCGCGTTCGAGGCGGCCTTTTCGGCGAGCTCCCGACCGTTGCGCGTGAGACTGACCTTGAGGCGGCGGCCATCTTGCGGATCGGCGCTGGTCTCGGTCAGACCGCGGGCGGTGAGCCGGTCGATGACGCCCTTGATGGTGGCAACATCCATCGCGGTCAGCCGGCCGAGCTGGTTCTGCGAGCACGGCCCGGTCTCGGCGAGCTTGGCGAGCGCCGCCCATTGGGTCGGTGTCAGATTGGCGCCGATCCCGGCTGCGAAGATCGCGGCGTGGCGCTGCCAGACCTGGCGCAGGATGAAGCCGATCTGTTCTTCGAGCACGTAAGGCATGCGCGAAGGCCTAAAGCTTCGTTTCGACGAAACACTCCTGGTCATGCGCTTCCCCGCCCGGTTTGCCTAGCCATTCACTCAAAGTGCCAGATGCGCGTCGCGAACGTCGGGGCGCGCATCAAGTTGGCTCATGGTGCCCGCAAAGCAGATACGGCCCCGCTCGATGATGTAGGCGCGATCCGATATCAGCCTTGCGAAATGCAGATTCTGCTCGGAGACAAGCACGCTCACGCCTTCCTTTTTCATGGTCAGGATCGCCTCAACCATCTGCTCGACGATTTTCGGCGACAATCCCTCCGACGGTTCGTCGAGCAGGACCAGCGAGGGATTTCCCATCAAGGTGCGCGCGATCGTCAGCATTTGCTGCTCGCCGCCGCTCATCCGCCCGCCCGGCCGGCTCCGCATTTCGTCGAGGTTCGGAAACAGGGCGAACAGCCGCTCCCTGGTCCAATGCGGCGCGTTCGGCCGCGGCGGCTGGCGGCCCACTTCCAGATTCTCATCGACGGTAAGATCGGTAAAGATGCGCCGCTCCTCGGGCACGTAGCCAAGCCCGGCGCGCACGATCGCATGCGTCGGAGAGACAGAGACGTCCGAGCCCTCGAACAGGATCCGGCCGGTGCGCTGGGCGACCAGGCCCACGATCGAGCGGAAGGTGGTGGATTTGCCAGCGCCGTTGCGCCCCAACAGCGCGACCACTTCGCCGTCGGCAACCTCGAGCGCGACATCGAACAGGATGTGCGCCGGGCCATAATGGCTGTTGAGGTCCTGGACGGAGAGCTTCACGACGGCGCTCCCTGCCGGTGCCGGGCATCGTAAACCAGACCTTCGCCGAGGTAGATGGCACGCACCTCGCCGTTGCGCCGGACGTGTTCCGGCGGACCCTCGGCGATCACGGTGCCGCGGTTGAGCACCAGGATGCGATCGGCGTGCTCGAACACCACGTCCATGTCGTGCTCGGTAAAGAGCACGCCGATCGACTGCTCGCGCGCAATGCGAGCGGTGAGCCGCATCAGGTCGATGCGCTCGCGCGGCGCCATGCCGGCAGTCGGTTCGTCCATCAGGAGAAGTCTCGGCCGATTGGCGAGCGCAACCGCAAGCTCGAGCCGTTTGAGATCGCCATAGGCGAGTTCGCCGCAGGCGCGCTCGGCAAAACCGCCCATGCCGACCAGTTCAAGCAGGCGGCCGGCTTCCGCACGCTCGTATCTCGGCGTCGAGGCGATGAGGTCGAACAGTTTTCGGTGATACGAAACCAGCGCGACCTGGACGTTCTCGCGCACGGTCATGGTCGCAAATGTCGCCGTGATCTGGAAGGTGCGCCCGACGCCGAGCCGCCAAACCTCACGCGGCCTCAATCCCGCGGTGTCCTGCCCGAGCAGGTGAATGCGGCCGGCGTCGGGGATGGTCTGGCCGTTGAGCATGTCGAAACAGGTGCTCTTTCCGGCGCCGTTGGGGCCGATCAGCGCCAGGATTTCGCCGGCGTTCAATGCAAAGGACACGCCGCGCACGGCGTGAACGCCGCCGTACGACTTGCTCAAGCCCTCAACCCTCAGCAATGGCTGCGAAGCGCTCATTCGGCGGTCTCGATTCCAGAGGAAAGCAAGGCAGGCTTTGTCGACGCCCGTCGGCGGTGCCTGATCTTTTCCATCACCCCGACAATGCCCGTGGGGAAGATCACCACGATCAAAATGATGAAGCCGCCAAGGACAAGCTTGGAAAGATCGGTCTGGCTGACCAGCCAGATGGAGAGGGCCTTGTAGACGATCGCGCCGACGATCGCGCCTGAAACCGTTTCGACGCCACCCAACAGCACCATGACCAGCGCATCGACCGAGAGCGATATGCCGAGACTGTCGGGAAAGACGCTTCCCTTCAGATACGCAAACAGTGCACCGGCAACGCCGGCAACAGTTCCCGCGATCACAAAAGCCGTCCACTGGATGCGCTTGCCGTCGATGCCAATCGCTTCACCGCGCAGGGGCGAGTCACGCGTGGCGCGCAGCGCAAATCCGAAAGGCGAGAACACAGCGATGCGAAGCGCTGTGACCGCGAGCGCAGCAACCCCAAGCGAAAGCCAGTAGAAGCGCGCCGGGCTCGCCGCCCAGCTCTCCGGCCAGACGCCAAGGATGCCGTTGTCGCCGCCGGTCAACGCGACCCATTGGAATGCGATCGACCAGACGATTTGCGCAAAAGCCAGCGTCAGCATCGCGAAATAGACGCCCGACAACTGAACCGCGAAGAAGCCGAACACGGCAGCCCCTAGAAGCCCCAGCAGCGGCCCAATGAGCAGGCAAACAATCATCGGCAGGCCGGCAAGTTTGGCGAGGAAGGCAACGCCATAGGCGCCAAGGCCGAAATAGGCGGCATGACCAAAGGAGGCGAGCCCGCCGACCGACATCAGGAAATGCAGGCTGACGGCAAAGATCACGAAGATCGCGATTTCGGAGGCCACGTTAAGCGCGTAATTGCCACCAATCAGCGGCAGCGCCGCAGCCAATGCAAGCACGACCGCTGCTGCGATGCGCTCGGTCGGAGTGAATGGGCGCCACGGATGGACCGTCAGTCCCGGCGTGCGGCGCGCCAGCCCCTCCTGCTTTCCGAACAGGCCCCATGGCCGCACGATCAGCACGACTGCCATCACCAGGAACACCAGCACGATGGATATTTTGGGAAAGATCAGGATGCCGAACGCGTTCAACTCCGAAACCAGCACCGCCGCCACGAAGGCGCCGACAATGCTGCCTAATCCGCCGATCACCACGACGACAAAGACGTCGACAATGACGCGCAGGTCCATGGCATGATTGACCGCGTCGCGCGGAATCTGCAACGCCCCGCCAAGCGCGGCAAGAAACACTCCGAGCGCAAATACGCTGGTGAAAAGCCATTTTTGATTGACGCCAAGGGCTGCCACCATGTCACGATCTTGCGTTGCTGCGCGAACCAGAACCCCCCACCGCGTCCGCTGGAACAACAGCCACAACAACAGAAGCACCATCGGGCCGATCACGATCAGGAACAGATCGTAGGAGGGAATATTCTGACCGAAGAAATCGACCGCGCCTCTAAATCCGGGCGCGCGACGGCCGAGGAGATCGCTCGGCCCCCAGATCAAAACCACCAGATCCTCGACCATCAACGTCAGCCCGAAGGTTGCCAGCAATTGAAACAGCTCGGGCACGTGATAAATCCGGCGCAACAGCGTCATCTCGACCAGCACGCCGATCACGGCGACGATCAGCGAGGCAACAACGACGCCGCCCCAAAATCCGGTTGCGCCGGAAAATCGTTCGGTCAGCGTGAACGCGACATAGGCGCCGAGCATGTAAAACGCGCCATGGGCGAAATTGACGATCCGCGTCACGCCAAAGATGATCGACAGGCCCGAAGCGACGAGAAACAGCGAAGCGGCGCTGGCAAGTCCGGTCAGGAACTGGACGACGTAAAAGGCCATGAGGGTTGTGCGCAAGACTCGATCGGTTACTTAGTCGTGGCCGATGACGCGGCTGCCATCCCTCCCCCCGCGCAGCGGTGGGGAGGGAAGACCGAAGCGGAGCGAAGGTCAGGGTGGGGGCCGTTTGAGGAGGTTCCCCCCACCCCGACGCTCGCCTGCGGCTCGCGCCGACCCTCCCCACCACTCGCTACGCTCGCTGGGGGAGGGAGAAGAGTTCACTCCTTTGGACGCATTTTGGCGATTTCGGCATCGCCGGGCATATAGTCGGACCCCTTGCGATAGACCGAATCCACCATCAGGCCCTTGCCGTCCTTCAGAGCCGTCTTGCCGACGAACGCGCCCAGCGTCGATTGATGATCGATCTTGCGGAAGCTTATCTCGCCGACCGGCGAGGACAGCGATAACCCTTCCGCCGCCGCGATCAGCTTCTCCGGATCGATCGAGTTGGCCTTGGCCAGGATCGCTGCCGCCGCCTTCATCGTCACATAACCGACGATGGAGCCGAGCCGCGGATAGTCGTTGTACTTCGCCTGATATGCCTTCAGGAAAGCATCGTGTTCAGGTGTCTTGATCGAGTACCAGGGATAGCCGGTGACGATCCAGCCCTCGGGCGTCTCATCCTTCAGAGGGTCGAGATATTCCGGCTCGCCGGTCAGGAAGCTGACCACCGCGCGATCCTTGAAAAGACCGCGGGTATTGCCTTCGCGCACGAGTTTGACGAGATCGGCGCCGAAGGTCACGTTGAGGATCGCGTCCGGATTTGCGGCAGCAACCGCCTGCACCACCGGACCCGCGTCGATCTTGCCTTGCGGCGGCCATTGCTCTTCGACCCACTGGATGTCGGGTCGCCTCGCAGACATCAGCTTCTTGAACACCGAAACCGCGGACTGGCCGTATTCATAGTTCGGCGCGATCGTCGCCCAGCGCTTGGCCGGCAGTTTTGCAGCCTCCTCCACCAGCATGGCCGCCTGCATGTAGTTGGAGGGGCGCAAGCGGAACGTGTAGCGGTTGCCCTTCGACCAGGTGATCGCGTCGGTCAAGGGTTCGGCGGCCAGGAAAAATACTTTCTTCTGATTGGCGAAGTCGCTGACGGCAAGACCGATGTTCGACAGGAAGGTACCCGCCAGCATGGCGACATTTTCGCTCGAGACCAGTTCGTTCGCGGCGGTTTGCGCGTCCGCCGGCTTGCCGCCGTCGTCCTTGGAGATGACGACGAGCTTTTTGCCGTTGACGCCGCCGGCGGCGTTGATCTGTTCCAGCGCGAGCTGCCAGCCCTTGCGGTAGGGTTCGGTGAACGCGGGCAAGAGCGAGTAGCTGTTGATCTCGCCGATCTTGATTTCGCCGCCCTTCATTTCGCTCTGCGCTCTGGCGGACTGCGCCAGGCCAATGAAGGCGATGGCGAGCGCCAGCCCCAACAGACGTTTGCTTCGTTGCATCCGAAAACCTCCGACCTGAAAAAATGAGTTACCGCAGACCGTCTTCGCCCTTTATCTCGGAAACCTTCAAACCCCCGACGCGTGGCAGCGGCCGGCCGCTGTCGGTCACGGCAACTGCAACCATGATTTCATTGGCCCGCGGGGCGTCGTTGATCTGCACTTCCATTCCGTCGAAATGGCTTCTGACAAAAGCCGCATCCTTGTGGCCGAGCGGAATGTCCAGCGTGGTGCCGGGACCGCTGCGTTTTTTCGACGACGGAATCAGCGCCGCGCCCTTGCCCAGCACCTTGCGAACCGGCGCTCCCATTTTCGGATGCAGGATCGCTGCCGCATGTTCGAGTTCGCCATTTTCCCCCACTGCCGCCGCCTTGCCGTAACTGTGCGCCTTCGACCCTTCGATGCCCAGGGCCGCCACCGCTTGTTTGGCCAGGAGATCGCCGAGCTCCTCGCCGATCTCGATCAAAGGCGTGAGATCCTCGACATACCGGCCGGCAAAGGGGTTTTCAATAACGGCAATCGCGGCCGCGCGCCTGCTCGGCGGCGCGACCTTTTGCCCCATCTCCAGCATCGTCTCCTCGACGACCGTTACGATCTTGCGAATGACCGCATTCATGGCTTTGCGCCCCGTTTTCCGATTTCAGCCGATAGCGTCGTTTCACGCATGGATCAAACTTTCGATTTTTTCCGGGCGCATGCCGTTTGATACACTTGCACCGAGCCTTTTCAATGCGATGACGCGCATCTCGCCTTGCAGATGCAGCGCCGCTCCGTCGATCAGGCCTGCTGCAAGCAGTGTGCGCGCTTTTTCGCAACCTGCGGAAAGCGCGGCCGCGATCTCGAATTCAGCCAAAAAACCCACCTCGCGCGCCACAAGCCGCGCGCCGAGATCGCTGTCGGGCTGCAGATCCTGGGCGGGAGCGCGAACGATGGCGGGATGACCGGGCAGGTCGACGGCGTTCGCAATGATGGTGGCGGCGGCATCGGCTTGCGCTGCCGTCCGTGCTAGCACGGTGACCGCGTCGGCAATGCCAAGCGAAAAGCTGCGTCCGTGGCGTCCGCTGGTCGCAATGCCGCGGCTGATGTCGCTGGCGTCGACGATCATCGTCCGCATCAGGCCGAACCGGTCAGGCCGATCCATCAGGGCGACCGTGAACTGTTGGTTTTCCGAAAGATGCAGCGCGATGTCGCCGCCATTATTGACATAGGCGCGATCGAGCGACGCCTCATCCAGCATCGCGCCGAGAATTTCCTCCGCCACGCTGCCGGCAACGGCCGCCATCGGCGTGATGAAATCCTCACGGGCAAAGGGAGCGACCGCCGCGTACATGCGGCGCGCGACCACGCCTTTGAGTGGACAGGCACGTGGATCGGCCGCCTGTCGCAACAAAGGCAATTCCTCACAGAGTTCATCGAGCAAACCGGTGAAGCGGCCAACGGCGGCGCGATAGGCTGCGCGCAGGCCCTTTTCGCTGCCATGGGCTTCCACGATCAAGTCGATCGGGCCATCCTGCAGATGAAGCCGTCTGCCGTCCGCCAAAACACCGATCTGCGGCAATCTTTTCATGGCCGCGGTCCCGGCAGGGGCGGCGGGGACGTTACCTGACGCGTGTCGGCATTCGCCTTCAACGACGCCAGCGGCCGGACGTGGTCCATATGACCGCCGAGGGCACCATAATCGGAAAGCCTCAACGTGAACTCGATCGGCGCGACCAGTGCCGGCGTCGGCACGTAACCGAACGCGCCCGCAGGCAGCCGCGTGACATCGACCATGAACGTGATGCCGCCGCCGGGCCAGACATAAACCGGCGCGCCGCCGCTGGTGACGCGCGTCAACGCCTCTTTCACCGACCGCGTCAGCCGCACCGGATTGTCGGTAACGCCGGCCCGCAACGAGCCGCCCGCCCCTCCCATGAACAGCACGGTGCAAAGCGCCGGCTCGCAATTCTCCTGGATCCGTTCGACCGAAAGCTGCAGATCGGCCGGCATCGGCTTTTCGACCGGTTTGAGCGTCTCGTCGAGTTCGTAGTAAGCGGCGTGTTCGCCTGTGGTCGAGACCATCAGCACGGTCATCCCGGGACGGGCAATCTTGGAATCGAACGGTCCGAGGATCGAGAGCGGATCGGAAATATTGGTACCGCCCCAGCCGGTGCCGGGCTCGGCGACCTGAAAATAGCGGCCCGGCGTCGAACGCCGTCCCTTCATTTTTATGCCCGTATCGGCAACGTCCAGCACCTTGCCGGCCTGATGTTCGCTCAACACGCCGGTGATATGGTCATCGACGACCACGACTTCGTCGACCTTGCCATGCCACTGCTTGGCGAACATGCCGATGGTGGCCGAACCGCAACCGACCCGCATTCGCTCTTCGAGGACACCGTTGACGATCGGTGGATAACCGGCCTGCACGACCACCGTGGCGCCGCCGTCAATGGTGAGCTCGACGGGCTTGCAGTTGCTCAAATCCATCAGCGTGTCGCAGGTGACGCGCCCTTCCTTCTTCGAGCCGCCGGTCAGGTGATGCACCCCGCCCAGGGAGAGCATCTGCGAGCCATACTCGCTGGTGGTGACGTGCCCCACCGCCTCGCCCTGCGCCCGCACGGTCGCGGTTTCGGGACCGAGAAACCGATCAGTGTCGATCTTCACCTTGACGCCGCAATAGCTGAAGATGCCTTCGGTCACGACCGTGACCATGTCGACGCCGTCGACCTCCGAGGAAACGATGAAGGGCGCGGGCTTGTAATCGGGATAGGTTGTGCCGGCGCCGATCGCGGTCACGAACACGTCCTGCTCGTGGACGATCTTTCCGTCCCAGTCGCCGGTGGCCTGGAATGGCACCAGCCGTCCGCCATGCGATACCGTTCGCTCCAGGACAATGTGCGGATCGACGCGCACCAATTGACCATCGTGATTGGCGTAACGATCACAGGCGCCGGCCGCGCCCGGCTTGATGTAGCACATCACGGGACAGGCATCGCAGCGGATCTTCTCGGTGGCGGCAGGCGGATCGGTCTGCATGAACAAGCTCTTCAAGCCGGCGTCAGGATAGTTTGCGGCGTGATCGGTGGCGCCACAGCTGTCTCGGGGTTCGCCGCCGGCTACTTCGTTCGTATACGAACGATGTTGCGCGCACCGTGAAAACCTGTCAAGCGCCCTTCGCCGCAAAAGCGCTCGTGCCGAGTAAAACTTCATATGCTCAAGCCTACTGTCCACAAGCGGGCAAAGAGGGATTGCGCGGAACGGCAAGCTTGCACGTTTGTATGCAAACGGTATCCTCGAATGCGTTTGAGAGAATGTTTGCAGTGCAATCATGTTGCCGGAACCGATCCGCATGACGCAGCCCGCGATCCGCCTGAAAGTCAACGGCCGGATCCATGAGGTCGATGCTGCTGCGGATACCGCGCTGCTTTACGTGCTGCGCAACGATCTCGAACTGAACGGGCCCAAATACGGCTGCGGGCTCGGCGAATGCGGCACCTGCACCGTGTTGATCGACGGCGTTGCCGCGCGTTCGTGCGTGATCCCGATCAGCGGGTGCCTCAATCGCGAGATCCTCACGCTAGAAGGCCTTGGCTCGCCCAGCGATCCCGATCCGGTGCAGGAAGCCTTCATTCGCGAACAGGCCGCGCAATGCGGTTACTGCCTCAACGGCATGATCATGACCACCAAGGCCTTGCTGATGCGCAACCCGAAGCCGACCGAGGCCGAAGCGCGTGAAGCGCTGCGCTACAATCTTTGCCGCTGCGGCGCGCATATCGAAATCGTCCGCGCCGTGATGCGGGCGGCGGGCCGCACCGTCGAGGTCCAGGACTGATGGTGGCGGCCCCTCCCCAGGATCACAGACCTCGGGGAATCCTGTCGGTCGTTCGCCGGGCGTCTTCCGATGCGGCTGCCGAATTCGAAACCTTCATCAAGATCACGGCCGACGGATCGGTCACGGCCTTCAATGGCCACGTCGACCTTGGAACTGGTATTCGGACGGCGCTCGCGCAGATCGTCGCCGAAGAACTCGACGTGTCCTTTGCGCGCGTCGTCGTCGTGCTCGGCGACACCTCGAGCGTCCCCGACCAGGGTCCGACCATCGCGAGCGAGACCATTCAGATCACGGCGGTCCCGCTTCGACAAGCGGCCGCCCAGGCCCGACATTTCCTCCTCCAGCGAGCCGCCGAACGGCTTGAGCTTCGCGCCGCCGAACTACGCATCGAAGACGGCCTGATCCGCGGCCATAACCGCAGCCTCAGCTACGGCGAATTGATCGGCGACGAGATCATCCACCTCGAGCTGGACGAAGCGGTTCAGGTCAAGGCGGCCTGCTCCTACACGATTGTCGGGCAATCGGTGCCGCGCGTCGACATTCCCGCCAAGGCGACCGGCGAAGTGGTGTTCGTTCACGATATGCGCATCCCGGGGATGCTGCATGGCCGTGTCGTGCGCCCACCCTATGCCGGCGTCGACGCCGGCAATTTTGTCGGCAGCAGTCTTCTTGAAGTCGATGAATCTTCAGTGCGGGATATTCCAGGCTTCGTTGCCGTCGTGCGGATCGGTGACTTTGTCGGCGTCGTGGCCGAGCGAGAGGAAAAAGCGGCCAAGGCGGCGGCGCAGCTGAAGCTGAAATGGAAGTCCGTTCCGACGCTGCCCGATTTGAACGACGTCGAGACGGCACTGCGCGCCAATCCTTCCGTGCCGCGAACGCTGATCAACAAGGGTGATGTGGACAGCGCCCTCTCCCGCGCGGCAAAGCCGATGCCACGCACCTATTCCTGGCCATACCAGATGCACGCCTCGATCGGCCCTTCCTGCGCGGTTGCGGACTTTCAAAGCGATCGGGTCCGGGTGTGGTCGGGCACGCAAAATCCGCACGCGCTCCGCAGCGATCTTTCGCTGTTGCTTGCGCTGCCGGAGACCGAAATCGAGGTGATTCGCATGGAAGCGGCCGGCTGCTACGGCCGCAACTGTGCCGACGATGTCTCTGCCGACGCGGTGCTCTTGTCGCGCGCGGTCGGCCGTCCGGTCCGCGTGCAGCTCACCCGCGAACAGGAGCACGCGTGGGAGCCGAAGGGTGCCGCGCAGTTGATGGATATCAGGGGCGGCTTGAACGCCGACGGCAGCGTCGCGGCTTACGATTTCACAACGCGTTATCCCTCCAACGGTGCGCCGACTTTGGCGCTGCTCCTGACCGGCGCGATTTCGCCCGCGCCGCTAGTGTCCGAGATGGGCGACCGCACCGCAATCCCGCCCTACGATTACGAAAACTTGCGCGTGACGGCGCATGACATGCCGCCGATCGTGCGGGCATCATGGCTTCGCGGCGTCTCGGCGCTGCCGAATACTTTTGCGCACGAATCCTATATCGACGAACTCGCGACCGAATCCGGCATCGATCCGATCGAATATCGCCTGCGTTACCTGAAGGACCGACGGGCGATCGATCTCGTGAATGCGGTCGCCGAACGTGCGGACTGGAAGCCGCGTCCGATCCGGCAGGAGAGCGTGGCGGAAGGCCACATCGCCCGCGGGCGTGGCTTTGCCTATGCCTTGTATGTCCACAGCAAGTTTCCAGGCTACGGCGCGGCTTGGTCGGCCTGGATCGCCGACGTCGCCGTCAACAAGGCGACCGGCGATGTCAGCGTGACCCGCGTGGTCGCGGGCCAGGATTCCGGCCTGATGATCAACCCCGACGGCGTTCGTCACCAGATCCAGGGCAACGTCATCCAGTCCACCAGCCGCGCGTTGATGGAAGAAGTTTCCTTCGACCGCAATTCCGTGACCAGCCGCGAGTGGGGCGCCTACCCCATCATCACCTTCCCGGACCTGCCCAAGATCGATGTCCTGATGCTGCCAAGGGCCGATCAGCCGCCGCTCGGGGTTGGGGAATCGGCCTCCGTTCCAAGTGCGGCGGCAATCGCGAACGCGATTTTCGATGCGACCGGCGTGCGTTTTCGCGAACCGCCGTTCACGCCGGACCGTATTCTTGCAGGATTGCACGGCCAAAAGCTGTCGATAAAGGGCGTGCTTCCCGCGGCGGCGCATGCCCCGTCGCATGCGCGCGAAAAATGGCGAAATCCGTTTGCCGCATCCCGCGGCGTTCTTGCAACCATCGCCGCCCTGGTTGCCGCCGGCATCGGGATTGCGATCGCTGCGCTGCCGTGGCGATCGATCGCACCGGTGGCGCAGCCGGACGCCTCGGTGTTTTCGCCAGCCACGATCGAGCGCGGCCGGCAACTCGCAGCGCTCGGCAACTGCGCAGTCTGCCATACCGACGGCGGCGGCATCGTCAACTCCGGCGGCCGGGCGATCAAGACGCGGTTCGGCACGATCTTCAGCACCAACATCACCCCCGACGTCGAGACCGGCATCGGCAACTGGTCCTACCCGGCTTTCGAGCGCGCCATGCGCGAGGGCGTCCATCGCGACGGCCGGCATCTCTATCCGGCGTTTCCCTACACGCATTTTGCCCAAACGACGGATGCCGATCTGCAGGCGCTCTATGCCTATCTGATGGCGCAGCCGCCGGCGCGCGCGAAAAACCGTGACCAGGCAATCGCGTTTCCGTTCAACTGGCGGCCGTTGATGGCGGGCTGGAACGCGTTGTTCCATCGCCCCTATTCGTTTGCGGCCGATGCAAACAAATCGGCGATATGGAATCGCGGCGCCTATCTTGTCGAAGGGCTCGGCCATTGCGCTGCCTGCCACTCCCCGCGCAACGCGCTTGGCGCCGAAAGGTCGAACGCCTATCTGGCTGGCGGATTTTCGGAAGGCTGGGAAGCGCCGGCGCTGACCTCGCTCTCGCAGGCGCCCATCCCTTGGAGCGAGGATGAATTGTTCGCTTATCTGCGGAGCGGCGAATCAAGATTCCATGGTGTCGCCGCCGGACCCATGGCGCCTGTCGTGCAGGATTTGAAGGCTCTTCCCGACGACGACATTCGCGCCATCGCGGTCTATCTCGGCTCCTTCAGCGAAGGGGTGATCAGCCGGGCCGATCAGGACGCATTGGCAGACAGGCTGGAAAAAATGACCGCCACGCGAGCGGTTTCCGCCTCATCGACGGGTTTTCGCCTCTATGAAGGCGCTTGCGCTGTTTGCCATCAGGTCGGCGCGCCGCCCCTGTTCGGCAGCCGGCCGTCGCTGGCGCTCAACAGCAACCTGCACGCGGCCGTCCCCGACAACCTGATCCAGGTGATCCTGAACGGGATCACCACGCCGGCTTCAAGCGATCTCGGCCATATGCCGGCCTTCAAGGACAGCCTGTCCGACGAGCAGATCGTCGAGCTTGTCTCCTGTCTCCGGGCGCAATTCGCACCCGAAAAGCCTGCCTGGACCGACGTGCCGGCGGTTGTTAACCGTATCCGGCAGGGGATTTCGCGCTGATCTGCCATGCAAGTGGCGCGGATTTGAGACTGGTGCGGCGAATTTGAAGTTCCTATCGGTATCGCGGCAAGTTCGTGATAGGAACTTCAAATTCAAAGCCGCACTAGAATCAACAAGTTGCCAGGGCTCCTTTGATTCCGAAGTTCGCATCGGAGCTCGCCACGATAGCTTGCGAACTTCGGAATCGGAGCTCTGGTTGCAGGAGCCCGGGCGAGATAGAATAATTCTGCCATGACAGTCACGGATATCGCAACGCGGACCTACAATCACGGCTGGCGGCTCGACCCGATCGTGCGAAGTCTGCTCGACACCGATTTCTACAAGCTTCTGATGCTGCAGATGATCCGGGAGTTTTACCCGAACCAGCGGGTGACCTTCTCCGTCATCAACCGCAGCAAGCACGTGCGCCTTGCCGAAGTGATCGACGAGAGCGAGCTTCGCGCCCAGCTCGATCATGCGCGTTCGATCCGGTTCAGCAAAAAGGAACTGATCTGGCTCGCCGGTAACACCTTCTACGGCAAGACCCAGATGTTCTCGCCTGAGTTCATCAACTATCTCTCGACCTTCCGCCTTCCCGAATACGAGCTCGAGAAGATCGACGGCCAGTATGAGCTGAATTTTTACGGCCCGTGGACCCATACCACGATGTGGGAAATCCCGGCGCTCGCCATCCTCAACGAATTGCGCTCGCGCCAGGTGACGAAGGGGCAAGGCCGCTTTGCCCTCGACGTGCTTTACGCCCGTGCCAAGGCCAAGCTGTGGACCAAGGTCGAGCGGTTGCGCCAACTGGAAGGTTTGCGCCTTTCCGACTTCGGCACGCGACGCCGCCACGGTTTTCTGTGGCAACGCTGGTGCGTCGAGGCGGTCAAGGAAGGCTTGGGCCCGGCGTTCACCGGGACGTCGAACGTGTTGCTGGCGATGGACAGCGATCTGGAAGCGATCGGGACCAACGCGCATGAATTGCCGATGGTGGCGGCGGCGTTGGCGAACGACGACGAGGAGCTGCGCTGGGCGCCTTACCGCATCCTCGACCAATGGCGCCACACCTATGGCGGAAATCTCCTGATCGCCCTGCCCGACGCCTTCGGCACCAAGGCGTTCCTTCGCGATGCCCCCGATTGGGTTGCCGACTGGACCGGTTTTCGCCCCGACAGCGCGCCGCCGATTACGGCTGGCGAGGAAATCATCAAATGGTGGAAGCAGAAGGGCCAAAACCCTAAGGAAAAGCTTCTGGTCTTTTCCGACGCCATGGACGTCGATTCCATCGAGGAGATCTACCATCATTTTGCCGGGCGGGTCCGCATCAGCTTCGGCTGGGGCACCAACCTGACCAACGATTTCGTCGGATGCGCGCCGGACGGTTCGGTCGATCTCGACCCGATCTCGATCGTCTGCAAGGTCACCTCGGTCGACGGCCGGCCCGCGGTAAAGCTCTCCGACAACCCCGAAAAGGCGACCGGCAGTCCCAGCGAGGTCGAGCGTTATTTGCGTGTTTTCGGCAATGCCGGCCGGGTCCGCGCCGCCGTGCATGTGTGAGTCGGCGCGTTCATCCCTCACCTGGCGAGGAAACTGCATGCCGACACCCAAGCCGCCTGCCTTTGAAACCCTGAGCCTGCATGCCGGCCAGCGCGTGGACCCCACCACCGGCGCGCGCGCCGTGCCGATCTATCAAACGACCTCCTACGTCTTCCAGGATTCCGATCACGCGGCCGCGTTGTTCAACCTGGAACGCGCCGGCCATATCTATACGCGGATCTCGAATCCAACGACGGCAGTGCTGGAAGAGCGGATAGCGGCGCTCGAGGCCGGTGTCGGCGCAATCGCGACCGCAAGCGGCATGGCGGCGTTTCACTTGGCAATTGCTACGCTGCTCAATGCCGGCGATCACATCGTCGCCTCGGCTTCGCTCTATGGTGGCAGCATCAATCTGTTGGCACATACGCTGCCGCGCTTCGGCATCACCACTACATTCGTGAAGCCCCGCGCGCTCGACGATTTCCGCTCGGCAATCGGCCCCAATACGCGGCTCGTCATCGCTGAGACGATCGGCAATCCCGGCCTCGAAGTACTGGACATTCCGGCTGTCGCGCAAATCGCGCATCAGGCGAAGATTCCACTTCTGATCGACAACACCTTTGCGACGCCGTTCCTCTCTCGCCCGATCGAACTTGGCGCCGATATCGTCATGAACTCGACGACCAAATGGCTCGGCGGCCACGGTATCGCCATCGGCGGAGTGATCGTCGATGGCGGCCGGTTCGACTGGCGCGCCTCCGGCAAGTTTCCAGGCATCACCGAACCCTATGCCGGCTATCACGGCATCGTCTTCGACGAGCAGTTCGGCTCATCCGCCTTCATCATGCGCGCCCGCACCGAAGGCTTGCGCGATTTCGGTGCGTGCCTGTCGCCGATGAACGCGTTCCAGCTCCTGCAGGGCATCGAGACGCTCGGCGTCCGCATGGAACGCCACATGAGCAACACGCTGGCCGTGCTTGAATTCCTCAAGTCCAGCAAGGCGGTCGATTGGGTTCTGCATCCCGCGCTTGAGAACCATCCGGATCATGCGCTCGCCAAAAAGCTGCTGCCGCGCGGCGCCGGTTCGATCGTGAGCTTCGGCATCAAGGGCGGACGCGCGGCGGGGAAGAGATTTATCGAGTCACTGCGGCTGATCAGCCATCTCGCCAATGTCGGCGATGCCAAGACGCTGGTGATCCACCCCGCCTCGACCACGCACCAGCAGATGGACGCTGCACAACTTCAGGCGGCCGGCGTCGGCGAGGAACTGGTGCGGCTGTCCGTCGGAATCGAGGCGGCAACGGACATTATCGACGACCTCGGCCAGGCGCTTCGCGCATCGCAGAGGGTCTAGTGTGGCGGTTCAAAAGTCCGCAATATTGATGCCGCGAGTTCGTCATGCGGACTTTTGAACCAAAGCCACACTAGATTAATAAATTTGCTAGTGTCCTATCGATTCCGAAGTTCGCAAAAGAGGGGCCGCACAATGCTACGAACTTCGGAATCGGGACACTAGACACACCATGCAGCTTTCAGTGAACG
>Ga0210405_10000319_pt1 | contig 67501 bp, 74 predicted proteins | sample IncBWH11MmetaG_FD_155492 | JGI IMG/M metagenome (GOLD analysis project Ga0210405, IMG submission 155492) | Forest soil microbial communities from Barre Woods Harvard Forest LTER site, Petersham, Massachusetts, United States - Inc-BW-H-11-M | ecosystem: Environmental > Terrestrial > Soil >...
AATCCCCACGGCGGCGTCGATTTCAATCCGCTAAGCCTGGTCTGCAAGCTCAACGACGCCAATGGCCGCCCCGCCGTAAAACTTTCCGACAATTTCCAAAAGGCCCTCGGCCCGCGCACGGAAATCGAACGCTACCAGCGCATCTTCGGCCTCGCCGGTGTCGCCGAAACCCCGGTTTTAACCTAGCCTCGACGCACGTGCGTATTTCTTCTCTAGTCTTCGATCCGTAATATTCCCCTCACCATTCTGTAAAACGCTCCTGTTATTTCTATTCCGGCGCTGTGCGCATTCTTGTGACGAACGAAGTCCCCTGAACCACCGCAGCAATCCGCGCAAATCCTACCTTGGAGGTTTCCATGCCGTACCCCAGATTTCTCCGTACCTTCGGAATGTGTGCCCTTTTCGCAGCCGCAGGCACGTACCCCGCGCACGCCCAGCAAGTCAAGACCGTGTTCGTAATCGCGATGGAAAATCACAACTGGACCCAGCCCGCCAACCAGTTCACCGGCGGCATCCAGCAGATCTTTCAAAATCCCAACGCGCCCTTCATCAACAGTCTGGTCAACGGAACCGCTTCTGCCGTGATCAATGGCTCCGTTGTCAACATTAGCGAACAAACTGCCTACGCTACGGCCTACACCAACGTTCTAGCCACTGCCAGCGGCAACAACCCACACATTCATCCCTCCGAGCCCAACTACATCTGGGCGGAAGCCGGCACCAATTTCAATGTGTTCAACGACGCCGACCCCTTTGCCAGCGGCAACAACCAGAACACCAACCGGCACCTCGTCACTTTCCTGACGCAAGCTGGAAAAACCTGGAAGTCCTACCAGGAAGATATCGACCTCGCCGTGGATGGTTCAGGGCAACTCACCAATGTTCCTCTCCCGCAAGACCAGTGGACCGTTCCCATCACCAGCCATTCGGGAATCTTTGCGGCTGGCAATTTCAACACCTTCAACGGCTCCAGCCAGTTCAACTACGCCGCAAAACACAATCCGATGGTCTTCTTCACGGATAGCAATGGCGGCGACGATTCCACCCCTGCGAATCCTCTGTCCTCGCACTACGCGCCACTCCAGCAACTCTTCACCGATCTCGCCAACAACACCGTCGCCGACTACAACTGGATCACGCCTAACCAGTACAACGACATGCACACCTCGCTGACCGGCGGCTACAAAGGCCTGACCGGCGACGCGGCAAACATCAAGCAGGGCGACGATTTCCTCAGCCAGATCGTTCCCGTCATCATGGCCTCCGACGCCTACAAGAACCACGGCGTCATCATCCTCTGGTGGGACGAATCCGAGCGCGATGGCGTCACGGGCGACAATCCCGACGACCTCAATCACACGGTCGGCGAAATCGTAATCTCCGAGCGCGCTCATCCGAACGTGAACGGCCTCCCCTACGCCAGCCCGGTCGCGTTCACGCACTCCTCCGATCTGCGCACCATGCAGAACATCTTCCGCACCGGCGGCCCCTATCTGGCTGACGCGGCCAACGTCAACGACCTGTCCGATCTGTTTAAGCCGGGCGCGGTTCCGAAGAAGCCCTGACCAACCGGATAAGCTCACACCTCTGTCTGCAGCAATTCCACGGGCGCAGGGATCACCAATCCTTGCGCCTCTTCTTTCTTGTTTTGGTTATCCGCAAAACAGACGCGCAAAAAAAGAGTTCATACATTTCGGCGATTCCGTGAGTCCATCCTGCAGAAGAGGCACGAACCTTGCTTATCAATTTTTGGATGGGCCATGCGAACCGGGATATGTCGGGGCGTTACAGAAAGCAGTTGCTCGAAAACGTCCAGTGGCGGCGACATTGTGCGGCCAAGGTCACCTCGATCAGTTTCTGAATCACACGCTCAGACTCATCCCTTAGTCACTGGAAGTAGTAGTGGTAAGCATCCACGAATGACGCTTCCATGCCCGTTGGCGATTCGTAGCTGATCGGTCCAGCTTTCACAGATGTACTGATCTTCATACCGCCGTCGGTGAGTCCTTGATCATCACCCTTCAGATAAATTCCTTCCTTTTGCGTTATAGGTCCGAGAGTTCCTTTCACACCAACAAAGACGCTCCAATCGCCCTTCCTCGTCTCACTGACACTCGCGAACGGCCCCAAGCCGGGCAGAGAGCCTTCAAACGTCAGCTTGTCGCAACTCAGCTTAAACGAGAAAACATCGAAAAAAGACACGGAGGCTCCCAGACGTTGCAGGACGTCAGGGCAGGCTTGCGGACCGTTCTGCCCGGGGGCAGTTGGGTCAAGCGTCGCTGGTTCGTTCGGCGCTTGCGCCTCTTCCCACCACCCGGTGAGTGGGTTGACGTCATTGTATGCGTAAAGCACGATGACGCTATATTGGAACAGTAGATTTTCCTGAGCCGACAAGGAGGCGCTCTGCTCTAAGAGGGGCTCGCTTATATTTGCGGCAAGTCCGGTGAGCGCTTTGTACCAGGGATCGAGGAACGCGCGAGTGGCCTGATCGTATTTTCCCTGGGTATAGAGAAACTGAGTCAGAAGGCCTCTGACCTGGCTTCTGCCTTGCGCAAGCCATGCGAGGTGAGCGGAGGTCTGGTGGCCAAATTTGTCGCAGCATGGCAGCGGTTCGGCAGCCCGCCATGCGCCAAACTGATTGTTGATTTCGTTGTATAACGCTTGTGCCGCTTGCTGTTTCGCCAGCACATTTGACCAGAGCGGTGGCAGTTCGGGAGGTGTCTGGTCGTCAAACTGCATGCTCTTGATACGGCCAAACGCATTTGCGATGTCGACGATACGCAAGGCGGTGACCCCAGGCAGTGGATTCTGGAGTTCCTGCTGCAGTTCTTGCTGTCCATAACTGTCGGACTGCTGGAGCAGACTGTTTTCCTTGTCACTGAGATTCTGCGAGTAGGTAACATAGAAGTCGTGGTAGGCCTTCAACTGATCGGCGATGGCGGGGTAAGGCACCTCCGCCAAATTCGGAGCCACGCCGCCTTCCAGGTCAAAAGTTTGATCTACGGTGAGATCACTTGGGGAGCGCCGAATGCCAGCCCGGAAATGTTTTTCTCCATTGGCGGTATCACCACCACAGAACAAAGCGATCCCCAGGTTCGTGCGCGCCTCCGCAAGAAGGGGTTCCATCGCCATGGCGTTGCTAAGCACGGTCTGTGCCTGCGACCATTGGCCGAGTTGCGCAAGCGCGAATCCCCGATTGTTTAGCGCGACAGCGTGACCGTTAATGCCCATCGGCGCTCCGAAGTCGCCTCCCATGGCATCGGCAGCGTCGAGCAACGCAAGCGCTTCGTTGAACATGCCCAAATTCGCCGCTGCGCCCGCAGCGTTCACCAGGTGCATCGGGTTCTGCGGATCGTTCTGATGCGCGGCCAGCAGTGCGGCTAGCGCTCCTGGCCCCTTATTGCTCGCCGTTGCTGCCGCCGCCCTGGCGACCAGGAACTCCTGATTCGTTTGTGACGAGCTGGTGAGGAACGACTCAAGCGCACCCGCCCCTGCAAGCTGATCCAAGTTCTGCTGGATGGACGCCAATGCCTGCGGAAGGGTCATGGGGTTAACGCCTACCGATGGCTGACAGTACAGAGGCGCAAGAGTCTGCATCGCCTGAAGCAGGGTCGCGTCGTCAGGCAGAATATGGGAATCACTGAAATCCCGCAGCGTGTCCTGCGTAGCGCACAGATCGCCCGCCAGCACTGTGTGTGTAAACGTGAATCCGGTCTGGGCCGGATCGGTGAATTGAAGTGTGAGGGGCGCGAGGCTCTGGCCGGGCAAAAGACCGCCGGAAGGAAATCCACTCACAATGACAGGCTGTTCGGTGGGAGTAAGGCAGGTTGCATTGGCGAGAAACACGCTCGAGGGGGTGATAGTGGTAACGACAAACGAAAACGGGCCCGAAAGAGTGGTGGTCGAAACATTGGTCAGGGTCGCGCTGGTGCCAAACGTGTTGGTCGCACGGTTGAGAACGATGCCGGAGAGACTGACGCGGAGGTCAGAGTCCAATGTTGGGAGCGTTTGAGCGGCGGCGACGCCAGGCAAAGCAATGGCGAGGAGAGTGAGCCAGCCGACCCACCTTCGTCGGCGGACATACGCCGAGCTCAAGACGGCAATGCAAAAGCAACCAATCCCGAGCAGTGCGCCCGACGGTGGTTCCGGTGTCGGAATCGTTACACCCGAATTCGTCGAGATAGTGACCCCAGGAGCGATATTGCCCGCCAAAGAGACATTCGTGCTGGTGCCATCCATCTGAATCTGCAACAGCGCATCCCCAGAAAGATCGGTTGTGACGAGCGAATTGATTGCCGAGGGGTCAAGCAGGAACAGAGAAAAACTGTCCGGCGGTGAGCCTGCCACGTTGGTGTAATCGAGGTTGAAGCTGACCGAACTGCCGAGCACGAGCGGTACGAGGAGTTCGTTAAAAAACTGGGTATCAGAAAGGGTTATGGGACCAGGGAGAGTTCCGGAAACATCGCCGGTCGTCACCGGCGAACTGAGTGTTCCGTCTGATAGGAAATTGCTGATCGAGACATTGTTATTGACTACGCCGTCGCCATCAATGAAATCGAAAGCAAGAGTGGCGGAGGTGCCCAACAACGGGGTCGTCCCAATGGTCACAGTAAGCGTGTCGGCTGAGGCTGTCGCACCGGTAAGACAGATAATGAACGTCAGACTGGCAAGGAGAAACACGGAGTGTATCGCTCTTTTTGGTCGTCTGTTCATACTGTCCTCGCTTTCGAAAATGACCTGGCCCAAGGCGCGTTGAGACTGGCCAACTGAATTCATGACAAAGAAGCGCAAAAGAGCGGAAGACTGGCTCAAAAACCGATTTGTGTCGTTTAGATTGTGAGTACTAGAGCCAGACTCATCATGGGAGGCCGGGGCATTGGACCACTTCGCCACAGTTTTTCGCTTATTGGGGAGAGCAACTCTGCGTGGAACAAATCGCCTCACCTGCACCGGAGTGTTTAGGCGGCCAGACCAGGTCTGCGCTTGTCTATCACTCTCGATTGACTTCCTACCCTCATTGCATTAGTTTGCTGCCCACTGATTTCGTTTCCGCCCATGGCGAGGGTGAGCGTGTGCCTGAAGCGCCTTCTCAACCGATCAGCGCCCTACTGACCCAATGGCGAGCTGGTGATCAGGAGGCCCTCCAGGCCCTCATCCCGCTCGTCTACCAGGAACTACGCCGTATCGCCCAGCATCACCTTCGGCAGGAACGCCCAGACCACACTCTCCAAAGCACCGCGCTGGTTCACGAAGCCTACCTTCGCCTCTTGAAGCAAAGACCGGGCGAAATTGAGAACCGCGCTCATTTTCTAGCTGTGGCGTCACGGTTGATGCGACAGATTCTTGTCGATCACGCCCGCCGGCACCGCGCAGCGAAACGCGGGGGTGGACTCAGGCTGGAGCTCAATGAGGCCATGAGCGCGCAGAAAGTGCCCAACATCGACCTCGTCGCCCTGGATACGGCACTGAAAGAACTCGCGCGGCTCGATCCGCAACAAAGCCGGATCGTAGAGATGCGATTCTTCGGTGGATTGTCCATCGAAGATACCGCCGAGGTCATCGCCGTTTCGCCGACCACCGTCAAACGCGAATGGGCTATAGCCCGCGCATGGTTGCTGCGGGAGCTAGGCCGTAAAGCAACACGCCCATGACCCCAGAAGAGTGGTATGAAGTTAAGGCAGTTTTGCAAACAGCGCTTGAGTTGGATCCCCAGACGCGTGCGAATTTCCTGGATTCTGCGTGCAAGGGTCGAGATTCACTACGCGGCGAGGTCGAGTCGCTTTTAGAGTCGCATGAGCGCGATGAGACCCTGCTAGAGCAGCCCGTTGCGATTGATATCGCAGACTTCCTAGTCAGCACAACTTCGGCAACGTGGATCGGACGCCGCTTGGGTCCCTATGAGTTGCTGGAAGCGGTCGGCGAAGGCGGCATGGGGACGGTGTATCGCGCAGTACGCGCCGATGGAATGTATGACAAGCAGGTGGCCATCAAGGTTATTCGCGGCAGCTTGAACACGGATTTTTTCATTTCGCGATTCAGAAACGAACGCCAAATTCTCGCCGGCCTCGAACACCCCAACATCGCGCGTCTTCTCGATGGCGGAATCACCGAAGAAGGACTGCCCTACCTGGTGCTGGAATTTGTTGCCGGGATTCCTGTCGACGAGTACTGCGCCCGTCATGATCTTTCCATCGCCGACCGGCTAAGATTATTTCGCACGGTGTGTTCCGCCGTGCAGCATGCGCACCAGAATCTGGTAGTGCACCGCGACTTGAAGCCGGGAAACATTCTTGTCACCGAGGATAGGACTCCTAAGCTGCTCGATTTTGGTATCGCCAAAATTCTCGACCCCCAGCAGGAAGAGCCCCGCGGGGACCACACACGGACGGTCATGCGGATCATGACGCCGGATTTCGCCAGCCCGGAGCAGGTGCGCGGCGACTCCATTACGACTTCTAGTGACGTCTACTCGTTGGGCGTGATTCTCTATTTGCTTCTGACCGGCAGAAGGCCCTACCGCGTCTCGAGCCCTGCTCCCCACGAAATCATTAAGGCGATTTGTGACACCGACCCGGAAAAACCGAGCACGGCGGTGGCACGTCTCGAGAAGAGCGAAAACTCGGCCAAGGCAGAATCCCCTGTCAAGGCAGGAAATCGGACCGCTCCGGACTCGAAGCGTGAGAAGCTCCGCCGCACTCTGAGCGGCGATTTGGATAACATTGTTCTCAAGGCATTGCGAAAAGAGCCCGAGAGGCGCTATGCCACCGTCGAACAATTTTCCGAAGATGTTCGTCGGTATCTCGAATATTTGCCGGTCATCGCCAGGCAAGATACACCAGGCTACCGGGCCTCCAAATTTATCCTCCGCCACAAGGCTGGCGTTGCCGCCACCTTGGCCGTTGCTTTAACTCTCATCGCGGGATTGTTGATCACGGTGCGGGAGGAGCGCATCGCCCAACGCCGCTTCAACGATGTACGCAACCTGGCGAATTCCCTGATTTTCGACGTCCACGACTCGATCAAGGACCTTCCCGGCTCTACACCGGCGAGAAAACTGATCGTTGATCGAGCGCTTCAGTATCTCAATGCTCTAGCTCAGGAGTCCGGCGGCGATCTCGCCTTGCAGCGAGAACTGGCAACCGCGTATGAACGAGTTGGGTTGGTGCAGGGCCATTACCTGCAAAACAGCTTGGGTGACACGCAGGGCAGCCTAAACAGCTATCAGAAGGGACTGGAACTTCGCCAGAAAATCGACGCTAAGTCAGGCAACTTGGAGGATCGTCTGGCATTGGCGCAAGCTTACCGGCTCGTCGCTAACCAGCAATGGGCACTGGGCAAAAACGCGGATGCTGTCAAGGATATTGCCGCGGCTGTAGCGATCTCCGAAGGTTTGAACTCTGCACACTCCGGTAATCTGCAAATCCTGAAGGAGCTACGATCCGATTATGAGATGGCGGGCAAGTCACAGGGGAACCTCTACTTCGGTGGGGGTGGGGATCCAGGCAAGCAAGAAGAAAGTTCTCGCAAGGCCATCGCCACGGATGAAGCCATGCTCTCCCTTAGTCCAGATGACCTTGATGTTCAGTACGGCTACTCCGTGGACATCAACAATCTTGGTGGCATCCTGACCTATCACGAAAAAGATCTGAATGGCGCACTCCGATGCTTCAAAAAAGAGCTGGAAATTGACCGGAATCTGCGAAAGCGGTCGTCGGACACTCGCTACGCGCGGGGCGTCGCTGTCGGTTATAGTCACCTTGGGCAGGGTTATGACAGGCTGGGCGATACTGAAAAATCGGTTGAAAACTTCGCGCAAGGGTTGGAAGTTTCCAAGGAAATTGCTCTCGCTGATCCGAAAAACACTTACTTCCAGCAAGGCCTGGCCATCGCTTATGGCAATACCGCCAATGAGTTGAGCAAAGCGGGCCGGTATTCCCAAAGCTTGGGCTACATCGAAAACAGCGACCATATCATGCGCGCGCTTGTCGTTTTGACCCCAGAGAACAGGCAGCAACGCGGCCTTTTTGCCGCTCTTCTCGTCATGAACGGAATCACTTTGGGGAATCTGGGCAAGTTGGACGCTGCGCTCCGAGATCTCGAAGAGGCCCGCTTGTCCTTCGACTCTCTCCGACCCAGTGATCCCACTGATCATGGACTGCCAATATCCTCCCTAACTTGCACCGAAAAAATGGGCGAGGCAGCGGCGCACTCTGGCAACTCGAAACTTGCTGAAGAATACTTCCATCAAGTCCTCAAGCAGGTTGAACCCGAGCTCGCGAGACAGAATCCAGATCCGAGCGTGCCGTATCTGGCCGCAGACTCCTACTCTGGCTTGGGTGATATCGAACTGCGCATGGCGAGGCAATCCCACGGAGATCCAGCAACACGAAGAATTGAGTGGACCCAAGCCAGAATCTGGTATCTCAAGAGCGTGGAGGCTTGGCGCCGTGTCGAACATCCTCTCCCTATGGCACCTTCGGGCTTCGACGCTGGCGATCCAGTAAAGGTCGCAAAGAAGTTGCAACTCTGCGAAGACGCTCTGGCAAGATCAATATCGAAGTGACATCTCCAGTTGCTTAGAGCCCCTCAAGCGCCTGCGTCAAGACCAGGAGGTGTCTGGCAAATGGACCATGTTTTGAGGGATAGGAGCAACTATGTCTTCCCGAGCCACCCGAAGTGAAAAACTTGATTTGCGACTGACACCCGATGCCAAGATGGCGCTGCAGACGGCGGCTGCTGCTTCAAATCGATCCGTCAGTGAGTTTGTCCTGGAGAGTGCATTGGCGCGTGCCGATGAGGCGCTGGCAGATCGCCGCAGCTTCGGGCTGAATGCGGCGCAGTGGAAAGAATTCATGGCGGCGCTCGATGCGCCTCCACGTCCCCTGCCCCGCCTCGAACGTCTTCTGAAAGAGCCTGGGTTCTTTGACGCGAGCACTCGCCAGTGAGCGATGTCCGGCGCGTCGAAAAACTCCGACGCGATCACCCTGTCGAATCCTTCGATTACGGCCGCGAGGAACTCAATCGGTATCTGGTGCGTTACGCTTGGCAGAACCAGCAGGCCGGTGCCGCGCAAACTTACGTAGGCATCGTTGGCGAAGTCATCGTGGGGTATCACACCTTGGCGGTGGCAAGCGTGGCATTAAAAGACGCTCCCGAACGCCTGACCAAGGGTCTGGCGAAGCATCCGGTGCCCGTGATGCTGCTCCCGCGGCTTGCAACTGATCATCGCTGGCAAGGCAAGGGCGTCGGCAAGGCGTTACTCAGGGATGCAATGCAGCGCACGCTGCAGGCTGCTGAGATCGCCGGAATACGCGCCTTGGCTGTCCATGCAAAAGATGAAGAGGCCCGGCGCTTCTACGAACATTTTGATTTCGTTCCCTCCCCTACCGATCCCATGCACCTCTTCGTCCTGCTCAAGGATGTGCGTCGGATTATTTCGGCATAAGCGCCGTAATCAACCAGAAGTCTCAACGAGGAGGATAGCGATGGACTCTACTTTACTGCCTCAACTTTTTCTGCCGAGCTGAGTCCCACGAATACAGGCTTGGGTGGCAGACCTTTAATTAGTTCAAGGATGGCCAGGCTTACGGCCGTTATACGCCCAATCAGCCGGACTATAAACTGTTCGTCGGCGGGATCGTCAGGGTCTGAGACGACACAGGTTCCGGATCTGTCTCGTAGCGGTACTGGTCCACAATCTACCGCGGCGCGGAGCGCGTGCCAAGAACATAGTCGAATGCCCCGGCAGTCGGTCACTCGCTAACCATTATGCGAAAAAAGAACCGGCTCAGGTTCTGAGCCGGCTCTCTTGGTCAGGGTAGGATTACTGCGGAGACGTTGCAGCAGCAATCGGCTGCAACACAATCGTACCGGTCGTGGTGCCGATCACTTCACCAGAGACGATCAGTTCCACTCGACGATTCTGCTGGCGGCCTTCCGAGGTGTCGTTGGACGCGATGGGCCGCGTCTTTCCAAAGCCCTTCGACGTGGTCGATGATGCCGGAACGCCTTGTTGCGTCAGGTAGCTGCGGACACCTTCGGCGCGCTGCTCTGAAAGTTCCTGATTGTAGAGTTCCGTTCCAACGCTGTCGGTGTTGCCTTCAACGGCCAACCGCAGCGAAGGATACGCAAGCACGATGCCCGATATTTTGGCTAGCTTCTCGCGTGCCAGCGGGCGAAGTGTGTATTTGCCGGAGTCAAACAGCACATCCGACATGTTGACCACCAAGCCCCGCGCGGTGTCGCGCGTTTCCAGGATCAGGTTGAACTGCTGCAGCAGGTTAGCGCGAAGCTGCTCGCGGTCACGCACGGCTTGTTGCAGCTGTGCGTCGGAGGAAGCAGCGGCAGCGCGATTCCGGTCGGAGTCCGCTTCGGCGACGTGTTGTTTGTGTTGCGCGTCGTTGCGGTCTCTTTCCGCGTCGGCCTGCGCGCCAGCGGCTTGTTGCAGCTGTGCGTCGGAAGAAGCAGCGGCAGCGCGATTCCGGTCGGAGTCGGCTTCGGCAACTTGTTGCCCTTGCTGGGCACGATTGCGGTCTCTCTCGGCGTCGGCCTGAGCCGCAGCGGATAGCTGGGCAGCGGCCTGCGCGTTGTTATTCTGGCGATTTGCCTCGTTGCGGTCGTGGTCGGCCTGAGCCGTAGCGGCTTCGGCGTTGGCGCGTCGTTGGGATTCGTCGTCCGCGCGATTGTTCGCAGCGGCTTCGCGTCCTCTTCCGGCCCGGCGTTCGCCCTCGGCGCGTTCCTCGTCCATGTGCTTCACTGAGATTTCCCGCGCGTCTTCCGCTGTCTGCACCACTTCGCGCGACACCGAAACCAGCGATTTCCTGTTTTCATGCCTGCTTGTGGCCATCGCGTCCGCCTCGTTCATCTGGCGAACAGCCTTTTCATAACTCTCTGCGGCATAACGATCGGCGCCTGCGGATTTTGCAATGCGCACAGCGTTACGCGCTTCGTAAAATTCCAGCGGCAACCGGGCGCTCAACACCACGGGATCGAAGTTGTAGCCGGTGGGAATGTATCCGCCGCGATCAATTAATTCATACTTCGCGTCGACGAACTCCGTGCCCCCGGCCGTATCCCGGCGAACGGCGTTCTCAAGCACCACCACGTTGCTGGGGCGCCGCACGGCATAGTAAGGTTCCGCGGTTACGATCAGCGCGAAAGCTTGCAGGTCCGTGGTCACATCCAGCTTGCTGCGGTGGTTTTCTCCCACCAATACTTCACCAATATTTACCGGTCGGCCTTCCGGCGAAATCGCCCACAACACGTAGGTCAGATATTCGTTGCCGAAACTCGTGGGCCTGCCCAGCCCCGAGAATTCAACCTCGATCTCCAACGCCCCCCGCTTGCTCTGGACTTTTGCCTCGCCCGCTCCCCCAGGCATCAAATCCGTGCCCTGGAAATCAATCTTCGTGGCGCCACTGCGGTGCTTATAACTGACCGCCTGCGTCGTCCGGCTCACCACATTCATCCGATACTCCCCCACTTGTTTGCGGGAGTCTTCCCGCACTTGCGACTCGGTCTGCGCTTGCGCAGAAATACCAAGCGCCATTACCGCCATCAAAGTGATACTCGAAAGCTTGAACATAAGTCTCCTTCTATGAATCTCGAGACCCAAGTATCGAGCTTCCCAACCCTCAATACTGTCCTGTTGTGCACGTTTGGAAAGAAACGGGAAAAGACCTGGGGTTTGGCACCCACTGCGCGATGGGAAACTGAGAAACTGGCAACCTGCAGGTTACCGCGTGCTCGACCGCGTTCTTATCAGAAACCTGGCAAACAACGCATTCAGGCGCGGGCCGGCGGAAAGCCGCCGCGAAGCGGAAGCAACGCGATCAGTGTAAAGATTCCCAGCGTGGTTCCAAACGGTAGATCGGAGACCGACAAAATTGCCGCAGCCAGCACCAGCTTGCGCCCCGACCCTTGTTTTGCCACAAGCGCCAGTCCCGCAAATAGTCCGATTAGTCCACACACAAACGACAGCACCACGATCGCTGCGTAAAAAACGTGGAACTCCGCCATCAGGCTGAACGCATCCGGCACGCGGCCCAGCAACGCTCCAAACATCACCGTCGCAGTTCCCGTATACACAATCAGGCAAATCCCCAGGATCAGCCGGAATATCCCGTACACGATCCAGCAAACACCCAATGATTGCCGGTAAGCACTCAGGTTGCCCCTTGCCGATTCATCCAATGACATTTCTAGCCCTCGATTATCGCCCTGCTGGGTTGCTCCGCAGCTTGATTTGTAGCGCATTCCCCAGCCTCCGTCTGTCCAGTTTGATACGTCTGCCCGCGCAAGCCTCTCACGTTCGCACACACCATGCTCGGCAGGACGCTATTCGCGTCACACGTTTTTTTGGGGGGACCAATTGAAGATTTGGAATGAAAATAGTCGGGGCGAGAGGATTTGAACCTTCAACCTCCTGGTCCCGAAATAGCGCATCAAGAATCCTAAATGCTTTCCGTGGCGTCGCTTATGCGAAAAAGAAAGCCAGTTTTCCCCTCTCAGTTGTACCCAAGCCGTGCCTAGTTTGACAGTGGTTAGGAATTTATCGCACTAATGGAGCGAAAAATTAGAAGAGCTATGCTTTAGCGGCTGGGCGTCGCGTTTTGGCCAGAGCTCCCTATTCGAGCGGATTGGCAAAGCGCAATCCAGGGAAACGGGCAAAATCACGGTCCGTTGTATTTAGAATACCGCCGTACTCAGTCGTCAAAGCGGCAAGTTGCCCGTCTGTCACGAGAAGACCCCGGGCTTGGCCATCTAGCATCAGTTGACGCAGTTGAACCCAGTGTTGATCACCAGGCGTCAACAAGCGAACGTTGGGTTGTTCCTGCCATTGATCAACAAGCTCAGCAGCCTCTTGAGGCGTGAACCGCGAAGGATATTGGCGTCGAGGACGATCACTTGTGCGTTGTACCTTCTATCGCCTCGATCAAGTCCTCCACATTGTCGTAGCTTAACCCTGGGGGCAAACCCAATGGCCGGGGATGAACCAAGAACTGCTTTCGATCCGGCTTTCCGGAGACCACCAAGCCCAGCCGAAGAAAGTGGTTCACCGCAGCCTTCAGCGAAGAGCCAGATCGGCGAATCTCGCGGCGAAGCAGCTTTGCAACATCCTCATCAAGTGAAAGAGTGGTTCGCACACCTTGATGATCGGAGAGAAGACATCATGATGTCAACCTTGATGATCTCTCCGAATGCCACCGCATCATAGGGATATTTAGTTCGAGTCTGAGGCTCACGCCTCACGCACCATGCACCGATGAATCCCCACTTCTTGGCGATCCCTCGAATCGTTCCACCGCCATGTTCATACTCACGTCGGATCTGCTCGAATAGCTCCACCTTGGCTCTCCTGTCCACCCGGCCTCCCTTTGGCCGACTGAGCCCGAAGCGGAGTACACGGTATCTGGTTTTCAGTAAGGTGGGGCCAAATCAGAGTATCGAAATCAATAAAAGCTATTATCTCGTGCCTAGGGTTGCCCGTATGCCATTCGACCTTCCAATCGACTTTGGGCGAATGGGGAACCGGATCCCCACATAGAGGATTCCCTCAGAGACGGACTGCTGCACGAAGTCCACGACCTTCCCGTGGATCTCCGGGTATTTCTTGCAGGCTGGTGGAGGTTCGCTCGATCTCGTTCGTGAGTTTCTTCCGTTCCTTCATCGTGATGCGCGTGACGGGCATTCCACGATCGAACAGAGCCTTCTGGCTTTTCCCCTTCTTAGCCACGGTGTTCCTTGCCTTCCGAAGTGGTCCCTTCTGGGTCCGGGTTTAGCCTCCGTGGGAGTCCCTCGTGGATGCGTACCTCTTCCTTGCTCAAGAACCTCACTCTCGGCCCCTTGCCTTCCATCCAGCGGCGTTGCTCCATCAGTTCGACATCCTGATAGACCTGGACCTCGTCCAAGTCCTTCCCGCGGTACTGCTGATATCTCTTATGAAGCTCCGAGGCGTCAGCCTCCTCGGCAGAGTCTAGATGGTTGGCAAAGTAGCCATTGAGAGAGGCCCCGTGCATCTCAAATTCGATTAGCTTTTGGTCCAGAAACGTGGGAGAGAGTCCCACATCTCTGGCGTCTCTGTCGCGTTTAAGCCGTTCGAGCGCGCTCACTGCATCCTCGATCCCGTGATTCACAATGAAAATTGCCTCGTACAAATTCCCCTTTTTCATTGCATCCCTCCCTAACTTCCGCCGCGTCTTCCCTCCGATGTTGAGTTACCAGATCGCTTTCGTTGTCGTTACTCGCGGCGGCTTTCGGCCTCAACAAATACGCGGATTTGCCGGAAGTCTCCGGTCTTCCAGTCGCTCAGATCGGCTTCCTCGATAAGCGTGGAACTAGTGATGCGCCAGCAGAGTTCCGTCTTGTCCGCAAACCGGACACGAATGTAAAGCGTCCCTTCCTCGAATGCATGGCCCGCAAAATCGACCACCTTGCCCTTAATGCCGGGATACTGCTTGCCCTGCATGGTTTTCGGCACCGAAAGTCTTGTGCTGGGTTCTTTGCGTTTGGTCATGATTCAGACTCCGTTCTGGAGCGGCGCATTCGTTTGGAGCGAGTGCAATCGAACGAGGAGCAATTGATTTGGGGACATCGATGCGGGATAGGTACAAGTCAGGATCCAGCTAGGAGAGGGCGCCCCACAAGCCGGCTCAGGATGGATACGAGCCAGAAACCATAGGCGCGTGGCGAGTTGCGTCTGCAATCGGAAATAGATAATTTCTGCTACAGCCATCGTTGCCTCCACCGAGGTCATGATGGTCAGGGACGTGTCGGTGCTAGTAACACCAGCGCGTCCCGCCAACTTAATTGGTTCTATTGGATCTACCGCCCCTTAAGGTCGTTTCTCTTGCCACGCCCCTCGCCAAAGTGCTTGTCTCTGTAGTCCCTCACTTTGGCAAATCCATCTTTGTTCCAATACCGAAGCCGTGCTCCGGCTGTGTTTTCAGCGGTCGGTTTCGGAATTAAGCCTTTCTTGATCCATCTACGTAGCGTCCCACGATCAACTCCCAATAGCCGCGCTGTCTCAGAAATGGAGAACTTCTTGTCCATAACTTATGCACCATGATGGTGTATATGTCAAGTGAAAAGCGAACCCGGAGAAGCGTGCTGTTTTGGCGCGCCAATCCGGGTCTGTTGAAGAGTATCGCAGAATTGGGACATCCAAGAAATGGAATCACGGGAAGCGCGAAGGGCTTTGCTCTTGAAGCCCTTCAAGCGTATGTGCAGAAGTGTTCTAAGGCATGCCCTCCTCCAGGCTAAGGACCGACTGACTGGTTGGAATCTAGGCTGCGTCACCGAAGAGAGTCAGTTTCGTACGGCCCTGTCTTGGCCACAGGTGGTCTGCAAAATTCGTGTGCGGGCGTCAGCACTGAGATCGCAATTCATCACGAGCCGGTAGAAATTAGACAGCTCTATGCTCGCCACTCCCTGCTCAGCCTATCCTCGACGAACGGGATGCCACCGCCGGAGTATGGTCTGAGTTTCTTAAGGCTTTCTATTCGCGAAAATACCCCGTTCAAGTCCCTGGTCAATTCATCCATTGGGACGTCGAGTTCTTTTCGGAGTGCGGCTGCAACAATATCGCCTGCCAGCGAAGGAAAGAAGTTCACAATGTCTGACCCGTCCGTAATTTCATCCTCATTCGCCTTCTGTCCGCACCTGGCCTTCAGTTCTTTAGAAAACGCGTTCCTGTCGTCCGTAAATGCGTTGAGGACAGTTGCACCGAGACTTTCTAGCTGCTCCCGTACAAACGCAGACTCGTGATCAGGAGTCAGTCCGGGACGCACTTCATCAATGTCAATGAGAATGACCTTAAATTTGCGTTCCTGAACCCTTGTAAGCAGGGTCTTGAATCCAGGCACTTCGTTGAGGTCCACACTCCCGAAACCAAAGCTGGGTAAGTGCAAATCGAGGAATGGTTCAGGATACGCAGTCTCCACCCCGCATTGCACAAACAGCGCTCGCCTGTATCTGAGAATTCGTTGTTGTTGCAACTCAATTAGACGTGGCCTGACTTTTGAGCCGTGCCCCGCTAGATACATTGCCGCAGTTTCCGCCATCTCTCACCTGTTGCTTGCGTCTCCATTGTCATTTTTTGACACGAAATTCACTCTTTCCATCGGGACTCTAGTCTTTGTCGAGCGTGGCATTGATGGTCGCGGTCGCGCCTGCCCCCAAGGTTAAGGTTCTCTCCCACATCTTGAAACCTACTCCTCTTCTTCGGCTCGTCAGTCTTTCCCAGAATGGCTAAAGTCGATTACTTGCAGACGCCGCATTTCCCACCATCCCTTGCACAATGCTTGCAGTATTTGCAGTTCTTGCAGGCATGGCAGGGATCAGAGCCAGTAACCTGCAACCAAGCGCATCCTGCGTCTGGTCCGCAGGCCCTGGTGGAGCGTTCTGGCAAGTCTGTCAGCGCGCTAGGGATTTGAAACGATGTGGTGCAGGTTGTCTTGCAATGCGGCCTGAAGATACGACCAGCGTCTCAAAAACATTGCTTACTGCGTGTAGTCCACAAAAATCATGCCGGCCCGGCAGTCACTGTGCCCGACTAGCATGTGCACCGCTGCCTGGTTGGTGAGACTGTGCATTTTATGTGCTTTCCCGGGCTGCCCGACTGGGTCCACCGAAGCCAGAAAGTCCGTCAATTCTTTTGGCAGGGCATTCAGGATCAGCGGCATATTCCGCGCAGGAACGGGTTCTCCCACGTCCGGAAAGTCGATGTAGCGGGACAGATGAACCTCGAGTGCTCTCATTCTCTCGAAGGAAGCAAATGCTGTCGGATGATCTACCTTGTCTGGATTCACCATTGCCTGGATTAGCGAGATAACGTGCTCTTGCCCGACGGCAAGATCTTTGAGCGCGTAGTTGATGGTTCCGCCGCCGCTGTCCTCAGTGCCAGAGAAATTAATCTTTGTGGAAGGTGAGAACTTATAGCGAAGCACAACCATGACCGCCAGACGAACAGGTTCTGTGTCTGTTGGAATCGGAGTTACGTTGGATACCCACATCGGGTCTGCATTCCAAGGGACAATTTCCTCCGGTAAAGGAAGCGCGACTCGAAGGTATCTGTGAGCATCGGGATCACTCGCCAATTGCTCGGACTTTCCGGCGACTCGGAGAATCGTCGAACCTGCGACGGGATGCCTAATCGTAGCAACTCCGCATCCAGGGTCGGTTATCGCTAGCGCATAATTGCCTGCATTGAGTTTCTTCGGATTCTTTACATCCGCGTCACGAAGCTCTGGTTTTTTGTGGTTTACATCTAGAACTTGTGGAATCAGCAGGACTATGTTCGCTGACGTTTTTTCAATCACGAAAGGTCCTTGCAAAATCACATCCAGCCGCCCACTACTCGATGCGCTCGGCGCAGGCCGGGCAGTTGACGAAGGGCGTGCATCTGCGAATATGGCAAGTCTCGAGGTAGAGGCAATCAACAGGATTCCCCCAAGAATCACAAGGAACCATTTGAAACGTCTACGAGCTGGGGCTTTCATAGAACCTCCTTTTATATAAGCTTCAGGCCCTCCCGAAGATGTTGAACCCCGCCCAGTAGTAGGGATGGGACGTTCCCGCGGACGATCGTACACTTGCCGCTGCCTCCGTTAGCGCGCGCGACGGACTTTTTCCCTCAAGTAGTGAGTCATAGAATTTTCCGGCAAAGATCACCCCTGACCGCGAGTCCAGATTCCATCGCGTTCCGACGACATGCGGAACGCCGGCACGCAATAGTGCACGGACTAGGCTCTCTGGATCCGTAAGGCCCGCTCTCTTTCCCTTCTCTGTCGAACAAGCCGAGAGCACAGCTAGTTGAAGCCGATTTAGCCGGCCGGTTGGCAGATCATCCACTGTAAGCATCGTAGGCTCCTGCCGGGTCGGCTTGGGGTGCGCGAGAATCATCCCAATGCCAGCCGGGCCTAGCCCCGCATGACCAGCGAAATGAAAAACCGTTGCATTGGTTAGTTCTTTTCCCACTTGATCAACAGTAGCGTCCGATCCGACCAGCAATCGCGGAGACACAAACTTTTTCGAGATCGAAACAGCTTCTCCGACGGCATCCGGCAAAGGACCGCGGTCCCCCGCGACCTCGCCGTCGGCAACCGCGACCGCAAGAAACCTCGATTCTCGGGAAATCGAGGAGTTTGGCCGTAGATTCGCTTCGTAGTAGATGCCTTCCGACCAGACCAGATCGAACATATCTGCTAGATATCGGCCCTGACGATCGACCAGTGCTTGCGCTGGCAGTTCCGCAATGGCTTCGTCTCCCTCAAAAATCAACGTCTGTCCTTGCTTCAATTGGTCCTGGATTGGTGCGACGAGGAGTTCATAGATTGCTCTCCCCTCCGCGCGCAATTTACTAGGGTCGGACGTCGGATTCGAGCACGACTTCGTGAAATGGGTCACGATTCGATCAACTTCGTCCGATGTCCCGGGAATCCACGCCGACCGAACGCCGCGTCCATCCGCTATCCAGACCGCGTACCCGGAAGGAAGCTTCGCATAAGTCAGGAGAGTGCTTCCGGCATCCATGCGCTTTATGGAGTCTGACACTACATCTGATGTCGGCGAGGGCGAGGTCTCGTGGCCCATAATGATCGACGATGTGGGGAGAGCGGTAATACTGGAATCCTTATTGAATGGTCTAAGGGGGGCTCCTCTGAACCATTCCCAGAGCGCAAAGGCTCCTAAAACATCCTTCTGTCTAAGTCTTACGTCCACCAAGCTCTTGTATGCCTCCGAATGTTCTCGTTTCCACTCACTCCTTTCCCTTTCTGACTTCAGTGAGCGCAGGCTGACTTCCGCCAGCGTGGCCGCGGCCCTGAACGAGGACTCGGCAGCTCTAAGGTCCGCAAGCCTACTCTGCAATTCGCCGAGCACTTCGTAGTAGCGATCCAAGCTGTAACGATAGGGGCTCGATAAGACCTGCTCTTGCACGCTCCGGAGGCGTGTCGATGCGTTGTCATACTTTGCTAGCCGAATCTCCGCTTCGGCCAGCCAGATCTCCTCATCTGCACGGCGGCTAAACGTTACGGGATTTTGAGGACACATCTCAAAGAACTGACTCGCATCCTTGAAATTTTCTTCGGCTAGAAGTGGCAATCCTGCTTTCATTGCACATTTTGCCAGTTGGTCGTGCGCAACTGCGCGAAGCATGAGGTCTGGATCACCATCAATGGTTGCTACTGCCTCTTTCAAGACCGAGACTTGCAGATGGGTTTCCTGCGCGCCCTCCGCCAGAAGCTCCATTCCGTCCAACAGGCTGTACCGCCTCATGAGGGGAAACTCACCCGACCAGTACATGGCAAGTCCCTTTTGCGCGAGCCTCCAACCAGCCTCTGTGTTTCCCACTGTGGCCTCGAGGTCAGCGGCAACAGTGAGTGAGCGGAGATAGACGGTTCGATATCCTGCATCGTGCGCAACTTGCTGGGCATCGAGGGCAAGCGCGAGTGCTTTTCCTTCATTTCCCACGAGATCTGAACAAATTGCGTTTTCGATCAGGAGTTGAGAATCCAGCCACCGATAGTGCCGGCTTGCTAATTCAATGTGCAGGGGACGAGCCACGCGTAAGCAATCCGTATTGGCGTCGGTAAGACGCAGCGCCACTACCTCTTCGACCTCAGCCCGTAGTTCTCCGGCTCTATTTCCTGCTCTCCGGAACACGGACTTCGCACGGCGTGACTCGTTGAGAGCTGACAGGTAGTCTCCGCTGTCCTCTGCATTGATGGATTGAGCCAAGGCCGCGTAGGCATCTCCCAGCATCTCGGATGAAGGTGCCCGCAATAAATCGGAGAGCCACGGATCGCCATGCTTTGTCTTGGCGACCCGTGCTACGAACTCCGCGGTCTCCGCGGTTCCCTCAATCGATCCATGATTCCCTTTTTCTTTCGAATAGATCGATGGAAGCCACATTGTCTCAATAGCCTTAATATACGACTCCAAGTGCTCATCAATGGGTCTGAATGGAGCCGTTTCGTCAGTGGAATTCTTAGGGAATGACCGCAGAATGCGTGGACTAAAGAAGCTGCCCCTTTTCTTTTGTTCCTGGATTTCATTCCGGATTGTTTCTAAGTGACGACGAGCTTCGTTTGCCCAACCCCCTTTTGGATCGAGGCGCAGATACTGTTCCCAATCGCCGGTTGCTTGCTCGTAGAGGAATAGGTGCTCTTCTGCGAGGGCGCGGTTAAAGAGACTCACTGGGTCGTCGGGAACCTGAGCTAGTGCTCTGGTGAACTGTTCGATGGCACTGCCATAGTCAGCGGGCTGTTTCTCTTTTTCCGCTCGCAAATAGTAGGCAGAACCTAAATCGGTCGATAACGAAGCTCCGGCTGGGCTTGCATCCATGGCTTGCCCAAGTGAATCAATCGCAGCTTGATAGTCTCCCTCGAGAAGCTCCGAGCGGCCTCGAGCCTGGAGCCAGCCAGCATCATTAGGTGACTCCTTAATCTTTTCCGCGATGAAACCTTCCGCCTTCAAAAGCGCGCTTGGACGCTGAAATCGCGACCGCCCACCTCCCCTCTCGATGCGGAGCGGCGCATAAGCTGCATTTCGGAAACGCAATTCAAAGGGGCGCTGTTCGGAATAGGCGCGTGCAAGGAGATCGTCAACTGAGGCCCCGCGGAATCGGAGAAGAATCACGGAGCAGATCAAAACTGCCAACACTCCTGCCGCCACGCCATAGACCCACAGTGGAACAGACCTTGATCTTTTCGAAGTCATTCTTGGAACGAGGGCCGGAGCCGCAAGTTTGCGTCCTAGCTCTTCTTGAAAACCCGGCTTGCTCGTATTCAGAGTAGAAAGGATCACTTCTTCCTCAGGACTCGTTTCGCCCGAAAGGTCAGCCAGGACTTCGCGGAAAAGCGGTCCACAATGATCGCAGCTCACCACGTGGTCCACTAATTCTTCTCGTCTCTCCGCGAACGTCAGACCCGCTGCCAGTTCCATCAATTCAAGTCTTTTTGGACAGTCCGGACCAGGCTCAACCTGCTTTGTCCCAGCCAAACTGCGAAGCTCGCGCTCAGCCCATTCATGCATGGACAAAAGCTCCCGGCAGGCTTTGCAGACCTCCAGATGCACGCGAGCGCGTTCCATACTGCCCGAGACTGACTCGTCATCTGAAGCAGTAGCGTGTCGCGAGACCAGCCGACCGAGCTCTTCACTATTGAGGTGCTCTTCTTCCCTCACTTCTCGGTTCCTCCTCTTACAACGATTCCGCTGGGCGAATCCCTTCCTGGCTTTCCGGGGCAGTTCTCATTCGCCGTTCGACCAACTGCTCTCGAACGTAACGCGTCAGGCGAAGGAGGGTACTTTCAACACCTTTCGTTGTTAACCCAATATTCGGCAAGGTCGCGATCGCCGTCGCCGACAGACCAACCCTGTAGTAAAGCCAAAAAATGCGGCGATCCCGGTCGCCCGTTGCTCCGGCTCCAAGCTTCCGTAAGCAAGTATCGATTTCCCTAAACATTATTTGGCGCTCGGCTTCGTACGAGCTTGTAACCGCAGGCGTGAGTTGACGTTCCGCCTCTGGACTTTCGAGGGCTTCTATCTTCGCGGCGCCCCCGCGTTTTTTTGAGCGTAGAGCCTTGAAATGGTCATGCACCAAATTCGCCGTAAACACCTTGATATATCCATAGATCCCGTCCTTGTGTGCAGACCTGAAACTCTGCAGCACGCGACAGTGGTCTGCGCATAACTTTAAATACGTCTCTTGAATTAGGTCGTCGACGAGTTGAGGTGAGGTTTCGCCCCATCGGTTGGCCACGCGGAGGACGGCTCTCGAGATGAGCGGTTGGAAGCGTCGAATGAACTCCACCCAAGCCGACCCATTGCCTTGGTCAAGACAGACCTCAATGAGCTCTTCAGGCGAGATGGCCGAGTAATCCACAGACGGCTGGGCCTCCACATCCGGTAGATTCTACATCAACAACTCGCCAATTCATTAGCGGATTAACCCCCATTGTCGGGAAGAATCTCGCCGTCAGACTCCGCTGGCCCCTTTCGCCTCACGCTTGGGATTCTGCGCTGTTTGGCAGTCGCAAAAGGGAATCGCCGCGACCTGTCGTTACCACACATTGAACAACCTCGAGGACCGCGCCTCCATTGAACGAGGTCACTGGGGAATTCTTATCAGAATCTCTCCCGAGGAACTCCGTTTGTCTTCAAAACGGTTCCGCTAGAGGAGCACAAAATGTCCAGCGAACATGTTCGCAAGTCCGACTCATTGGCGAGCACCACTCGCTCAGGGACTCCCAAGAGCATCCCCATTCTGCTGGGCTTTGCGTTAACTTGCCTCCTCATTCCTTCGCTTCTGAGAGCAAGTGAAAAAAGTACCCCGTGGGCCAGCGATACCCCGAAATCAATAAACCTAACCCCACCGCCCAACGAACCGGGTACCGATGTTGTCGAAGACGAATTGTTTGATAAGTCTAAAGCGATTCTATATAGGGCGCACACAAAAGATGTAATTTGGCTAACGATGGGCAACTGCGCCGATGGCCCCATTGGGCATGAGGGCCGACCCACAATCAGAAAGTGTCCATCTGGCCAAAAGTCAACTTTTCCCGGGCCAAAAGACTACATCGTTATCCATGTTGTGGCCTGGAAGGACAAGCCAGCTGGCAGCAGTCAGCAAGAGATCGACAAAGAAAACTGGTATGTCTTCAATCAGGGAGATGGGGACTGGGACGAAAGTGCCTTCTCCAAAAACAATCGAATCTTTGGCCGGCGGAATGTCTACCTGTTTTATTTGTACTTCAATTACTCGCCGGGTGGACACACCATGCGGTACACGATGGATTCGAAATCCAAGATACCTGCCTATCTCGATCATTTTGTGGGCCTTCTTCAGCTTTTTGGAATGGGGACGGCTGGCGGCGGAGCCGGTAGAGCGGTTACTAAAGGCTTCTGGGACGCCACCGCTTTCGATACTTTTTATGTGCCTTCCGATCTCACCTTTACGCCCGAAATCATTCCTGACACGGGAAATACAACTCAACTGACAGCCAAGACGTTTGACAATGAGGGCCGATACCATACCGACTTCAGCGTTGGAGTTCCTATTAAGAAGATAAGCGAGTTCTCTTATGTCTCTTCATCTAACACAATCGTACCCGCCAAGGTTGAAAAACAGGATCTTTTCGCGTTCTTCAATTACTATCCCAAAGCTTTTGATATCAAGACGTCTGCCTGGGAAAAGTATCCACACGTCCTCGGCGGAGTCGCCCTTGCCAGTCAACCGTTAAAGAAAGTCATCGTGGGTGTGGGTTATGGACCGATCTACGCCCACTTCTACGCGGGCTTGCTAATCCACACGTATCAGCTCCCCAAGGGCGGCTCGTGCGGCAGCACACCAACGCCTGCACAGCTTGCCGGCGCCACGCTCTCGAATCACACATGTCCCGAATTCAGCGTTGGTCTAAACGTGCAGGTCGGCGCAATTGCTGATGCTTTAAAAAGCAAAAGCACGAAATAGAAGGACTTGTTCATGGACGTATTGCCGGTTTCTCCCCAAGTTCAGCCTAACGAATATTGGTGCTGGGCTGCCGTGGCATCGATGGTAACCGGATATTACGCCAGACTCGGCAGGCCTTCCCTTAGTCAATGCCAAGTGGCCCAGAAGACCCTGAACGTCGCGGACTGCTCCGGCTCAAATGCAGCCTGCTTGCAGCTGTGGGATCTCTGCGATGCTCTGCAAAAGCTCGGATACAGCCCGCAGAATGACTGGACTTCTGATATAGGTGCTGTCTCTAACGAGATCCAGCAAAAGCGTGTCTTGGCAGCACTGATGTATTTCACAAATTCCGGAGTTCTGCACTATGTGCTGGTCAACGGGTGCGATGACGCATCCGAAACCGTCTACGTTACCGACCCGGCGGGGCCGGTGGGTCAGGTTTCATGGAATACCTTCCTTTCGAACTACAACTACCACCCAGATGATCCCGCCATATGGAAGCAGTGGATCTTAATTCAAACCTGAGAGGAATCTAATGACCCTGTCTCCCGGACCACCACCTATTTCTTCTGTTGAGACTTTTCGTGAATGGGCCGCTCGGAAACGAGCGACAATCAAGCCCCGCCAACCTGCCGGGAACCGGACCTCAAGAAAGAGGTCCGCGCTCACCTCACACAGCGTTTTCGTTTTAGCGATGCCTCACGTGATCGAAGGCAAAGGACCACGGGACGCAAAGTGTTTAGCCTGGCGTCATTTCAACTTGGGGCCTAGCCCAAAACATACAATTTCAGCAGAAATTCTAACCTCGAACAAACATCGTCGGGTTGCCCAGTCCTACGGGCCGAGCGCCACGATAGTCGTTGGCAGGGCCTTGGCTACACTGAGAAAAAAGTACGTCAAAACGAAGAAGTATAAATTCATTGGCCTCCTGAAGATCCCTCCTCTGGTTGCGCTTGCGATCTGGGTCCGAGGGCGGAACGCAAAAGAAGATCTCATTTTCCCTCTCCAGTCCGTCTTGCCGGACCTCAAGAGAGGAGTTGCTTATACCTATGTGGATGCTTTGCCGCTACTGCAACGGAGCGCAAATGGTTTGGTCAGCCAAAGCCTCGAGCTCGCGGACAAGTTGCAAAAGAAACAGGCGAAGTGACAACAGATTCAACGGCGCTCGTCTCGAGGTGTCGCTCTCTTGATTTTTCCTTAACGGGCGGAGGTTGTTATGACATTAGAACACTTGGACACCTTCATCGCGTTCGGTTCGGTGATGCTTGGAGTGAGCCTGCTCATAACGATTCTCACCCAGATGGTCGGGAGCCTACTCAGTCTCCGAGGTCACAATCTCGAAAGAGCGGTCGTGGATCCGGCGGAATGGAGTCTTGGATACTTCAGTCTGAGGATTTCGACATTAGGGGCAGAGCATTGGAAGAGCGTCCTTTCTTTGGGAACAAATGGATTAAACTTGGAGACGACACTGACGCTGTGTTCAGCATTCTAGCGGCCCACAAACCAATCTCCGATCCAGGCAAGGATGCACTCGTCCAAGCTTCCGAATCGGATACGCAGACGCTTTCATTCTCAAGCCCTTCTTTTGGGGTTTTCGCGCCCGAACGGGCTGCCAAAGAGGTGAGGAAATGCCAGATTCAGGAACCATCGGCGTGCCGAACTTGGTTGGTTTGTCGCAATCGGAGGCTGAAGCAAAGTTGAACAGCGCCGGCCTGGTGGTCGGCACTGTGACGACAGCTAGTAGCGGCACGATGCTGAAAGGCAGCGTAAACAGCACGAGCCCGGCCCCGGGGACGCCTGTCAGCTCGGGATCCACGGTGAACTTAGAAGTATCAAGCGGGCCAGCAGGCGGACCAGCACCGGTTGTAGTGCCGAGTGTGGTTGGTCTGACGCGACCGGCGGCGGAAGCGGCGTTGAAGAGTGTCGGCCTTGTAGTTGGCGCCGTGAAAACGCACCATAGTAGCCAAGTTCCGGATGGTGGAATAAGCGGCACGGATCCGGATGTCGGTACGCTGGTAAGCCCGGGTTCGGCGGTCGAATTGGATGTTTCCAATGGCCCAGAACCCAATTGGACTCAATACATACCAAACGTCCTTTTTGCAATTCTTGCCATCATCCTCCTTTGGGTGCTTGTACATATCGTAACCAAAGACGGGCAAGATTTTCTGAAGCAACTGGCTGACAAAGAAGTCGCGAGAGGCCTCATAACGTTTTTTATTGCGATTACAACCGTAGGAATAGCAGTAATTCTGGCTATCTCAACCCTTGTCCTCCCGGAGGGTGATGCGGGGGACAAACGTTTCGATAGAGGAAAACAGGTGTTATCGGTATTGATCGGTGTGTTAGGAACAATCGTCGGTTTCTACTTCGGCTCAGAAACAGCCAGCCCCAAGCAGATAACTCCAACAGAGCAGACACAAACTTCAGCACTGAGAATCACTACTACAACACTGCCCGACGGTGCCGTCAATAAGGCCTATCCATCAACCACTTTGCAGACTACGGGCTTTACTCCACCGCTGAAGTGGTCAGTAACGCCCGCATTGCCCGCCGGACTCACGTTGGATGCTACAACCGGAACCATTAGTGGCACACCAATGGCAGCCACGCCAAAGATCGCATTCAAATTCATGGTCACGGATAGTGCTGCGCCCGCTGTCACTTCGACCGTGGACCTCAAACTTGAAATCAAGTAGTAATACGCCTGTACCTCGCGTAGGGACACCTAGTCCGGCGAGCTGCTGTCGCACACGTTCGGTTCAATGGAGTAACACGATTCTGCCGCCGAGCCTCGATAATATCTATCGCGAGTTCTCATGCGGAAAGCTCGGGATGAGCAGTGCAATCCACTCCACCGCTCGACTGCTAATCCTGGCTTGTAAGGCACATCGGAACTCTATATATTCCTCGCCAAGTATTCTCTGGGTTAGTAGTTCTCTCGAAATGCTCAGGACTTCATGACCATAAAGGTAGCGCACATCTCTGACGTGCATTGGGAGAGCCGAGACGACAATGTCTCGGATCGCCTGACGGCCGCTCTCAAGGATGAGAAACCAGACTTCCTTGTATTTACGGGCGACCTCGTGAACAACCCTTGGCGAGTGCCCTCGGGCAAGAAGTGGCTTTTGAAGCTGTGCACGGATTGCGGCATCGATCCGGCGACACGCATGTTTCTAGTTCGAGGAAATCATGACGTGCGGGTTGTGGGAAATTTTGGATTTCGGCCCATCACTGGCTTACTCTTCCGCTTGTGCTTTTGGGATTGGATGCGCGTCAAGGCGGTCCTGCTCCCTGCTTCTAAATTGATGTTCTTTTGTATTGAATCGAATCCAGTCATGTTTGGCTTCGCACGTGGAAGAGTCGGATCGTGGGAGTTGCGGCGACTCCACAAGCAGTGGCGACAGTTGATCGAACCAGTCCGCGGCATTGCTGATGATTTTACGAAAATCGTCCTTGTTCACCACCATCCTGTTCCGATCCTCTTTGAAGGCGGTGATTTCTTTTTGCTCCTCAAAGATGCACAGAAACTCATCCAATTTCTGGCGGAACAAGATGTACACATCGTTCTACATGGTCACAAACACAGGGCTCCGTACTCGCTTTTGTCCTTAGGCACCTGTGGCGGAAGTGACCGTTTTATTGAGGTGTTGGGTGCGGGTGCAGTTGTGAAAAGCAACGATCACGACCCCCGTGGGCACAATTTCAATTTGATTTGCATTGAAAACTCAGGCCTTCGCTACGTGAGGCAGTTTTTTGCGCCCCCGGGTGAACCGTTTCGCGAGATACCGAGCGAAGGATTTCTGAGTCATACTTGCGAGCAGACCTATCGTCGTGCACGTTCGATTGGTCACAAGTACATGTCAATTCGATGGAGCATGGATATTGATGTTGAAGGAGACCGCTTCAATCAGCTTTCCTATCAGGGGCTAGCGGTTACGGACAGCATCAAAGAACTGCCCTACATTGAACCTCCACCCTACAAATTGGATACAGGCCACTTGTCAGGTGTGGAGGTCAATGTCGAGAGGTCCACTCCCGGTGTCACACGTGAGATTCGCCCGCCGCACGAGCGTCGGCTTCTGAATTTTCGCGTCAATTTTCCTTTCACTCCCACGGAACAAAAACCGATTCATTTCACGCTTGAATCTTACGATCTTAATGCTTCGTCGATGAATCTGACCGAGTTCAAAAGGAAATTTCCGCGTCGCCCGATTTCGCGTGAGTGGGATCAGAAGCTAATTCGCGTGCCGGTCGACCATTTCTCCTGGACCATTCGTTTCCCCCATGAACTCGTATTTGACCCTCAACGTCCACCCGAATTCGAAGTTTGGGATGACTCGACGAAGACCCGCCATGAATGGCTCACTCGCGTGATGCAACCTTGCTTTTCCTTCTCTGAGGCTCTTAACACGGTTTTCCTCTCGATTCACAAGCCACCAGTCGGCTATCTCTATCGGATTTATTGGTACATCTCGGAGCGAGCCGATGATGCAGCTGTCCATGACGGCGCGCAAGCCATTGTGACTAAGAAATTCTCGAAGGCACTGTTGAAGCTTGCCAAAGAGCGCAAAGCCGGCCATCCACTACCTCCGCTCCTCGCTCAAATGACAGAAGCGCTGAAGTGGTTCGGAACAAAAGTCAAAACGTACATCGAAGACAGAGCTCACGAGCCTGATCTTGTGGTTCCCGATGAGATCGACATCAGCCTTATGGTCTACGAGGGCTCAAGCCCTGATATGCCACCGCAACTCCGGATTGTTGCTTGCACCGCGACTGCGGACGAGCGCTTCTGGGAGTTTGGTCTTGAAATTGGCGACGGCAATGCGGGTCGCGCTTACAAGAATAATGTGGTGCGTTGTTATGATCGAACGGCGGACGATCCAAAAGAGAAAACCTACGTATTCATTCCGGGTCAGCCGCCCCATGAATGCCTTTATTCGATCCCCCTCCAGAATCCCGATGCGCCTGACCTCATTTTCGGTGTGCTAAATTTGGGTACATTTTCCGCCGAACAAGCGGTCCTTTTGAAGAGTTTGAACGACGAGAATGCCATACTCTGGCTTTTGGAAATCGCCCACGATCAACTCTTGCCAAAGTTCCGTGAAATCGCTAAACTAGTGAAAGATTAGAGGGATATGACTATGAGTATTGCAGTCACACTCGGTGCCAAAACCACGCTAGGCAACGTGACACGGTATGCGTTCTCGGTAACGCGAAACACGGTTAGTTCGGGAGCGACACCCCCCGGGACGCGCTACACTTCGGATGATGTCCAAAAGTCGGATGTCCAAAAGCGGGATCTCCCCAAGAAGACCACCGAGTCCAACAAGTAGCCTGATTCTAGCCTCTATTCACAATTTAGACGCCCCTCTACGCGCAACCTCTGAGGGTTTTGCCGCCTTGCGTCGTCTCTACTTCGACGGACAGGCCGGACCCTCCGGTATGTAGGGAGACGAATTCCGAACGAAACAGCTGTGAATGAATTCGCTCTCATAATTTTTTCGCGTCGAGTCGATTACGTCCGACTCGCTGATCTGCTTGAACTCGAAACGAATCGTGCCATCGGAAAAACCGTTGCGAACAGATAACCATAGACGTCAGTCATGTGCTGGGTTGAGCCGCTTAATGAATAACCCGATGAAAAGATTGGTCGGGGCGAAAGGATTTGAACCTTCAACCTCCTGGTCTCGAAGAAGGTAGCAGAAAACTCTAAGTGCTGCCTCTGGTGTCGCATACAGGAGAACTCGCCATTTATCTCGCTTTTGAATTGGACCGAAGTTGGACTGAGATATATTATGCATACAAGTCGCGCCACGGGAGTTACTGGCCATGTTCACTCTACTCAATCCCGCAGATAGAATGCCGCGGATAAATGCCCTGCGAACAGTACCACGATGACGCCTGAAGAGATTTCCCAGCTTGCGTTCCTGCTGTACCCCCATCTTGTAAGGTCAAAACCTGATGCTACTTCGGCTGAATCTCTTGCCCAAAGAATAAAGGGAATGCAAGAAGGGCTTCAGCCTGAGGATGAGTTCGCCGCAACAGTAGGCTGGCTCGGTAACTGTGCTGCCATTCACCGCATTGATCAGACTCCAATGCCATTCCCTCCGCTGACTGAAAAGATGCAGGCACCAGACTTCATCGCGTTTCCAATGGTTTGCGGTCGTCCTTCCCCCGTGCTCATTGAAGTGAAGTCCCACAACGGTGAACATCTCGACTGGTCAGAGAAATACCTGAATTCACTACGGAAGTTCGCGGAGTGCCTGAACCTACCGTTGCTCGTGGCATGGAAATGCGGAGCGCTCTGGTTTCTTGTTGACCATAGCCATTTTGAGAAGAATGTGACTGCGTATCGCCTACAATTTAGGAAGGCCATACAGCAAGACCTTTACTGTGTTCTTTTCCGCAATCTGCGAGTCCACATGAACCCGGCCCTCGAATTTATCCTTGAAATGAAAATCATTGACGAGGTGGCTGGCGAGAAGGACACATTGTTGCCAGAAGGTCCCTACCAAATGGAGATCGCTTACGCGGGCTTCTATCGCGGAGGCCAGGAAATAAAGGATTACGATCACAAGTTTTCATGGCTCTTTTACAGCACGCCGGATAAGGTTGAATTTCGGCGCACTGGCAAGCAGACCTGCCAGCAAGTTTTTCGTCCGTTGCCTGACCACAGCTTCACACTCTCGAACGTCCTAACGACCCAACTCTCCATGACGTCAGCCGGAGAATCAGTCGATTGGCACCGCATTATGCGTGATGGAAAGTTCGCTTCGTCCGGTCGAGAATTCAGAGCCATACTTCGGGGAGCGATAGACAAGGGATTTGTTCAGTATGTTTTCGACATAATTCCCAAGACGTGGCCAGGTTTCTTACCCGACGAAAAGAAAGTGATGGCTGGGCACACGGAATACCTCGCACAAGAAACGACGTAGCGCCGCCGCCCTTTGCGGACTTCACATGACCCATGTCAGCGGAAGGGTTGCACGCTGTCTGGCCTCGTCTTCAAATCGCTACAATCGAGTCCCGCTAGGTGTCCAGAAAATCCCATTCCTCCCCAAGTACCCACCGAATCGCGGACATCTTTCCTTGCAAGAATCCCCAATCAAAATCATCCATATATTTGCCAATCCCCGGCCCGTATTTCTTTCTCAATCGCTTCGCAGGTTCCTTTCCTACATCCCATTTCCTAGTGTCCTCGCCTCTATGTTTGGCGCGCGATATGGAAACAAGACGCCTGTAATACCAAACGCGGTCAAATATTTCCCGTTCAGCACGGATCACGGCCTGCTCCGAACGCATATTGACTTTCAGTAGGCCGAACGCTTGAAGGAACTCGCGCTTCCCTCGTGTAAGTTCCTCTATCGTAGGGCGCTCCCAGTATTTAATTTTGAATGGCGGGTGATTGTTGCGCTTGTAGTTCTGAAGGTAGTCCTTTGCCGAGTTCGTGAGGAAGCCGGAAACAACAAAAAGTGCCACATCGGGCCGCTCGGCTTCCGCCCATGCCAGAAGATTATGAAGTTCCCTGACAGGTACACCAGATTTGTAGTGCTTGCAGTCAATAAACCATTGCTCCTGAAGTTTTGTGCGATCTACGTCTGTGCGTTCAAGATAGCCAACGATGTCACGACCGCTATCCGCAGGGCTGCTGGAATGAGCCGTACCCTTCCGCCAGTCAAGATTGATGAACCCAACATCACGTAGTACTTCAAGACAGAATTCCTCGAAGTCGGTTGCGTCAATTCTATTGAATGTAAGCCGATGCCTTTGCCGAAGCATTGCGGAATTGTAACTTAGAACGAGGGCGTCCGCCCCATGCGGCGGAATGGTAGCACGGTGAGACGGCAACGGCAGGGGCGACCGCCTGGCAGCCAGTCCAACCGCGTGCTATACAACTGGAATGAAAATCATTGAGCAATGGCTGCTCTTCAAGTACATCGGCGGTGAGTTCACGCCGCTGTCGAAGCCCTTTAAGACGAAAGCAGCAGCCGAGAAGGCACGCTTGAAACTCCCGGAGCGGGAGCGCGGAACGATTGGGGTAGGCGTGATCCGGGTCGAGAAGTAATCGGTCGGTTAGGGAATTCCGCGAGCGATGAAGGTCTTCCTCTTCAGCCACGAGGTGCCTGGGTTCCGTCGCTTCGCAACTCAGCGTTTGCGTTGCTTCCGGTGCGCCGCGTCCACCCCCTTCAACAAGTCGCTGAGAGTTATGTCGAGGCCATCGGCGACTGCCTGCAACGTCCCCAGGGATGGATTGCGCTTGCCCCGTTCCAAAATGCTCATCTGGGTACGGTGAAGTCCACAGTGATCCGCAAAACCTTCCTGGCTGAATCCTGCCTTTTTTCTTAACGCCTTAATTCGTTCGGCCAGTGCGAGAAGAGTTTGTTGCATCCCGCAAATGATGGGGTAGTATGAATCCCCGTCCACAGAATCGGAGATGACAGAAAGCGCGTTAAGTAATAAAGAACTCGGTTCGTAGCGCAGAAGGCAGGACACCGATGATGATTGGGTTGGTTGCCATCTATGCGGGGTGGAAGAAGCGGACCGCAAAACCAACCCGCGGTGAATAGAAACAAGAGTCCGTTTTGCGGACGGCGGCGGTTGAACGAAGAAGACCGAGGGTCCAACGGGGCAAGTCGTTGATTCGCTTGCTGACGCTACGGCTCTGCACGACTCCAGTACGGTCTGGTTGACTTGAATACTTATTTATTGATGGCGATTTGTCTTGACATTCACTGAATATAAGAGCCTAGTCACTTCAAGCGTGACGCGCCGTGCACTGAACACGAACGCGCCCCTTGTTCAATCCGAAGCCAAAAAACCAGGAATCTCCTTCGACGAGGAGGGCTACATGACCCGTTTTACGACTGTTGCACTCGTTTTGCTTTTACTCGCCACGGTGACGCCGGCTCAAGGAGGATCGCAATTGCCCCCCAGTCCGCCGCCACCCGCTGCTGTTGATCAGGAACAGTTCGTTTCCTACTGGACCTCCGAGACAGGCTGGCACAGTGAGCTGCAATTGCGGAATAATGCGGTGCGCCAAGACGTGACGGTAACTCCAGTCCTCCGGCTGCCCAACGGAACAGAAACACCACTCGCGCCGGTCACCATTAAACCGCAGGAAGTGAAAGCTATCGACCTTGACGCCGCCATCGCCGCCGCTGCAGCACCACAGCTTGTGGGAGTTTACGGTTCCGTCGTCCTGCGGTATCGTTCCCCGTCTTTGGGTTCTCTCTACGCTGCCGAGATGATCCGCGCAACGGGCCATGCTATCGCTGTCCATATTGACGGAACCGGAGAATCGCGCGAGTTTCAGGTCGGTAGCCGTGAAGGTATTTGGTGGCTTCCCAATGACACCGCCAGTGACTACTTGATTTTGACGAACGAAGGCGGGGACACCATTCCTCTGACTCTGTCCCTGTACGACGCTGTTGGCAGCGAGAGCAAACAAAAGCTCGTGCTTGGGCCGCAAGAAGTAATGCGGTACTCCGTTCGCAAGCTCGTCCAAGCCGCGCACCTTAAAGGCTCGTACGGAGGCATTAAGATTTCCCCTGCTTCCCACGCTGGCTCCCTCAACACTCTGCATTTTCTGTTCGACGAGACTGTGGGATTCTCAGCGATCCTAAAGATGTTTGACTACCGTCCGGAAGCGAAACTGGAAGAGCGCATTGACCCGGGAACAGAGGTCTTGACGCTTCGCGCTCCCATGCTCGCTCTTACCAATCCTGATCCTGGACTGGCGTTTCCGCCGGGGACCACACTCCAGCCTCAACTCTTCATTCGGAATACAACCGGCAAGGCCATTGAAGCCGCCCTGCGTTTTAATTGGCGCTCGGGCAGCAGCACTGGCAAAGCCCTTGGCCCCGCCTTGCACCTAAATCCTTTTGAAACCCGCCGGATTGATATCGCCGCGGTCCAAAATGCAGGAACGCTTCCAAAAGGAGCAAATTGGACTTCGGTGATGCTCACGACGAATGGGCTGCCGGATGAGATCATGGCGGTTGCCGCGAGTTACGATAAGAGCCTCCGCTACGGCGCGCAGACCCCTTTCACCGACCAACTCTCCTTCAAGTGGGAGGGCGGTATGTGGGAGTACGACCCCTATCACAGCTCCATCATCACCGCCGGGAATGGCGGCACAAAACCTGCCACGGCGGCCTTCACCATCTTCTACAATCAAGGGACGCAAAGATACGATCTGGAGCAGACCCTCCAGCCGGACGAACAGATGTGGATCGACGTTGGCAAACTGATCCGCGAGCACATAGCGGACAAGAATGGAAAAACACTGCCAGCGGATCTCACTTCGGGCTCCTATGAGTTCCGCGATCTTACGGATCACGCTATCGGCAGTTTGTTCGAAGGCAAAGTCATCTATGATAAGACTTACGGCCATGCCGCCTACGGCTGCGCTAATTGCTGCGGCACCATCAACACCCAACTATGGGTCGACCCCCTCCCCGTTCTCGACGGTTCCACTGCGGGAAATGGCGTCAACGGCTACGACAACTGCGCACTCGACTGGAACAACATGAGTACTTACTTCTATAATAACTGGAGTACGCATAATACCGTCATCGCTACGGTCGATTATTATGGAACTCACACCGGCGCCTCCGTCGGTTCCACCTATTCATCTACATATGGGACTTTGCGGGAGGGTAGCAACGCGCTTTACTGCCCACGTGCGAAATTCACGCCCAGCGGCGGCGACAACGTCATGCCCACGATCAGCGGCCCGACTACAGTATGGTTTTTCGGTAATCTCACAGTCTCCGGATACGCAACGTCGATTCAACTCACATCCAGCGGGGGCTCTTCGACTACATGGACCGTGACGAGTGGGGCAAACAAGATCAACGTTTCATCTTATACGGGGTCATCTATCACTGTGATCAGTCCTGGGACCGCATTCAGCTCAAGCGTAGGCGATGTTAAGCTAACAGCCACTGCAAACAACGTGACCTCGAATCCATTTTCGTTGACTACTCGAACGCCAAATTCTGCCGTGCCGGGCCTAATCAATACAGCTTGCGACGGCACTTACGGTTATCTGACGACTCTAAACTATGCTGTTAAAGACCAAATGCAGGCGGCCCTTCCTTCTGGTATGCCTATAAATGAAGATTTTACAACCGGCATCGACGTCGATTACGTTGGCACGAACTGGCGGCAAAGTATCCCAACAGGCGTCAACGAACCAGGTTCGGCGTTCGCTGACCTCATTGGAGGCGAGAATCGAGCTTTGCCTCCGGTCCCTGTGCCCACCTGCGATGGTAACAGTACGCCCGTTGAACACTGGAGCCAGGAGTGGCGCGTTGGCAGCATAGCATCCGGGTTTGGCAGACGAATACAAACGGACACGCTGCAAAAATATTTGGGGCACGCCGCCCACACTTCAATCGTTTCGCCGGCACCGTAGCGCAACAGGAAAAGTCTGGAGAAATGGCTATGACACCTAATAGGTTTTGGTTCGCCTGCACCGTGTTCGTCCTATTGTATGTAGTTGCGACCGAGGCTACGTTAGTTCCGACGCTGGAACTAGATAACTTATCGGACGACGCGGCTCTCATCGTGGTTGGTCAGATAACGTCGGTCCAAGAAGTGGGAAAAACAACCGTGCCGATTGGGAATAGGTCGGTGTCGGCGCGGATGATGATTGCTGACCTTCGTGTGGACCAGGTTCTGAAGGGAGCAACTCAAACCAATTCCTCGTTGAGGTTCCACTTCGCCCTTCCAGACGAATTCATAGGCTGGAGGTCCATTACACCCCAAAGTTATCGAGTTTTTTTCTTAACGGACAACTCAGGCGAACTCAAGGTTGCGAATCCCTACTATCCTTCCGTTGTGGCCATTCCGGGTGCTGAATCACGAGGGGAAACCGCAATTGAGCGTGTTGCCCATCAATTGGGTGCAGTCTTAGAATCGTCAAGAACGCCTATTGAGCAAAAGCAAGAGGCAGTTTTCACGCTGAACAGCTCGCGAAGTCCGGCAGCAATTCGTGCTTTGAGGAGCGCGGCTGAAATACAAGATGTCACTGTGCGGTTGTCCGTAGCCGCAGCACTCCTTGAACATAACGACATATCCACATTGCCGTATGCCGAAGACGCGCTCCTGAAACCGAACCCCACGCTTTCCCCAGACCTGCTGCACAACCTTTCGTATGCGATTTCGGAAGGCGTGAAAGACGACCGGGCCATCCCCTCGCTGGCGAAGTTGCTCCATGCAAGCAACGTCGAGGCAAGGCGCGCCGCTGCATCGGCCCTTACGCACACGGGCTCCACATCATCGATAGACCCGTTGCTCTCGGCTTTGGGTGATCCGGACCGTGACGTTCGATACTACAGCGCCATCGGGCTCGCCGAAATCACGGGGCAGACCGATTGGCGGCCTAACATGGACGATTTTTTTTCTGATGAGCAACACTTTTTGAACCACTGGAAAGATTGGGCCAGGAATCGTTAGGCGACAGATTTCCGATCTGTTGTTGCTGGCGGGTGGCCTGGGCATGAGCCAGACCGATCAAGTCGGGTGTCCCACCCTCGGGTTGGGAGGGTAGGTCTTAACTTCTCCCCACGAAGGTTTCTCGGTGTTTCTTCCGCAGCCGTTTGGAGACCCGCTGCTTCAACATTTGCGACTCTGCCAAGCGAACCCCCGCAGTGGGAAGTAGTGCGAGGGGACAGCAGGACAACACAAACAAAAAGCGGCCCCCGTTGCCGAGAGCCGCGTCTGCAATCGTCCCGTGTTTGTTTTCTACTACGCCTGGTTGAACCGCTCGATTTGTTTCTCCGCCTCGCGGAGTTTCGCCTGCACTTCACGATACCTGTCCACCAATCGCCTGAGCCTCACGGCGTCTAGGTTTGCCGGATCAACTACAAGTGAGCCACCACTAGGTTCCAGAGGGTGAAGGGGTTGGGCCGGGGGGTAGGGCCAAGTCAAACAGGGTCCCCCTAAACAAAAACTCACCGTAAACCGAAGGCAAACCGCTCCGCGATTCCCGTCTGCCCGCTCTTCGTCAGAATTCCGCAACACACTGAATCCAAAGTGTTTTCTGAGTTACCCAGGGGCTTGCGGAAGATTGCGCAATCGCCAGCAAGGGTTCCGTTTGTTGCGAGTTGCGTGCATCGCTGAAACCCGCACAAACACTGGCGATTTGACGCCGTAAAACCAAACCCTTTATTGCGATTGCGTGCTTTTGTTCTGACGTTGGCCCGTGCGATCCCCTCTCCGCGAACTTCCGAATCGCTTTCCGCGCATTTTCTGTGTAATTCACGTGCACTTTTCACTCTCTCCACATGCGCCAAGCACATACTCGCATGTCTGCATATTTTCCGGTTTGTGGAAAACATTGCGCACTTTCGAGCCGGGCAGCGCTGCCCGAATTCGATTAACTCGCTTGTCTGCATTCCCAACCATTCGGTTTGTGAATTGCTCTTAGCTCATGCACGTTCGCTATACAGACATGCGAGTAAAGGCGGACGCAAATGGAGGGCAAGCGATGCCGAACGTCTACGAAATCATCACGCAGCAAGTTATCCAGTCTCTTGAAAACGGGGTAGCGCCGTGGCAGAAACCATGGTCCAGCGAACTCCCGTGCAATCTCCTGTCGCAGAAGCCCTACAGGGGAATGAACGTGTTCTTTTTGGCTACATCCGGATTCGAGTCCAAGTTTTGGTTGACCTACAACCAAGCCAACAAACTCGGTGGAAGGATCAAGGCGGGTTCCAAGTCTCGCTTCGTGACGTTTTGGAACATTGGGCAGGAAAAACTCAACGCAAAAACGGGCAAGATTCAGAAGCCATTCCTGCTCAGGTACTACAACGTATTCAACCTAAGCCAGACTGAGGGCATTGACTTGCCTCGCGCAGTGTTTGAGCGTAACAAGCGCAATGAGTTTGAGGCCATAGAGGCCGCTGAGTCTCTGGCGGAGTCTATGCCGAACCCGCCGAAGTTCGAGCACTCAGACCGCGCGTGGTATTCGCCGATGCAGGACATGGTCGGATTGCCACCACGTCATACCTTCCATACCCCCGCGGAATACCACAGCACACTCTTCCACGAACTGGCCCACAGCACGGGCCATGCTTCTCGCTTGCATCGCGATAACTTCGACAACCCCATACACTTTGGCAGTGACTCCTACTCTCGGGAGGAACTCATTGCCGAAATGACTGCTGCGTTTCTATGCGGACTTTGCGGGATTGAACGGGAGACCGTCCCGAACTCCGCCGCATATCTCAAGTCTTGGATTACTTGCCTCAAGGGAGATAGCAAGCTGATTCTGTCTGCTGCATCTCAGGCCCAGAAGGCCGCTGATTACATTTCCCAGGGTGCCCAGGCGGATTGTACGGAAACCGAACAGGAAAGCGAGGTAGCGGCATGAGCCTCTTCGACGGCACGGCGCTAATCACTGGCGCACCAAAGGCAGAGCAGGGGAGCATGGTCTTCCCTGCCTCTCTTTCAGAGAAATATCGGCCACATACCCTGTCTGACTTTGTGGGATTGGACAAGCCGAAGCGTGTTTTGGCGAAGTTTGCAGATTCTCCCTTTCCTAGCGCGGCATTTCTTTTTGTCGGGCCATCAGGCACAGGCAAGACAAGCATGGCACTCGCTCTATGTGAAGCGATTCGCGGAGAACTGCATCACATACCGTCTCAGTCCTGCAACGTCGCGGAAGTAGAGAACGTGGTGCGCATGTGCCACTACGTACCACGCAATAACACGTTGCACGTGGTCCTGGTGGATGAGGCCGACCAGATGAGCACTGCGGCTCAACTCTCTTTCCTGTCCAAGTTAGACGGCACTGCATTTCCTCCGCAAACCGTTTTCATATTCACAGCCAACGATACCGAGAGATTGCAGGACAGGTTTCTTTCCCGGTGCATGGTCCTGCCGTTCTCTTCTCAGGGATTGGCCAAGCCTACGGCGGAACTCCTGGAGCGAATCTGGACGCACGAAGCCGGGGAGACGGGCGAAAAGCCGAACTTCCTTCGCATGGTTCAGGACAGCAAAAACAACGTCAGAGATGCCGTGAACTCTCTGCAGGTCGAGTTACTCGCACTCTAGGTGTCCGTCCAGCGCATTCCCTGAGTGTGCTGGCCGATTCGCCTAACGCAGACCTTCCGTCCGTTTTCCGGACGCTGGACTATGCGCCTGCGCGTATCAAGTACATTAGAAATCCAGTCCCCCGCGTGGACGAGGAGAGCCATTATGCGGTGGGTGCAGGCTGTATAATCGGGGCCATTATGCCAAGAGGAAGACCTATCGAAACGGAACTGCGGGACAAGATTGCCCGGCTTCTCAAAGCCGGAAAGAGCCAGGTCGAGATTGGCCGGCTCATTGATCGCGCGCCTGGAACTATCTCGCATTACGTGCGTGCTCTCGGGATTGCCAGGAAGGAATACAAGACACCGGGTCCCATCGTGAACGGAAAGCGGAAGTGTGCTGTCTGTAGAAAGCGGAAAAGCATTGGAGCTTTCCCGAATGACCGAGGCGCGGAATGTACGATGTGCTTGCGCGTCAAGAGCGAAACATCCAAGGAGAAACACCGTGGCAAATAACCGATGCGCAATTTACGCGAGGTGCTCGACTGGCGAGCAGAACCCCGCTATGCAAGTGTCAGAGCTGCGCGAGTACGCGGATCGCCGCGGGTTCCATGTGGTTGGCGAGTTTGTGGACGTTGCCAGTGGCAGTGTAGATAGCCGTCCGGAACTGAACAAGGTGCTTGTGCTTGCGAAGCAGCGGAAGATTGACGTGCTCCTTTGCTGGAAGGTGGATAGGCTTGGCCGCAGTCTCAAGCACTTGGTGAACGTGATTGCCGAGCTTGAAGCCGTAGGCGTTTCCTTCGTCAGCCTGAAAGACAATCTGGACTTCTCCACTCCAGCCGGTCGGCTCATGTTCAACGTCATTGGCGCGATGGCGCAATTCGAGCGGGACTTGATCCGCGAGAGAACCGTGAGCGGAATGGCCGCTGCCCGTCGCCGGGGTGCGAGGATTGGAAGGCCGCGCGTTGCGGTTGATGCAGCAAGGATTCGCGGCTTACGCTCGCAAGGGCTTTCCTGGGACGCCATTGCACTGCAGACTGGGATCTCCCGCGAAACTTGCCGCCTGTCTGCCCGGTAGGGGATTTCAGAAACTCACCACTATATCTTGTGGGGGCGAAAGTAGGCGAATATCCACCCATACCCCTTGTGCTTCGACGTGTTTTCTTCGTTGACAATGACCAATTCTGTCCCGTAACATCCATGTTTAGCACTTGGGAATACCGAGTGCTAAACAAAAAGCGCGGGTTTGCCGACCCGCGCTTGGTAGTTTGACCCCGGGCCTTGGAAACCCTAGGATCGAATTGGTCTTTCTATCCTCCGTCTCTCCCCCCCGGTTGTCAAGCAGAAACTCATGGTGTCCCTGCATGCCCTCAACAGTGGATGGGAAAATATTACTCGGATGGATGACCAAGAGCGAAGCACTCAAGACCTTGCTAGAGGAAGCAGTCTTCGCTTCTCCATTGAGCGAACAGGCCGCGATAGCGTTATGGGAACAATACAAGGCCAAGGTGGCAGGACTTGGTGCTCGCGGATGCCAGAATCCTGCCCATACTAAGCTTTCATTGGGCGAAAAAATGGCAGGGGAAAGGCATATCAAGAAACATCGTAAGGAAGGAGCAACTAACCTTCGCACACTGGTCAAGATTGAACCTGACGATTTGGTCGTCCACCAACTACAAATTGTGTTGGATCGCGCAAACAACTATGCGGAGAAGCTCGTCAGACCAGTCGATAAAATCAAAATGTGCCTAGGGACGCCGGGGAGTGCTCAACTTCCATTCAAAAAGACTGGGGACACCATCATAATCCCCGTTCCTCATAGTGAATATGAAATCGGAATCGGGCCGAAAAGGGAAATGCAAGTCCGTGAGATGGCGAGACACACTTCGGTTACTGCTTTTGACGGTAGACTCTTGTTGTGGGCTGGTTACCACCGTTGTTACGCAATTGCACTTGTTAACCAAGAATATCCAGAAGAAATTGAGCGGGGACTCCTTGCGATTTTGACGACTGATGGCGACCGCTTTTTGGGGCCAGCCTCAGATTTGCCAGAGAAACGGGATATAGTGCGAGGAGCGTGTCCACCGCTCTTTCGGGACTTTTTTGACGATGATTTGTGCATGACACTCAAACTCCGTAAAAGACGCTGCGAACTTCACCTTAAAACCACCAATTTTCAGACCAGCCGTGTGTGGGTCGATGATGTCTAATGGTCAATTTCAATCGGAGGGGTTGGGCATCAGCAAGCCCAGCGATCTCTTAAATCGCGATCCTGTCCGGGATTTGTGGGTGCAACTCCCACCCCCTCCGCACCGAAAGCTGAAAAGAGACACAACGACCACCTTAATTGCCGACCTCGCCTAAACTGTCGCCCTGAGGTAGGACGGGCTTATGGGCGACAGATAAGAAAACTCCATAATACAATCCTCCCGCACAAAGGATTGTCGGCCATTGGCACTGTACTGGGACTGTACCAATGGACAGCAACAGTATATAACCAATGGCCCTTGTCAAGCAATTTCTTGCAGGCCCTGTTGATTCTTAAGCATTAGCTGATCGGACGAACAGTTGAGTTTAGCTGCCCGTTAGGACAGGTAACTCCCTACCTTGTGTGGCACCTGAATTGTGTTACAGCCTCACGACCACCAGGCGAACGCGGGCTAGGCAGCCTCGGCTACCAACTTGGGGTCAAGCGTGGACGGGCATGTCCCCTGGTCATGGCGACCGCAAAGTCACACGCAAACGGACGGAGTTTAGCGAACGCCGGGCGGTCAGTTTGAAGCACTAGGGTTTATTTTTTTGTTTCCACCGAATATTGATGTGATCTCCTGGCATGAACAGCCCTTCGTATCTCCAAACATTCCCTTCGTGCGCTGGAGTTGGGGCTGAGTCCACTTCAAAATTCGGCGAGCACTCTATTGTGACGGTCACGCCTATGGTGGGGTACCCGAAATGCTGTGCGTAGTAGAAGGACAGAGGGTAATTTAGCGAACATTTTCCGCCGTACCTGTAACTGATACCTTTGGATGCGGGCTGAATCTTGACTGGGTCAGCAATGCCTTGAAGAACCCACGGGTCATCCGGCTTGGGCTTCATTTCGGGGTGCCAGAGGTGGCTCTTTTCAGAAGACACAAGTGAGAGGTAATCAAGGTGAGGGTACTCCGCTGTTTCACAGTCGATTTTCAACGGAAAGTCGATTGCTTCCTCCGTAGGGTTTACCAGCTCAAAGTCGTATTCAAACTCGATCCGCATAGTGCCATCCTCGGGAACGAGCTTATACCTCGCGTTAAAATTCCTGCGGAACAGTTTCGTTTCAAAAACCAGGCGTCTCAACCGCTCTTTGATTTGGGGCTGCTGATCGAAGCCCAGGAGGTAGTGGAAAATATCTTGAGCGGCTTCGCGTTGTAGCCGCCATTTCAGAAACGGATCAACCAGAAATACAAGCAAACCAGCTATAACGCCTGCTTCTCCCAAAGAGTGCCGAAAATAACCTGCCGGGTATCTCCATAGCAAGTACGCTCCAATACCGCCCAAAACCAGCGACACGTATTTGACAGGAGTCCTTTGGACAAGCCTTTCCCACCACTTTTCAATAGAAAATGGGCCGGGAGTTTGTTCCATGGAATCGCCCTTGTACTCCATCGCCTTCTGAAGCAGGACCAATTCTACACATTCTCCCATTTTCCTGTCCTATCCGATGGCCGGTCACCGCGTCCGCTTAACGGACGGAACTCTGGCTGCCCTGGTTTGTTACGCCGCCCTCGCTATCACCTTCGGGTCAAGCGTCACCGGCATATCCCCCGGCCAAGGCGCTGCGAAGGTCACCCGCGATCCGCATTCGGGACAGGGTTTGGCCAGTAGACCCTTCCCGTAGAATCGGCGGTGCCGATACGTGCATAGCTGGCATTTCGCCTCGCGGCACGGGTAACTCCTCGTTTTCTTCATATAGGTGCCTCATTCATAGATTGCTGTGCGATGGCGATGGGGATAATCGACCCGGCTGGGTTTCGGTCAGCATCAAAATGCCGATTCATCGCGTTATACTGGACCCGGCAGTGAGGTCACTATGGCTCGATTGAAACTACTCGTGCCCTTGGTCGTGCTGCTCAGTCCAGGTATGATTCTCGTTGGACTCGCGCAAGACCAACTAACAATAGACGCCTCGAAACAGCCCTCTCCACCTGCAACAGGACGCGGCCCATATTCAAACACAAATGGCCCGGGTCACTTCTGGCAAATGCCCATTCGGCTTGAACTCCAGATTCCAAGTGGATCGCTGCAACCTGACGGAACTACCCTCGTCGATTTCGTGATTACCAACCGGGGCTTTGACGTAATCCGGTTACCGTCATCCACCGAGGAAGGTGATCGTTTATCGTCCTTCGTTCTCAACCTGTGGTTCACTTCGGACGCGGTTAAGGATGCATATTCCGAGGACACTGCGCCGAGCCGCACAGTCAAGATTGGAATGCCTTCGCTCAGTGCGGAACTTTACGGGCGTAGCAACGACGCTCAGAGCTTCCATTGGGTTGCTCCGAACCAGAACATGAAAGTACACGCCTCTTCTCGCGTAAAATTGCAGCCAGGCACACACACAGTCACTGCTCATGCCGAACTTTTGCGCCTTGTACTGCGCGATTCCTCGGTCTCGTGGGAAGTCATTGGCACTGCCGATTCGGAAACAATCATAGCCACATTCCAACAGCCGACCGAAACAGGACATGCGGACAAAACGCAGCGCTCAGCGAATCAGCAAGGAAGTCCAGATCCGACGCCACAAGACGAAATAAAATTCAGACTTCTCAGAATGTCGGACGGCGCGACCAAAAGTGGAGCAAGGTTTGGAGGGAAAACCTTCGAAACGACGACCACCCAAACAAAGCTCTATCTCATCATCGTGCATTTGGACTCTCGTGAAGGAGCAAAGAAGGAATACGGCGAGTGGTTCAAGATGGCGACAAGAATAATCCGTCAGGGAAAAGTTCAGGATAAACCTGCCACGAAGCCTGTCTTGACGGAAGACCGGGCACTGGTGATTTTCCCGGCTACAAGAGAATGCAACGAGCTAACAACCATTCTTCGCACCGCTGGTACGTCGCTTCGCATAATTCAATCCTGTTCTTCTGATGCCGCTCGTGAATTTGAAAGGCAAGCAAACCGCAATGAGAGTGAGAATGACAAATACGTTGTCCGGTAGGCAATCCCTGTGTAGCCGTAGCGGCTTGCGCCGCGCCAGGGTATTCCAAAGTGCGTAGCTGGGTCCACCATTTAATTTCGACCATTCTGACTCCCTCAATCCCCTGTCCTTGTCTAGGCGAAGATTCTTGACGGTTCTCTTGGTGTTGGGGTTTACCGGCGCAAGCCTGAATCATCGGTCGGTGGTCGCCGCCCAAGGCGGCGCGCTTCGCGTTATCGCCTATTCAACCATCGGAGATTCCCCTTCGGGGAATAAGATATCGGAGATTACTATGGCACCGGTGCAATACGGTCGTCGGGCTTCTGTGCAATACGATGGTCGTGCATCCATGCAATACGGGCGTATGGCTTCTGTGCAATACGGCAGCGTGACGAACACGAATGTTTCCAACCTCATAGCGGTCTACGCCGCTTCCTTTGAAGAGGCCCTGAGTAGGTTCAAGAAGTGGTAGAACTTGGCGCGCCACGCACGTTCCCCAACGAAAAGCATTTCATCGGCCTCTAGGAACGCTTTCCAGTGGCCCAGAATGGCATCGTCGGCAAGGCCGGTACTTCGCAGGGCTTTTAATTGGTTGGGGAAGAACTTCACGCGACCGCCGCACACGGCGTACAGGTCAACGCCGAGTTTGTCACCCTCACCCGGAAAAGCGATCTTCTCGCAGCATGAGCCTGGATTCGCTTTAGCCCATTCTTCGTGCTTGATTACGCGATAGGTGCTGTGCTGGAAGGACTCTGCGGAGATTAGATCAAAGAAGCCTGCGGTCACAAGTTCTTGGACGGCGCGCCAGACGGTACTGTAATCGTGGCCGAAATAGTCCGCCAGTGTTACCAGTGACGCGGAAAAAACGCCGCTGCGTTTAGAAAGCCGAAGGGCAAGGGAGTAGACCAAGGGGGCCAGCGTTGATTTCATCCTGGCCAAGTGGAACTCGGAACTGCAATGTAGGGTGGACTGCTGGAATTCTGGCACGATTCTCTCCGACTAACCGGTGAACGCCGGTCTCTCCGATTTTATTTTGTGGGGCAAGCGTCGGAGAGAGCGCCTGCCCCAAGCCCGTGGGCTATCGGGGTTGTTCAGGCCCCGAATCTTTTTCAGTCTGCCGCCACCGCCAATTCCTTCTCATCATCGGCAAGGTCTTCTTCCTGCGCAACTACCAGCGACTCTTCATCGGCTTCCGCCAGAGCAGCCTCATCGCCCTCGAACTCAAATGTTTTCCGCCAAATGGCGCGTCCGTTTTGCGGACTCGGCGCTATCTCTTCCTCGACGTGATGGCGTCTACTTCGGCGTGCGCTCGCGTCGGGCACGTAGAAAAGTGGTCGTCCACGCTCCAACGCCTCCGGTTGCCTGCGTTCAATCTCCGCACATCTTTTTGGCGTGGCAAACAACGAGGCGCGTTCAGCCGCTACAACTTCCCGCCAATCGTCAGCGCCCTTACCGCTGAGGTAGGTGATGCGCGACTTCTTTTTGCCGCGCCGGGTTCTCATGCGGCCAGGGCCGCCTCCCGGTGCCCCTCGAACGCAACCTCATAGGCCAGAAGCATTGATAGGTCGTTCCAAAGGTGTACGTCCGCTTCTGGCATTGTGGTGTTCTCGGATTCCAGCGAAGCCAGGCGCTCGCGTAGCCGTTTCGCAAAGGTACGCGGGGAGGTACAGCGAGAACACCAGTAGCGGGGAGATCCGAGCGCAGCGCCGGGGTAGAGTTCGACTTGAAGGTCCGTGGCGCGCCCGCATAACCAGCACAGGAGAATGGTCCGAATGGTCATCGTTTTTTTTCGGGATTCGGGGCACACTACTGGCGCAAACCCCTTCACCTCTACACCCGGTTTAGGGCGATTTTGTGAACAGGGTCAGGCGGCACGGCGCAGTTCAGAAACAAATCCAATGCTGATGCCCATTTTCTGTGCGATCTCCCGGACGGTAAGTCCACGTTTGGAGAGTTCCCTGGCTTTGACCGACAACTCGCCGCGCTTTTTGAACTTGGAATCCTCACGCTCCCGCCTCTCCCACACGGCGTTACCCAGAGTCCGGAAAACGGACAGCAGCGAGCGGACCTCTGCTACCGTTAAGCCCGTCGCCGCAGCCAGCTCCTCGAACGTAAATCCACGCCGCCATCGTCCGTGCATGATGACAAGCGCCCGCACCCTCTCCTTGTCGTCGAGGTCAGCTACCAGGTTGTCGAGGAGCGCATCTTACCGGCTCCAGACAGGTCCAGGCTTCATCGGCTTGGGAGCGTGCTGGTCAAGATGAAATCCATCTGGGATGGGCTGCTCACGGCGCGGCGGTCGTATCGTCGTTCCTTCCGGTAGCCCTGCACGGTCCAGCCGTGGATCGAACGCGACGTTGAGCTGTGTTCGGTTATCAGGACTGTGGCACGCCCGGCAGGTGAATCGGAAATCCGGAGACAACACGGCATCCGCCGCGATCTCGGTGAAGTTGGTCTTACAGGTGGAGCAATAGATTCGGGTCATTCGTGGCAGACCGTCGCACGGATACACCCGTGCCATCCTCAAAACGTATTGGATTTGGACGCTGCAAGGTAGGTGTTGCTGGTGGCTTCGCGGGCCGTTGGCGTCCAGCCCGTTAATTCGGCTGCCCGCGATGCTCTACAACACCATTATAACATTGAACGCTTCTTTTGTTCGTTGCCCTGAAGGACAGTTTTTCGACCGGACGAGAGGGAGATTGCTTAGTGCTTTGCCCGATGGTCAACCCGTTGGCAGGAATGGTCCCGCGAAAATCTTGTCAAGGACGGGCGGAATTGGCCACGGGGCAGTAAGATGGAACGAATGAGCGCCCGATCCCGCATGAAGGACAGTAAGCGAAAGCGGAGTCCCGGCATTCAAGTTCCGCCTGGTATGGAGGTACAACTTGGGAGGTTGTTCGGCGCGGACTCTTCAGAGGCGAAGATGAAGAGCCGATCTCCTGCGCAATGGAAGAAGACCCTCCGTGGAATCCTCCATGAGTTGTTCTGCTATTTAGAGGCCAATGTTGAGACTGACGATGTGCATTGGCCAATGCTGCACTCTGGACTCGGCGCGGCTTATGAATCTCTCAAGGGTGAGGATTTCTGGCCGGGATACGTCGAAGGCATCACGCGGCTGGCCCTGATACTCATGGGAGATTATCCTGACCATCGCAAGCGTAAGCGTGGCCGGAAGCCAGAAGATCACTATCGACTCTCCCAGCGCAGGTCAGTTCAGTACGTCCAGACATCGAACCAGAAACTCCGTACGCTCGTTGCCGCACCGATGCTGGGGATTGAATTGAGCAAGGATGCCCATGCTGCCCTACGGGAATTCCGTGATGTCGCGGGGTACAAGGTCGGATACAAAGAGTTCTTCAGGTGGTATCGCAAAAAATATCCGCAGGATTATGCCGCAGTTTTCTGAGGGGGCGGAATGACGCAATCAAGCCGCGCCATCAATTCGCGGTAGCGGTCAGTTGAAGCGTATTGTGCGAATCGCGTTTCCAGCACTTCCCGCACTTCCGCGCGAGCAGGCCCAATGCAGCCTTCAACCCATCGCAGGTCGCAAGAAGGTTCGCCTTGCAAATATGCAAAAACCAAATTCCGTAGACGCTTTTCGGCTGTGTCCTGGACGGAGCGTACTGTCATTGCAGCACCTCGGGTTGAGGATAGCCCGTTGAAAACCGTTGTCAAGTCTCTGCGGGCAGGTAACGGAAAATCTCGTCAGATTAGGTCAGCGCGTGAGAAGGACACCGACTACGAAAACGCTTGCGAAGAGTATTGCCAGCCTAAACAGCCACTCCATCCGACTTCCAGCCCTTTTCATTTCCGTCTGCCAGTTCTTCACCTCTAAATCGAAGACGTTCTGCCAGTTTGGATCGGTGCTGGTGATCGTCGTAGCCATTTTCCCTCGTATCGAAATTACTCCCATAAGAAGTCTCAGGCAAATAAGCGCTGCAAGGCCAAAAAAGAAAATGGAGATAGCAAGTGCCAAAAGCACGAGAGTTGGCGCGTGGACATCGGTGAGGACTTTAACGAATAGTACGACCGCCCCGGTTTCTAGGCCCAAGTAGAGTTTGAGGAGGCCAGTAGCTTCATCAAGCAAGGAAATCAGGAGATTGAGGGCCGTCATTGCCTTATCGCGGAAAGAAAGCCCCTCAGCGGAGGCCGAGTTGCTGGAAGTTTCGGTTTGGTCTGCCATCGATTAGTGTGCAACCACGCACGATCCGCGCACTCGACTTGCCAGCGCGCCGTTTACGGCTTGCTAGCTGCGCGTAGGGCGCGAACTGGTAAATAGCCCTGAATGAAGTTTGCGAACTGTGGCAGATGCTCGACCTCTTCAGGCTTCAGGTCTCGCTCGCTGTAGAAGCCCGTTTTTGATGCGGTCGTGCTGGAGCCATCGGCACTGCGGATCTCGCAACCATACAAGAACAGTCCTTTTCTTTGCAGGGCTTTCTTGAAGATGAAGGTCTGACCGCTTATCTGCTTCTCCCATGTCTTGTCGCGATTTTCCGGTATGCCGTGTTTGAAGCCAATTTCTTCCTTTGCCATGTGGCCATCCTTGGGCGGATTCTACCACAGCCCCGCAGCCGGCCGTTTTCATTTCTGGCCATAACAGGCCGCTTGACAAAGTGCCACAAATCGTCATAATGTACGTCTTTCAAAAGGAGAGATGAACGATGTCAAAGGAAGACTTGATTTCTCGGATTCCCGGTACGAGGGTCACGCCCAGCCAGTTCCGCGCAAAGATGGGGGACATGCTGGCGCGAGTTCAATACGGTGGCGAAACAGTGGTCATCGCCACGCGGGGAAAGCGCGTTGCGATCCTGTGCCCTCCGGAGAACTGGCGGGAGAAGAAAAGCACTGCATAGCTGGCGGTATTTCTAACTGTGAAGGGGGTTGTGTATGACGGCGTTCGACAAAATGGCGATTGGTTTCTTGCGCAGACTGGAAGCTGCAGGTGACGAGGTCCACTTCCACGTCAGTGAGCTGGTCAACGAATACGGTATCGAGGAGAGGTATGTGCGCGAAAAACTCGTTGGCCTGCACAACGAGAAACTGATTCGCCTATCTGCACCCAATGGGAGCGGCGCGGTGAAGCCTCTTGAATGGTGGCCTGACCGGGAATACTTCTTCAACTACGCTTCGGATGGCAATCACAAACGCGCTCGCCTCTTGCTTGCTGGGGCAGAGTTTCTGGCGAGCTTGCCTGCCGATGAGTCTGAAGCGCCCAAGCGTGCCATCGGTTTTCACGGCTAGGCCGGGGGATAAGTTATGGGTAAGCCGGTGTTTGGACAGTGCCCTCTCTGCATACAACACAAAGGACTGGAAAAGAGCCACTATCTCGGACGTGCGCTGCACCTTCTGAGCCAAGAGAACGGCGAAGCCGTCCTTATGACGCCAGAGCGCGTGAAGGTAACACCGAAGCAACTTTGGGCGCATCTGCTCTGCGGTGCATGTGAAGACATCCTGGGGGCGAACGAAAGCTATGCACATCAATGGATAAACCGGAAGGATCGCTTCCGGCTCTTGGAGCGCATGAACGAGGTCATGCCTGCGGGGCGGACTCTTCATGGCTTGGAGTTTTCGGGAACAGACATCGGCGTTTCAACCGAGCGATTGGCCCATTTCGCGCTTGGCATATTTTGGCGGGCAAGCGCGCACAAGTGGAAAACGCTGGGCCTTCAGACCACTTCCATCGATCTTGGCACACTCGCCGAACCGATCCGGCTTTATCTGAAGGGCGAGGGGCCTTTCCCGGATGGGATCGTTTTGCTTATGACCATCTGCACCGACTACGGATCGCAGGGACTTGTGTTCGCGCCAAGTGCGATGACAGATGGAATCTACCCAGCTTTTTCGATGATGGTGCGAGGAGTAAAGTTCACGCTCGTAACCGGCGATGTGCCGGAAGAGATTCGGCAAGCGTGTTGCGTGCGTTCGGCGCGCAAAGTCATTTTCATGCGGGATTGCGCAGCGGGATCGCAACATGCTTTTGGCCATATTCATCAGACGGCTGAGGTTGATTCGCGTCTGCAGTGATGTGCGGCGGGAACCTCTGTGTGCCATCGAACAACCGGGCGTATCCTGCCCGTATGAGTTGGGTCACAGATAGAGTCGAAGAAGAGCGAAAGGCCAGTGCAGCGATGGCCGCAAACCAAACGCCGAAATATAGCCCGCCGCCTCCGGCGTGGTTGCCGGTTTGGGAAGCGATCATCTCTGCCACTCAAGCGGCTGTTCGTGAATTCAACCAAAAGCAAGGCTCAGAGCAATTCCGCGTGAGCGGATGGCCGAAAGAGTCTGTGCACATGGAAGTCGTGTCACTACCCGCTGCACATCGCGTTGCGACGTTGTTCTTGCAAATGACGAATGAGCACACCGGCGAAATGTATCTAACGATCCCGCCCGAGGGAGAGGGCATAGGTCGTCGCGGAAAGTTTCGTATGCGCGAAGGCAAGATCGAGGCTCTTCCAGATTTCGTCGGACAGCCGCAGCCGCCGCAGACAATGACGCCAGAGGAATTTGCCCGCTTCATGTTAGAGCCGATGCTATTCCGCGCCCAGCGCGCCGTTTCCGCATAAATCTCTAGCGTCTGTTTCGCTAGCGCATCGTCACGATGCCATGAAGTTCCTGTTTCGTTTTTCCTTTTTCATCAGTATAGAGAATTTGGAGCATCCCGTAGTTAGTCCGCGTTTCACCAACCCGAACGAACTGGACGGTATCGCCTACGTTGAACGTGACGTGTGTCCGGGAAGCAAATGCCTGCGCCATAACAACATAAGTTTCGCTGCGGGCATAAGGGTTGAGATTCGTCGGATCGTCGATGGTGATGGCAACCGCCTGCACAGAAACTTCACGCCCAGACATATCTTGCGTTCTTGTTGTCCCGATTTCCGTCACCTTTCCTGTCATCCCAGTTTTACGTCCGGCCTGGGACGATGGTGATTGTTGCGTTGAAGTGGGAGCCACAATCGTCGGTGCCGGAGTCGAAACAGTTGTTTGCGGCTGAGTCTCTTGCAGATGAATCACACCATCGAAATCCGATACGCGGATGACATGCCTTCTGTCGAAAGCAATGCGGAGTTGCTCCTTGGGAAATTCCCACTCTGTAGGCTGCCCGGAAAGGGTTCGCTCCATCTTTACACATACCTTCGCCAGTAACTCGTGTTCTTGGCTGGACAATCGTCCGGGCGGATTAGCGCATGCGGCCTGGGCTTTTTCTAGATTGCCGCCGCCTACGGCAAACGCTTCGGACAGAATCATGCCGATATGAAAGCCTTTATATGTGTCTTGTGTCTGCCCCGAAGCGACGCCAGCCGCTAGGAGCAGGAGAATACACGCGCCGGAAACCTGAAGAATCTTCCTTACTCGCGCCGACTCTACAAGCACGAGGGTATAGGTACTACAGGCCGGGCACTTCAATCGATCCTCGCACCGCGTGCAGATTCGAGTATTCTTGCTTGGTTTGCTCACATTTTCTCCGCTGGTCCGTCTCACGTCTAAACTTAGACTCTCTACCATTCTTCGCTTAGTTGTCTCTAGGACTATTCACTATCAGTTAACGGAGCTGAGGCCGTTAAGTCGAGCCAACACGGGAGTTTTCGCTACCGTTTGCTACGCAGCGCACGCGAACACTCCAGACCACAAGATATGGACGCTGTCCACGCGACCAGTAGACGCCTCCGCACACCAGGCGCAATGTGACTATCGTTGGTGATCTGTCGCGCGGATGAAGCGTGTGACCAACGTAAGAGAGTGCCCGTGAGACTTTCCCCATCATCCGTAATCGGCGTGACATCGCCAGTAATCTGCTTCTGGTGCTTTCCAGTACCGGACCCGTCGTACCCTCGACTTTCAAACCGCACAGCTGGTATTGTCCCTTCGACGCCAGGGCGACGGCGGAGAGGCAAGAACATGGATCGTCGCCGTGGACAGGACGGACAAATTTTCCAGAAAGGGAGGGCAAGAAGTGACAACTGGGACCCTGAATTGTCCGCATACCTTCGTTATCTCGTGGACATTCCGGGCCAGAATGATCGAAAGCCGAAATGCGTAACCCTCGGTAAGTTTCGAACTCGAACCCTAGCAGAACAGGCAGCGCGAGAATACATGGTAGTGAATGCAGTCAATTCGGTTGAGCGGCAAACAGAGGCCATCGTATTTCTGACCTTCCGCGAGCAAGCGGATCGATGGCTCTCGTCCATGCAAAGCCGAACGCGCAAGCCTGTGAAGCCAGCCACAATCGCCGCGTGCGGGGACGCCATCAACGCATGGCTCAATCCGCATTTGGGCGACATGCAACTCGCGGATGTCGGCAACGCGGCACTCAGGAAGTTGGTCGCCGCGATGCTGGAAAAACTTTCCGCGAAGTCGATAGTCAATTACATCGGTGTGGCGAAGTCCATAGTCGCATCGGCGGTTGACAACGAGGGAGAACAACTTTTCCCCCGTGCGTGGAATCACGAGTTCATGGGACTGCCCATCGTCAACAAGAAAGCACAGTGAAGACCCACAGCAACGGATGCAGAGGTTGGAGACATAATCGCCAGGGCTACCGAACGCTACAAGATTCTTTACGCGATCCTTGGCGGAAGTGGTCTCCGTATTGGCGAAGCACTCGCCATACGAGCTGAGGCTCCATCCGACAACCACACGACTATTTCGGCAGATTGTCTCACGGTCCACGTCCGTGCTTCCGTTTGGCGTGGCCAGGAGCAAATACCGAAAACAGAAAACGCAGTACGGGACGTTGACCTGCCCCCTGAACTGACGACGATGCTCAAAGCGTTCGTTGCTGGACAGGACTTCCGCAAGTCAACGTATCTATTCCAGACATCAAGTGGTGGGCCGCTTTCGCAGAGAAACATTCTGCGGGACAGTCTGCACCCGATCCTGCAAGAGATGGGACGCAAGACATCGGGTTTCCATGTCTTCCGTCGCTTCCGTGCCGCATGGCTCCGCAAGAACCGCTGCCCCTGGGACCTAGAAAAGTATTGGCTCGGTCATGCGGACAAGAACATCACAGACCTATACACGGTGCAGTTGCGCGAGGACATTGAGTTCCGACAGGTTCACGCCGAGCAAATTGGGCTTGGATTTAGTTTGAATTCACAACCTTCACAACCAAAACCGAAAGTGATCATAAGAAGAAAAGCAGCATGAAGTTGTTGAATTTGAGGGGGATAAAATGGTCGGGGCGAAAGGATTTGAACCTTCGACCTCCTGGTCCCGAACCAGGCGCGCTAGCCAGGCTGCGCTACGCCCCGACAGTGAAGCAATACGCGGGCAAGAGAACACCCGCCGAGACACCAAGAATAGCACAGGACAGGAGGGCCGACCAGCGAACGGTTCCAGCCCGCGCAGCGGAGTTTCATGCCTGAAAACAAGTCGAACCACGATGCCCTGACAACAAAACCGCGGGAGGGGGGCATCCTCTCCGGCGGGCAAAAGTCAATCTGCGAACACAACCTAGAACGAGTAGCGCAAGGCGAATTCCATGACCCGCGGCCCGTTCAGCGTATGCGTGTAATTCCCAAAGCTGCCGGAGATATCAATTTCCGGCAGCGCGCTGAAGACGTCGAATCGCACGGAGTTGGTCACATTGAATGCCTCCGCCGAGAAAGAGAGGCTCTGCCGCTCGGTCAGATTCCAGGTTTTCCGAACCGCCGTGTCCACGGTGAAGTAGCCCGGCCCGCGCAGATTGTTCCGCTGGCCAACTTGGCCGGGGAACGGGTAGTCCCATGTTTTTCCGATGAAATTACTGTTGTAGTTGGAGTCGCTGCAATTGGCAACGGACGCAGAGAGCGCCGCAAACATGTTGGGGTTTCCGGTGCAGCTACTATATGCGCCAACCTTGGGCGAGGGGCCAACCAGGTTTGCCAAACCGTTCAGGTCCCAGTTGGTTGGAAACTGAAAGCCGTTCTGCACCGCAAACGGCAACCCGGTTGTCCATTTCCAGAGACCCGACCAGCTCCAGCCACCCAGTACCGCGTCCAAGCCGCGGTTCCAGCCGGAACCCCAGCGTTGCTTGCGGCCGAACGGCAGGTCATACACCCAGTTCGCATTGATCTGGTGGGTCATATCGAAGTCGGACACGGACCGGAACAATCCGGGGCTGAAGGGATTGTAGAGTGCGGTGACCCCATAGAAACTGCCCTGGAATGTCGAGACGCGTTCCGCCGCCGATCCCATGTCTATGGATTTGGAAAACGTATAGTTGAAGTCAAAGGTCAATCCACGGGTGGCACGCTTGCGCATCATCACTTGCATCGCGTTGTAATTTGCGCGGCCCGAGGAAGTCCAGCCATTGAGTGACGCGTACTGCGCCTGATAGAAGGAATACGGCCCGAACCCGGACGCTGCCTGGCTGTTCCTCGGAAAATAGCTCACGCCACTGAGATTGTTATCCGGGATGCCGCCCGTGTCCAAAACGGAAAGAGGGGTCGTTTCGTTCAGGCTGCCGCCGCAGAACAAATCATACGCGGCGACAATTGGACTCGCTGTTCCCACCAAGATTGGGTTTCCCGCGGCGTTTGTTCCTGTGCAGTACTGAGCCTGATAGGCGCCGCCCGCCTGGAGGGGCTGAATCATGTCTGTCCAATACTGTTGTACATTGGCGGGGAGTGATGCCGGGTTGAAAGCCTGCGTGCTGGTGCCGCCGCGATAGACTTTCGCGAGCGCCGTCACTGCCTGGAAGTAGCAGAGCCCGGATTTCGGATCACACAGGTTCACCGGCTGCGCCAGGTCTTTTTCCTGCAGCAACCGCCGGCTGATGCGGCCCACGTACGCCACTTCCAGTGTAAAACCGTTCCTCAACTCCCGCGTGACAGAAAAATCCAGCGCGTAGGAGTAGGGCGTCTTCATCTTGTCGTCCAGGCTCCAATAAATTCCGAACGCGTTGGGCGGCGTTTGTGGAAACCCGAGTGTCGCGGGCGCTGGATAGACCATGGACTGCAGATTGGAGAAATCGTGCAAACCTGTATAGCGGGGACCCGTGTCAAGGTTCACAAAACCCGGGGGCTGTGTGATGTTGCTGACGAATCCGAAAGACCCCTGCTGATCGTAGGTATCCACTACTCCCTGGCCAAAATGGTCGTAGTACATGCCCGCGCCCCAGCGAATGGAAGTCTTTCCGGGACCACCGAAGAGACTGCCCAGCAGCCCGCCCTGAGAATTGGGAGACCATGCCATTGACAAGCGTGGCGCAATGTTTTTGTAATCCCAGGCCCAGAATCCCGGTTTGCCGTTCGCCGGACCGGAAAGAACCATGTTGAAGTTCGGAGAGTACGAAATTCCCTGGGTGGCATCCTTCATTCGCGTATAAAAGAAGTTATCCAGGCTGATGTCGGGCGACACCTGGTTGCCGCCGCGCTCATACGGAGGCTGCAGCAAGGAATAGCGCAGGCCATAGGTGAAGGTCAGGTTGCTCTTGATGCGCCAGGAATCCTGCAGATAGAACTCCCCCTCATTGTCGCGGAAGTTGCGTGGAACGAACGCCCCAGGATTGCTGGGGCTGGCGATCAATTGCCCGGCCTTATTCTGGACATAGACCGTGTCAATTTCATTGATGACGCCGGCCAGGGCCATCATCGGGAAATCGTACGAGTTGCCAAAGCTTGAGTCCACGGCAGGAAAGTTCCACTTAGGATTTGCGGGATCGAACGATTGCCCGGTATTGGCAATCCCCGTGGGAATCAGAAACGCCGCATTCGTAACCGCTCGAGTAAAGGAATTGGCGTCTGAGACGCGTTCGTTTGTAATGAGCCGGTAATTCCCCCCGAATCCGATCGTGTGGGTTCCCTTTGTCCAACTGAAATCGTCGGTGAAGTTGTGCACCGGAACGATCTTGCTGGTCGTCCGGTTATCGGCAACCGGTGTGTCTAAGCCACGCAACACCACAAAATTCTGCGCGGACGCGCCATTTTCGCCGATGCCCTGGCGAATGAAGCCGTAGTGGAAGTTATTGACCTTGGTCGGGCTCAGCACCCAGGTGTATCCGCCAACGATCCCTTTGGAATTGTTGGTCTCTACGACCGAAGGCGGCTGCCCGGGAAACTGCGGCGCACCGGAATTCGTACCCAACTGATCCCCGCGTACCGTGGTGGGGATTCCATGATCGTTTTGCAGGCCCAGGCGCGCGAAAATGCGCTGGCTGCCGCTGCTGGTTATGTTGTAATCAAACTTGGCGACATAGGTATCGAGCTTGCTCGGTGTGGGCGCGGAAAAAGTGTACCCACGGTAGTTAAACCCGTCGCCCACGTTGTCGGTGTTGGGCAAGGGATACGAATTCATGGTCTGGAGAGTGAACGGATCTACTCCAGGATGAAGGCCAACGGATGCGGAGCACGTGCCGTTCGCGCTGCAGTTTGGGTCCATCATCGCGATTTGCGTTGGGCCCAGTGCGTTGAAGCCTGGTGCAAAAGAAAAAGTATCGTTCTTTGTGGGGGTTACGAAATTGGGTACTGTCACTGAACCCCCGGGACACACTTGTTGCGGTGTCTGCAGCACATTCCCACTGTTGTCCAAGACCGCGGCGCAGGGATACTGGATCACCCCATCGCGCAGCGCCGCGCTCGGCACAACGCGGGACACCTGATAACTCTCTCGCGTCCTCTGCCCCTCGTAGGAAAAGAAGTAAAACAGCCGGTCCTTCTTGATCGGCCCGCCGAAAGTCCCGCCAAACGTGTTCCGCAAAAGGCGCGGCGGAACGTTGGCTTGGCCGTTGGCAAGTTCCGAGAGTTTGTTGAAGTAGTCGTTGGCCACCATGTTCGTGGGACGGTTGTATTCGTAAGCGGTGCCATGAATTTGATTCGTCCCGCTCTTGGTTACCAACGATACCTGCGCACCCGACGAGCGTCCGGACTCAGCATCCGAGTTCGTGGTGGTTACGCGGAACTCCTCGATCGAATCAAGGGTGGTACGGAGCGCTCCGACGAATGCGTTTCCAGCCACCTGGTCGTTATTGTCAACGCCGTCCAGCGTAAGGTTCGTCTGGTCGCTGCGCGCCCCGTTCACGGCGCCCCCACGGCTGTCCCCGTTGGTATCCACTTTGCCGCGGTCCGCCACGGTCACGACGCCCGGTTGCAAGCTCAGAATGCCGGCGGGGTCGCGGCCTTCGAACGGCAGATTGCCAAGTTGTGTCTGGTTAAACGCATTCCCAATGGTGGCGTCGGAGGTGTTGACGGTTTGCAGCGACGCGGTCACTTCGACCGTGGTGGCGCCGGTCGCAAGCGTCATTTGAAAATCGCTTCGCGCGGGCGTCGCGACCAACAGAATCAGGTTGTTCTGCCGGATCTTGCTGAAGCCCGGGGCTGAAACTTCCAGCGTATACGTGCCCGGCCGCACTTCTAGAAATTGATATTGGCCATCCCGGTCCGTCTTGGTGGTAAGCGTTACGCCCCGTTCCGGACTCGTGAGTGTCACTTCCGCTCCAGGCACGCTCGACCCTTTGGGATCGGTGATCGTGCCTCGCAAGGAAGACGTGGCAATCTGTGCCACAGTGATTCCAGCCCCGAGAAGAACCAACAGACACGCGGATACAATGCGGCGAGCGAATATGGAGACCATGAATGACTCCTTATAAGTAACTTCGAGAATCAGTTCAGAAAAAATGTCTGGGAGAATGTCCGGCAGGTGATGCGGATGCTCGAGCCAGTTCTGCAGGATAAATTCCCCACCACAGGTACTCTTGTAAACAGACCACTCCACTCCTGCACCGGTGGCTGCTCGCATTCGCCAAAGAATTGACTTATGGAAGGAACGGACCCTTAAACCGACCCTGCCACTTGTCCCCGCCCCCATAATCCTCGGCACACCTTGGGAATGTGCCAGACCACTTCTAATCGAGATATGCGCGAGTTTTATGACACTTGGAGCGTTCTGTCAAGCAGGTAAACCTTATAGGCGAGGAAAGTTTTTGTTTTGGCGCTTTCAAGAAACCGATGCGGGACTATTTGCGTTGGGGACGAGACGCCGGAAGGAGTTCTGGACCATGGGGAAACTCTCGCCACTCTTCTTGAATCAGACCTTGAACACCGTTCAAGTGGCTTTCAAATTCGGCTCAAACTCCAGTCCACAAGAAAAATCCGCCGGAGATGAATATCATCTCCGGCGGAAAGAGTGGAAAGTGAATGGATGTTTAGAAGGAATAGCGTAGTGCGAACTCCATCACGCGCGGCTTGGTTAGTGTCCCCGAGTACAATCCGACGGAACTCGGATTCGTAAGGGCGCCGTTGAAAGTTATGGTTGCGGCGTCAAAGCGCACGGAATTGGTCAAGTTGTAGGCAAAGGCGCTGAAGCGCAGGTCCTGGCGCTCGGTGATACGGAAATCTTTGTTAAGGCCAGCGTCAATCCCGAAGAAGCCTTGCCCGCGGAAAATATTGCGCGGGCCGGATTCGCCGGGATAGGGAAGTCGCATAACACTGTTCCAGTAATTGGAAGTTGCGGTCGGATCGTTGGCGGCGGCTCCGATATCGAAGGCAAACGGCTGGCCGTTCACGTAAGTCAGCTTCTGCTTGACCGTGCCCGTCAAAACCGCATTTCCGGATAGCTGGAAGTTGGTGTTCCAAGTACCGCCCGCCGGTATGGTGAAGGGGAAGCCGCTCGTCCACCGGTAGATTCCCACAATTTGCCATCCTCCCAGAAACGTATTGGCAGCGCGGTTCCAGTCGTGGCCAAACCGTTTTCCGCGGCCGAATGGCAGATCGTAGACCCAGTTGGAATTGATTTGATGGCGGGTATCGAAATCGGATACGCCACGCAGTTGGTTCGGAGACCAGGTATTGATGATTGCGCTCAAACCCCCGAATTGCGGTACCCGCTCGGAGTCTGAACCCACATCTAACGATTTCGACAGCACATAGTTGAAGTCGAATTGCAATCCGTGCATATTCCGGCTGCGCACCATGAACTGTCCCGCGTTGTAGCTGCTGTTGCCGATAGAGGACCAGGCGTAAAGTGCCGAGAACTCCTTGTTATAAAAGGCGTACGAAGTGTCCACACCGTTAATATTGGCGCAGGCCGGAAAGCAGAAGGAATCAAAAACGTTTACAAAATTGGAGGCGCCAAATGTGCCTGCCCCCCAATTGCAGTAAAACATTTCATACATGGATTGCGTCGCGGTTGGATTGGCGAGAGTTCCATTCCCCGGCGCTCCGCTGTGATTCAAAGCCACATTGCCGTCTCCGCAAAGCGTCCCGTTCACCCCTGCGGCGCTCGGAAATAGATTCTGCCAGTAGGGAATGTTCGGCACCTGCGACACGGGCGTTTTGGCCTGAGCTAGCTTCGCGAGCTCCGTGGCCGCGGTAAAATAGTCTGTGTGGGACTTGGGGTCCACGAGATCAAGCGGCATGGCCAAGTCGCGCTGCTGCAAAAGGCGGTGCGCGAACCGCCCGACGTAAGCAGCCTCAATCGTTAACCCACCCGGCAGTTCCCGGCTGATAGAGAAATCCACCGTCTCCGAATAAGGAGTCTTGAGCTTGTTGTCGAAGCCGAAGGTGATCTGCTGGAGCGGATTCCCCGGTGTGCTTACCGGTGGAGTGTACGGGAACGGTCCCGAAGGTGCCGGCTGGAGCAGAGTTCCATTCAGGCTGGAAGTCGGAATGTTGTTGATGCCGGTGAAGCGGGCGCCACCGTCAAGCGTCTGCACGGACGCCGGATTGCTGATAACCGTGTTTAATCCGAACGATCCATTCTGGTCAAAGGTGTCAACCAGCGCGGTCCCGAAGTGATCGTAGACAATTCCAAATCCGCCACGAATCGACGTCTTACCCGCTCCGCCGAACAGGGATTCCAACAATCCTTCATTGAAATTCGGGGCGTAAGCAAAGGCAAGACGCGGGCCGAAGTCCTTGTAGTCCCAGGGCCAGTACGGCTTCTTGCCATTGGCCTGCCCGCTGGGGCTGTAGGTGATGATTTCATCCGCGGTTTGGCCGAGTAACATGGCCTGTGCCCGGCTGCTCACAAATTGATTCAGGCTTTGGTCCGGTGAAACCTGGTTTCCATTTGTCTCGTAAACCGGCTGCAGCAATGAATAGCGCAGCCCCGCGGTAATCGTCAGGGTTGGACGGATGTGCCATACGTCCTGGAGGTAAAAATCGGATTCCCAGGAGTGAAAGTTCTTGGGCACCAGCGTGCCTTCCGCGATGGGGTCACCTTTGGCCGTGCGATTGTATTGTCCGTTCACCTGGGCGATCAGCCCAACGATGTTTCCAATGGCGTTGTCGTAGGGCGCGGCGTTGGTGGGGTCAACAGGCGCCAAGCCGAAATTGGATGGATTCAGACTCCCGTTTTTGGACGCCGGAGTTGCCAGATAGCTGGGGTTTGTAGACGCAAAATTGATGTTGGACACATCGGTAGCCCGGGTGTTGGTGATGCGCCGGATATTTACGCCAAATTGCAACGTGTGCTTGCCTCTTGTCCAGGCCACATCGTCGAGCCAGTTGTACACGGGAATATGAAATTTGCGCGTGAAGGAGGTTGTCGGAGAGACCGAACCAACGCTCGGATGCAGGTCGTCAAAGTTGCGGAACGTAACGATGGGCAGGTTTTCGATTCCGTTATTGTCCTGGCTCTGCCGCGTAAGTCCAAAACGAAAGTTATTCACTAAAGCGCTCGAGAACGTCGCCGTATAGCCAGCAGCAATGGCACGGCTGGTGTCCCGAATGACGTTGCTTGGAGGCATTCCGGGAAATTGTGGGACGTCGTCGGTCTTATCGGTTTGGTAGTTGCCGCGCAGAAAAAGGCGGTGCGTGCCCGCGCGGTTCAGGTTGTAATCCAGCTTGACGATCGTGGTGTTAAGCCGCTTTGGATTGGGCGCGGAGAAGCTGAAGCAACTGACGTTGAATCCATCGGCATTTCCGCAAGCCGAGGAATTGGCCGCCGGATATTGCTGGAACACGCCGGTCCCCTGGGCATTCGCAACCAGCGGGTTTACACCAGGCCCTAGCGGGCAGGTGTTTGCCGGATGCGTAAGGGGATCGACCGTGCTGCAGACATTATCCATCGCCGCGATTTGGGCTGGGCCGACGCCGCTCGTTCCCGGAGCGAAGGAGTAGACTTTGCCGCTGAGCCCGGCCACCGGAGGGAGTCCATTCGTTCCCCCAGGACACACAACGTTTGCGGGAGTAAGAACCGTCCCATCGGGATTGAGCACCGGAGCGCACGGATACAGCACCACGCCATCCTGAAGATTTGGGGCCGGCACGTTCCGCTGCACTTGCTGGTTTTCCGCGAGGCGTTGCCCCTCATACGTGCCAAAGAAAAAGAGCCGGTCCTTCTTAATGGGCCCGGCCAGCGAACCGCCGAATGTATTGCGGATCACTTTCCCGGGAACGTTCGGCAAGCCGTTGCTCAGTTCCGCCTGCTTGTTGAACCAGTCGTTCGCCGCCGTAACCGTGGGCCGATTCTGTTCATAGGCTGTCCCATGAAACGTGTTTGTTCCGCTCTTCGTCACCAGCGTCACCTGCCCGCCTGAGGAACGCCCCTGGTCGGCGTTGTCTCCAATGGTGGTCACGCGAAACTCTTCGATCGAGTCAAGCGTCGAGCGAACCGCGCCCTGAAACGCCGTCCCGCGCGACTGCTGGTTGTTGTCCACGCCGTCGAGCGTAATATTCGCTTGGTCCGACCGCCCGCCGTTCAGCGCGCCATTTCGCGTGTCAATGTTGTCGTCGGGATTCGTGCCCACAAACGTCACGCCCGGCTGCAAGCTCAGCACGCCGGCGGCGTCGCGGCCCTCAAACGGAAGGGCGAGGATCTGCCGCGAGTCAAACGTGTTGCCGATCGTGGCGTCCTGGGTGTTGATGGTTTGCGTTGCGGCTTGGACCTCCACGGTGATCGTCCCGCTGGCCAACTGAAGCTTCACGTCGCTGGTCGCCGGCGTGGATACCAGCAGTACTAACCCGGTTTGCTTGAACACCGCGAACCCGGACGCATTCACCGTCATGACGTACGTCGCCGGGCGGACCGCCTGAAACTGGTAGAAGCCATTCTTGTCCGTCTGCGTGGTGAGATTCACTGCGATTTCTGTGCTGGACAGTGTGACTGTCGCATCGGGAACGACCGCGCCCGCGGGATCAGTGATTGTGCCGCGGAGCGAGGTAGTACCGGATTGCGCGAACGTCAGAGTTACAGAGGAGAGCAACAGGACAAGGACACAGATGCAACGCTCGGGAAGATTCCGAGACATGGTAAACCCCTTTCGTGCACCGGAAAGAATTAAGGCGCCGATGAGTGTCCACCACGGACGGCTCCCGCGTTCGCTCACCCTGTTGGAAGAGTGGGAAGCGGCAAAAAGCGCATGACCTCTTACACGAGTCGGAACCGAATATTTGGTTCCTTAGACGCTATCACTAAAAAAGGGTGAGCGAACTCTTTTTTTCCTGCCGCCTGCCCCTGGCCCTTCCGGGGCGGGTCAAGCCTTGCCGAGATGGATGAGGCGAGCCTGAGTGATGGCGGAGTGTTGGCGGACGGGCTCCAGAATTGCCTCGGAAACATCGCCGTCCACGCGAATCAGGGAAACGGCTTCGGCGCCGGGAGTCGGGTCGCGGCGTCCCAGCGCGAAAGTTGCGATATTCACGCCGTGTTTTCCGAGCGTGCTGCCGACGTGGCCGATCACCCCAGGCTGATCCTGGTTGCGCAGAAAGAGCATAGTGCCATCGAGCTGCGCTTCGAGCGGGATGCCGTCAATCTGAATCACCCGTGGCGAGCCGTCGTGCAGGACCGTGCCTTCGGCGGTAAACCCCGGCGAGCCGGACTTGTCTGACAGGGCAGAAACTTCCAAGGTGTGCGGGAAGCCGTGTTCGCGGCGGCGCGTTTCCTCTTCCACAGTGAGTCCGCGCGCGGTGGCGACGGCGGGCGCATTCACCACGTTCACCTTTTCATCCAGAATCGCATTCAACATTCCTGCAAGCACGGCGCTGCGCAAAAGATGCGTGCCGACTTCGGCGACTTCCCCCGCGTAACGAATCCGAATGCGCGCGGGACGCGTGAGAGCCGCTTGCGAGACAAGTGAGCCGAGCCGCTCGGCCAGTGCCAGATACGGCCGCACGCGCCGGTACTGCTCGGGCGAAAGTGCGGGAAGATTCACCGCGTTGCGGATTACGCCTTCCACGAGATAATCGCGCACCTGCACCGCGACCTGCGTGCCCAGTTCCTCCTGGGCTTCCGCGGTCGAACCCGCAACGTGCGGCGTTGTGATCACGTTGGGCAGCCCGATGAGCGGGCAATTCTTCGGCGGCTCTTCCGCGAAGACGTCAAGCGCTGCGCCGGCGACGTGGCCGCTCTTGATGGCCGCGGCAAGATCCGCTTCGTTGATGAGTTCGCCGCGGGCCGCGTTCACGATGCGCACGCCTTTCTTCATCTTGGCAATCGTGGAGGCGTTGATCATGTCCTTGGTCTGCGGGCTGACGGCCGTGTGCAGGGAAATGAAGTCGCTTTCGGCATACAGCTTTTCGAGGGGCACGAGTTCCACGGAGAATTCGCGCGCCGCCGCCTCGCTGATGAAGGGATCGTAGCCGATGACGCGCATCTCAAACCCGTCGGCGCGCGTGGCCACTTCGCTGCCAATGCGGCCCAGGCCGATCAAGCCAAGCGTTTTGCCGCGGACTTCGGCACCGGAGGAAGATTTCTCCCAGCGGCCCTCGCGCATTGCGGCATCGAACTTCGGCAACTGGCGAGCGAGCGCAAGAAGCAGCGCAAAGGTGTGTTCGGCTACGCTGACGGAGCTGCCTCCGGGCGTGCTCATCACCAGGATGCCGCGCTTGGTGGCTTCGTCGAGATCGATGTTGTCCACGCCAACGCCGGCGCGCCCGACGACGCGGAGTCGCGGCGCGTGATCAAGCAGCGCAGGCGTGACTTTGGTAGCGCTACGGACGATGAGCGCGTCAGCGTCGGCGAGTTCGGCGTTCAGATTGTCTTTAGTGGTGAGAACGATGTTCCAGCCGGTTTCTTTCAGCAGTTCGATACCGCGGTCGCTGATCTTGTCGGCAACAATGACCTTCATGATTCCTCTATTCGGGGTAAAAGCCGCTGCAGGTGCACGACGGTCTCTTCCCATGGCTTCGAAACATTCCAAATTACTGTGCCGTTTGGAGCGTGTCAAATCGCGGCGAGATAGAAATTTTTATGAGGGGAATGCGCGTCTGTTATAGTGCAAAGAAAGGGAGCGAAAATGAGCCTTTCCGAACAATTGAAGAAAGATATTGTGGCCGCGATGAAGGGGAAAGAAGAGATGCGGCTGAGCGTGCTGCGCATGGCCAAGGCGGCGCTGCAATTGAAGGAAGTGGAAAAGATGCGTCCGCTCGACGAAACCGAATCCATCCAGTTGCTGCAGACGCTCGTGAAGCAGCGCAAGGAATCGATTGACCATTTCGCAAAGGGCGGGCGGCAGGACCTGGTGGACAAAGAGAACGCAGAGCTGAAATTTCTGGAAGCGTATCTGCCCGCGGGAGCGAGCGTTGCAGAGATGGACGCGGCGATCGCAAGGGCCATCGCCGACACCGGCGCAACCTCCATGAAACAAATGGGTGGCGTGGTAAAAGCAGCAAAAGAAGCGCTAACAGGCAAAGCAGTGGACGGCAAAGCCCTAAGCGACCGCGTCCGCGAAAAGCTTTCGAAGCTGGGATGATGCCCATGTAGTGGCCGGCTTTTAAGCCGGCTACCATTCCCAAACCTTTGCCCAACCCAAACCAGGATCCCATGCCACTCCCCGAACAAATCCCCCTCCGCTACACCGAAGAAGACGCCGGCTACATGAGCGTGCGCCCGGTGGTAAAGCAAACCTTCCGCCTCCACGAACTCGTGGATATGGTCGTAAGCATCGTCGGAAAAGACGCCGCCCGCGTGCAGCAGATTTTCCGCAGCGGCACGGTCGTCTACAACGGATACCGCTATTGGTGGGACGCGCTGCCCGCCGAACGCGAAGAAATCGAGCGCCTGCTGATTCCCTTCCCCGAAGACGATCCGTCGCGCCCGTTCGAGCCGGAAATAGCCACCGCCGTGCTCCTTGAAATCGGAGGCGGCGCCCAGCGCAGCGTAGTAGAGATTTCAAGACAAGATGCGGTAGCAAAGAAATTTTGGGGGAACCACTCTCCCTGGGATGTCCTCACAGCCTTCGCTTCTGGCAAAACCGCCCGCTACGAAAAATACGCCCACGTCCGCCGCGCCGATCTCTTTCGCCTCTCCCTCCCCTTCGACCAAGCCCAGCAACTCCTCGCCGCAATCCTCGCCGCCGCTCCCCGCAAACTAAAGTATCGCTGGAGCACCCTCCGCCCCCCAGCCGCCGTAACCTTCGTCTGTCCGAGACAGTGATGTACGGGCGACGTTTACCTCGCCCTCTTGGGTTATGTAGCGGCCGTCCGCGTCCTCTTCTCCAAACTCTCCGCATTCTTCCCTGTAGCGCTGATCTTTTAAGTCAGCGTTCTTGCCTTTTTCTATTGCCCGCTCTTCGCCTCGGCGCAATTGGTATGACCAGACGCCATCCCCCCCTGTTTTCGCAAGTGACCGGAATAAAGGACTTGAATCCCGTTTCCGAGCTTCGGTTGTTGAAAACAAGCTTGTTACCGGTTTTCCAGGGACCAGCGAGTGCACTTGTTTGTGCATTATCGACAGGTTGCCGCCGGAGGAAGGGGTCAACGCTGGACAGTAGGGGGACCAATCGCCAGCCCATGAGTGAGATAGATGAGTGGCGATGAACGCGCACTCTCCTTTGCACCGTTTCTCGTTTCTGGTTCTAGCCTCGCTTGTCCTTGCTACGGTGGTTTCACCGAAGCCATCCAAGCACAAGATTCAGTTCACGTTCTCCTACGATTTCAGGATTACCCCCGCTTGTACTTCCACCGTAAAAGACCTATGTGTACAGCAATTCAACTTTTATGAAATTTCGAGGGGAATCTCCGAACGTGTGAAGCTGGGTTCGATGCCCGTGCCCACTGACGCCACCGGGTTTGTTAAAGGTATTACCGCGACCACCAAGCCATTTCTATTCACCTCTGGAAAGCACAGGGTTGCTGTTTCAGCGCAGATGCCGGACGGCTCTGAGTCGGATTTGAACCGATGCACCAAGATAATCAAAATTCACTAGGTCCGTTCCCATCGGCTTGCACAGCAAATTCGTGAATCCACAGTCCGGAGAAATAGCTATGGGCGGCGCTTCCTTCGTATTGCCCCCATCAAGCCCAGTGCGCCGGTGCCGAGCAGGATGAGGCTTGATGGCTCAGGGGGTGAGCTACAGGAATGGCATCCGCAGGGATGGCGGGCTACTGGGCGGCGGGTTTCAGGACGGCGGTGTTGCGCTCGTCGCTGGCGATGATGCGGTAGAACTTTTTGAGGTCGTCGGCTTTGGAGACGGGGACGCTGAGTTCCTTGATTTCGATGGTGCGGGTATAGCGGATGCTGTCGCCGACGGCTTCGGTTTTGCTGTGATAGCTGCCAAAGCTGTAGTCGGCATCGATGGCCGGAGGCAGTTCGTCCACCACGATTCCTGAAAACTGATTGAGAGGGTCGTTTCAGGCTGCTTACTAGCGATAGATTTCCTTGCGATGACCGACGCGAAGGACAAGAACGATCAAGCGATCGTCTTCGATCTTGCAGATGAGCCGGTAATCGCCTACACGGTATTTCCAGAACTCTCCAAGCCTCGAGCCGTGCAACGCCTCTCCGATGCTGCGCGGATCGTCTAGTTTGGCGACTCGTTGATGCAGGAACTTCAGGATGCGCTTGGCCTGCGACGCGCCGAGTTTGCCGAGTTCCCGCTCCGCTGACTCAGACAGCTCAACGTTGTAAGCCATGCCGCTTCATGACTTGCTTCAAGGGGATGGTCCGCTCTTCACCGCTGCGGATGCGTTCCAGGGCGCCTTCGGCCAGATACAAGTCCTCGATCTCTTCCAGGTGCTCGAGGATGGCTTCACGGACATAGTAGGTCTTGGTGCGCCCGGTACGCCGGGCAAGCTTCTCCAGGCGCTTTTCGATGGACTGCGGAAGTCGAATGGCCAGCATAACTACCTCGCTATACAAGTATATCACAACGTTCACCATCACGTGGGCTGAGAAACCAGAAAAGTTCCAGCCAGCGCAGGAGTGTTTTTTCTTGACTTTTGTGAGCTACGGGAATGGCATTCCCCGGCTAGTGGGAGGCGGGCTTCAGGACTGCTGTGTTGCGCTCGTCGCTGGCGATGATGCGGTAAAACTTCTTGAGGTCGTCGGCTTTGGAAACGGGAACGCTGTAGGAGGAGAACGCCATTCGGGAGAATGGCGTTCCCATGGGCGAGGAAGCGCTTTGCGACGGGGCTGGGCTGGGGCATAATCCGGGCACACGGAAACAAACAAGCGTTCGAAGTGAACTGAGCAAGATTCAGGGAGGAAACGGTGAGCGACCGTCCATGGAGTTCCACGGCACCCGCGGGAGAGTTTCAGCCATACGTGCCGGTAGAACAAAAGCTGGCCGAATTTTCGTTGCGGGCGGTGCTGCTCGGCGGATTATTCGGGTTGCTATTCGGCGCGGTGACGGTGTACGTGGGATTACGCGCGGGGCTGACGGTGTCGGCGTCGATTCCGATATCGGTCCTGTCGATCAGCATCTTGCGGGCGTTCGGACGCTCGACAATCCTTGAAAACAACATTGTGCAGACGACGGGGTCGGCGGGGGAATCGCTAGCGGCGGGTGTGATGTTCACGCTGCCGGCGCTGATCTTTCTTGGCTTCAGCTCCGACTTCACGTTCTGGCGGATTTTTCCCATCGCGCTTCTCGGCGGGTGGCTGGGCGTTCTCTTCATGGTTCCCATCCGCCGGCAGCTTATCGTGAAGGAACACGGCAACCTGGTTTTTCCCGAGGGCACAGCCTGCGCCGATGTGCTAGTT
>Ga0210405_10000320_pt1 | contig 67470 bp, 49 predicted proteins | sample IncBWH11MmetaG_FD_155492 | JGI IMG/M metagenome (GOLD analysis project Ga0210405, IMG submission 155492) | Forest soil microbial communities from Barre Woods Harvard Forest LTER site, Petersham, Massachusetts, United States - Inc-BW-H-11-M | ecosystem: Environmental > Terrestrial > Soil >...
ATTAGCGCCGATCGCGCGCCGCTCCCCGCTCTCCTCGCCACCGCCGCCGTTTGGAAAGCTATGGTTCGCGAAGGCTTGTGGGATGTGCCCCTGATTGTCGAATCCGCCCAAGTCTTCGACACTCATCACGTGGCCCTCCTGGTCGCTGCCGGCGCCAGCGCCGTGGTTCCCTATCTCGCCGATGAGTTTGCGGAATCCCTCGAACCTGGCGGCACCGAAAAAGCCCGCGCGGCCATCAACGCCGGCCTCCGTAAAGTTCTCGCCCGCATGGGCGTGTCCACTCTGGCCAGCTACCGCAACAGCCATCTCTTTGAGATCGTCGGCCTCTCCGAGGAGCTCTGCGCGGAAGTCTTCGAAGACGCCGCCGATTATCCCGGCCAGAAATCGCTCGACGATCTCCTTTCCGATTATCTCCGCTTGCACAAAGCGGCGTTCTCCGCCGAATCCGATGATTTGACCGATTCCGGCCTTTACCGCTTCCGCAAGGGCGCCGAACTTCACGCTAGTTCTCCCGAAGTTGTCCGCCGCCTTCACGCCCATGTTCGCGCTCCCAGTGCGAAATCCTACTCGGCCTTTGAAGAGCTGGCGGAACACCAAAGCCCTGTTTTCTTGCGTGACTTGCTTGACACCGTTCCCGACACCGCCGTTCCGCTCGACGAAGTCGAGCCCCTCGACTCCATCGTCAAGCGTTTCAGCACCCAGGCCATGTCCCTCGGCTCGCTCAGTCCCGAAGCCCACCGCACCCTCGCGCTGGCCATGAACGAACTCGGCGGCCGCAGCAATACCGGCGAAGGCGGCGAAGATCCCCAGACCTACCGCTTCGAGCCCGCCGCCGCCAACAAAATCAAACAAGTCGCCTCCGGCCGTTTTGGCGTCACCGCGGACTATCTCGTCCACGCCGAAGAACTCGAAATCAAGATGGCCCAAGGCTCCAAACCCGGCGAAGGCGGCCAGCTCCCCGCCAAAAAAGTCAGCGAATACATCGCCCGCATCCGCCACGCCACCCCCGGCACGCCCCTGATTTCTCCTCCTCCGCATCACGACATTTACAGCATCGAAGACCTCGCCCAATTGATTCACGACCTCCGCGCCGTAAATCCGCGCGCCCGCGTCGGCGTAAAACTCGTTTCCGGCGCGGGAGTCGGCATCATCGCCGCCGGTGTTGCCAAAGCCGGCGCCGACGTCATCACCATCAGCGGCCATAGCGGTGGCACCGGCTCTTCTCCCTTGACCTCCATCAAGAACACCGGCTTACCCTGGGAAATCGGGTTGCGCGAAACGCACGACACGCTGGTTCGCGCGGGCCTCCGTTCACGTCTCTCCCTCCGCGTGGACGGAGGCCTGAAATTCGCCCGCGATATCGTGCTGGCAGCGATTCTCGGCGCGGACGAATTCGGTTTCGGCACCGCGTCCCTGCTGGCCATCGGTTGTGTCATGGCCCGCCAGTGCCATCTCAATACCTGCCCGGTGGGCATTGCCACCCAGGACGAAAAGCTACGTGCCAGATTTCAAGGCAAACCCGAGATGGTCATCGCCTACTTCCGTGCACTCGCCGAGGAAGTGCGCAACCGTCTTGCCCAGCTTGGCGTTCGTTCCCTCAGCGAGCTAACCGGCTGGTACGACCGCCTCAGCGCCCGCTCAGGCATGGATCCGTTCCTGGTCGTCCCCATCTCCTCATCGAGCCGCGTTGCGCCCCAGCAGGAGCCTGTCCTCCACGTTGCCGCACTGGTGGAATCGCTCCACTTCAATACCGCGCTCTCGCTCCAAAATCAGTCTCAGCCCATTCAGAACTCCGATCGCAGCGTGGGCACCGGCCTCAGCGGCGAACTCATGCGCCGCCGCAAGAACGTCCACGCCACCGGTGACGAAATCCAGCAAGAATTTCACGGCTCCGCCGGCCAGAGCTTCGGTGCGTTTCTCGCCGAAGGTGTCACCCTCAAGCTTAAGGGCGAAGCCAACGATTACGTCGGTAAAGGCCTTTCCGGCGGTACCATCGCTATCTCCGCGGGACTCGCTGCTTCCCGGCGCGGTGACGTGCTTGCCGGAAACACCGTCCTCTACGGCGCCACCTCCGGCCAGCTCTTTATCGCCGGCCGCGGCGGCGAGCGGTTCGCTGTTCGCAACAGCGGTGCTCTCGCCGTTGTGGAAGGCGTCGGGCAGCACGGTTGCGAGTACATGACCGGTGGTGTAGCCGTCATTCTCGGCCCCCTCGGCTTGAATTTCGGTTCCGGCATGACCGGCGGACTGGCTTACGTCTTGCGCGCCGAAGCCGAGGACGTCCTTCATCGCGATTTCGTGACCCTCGCCGAACTCGATTCCGACGAAGAAACCTGGCTGCGCCGCACCCTCGAGGAGCACGTGCGCTTCACCGCCAGCCCGCGCGCCGCTCGCTTGCTGTCCCGCCGCGAGCCTCTCCCCTTGCTGCGCGTGCAACCGCTCCATTTTCAGGGCACCATCGAGGCCACCTGGCGCCCCATTCTTGTTCAACTCGAAAGTCGTCCAGCGATTTTGCCGGCGGTTAGCGCCCCCATTTCACAAGCGGCGTTTCACGCCTGAGAGAGGACTAAGAAAGGAAGGATATTAACTCCGCATTCGGCGGGAACTTTCGTTATAATTCCCGCCGGGCGTTCTGCTTATGGACTTCGATCAACTCACCACTTTCGTCTTTGTCGCCAAACTGAAAAGCTTTTCTCGCGCGGGCCAGAAGGTTTTCCGCTCGCAATCCGCCGTGAGCGCCCAAATTCGCCAGCTCGAACAGGCCTACAAAGCCCGCCTCCTCGACCGCTCCGCCAAGTCCGTCGAGCTCACTCCCGCCGGCGTCGTCCTTTTCGAGTACGCGGAAAAACTCCTGCGCATGCGCGACGAATCCATTCAGGTCGTGGCCGACCGCGGCAACGTCGTTCAGGGTCCCATCGTCTTCGGCGCCAATGAAGCCACTTGCCTCTACCTGCTCCCCGATATTTTTGCCGAATTCCAGCGCCGCTATCCGCTTGTGCACATCAGCATCTACCGTAATTTCAGTCACAAGATCATGCAGCGCGTCGAGGACGGCTCCGTGGACGTCGGCATCGTCACTCTCCCCATCAAATCTCCTAATTTGAAGATGCACCACATTTACAAAGACCGCCTGCGCTTCATGGTCAGCACGAAAAACCCCTTGGCTCATCGCTCCAAGATCACTCTCGCCGAAGTCGCCGAGCACCCGCTCATCTTTCCCCGCACCGGCTTCACCCGCCAGGTGCTCGACAAGCTCTTCCGTCCTTATCGCGCGCGCATCCACGTTGCCATGGAATTGCCCAGCATCGGCATGATCAAGCGCTTCGTCGCCGCCGATGCCGGCCTCTCCATCATCAGCGAGAATTTTGCGAAAGACTATGTGAAGGCCGGCGAAGTCAAGCTCCTCACCGTCGAAGGCGTCGACCTCTGGCGCGAACTCGGCCTCATCTATCGCCGTGACCGCAGCCTCCCCCGCGCCGCCCAAGCTCTCATCGGCATGATCCGCGAACACCGCAAAGCCGCCGAGCCCGCCGAAGCGGCAGCGGCCGCCAGCTAGTTGTAGGGGCGCGGATTGCCTGCCCCGACCCGGTCGGGGCCCCGCCTGTCTGCCAAGTCCTCCTCACGTAAAACAAATCACCGCATTTTCCCCTTGCTTACCGAGGGGAGTCTATGTATCATTCCCTCGGTAACCGAGGAGAGCCCGTGAGCAAACCATCCGACCTGGTCCAAGGCACGCTGGACCTTCTGCTTCTGAAGATTCTCGCGCTTCAACCCATGAACGGCTGGGCCATCAGCCAGCGCCTCAAACAAATCTCCGGCGAAGTCCTGCAAGTCAGCGACGGCTCCCTCTATCCCGCTTTACACAAGCTCGAACAAGAAGGCTGGATCACCGCTGAATGGAAGCCCAGCGAAAACAATCGCCGCGCGAAGTTTTACTCGCTCACCAGACTCGGGCGGAAGCATCTGGAGAAGGAGACGGCCAACTGGAGCCGCCTCTCTGCCGCCATTTCCCACATCGTCAGACTCGAGGAAGCCTGAGCGCAACGCGCGCCTGGCTAAGAAGGAGGTTTTATGGGCCCACACCATTGGCTGTACACCATCCCACTTCGCCTGCGCTCCATCTTTCGCCGCGGCCGCGTCGAGCAGGAGTTGAACGAAGAGCTGCAGTTCCATCTGGAGCGCAAAATCGAGGAAGGCATCGCCAAAGGGCTTTCCCCCAAAGAGGCGCGCTACGCCGCGATGCGCGCCATGGACGGACTAGAACAACGCAAAGAGGAAGTGAGAGACATGCGGCGCATTCATTGGTTTACGGATTTCTTCGACGACGCGCGCTTCGCGATCCGCAGCCTGCGCCGCACGTCCGGACTTACGGCGTTCGTGGTGATCACGCTCGCGCTGGGCATCGGCATGACCTCTGCAACTTTCAGTATGGTCGACGCGCTGATTTTTAGGCCTTACCCCGTGCCGCATCCGAGCAGCGTGGTCACCCTGGTGAGCGCAACACACGATAGTGACTTCGATGATTTCTCCTATCGTGAATACCTCGACATCCGCGACAAAACGAAGAGCTACGACGGCGTGATCGCCAGCGCGAATATGGAGGCAGTCGGCTTCAGCGCCGAACCCGGAGCCATGCCGCGGGTTAAGGGCGGAATGATGGTCTCCGGCAACTACTTCCACGTGCTCGGCGTTGAGCCGCGGCTGGGTCGAGCTTTTCGCGAGGACGAGGATCAGGTGCCCGGTCGCAATGCCGTGGTGGTGCTGGGGCCGGACTTCTGGAAGCACGAATTCGCCAGCGACCCAGGCGTCCTCGGCAAGACGATTCGCCTGAACGGCACGGACTTCACCGTCATTGGCGTGGCTCCTGAAAGCTTCCCGGGGATGGGAATCTTCGGGCATCCCGACTTCTACATGCCGCTGGCCATGGCGCGCGTGTTTTCGACCAATCCGCGCAAGAATTTTTTCGAGGACCGCGACGATCGCGAATTGAATGTCAAGGCGCGCTTGAAGCCCGCCACGACAATGCAGCAAGCGCGCAATGAACTCGCCGTGCTCGCCAAAAACTTCGAAAATGAGTATCCCAAGGTCAATCACAGCCGCGGCGCCGCGGTACACACCCAGTTTGAAGCGCGGACCATGGAAGACGGTAATTGGAAATTCGGCGTGATCTTTTTGATCTTGGCGCTGGCCGTCCTGCTGGTGGCGTGCACCAACGTTGCGGGACTTCTTCTCAGCCGTGCCCGCTCGCGAACGCGCGAAATCGCCGTACGCTTGGCGATTGGCGCCGGTCGTTTCCGGCTCATCCGGCTGCTGTTGACGGAGAGCTTGATTCTGGCGTCCTTGGGTGGAGTGGCTGGAATCGCCATCGGGTACGGCGTCGTGGAGTGGTTCCACAGTAAAGAAAGCATAGTATTTATGACCGATTTGCCGGCCGGAGTGCCCTTCCAGATGGACCGGCGCGTGCTCCTCGCAAGCCTCGCGCTCTCCGCGTTGAGCGCGCTCCTTTGCGGCCTCGCACCCGCGCTGCAAAGCACGCGTGTGGACCTCGTGAACGCTCTCAAGTCCGCCGACGTGGATGTGCCCGGTCGCAAACGCTTGTGGGGGCGAAATGTTCTGGTGGTGGCGCAGGTTTCCACGTCCCTGATGCTGCTGACGGCGTCTTTCCTGATGGCCCGGAGTTTCCAGCATAGCTTGCTGGATGGAACCGGTTTTGCGAAAGACCATCTACTGATGGTCAGCTTCGATCCGCGTCTGGCGCAGTACAACACCGCTCAGACCCAACAGTTCTATAAGCTGCTGGCCGAACGGGTGCGGGAAACGCCCGGAGTTCAGAGCGAGGCCCTCACGCAGAACGTTCCGCTTGGACAGGACGGCTATGACGGCGTGGCGTTCGTACCCGACGGTTTCCAAATGCCGCCCGATCGCGAGAATTTTAATTCCACGATGGATACGGTTGACGAAGGGTACTTCGAGACCCTGGGGATTCCGATCTTGCGTGGCCGCGGCTTCCTGGCGTCCGATACCGCCGATGCGCCGCGTGTCGCCGTGGTGAATGAGCAGTTCGCGAAACACTACTGGCCGGGCGCCGATGCCGTAGGCAAACACATCCGCCTCGATAACAGCGCCGGGATACCTGTGGAGATTGTAGGCGTCGCGCAGACCCTCAAGTATCAAGACACTAGGGAAAGGCCGATGGATTTCGTGTATTTGCCCCTGGCCCAGCATCCTGTCTCGCGAATGGCCTTGATGTTGCGGTCGAGCGGCGATCCGCTGCAATTGGTTCAGTCCGTGAAGGATGTCGTCCGTACCCTCGATGCGAACCTGCCGATGTTGCAGACCAGGGCTTACGAGGACTACTACCTGAACATGGCCGTGAAAGGGCCTGGAATTGCCATACAACTGGTCGGTGCCATGGGCGTGGTGGGCCTCGTGCTCGCTATCGCCGGTTTGTACGGACTCGTGGCGTACAACGTAAGCCGCCGAACCCGCGAGATCGGCATACGCATCGCCCTTGGCGCGGCAAGCTCGGACGTGCTCCGCTTGGTGATGGGCAAAGGCCTCATCCTGGTCGGCATGGGAACGGCGATCGGGCTGGCGATGGGTTTCGCCCTCGAGCAGCTTATGAATTCCATGCTGTTCGATGCCGGCGGAGTCGACATCCTGGCTTACATCATCGTCGTGCCGTCGCTCTTTCTGGTGACCATGCTGGCGGCCTACGTGCCCGCGCGACGAGCATCCCGGATCGCGCCAACACAGGCGCTGCGATACGAGTAGTGCAAAGGAAGGAAGGAAGGAAGGAAGGAAGGAAGGAAGGAAGACGGAAAGCGCCTCTGTTCTCTCACTCGACACTGGTAGCTGATCACTGAGAACTGAAAAGACTTGCTAGTGCGCGCTGAAATCCAAGCTCGCGATCGCCCGGGCAATCACGTTTTCCTGAATCTGAATCAGGTCGCTGTCGGCATACGTCATGGCCAGCACCGTGAACATGTCCTTGCCGCGCGCAATAACCACCAGTCTTCCCGACCAGTCGTGCTCGTCGGCCTTCCCCCGGTATTGATACTCCACCGCTGGCAATCCGCCGACCACCGTTTTGCGCTCCGAGAGTCGCTGGTAATTGGCGTACACTTCATGCAACCGCTTCTCGACGCCCGCTGCCGCCGTGTCCAGAGGATCTTTCGTCTTCTCCTCGCCGACCACCATCAATGTCGATTCGTTGGACGTGCCCATGGCCACAATCGCATTCGGAAGCGCCCCGCGCGCCTCTTCGATCAAGCTCCAGCTCGGCGCCTTGTACATGCGGAATCCGTGCGTGTAATTCGTGTACAGATTGCCCTGGATTTCCTCTTTGTTTGCGGGAAGTTCCGGTTCTTTCGGGGGAGCAGGTGCCGCAGTCGCGGTCAGCCCAGTTGCCGTTGCCGCCGGAGCGTCTTTCATCGCCGGAGCCGCCACAGTGGGCGCCGCGCTTTTGGCCGAAACTTCCGGTCTTACTGCCACATTCGTTATTTTCGGCGCCGTCTTGTCTGTTTTCCCCGCCGGGCCGGCGGTTTTCGCGCTGGCGTTCCTCGCCACGGTCGAAGCATCCGAGCCCGTCGCAACCGCCGGCTCAGTCTGTGGCTGCGAATCGGCCCCCGTCATGGGTGCGGGTGCCCCACCCACGGGTTTTGAGGGTGGGGGGGTTGCATTTTTCTTCCCCTCCGTCGGCGTTTCCGTTTTTCCCGCGGGCGTCGACGGAATGATCGACTCGACCTTGTCTTTTCTGACCAGCTCAAATCCATCGGCGGTCTTGACCTTGAACATGTCGTCTTCGTAACCGACGATCACGCCATTCAGTATCCTGCCGCTCTTGAGACGAATCTCATCCGCGCGTGCGGAAATACCGCTCGCAGAGAGCGCCACAACGAAGATCACAGCAAACAAGGAGCCGCGCTTATTGGGGACAGCCATACAGAAAGTATCCCGCCGCCTGATGTGACCTGCAACCTTCACGCGCGCGGTGGTGTCCGGCGTGCTACCTCCGCCAGCAGGGCTCGCGTCCGGGCCACCAGCCGCTCGATTTCGTCCACCGTGGCGCTCAACCGCGCGCGCAGCGGTTCCGGCAGTTGCGCGTGGGTCTGCTGCAGCGCCAGAGCCTCGGCAATGACGCGGATCTGCTTGCGGCTGAGCGGATTGAGCCTCTCCCAGAGCCGCCGCTTGCTGCTGCGGTTTCGCCCCAGCCACTCCTCCCCGGTCCCCGCCGGCCGCCCCGTTTCCGGTTCCGCCACGGGCGCAGTATTTTGTTTTCTTGGATGAATCATGAAATTCATATCGTCACTTTCGTCGCGACCTCGGATGACATTGCTGTTAGTTACGAGTCATCAGTCCTGCCCCGACCTTGTCGGGGTCACGAATCATTTCTTCAGTGCCTCCAGCTTCTCCCCCGTGATCTGCCCATCCGGCTCGACGCGCCCGGTGACGCGCATCGTTCGCGTTTCAAACACCAGGCCGCCATAGCGGTCGTAGGCATCGGGGAAGAGCACGACTTCATACACGCCGCGCTGGTCCTCCAGCGTGACGAACATCATGTTGCGGTAATTTTTCGTGCCCACGTGCCGGTACGTCACCACCCAGCCGCACAGCGTCACACGCTTTCCGCGCAGACGCGGCAGCTCATCGCTCCATACCTCGCCGTTGCGCGGCAAAAAATCGAGCGGGTGCCCGCTCACACAGACTTCCAGAATCTCGCGTTCGTACTTTAATTTTTGTTCGATCGTATATTCCGGTGTCTGCATTTCCGCCAGCGCCGCGTCAATGGCAGCCAGCGGATTTGTTTTGGCAAACAGCGTTTTTGTGCTCTCCGGAAGAGCCGCAGTCCCTGGCGGCGAGTTGTTTCCACTGGCCTGCAGCAAATTCCAGCGCCACAACATCGCCGGCCGCGTCATGTTACAGACTTCATCGAACGTGCCGCATTTGATCAGAGCTTGGATTTCATCGCATTCGACGGTCACACGGCGCAAAAACTCTTCGAGCGACTGAAACTTGCCGCCTTCTCCCCGCGCTCGCACAATTGCCGTGATCGTTTCTACGCGCAAGCCTCTTACTTGCATCAAGCCCACGCGTAGCGCGCGTTTTCCATCTGCGCCGTCTTCCGCCGTGTACTCCATCCGCGAATGATTCACCGACGGCAGCCGCACCGCGATGCCCCAGCGCTTCGCTTCTTCCACGTACGCCGACACGTGATAGAACCCCGCCCCCGCGCTGCACATCGCCGCCAGAAATTCCGCCGGATGATGCGTCTTCAAATAGGCCATGCGGTACGAGATATCCGCATACGTCGCGGCGTGCGCTTTGCAAAAACCAAACCCCGCGAATTTTTCCACCATCATCCAGGTCTCTTCGCGTTGCTGGCTGGTCAGCCCCATCATTCCCGCGGCTTGAAGGAATTTTCCGCGCAATCGCTCGCGGTCGCTTCGTCCAGAAAACTTCGCCGAGGCTCGCCGTATGAGATCGGCTTCGGCCAAAGACAACTCTCCCGCAACCTGCGAAATCTGCATCACCTGTTCCTGGAAAATGCACACACCGCGCGTGTCACCAAGGATGCTTTTGAGTGCTGGGTGTGGATATTCGACGTCTTCCTCTCCGCGCAGCCGCCGCACAAATAATTCTTTCGATCCATATTCCGCCGCGCCAGGTCGGATCAGCGCCAATGCCTGCGCCATTTCCTCCAATGTTCGTGCTTTCATCATTCGCAGAAGTCCGCGCATGGCCGGCGACTCGATCTGAAATACTCCCATTGTTCGTCCTGCGGCAATCACGTCGCACGTCGCGGGATCGTTTTCCGGTATGGCGTCAAAATCAATCTCACGCGGTTTTGGACACGGCGTCACTCCATCCGGAGCAACATTGTTTTTCTCCTTTACCACCTCTACTTCTTTTATCTCCTTAACTTCTCTTTTCTCGATGTTGTCCAGCGCGAGCGACATCGTGGTGAACCCGCGCTGGCCGAGGAGATCCATTTTGATCAGACCGAGCGCTTCGATGTCGTTCATGTCGTATTGGGTGACGACAATGCCTTTTGTGACGCGCTCGAGCGGCGTCAGCCGCGTCAGTGGCCGAGCAGAAATCACCGTGCCGCAAGGATGAATTCCCAGGTGGCGCGGCGCATCGTCGAGACGCAGCGCCACTTGCAAGATTGTTTTCCAGGGCTCGTCATCGATGGGAAGGTCGCGACATTGCGGCAGATCGCGAATGGCCTGGACAATTTCGCGCACCGGGCGATGCGGCAGCCGCTTCGTGAAGCGGTCCACTTCGCCGGGGGGCACGCCAAATACTTTTGCCACTTCGCGCACGGCGAGCCGCGCGTGCATGGTGATGAAACTCGCGATCATGGCGACGCGTTCCGCGCCCCAGTGTTCGTAGACGTAATCGAGCAATTCATCGCGGCGCGCGCCGCAGATATCGATGTCAATGTCCGGACAATCGCCGCGCTGCTCGTTCAGAAATCGCTCGAAATAGAGGCCCCAGCGCAACGGGCATACCTGCGAAATTCCCAGGCAATACGTCACCATCGAACTCGCCGCCGACCCGCGCGCCACGGCGGGAATGCCGCGCCGCTGTGCTTCCTTCACGATGTCCAATACGAGCAGAAAATACGGCGACAGGCTCCACTTCTTGATGACTTCCAACTCGCGTATCAGCCGCGAACGCACTTCCGGTGTTAATGAGGGGTAGCGTTTCAGCGCGCCCTCGAGGCTGACTTTTTCTAAATAAGAATCCGGCGTCTCGCCTTCCGGAACAGCGCACTCCGGGAAGATCAGTTTTCCCAGCTCGAGCTGCAAGTTGCAGCGGTCGGCGATTTCCATCGTTGCTTTCAGCAACTCGGGATGATCGGGGAAAAGTTTTTGCATCTCTGACGCTGGCTTGAACCATGCCTCACCAGTGGTGATTTCCGGCGGCGCCACCGTCGTCAGCAGGCCGCCTGTTCGAATGGCGTTCACTGCGCGGTGATGCAGATGCTCCTCGGGCCGCAGAAAATGAACGTTATTTGTCGCCACCAGCCGCACGCCCAGTTCGCGGTCGAGGCGCTCCGCCTCGCGCAACACGCGCCCGTCTCCCGGCGAGAGGCGCTGCACCTCGATGTGGAGGCGTTCGCCGAAAATATCCTTGAGATGTGAAAAGTAAATGGTCACTAGTGACCCCGACAAGGTCGGGGCAGGCTGGTGATTCGTAGCCGAGATTCCTTGCTGATGGCAATCGCCATTTGCTTGCGTTGTCTTTGTAGGGGCGCAGCATGCTGCGCCCCTACGGGCACGGACATCGCGCGGTCTTGCCGGCAAGGGGCACAATGCGATTACGCCGCAGCTGTGCTCTGCCAATTCCTGCATGGTTACGGGACGGCCACCGGTTCCGGGCGAATTCATGTTTTGTGACAATTTTGTTGTGCCGAGATGCCGCAACGTCACAAGCTGGCAGAGATTGCTGTAGCCCTCCATGTCCGCGGCCAGCAGCGTTAGAGGCGCGCTCGCCGAATTTCGTATTTCGTTTTTCGGATTTCGAAATGCGTCACTCGAAATACGCCATTCGACATCCAGCACTACGCCGACGATCGGCTTTATCCCCTTAGCCTTTGCGGCCTTGTAAAACGACACGGCGGCGTACAACCCATTCGTATCCGTCAGCGCCACAGCGGGCATGTTCTGCTCCACCGCAGCCGCGATAATCTCTTCCGGCGACGCCACGCCGCGGAGAAACGAATAGTGGCTATGACAATGCAGATGTACGAACACGGTTGCCCCGGCTTGGAAAGGGAAGAAGCGTGCCCGCCTTTCGGCGAGCATGCTTGTTCATTCGAATCAGGTAGAGGAAGGGAAGGAAAAACTCAGCAATTTCGATTTCCTCTGTAGGGGCGCAGCATGCTGCGCCCCTACAAGCACGGTGCTACCGCGACAGGCAGGGCGTTGAGAGGACCAGGCCGTTGGGCTTGGTGGCGTAATGTTCGCGGAGCTCGAGGCCTTTGCCGTAGAAGACGGCGTTCCAGCCGTAGCGGCTGCGGACGGAATCGAGGCCGCGATTCAAGTACCAGCGGCGGTTGGCGTTGGTGTCAAAGAGTTCGTGCTGGCGTTTGTCGGTTTCGAGGTTGTGCACGCTGACGCCGGCGAGGCGGACGGCCACGCGGCGCGTGAACAATTTGGTGAACAGGTCTTTTGCGGCGGCGAGCAGTTCGCGCTCGTCGTTGGTGGGTTTGGTGAGGCGCACCGTTTGGTGCGCCGAGAAGTGATCGACATAGCGGATGCGCAGGCCAATGGTGCGCGCCTGCTTGCCGTATTCGCGCAGGGTCGAACCGATGCGCTCGCTGAGATATTCGATCAGGCCGCCGAGAAACTCCGTGTCGATGGTGCCGCCTTCGATGGTGGTTTCGCGGGAAACGGACTTCGGCGTGGAAGGGAGCAGCACTTCGCGGCCATCGAGGCCGCGAGCGCGCTCCCAGATTTGCTGGCCGATGCCGTCGCCGAAAGCGGCTTGCAAAGCGGCTTTTGGCACCTGGCGCAGCTGGCCGATCGTGGCGATGCCACGTTCGGCCAGCGTGCCAGTGTGGACGTGGCCGATGCCGTGGAGTTTTTCCACGGGCAGCGGCGTCAGGAAATTTTCTTCTTCGCCGAGCGCGATCATTCGAAAGCCGCGCGGGCGCTCCAGCCGCGAAGCGATGGAGGCGACCACTTTGGTGCTTGCCGCGCCGACGGAAACGCTCAAGCCCGTGCGACCACGTATCTCCGCCTGCAAGCGCCGCAGCGTGGCTTGGTAATAGGGATAGAGGCGCTCGGTGCCTGCAAAGTCGAGATAGAAGTCGTCCAGCGCGGCGGTTTCCACCGCCGGCGTGTAGGTTTCGAGGATGCGGCGGACGCGCTCGGCAAAATCGGCGTAGTGCTCGTATTGCCCGGGGACGACGATGGCTTGCGGGCAGACGCGCAGCGCTTCACGGAAGCCCATCGCCGTTTTCACGCCGTGGGATTTGGCTTCGTAGCTGGCGGAAGCCACGCAGCCGCGGCCGACGAGAACGGGCTTGCCGCGCAGCTTGGGATTGAGCACCTGCTCGACGGAAGCGAAAAACGCGTCGACGTCGACGTGAACGATGTTGGGGATTGTGTTGGAGATTTTGCGGGCGGGATTTTTGCAAACTCCCAACCATGACCAGGCGGACCAAGGATTTTTCTCCGCCGCCGTTTCTGTTTGTGGCGCTTCCGGCTTCGGCGACGGGTCTATAGACCCGCCACTACAACTGCCGCTCGTACCACCCGATTCGGACGAATCCCCAGGGCTAAAGCCCCGCGCTACAGCTTCTTGCTCCGCGTCCGTCTCCCGATGCCCATGATGCGGGTCGGAGGATGCCGCGTGATTCTTTTCGTCGGCGGTTGCTTGGATCGCGTTGATGGCTTCAATGGCGGGGGCAGCGAATACGTTTTCGACACAGACGTCCATGGCGGCTCCTGTTAACGGTGACCGCACAGCGGTCAACAAAGGGAAGCGGGGTGCCTATACTGTCTCCGAGCGAAGGAGCCGACGCGGTCGGCTTCCGGAGTCGAGGGATCGTCTTGCAAGTCGACCCCTCACCCCGCTTACGGCTCGGAACTTTCAACGGGCGGCGGCCGACTCGTGAGAGCCTGATCGGCAATGGAGGCGGCGCGCCACCCGTTTCCCGTTTCCTCTACCGCCCCGCACTATAGGCGAATAAAAAGCGAAAGTCAAGGCAAGAAATATTTTAAGAACTTGGTCGTGGATGGTTTTCGGTAAGCCGGACTCATTGCCTACTTGCGCCTCTAACAGCCTCCGAGAAATTGCTAACATGGAAGCTATGTCAATCAGCCCGCTTTTTGTGAGTGGTTGGGAAGTCGCGGGAATCAGGAGTGCCGAAAAGTTTTTCTTGGCGTTGACCCAAGTTCTCCCGTTGCCGGTAAACCTATGCTTCGAAGGCACGAGCATATCCCCGGATGTTCGAACATTGTTCGCTTCCAGCACCGTTGCGGCCACCCTGCAGATACCGCCGGGCACAATTTGGCCGAAGCCGAGCGTGTTTCATGTGCTCGCGACACAGCATTTGATTCATGAGCTGGCAGGATTAGCAGGGAGACACGTGGGGCCAGAAGTCTGCGACCATTTTCACGCGTACAACAATGGCCGAGGCCTGATGCAGTGGTACGACGCCTTTGACCTTCCCCTACTCATTGACGAATCCATAGCAGAGGCGAGCGTTCAAATCTTCTGCCGCGAGTTGGGGGTTCAATACGCTCGGTGGCATGCAACGTAGCAGCCGCCAGGGTTTCCGTGATGCGCAGAAAGGATAGGACGATGAGCGAGACGAAGACTTACCCTCTGCGCTTGCCGCGTTCGCTAAAAAAGGCAGTGGAGCAGCAAAGCCGAGAAGATGGGACGAGCATCAACCAGTTCGTTGCCACGGCGGTGGCGGAAAAGCTCTCCGCCATGCAAACGGCGGAGTTCTTCGCCAGCCGCAAAGCCCGAGCTGACTTCAAGGCTTTTGACAAGTTGATGGGGCGTCGCGGTGGCAAGCGGCCGCGTGCCGGCGATGAACTGCCACCCCCACTGCAGGCAAATAAAAAAGCATAAAAACAAGTGCATTTACACCGCCGCGGCTCCGATCGCTGGTCTCAAAAAGCAGATCCCTCGCTATGCTCGGGATGACAGTAAATTGACATTTCAGCAGCGCGTTAGAACACGCGGCCCAATTGGAAAAACCATTTGCGGTGGCCGGAGTCGCCGACGCTGCCGCCGATGAAGAAGGGGCCGAGCGCGGTCTCGGCCAGGAAGCCGGCGGCGACATCGTCGGGGAGGTCGGTGCCCGTGGTGCCGTACATTTTGCCGATTTCGTAAGCTCCAACGGCATAAACCTTCTTGCCCAAAAATGGAGGAAGAGTGAGCACGTCATGTAAAAATCCGGCGCGCCATAAATAATATTGATTGCCCTGAAACTCGTTCTGGCCGTAGGCGCCGAGGCGCACCGGGCCACCGAGGAAGAACTGAGGAACGCCTGTGCTGGCGGAGCCGAAAGTAGTGCCGCCCTCGCTTTCGACGAAAAGCGAAGCCGCGTGTGAAACTGGCTGAAAATATCCGAGTTTCAAATCCATGGAAGGAAACCCGCCCTTGGCGCCCGGACTTTGGTCGAACCAGCGGAAATTCGTTTCGGCGCTGAAACCGCGGCGGGGAATCACGGGATCGTCGGTGTGGTCCAGCAGGTAGTGCAGGCGCGTCTGCCCCACGCGGCCCGCCACGGCGGGAATTATCGGCGACCCCAGACGCAGCTTGGTATTCAGCGAGCCAATCTCGTAGCCGACGCGCAATTCACTGAAGCGCCCGAAGCTATAACCGACATCGCCGCCGACGTTGATGCGATAGATGCGGTAGTCTGCGAGCGGATCGTTCTTGGCGTAAATCGGAAAGGTCGTGTCGCTGGCGTCGGCGCGCGGCGCGAAAAACCACCGGCTCTCGGCGCGGAAAGGCCGGAACAATTCCGTCTGGATGCCGTAGGTATTGCCGAGCAGCAAATCGGTGCGCCATTCCGAGCGGAAGCCGGCCACGTCCATGAACGTGAAGCGCGTGCCCATGGTGAAGTCCACGTTGCCGCTCTGCGAGCCGTCCACTTCAAACGCCGACTGGAACATGGGCGGCGCGTTATTTTTCTCGACGACTTGAATCAGCAGTCCGGTCTGGCCGTTTTTCTCGATGAGGCGGTAGCCTGCGGAATCGTAGCGCCCGACTCCGGTCAGGCGCGTCAGCACTTCGTCGAGTTTCGCGGGATCGACGGGCTTGCCCTGGAAGCGTTTTACGTAGCGAATGACGTCCGTGGCTTCGTGCGCGTTTGTGCCTTCGACCTCGATGAATTGCGGCGTGGGAACATCACTGCGCTTCCGCGCCTGGCGCAAGTGCTGCTGCTCTTGCCAATCCGCGTCGCCGAGAGCGAACGCTTCGAGAAGCCGCGCGCGCGAATTGGCGGCCTCGTAGCCGCGCTGCATGATTTGCGCGCTCTTGGCGTAATCCACCGTGTGGAATTCCGCCAGCGGAACAGAAACGACGGCGTCGGCCTGCGCCAGGCTGTGCAATTCATTATTTTCAACTACCACGTGCACGGATTGATCCAGCACGGTAAAGACAGACTGGATATTCTTCGCTTCGGGAGGCGCCGTCTCGAAGTGCACTGCGATGACAATCTCCGCGCCCATCTGGCGTACGACGTCGGTGGGCAGGTTGTCGAGCAGGCCGCCATCCACGAAAACAGCTTTGCTGTCGTGAACCGGTGAAAATGCTCCGGGAATGGACATGGTCGCGCGCAGGGCCGCAGCCAGCGAGCCGTCTTTGAAAACATACGGCTTGCGGCTGACCAGGTCCGTGGCCACGCAGCGGAACGGCACGGGCAGGGCATCGAAGGAAGGAACCTGGTCATACGGCAGCGTCACGCGGTCGATAATTAAGCCAATCTGGTGGCCGGCGTTCAAGCCTGCGGGCAAAGACAAGCCGTCGCGCAGCCCGAATATGAGCGAATTGGGATACGCGCGCTGATCCTCTTTCCTGCGAAACGCGAGGTCTTCATACGGAGTGCGGTCGCTCAGAATTTTTCGCCAGTCCATGCCCTCGATGAGCGTTTTCAATTCGTCAGGGCTCATGCCCGTGGCATAAAACCCGCCCACCAGTCCGCCCATGCTGGTCCCCGCAACGTAATCCACGGGAATGTGGTGCTCCTCGAACCACTTCAGCACCCCGATGTGCGCGAGGCCCAGCGCGCCGCCGCCTTCGAGAGCCAGGCCGATTTTCGGCCGCGGGCGCGGCGTGGAGCTTTGCTGCGCGAACAAAGAAATCGGCAGCAAGAGGAACAGGAAAATAAAAACAATCCGGCGCATGCAGGCCTCCCAGGATGTATCTGTATCGTCCGATTCACGAATGAAATTTGAGTTTGGCTTAGCGCGAAGATTCCGGCAAGCAAAGAACTGCGATTTTATGCGCCCTTGTTCTCTTGCAAAATGTTGCCGCCGTCGACCACCAGGACTTGCCCGGTGATGTAGGAAGCTTCGGGCGAGGCGAGAAAGCAAACCGCGGCGGCGACTTCGTCCGGGGTACCGGCGCGGCCCAAAGGTGTGTGTAGCGCAGCGATTTTTTCGGGCTCTGTCGAGGAGGCCGTGGCGATCCAGCCGGGAGCAACGCCGTTGATGGTGATGCCGTCACCGGCCGTTTCGATGGCCACGGCGCGCATCATGCCGTCCATCGCGGCTTTCGCCGCGCCATACGCCGCGGAACCGGGGTTACTGACCAGCGGCCCGGTCACCGAGGTGACATTCACAATGCGGCCGTACTTTTGCTGCGTCATGGCGGGCAGCACCGCCCGGGTCATGCGGAAGGCGGTATGCAGTGTGATGGCGATCTGGTTTTGCCACTCCGCGAAGGAAGTCTCCATCAGCGGCTTGCTGTCCATGGGCTGCCCGGTCTGCGCCATGCCCGCGTTGTTCACCAGGATGTCGATGCGGCCGGCGCGCGAGAGCACGGAATCGACGAATCGCTGCACGTCGGTTTCGACGGTGAGATCGGCAATAAAAGAGAGAACCGCATCGCCGGCGGCATCGAGTTCGCGCGCGCGCGTGTGAATGCGCTCCGTGGTGGCGGTAATCACCACGCGGACGCCCGCGGCATGCAGCCTTCGCGCAATGGCGAAGCCGATTCCTTCGGCGCTTCCCGCGCCGGTAATCACCGCTGTCTGCTTGTTCAAGGGCAGGGTCATGGGGCTCTCGCGGAATTTATGATGCCTCACTCACAAGAATTTGTGATGCACCCGGCCCGTGAGACCCCCGTTGAGTTGCCAAACGCCGTGGCGCGCCAGGGTGGGTAGGTGCCGCATTAGCCTCCGCCGTGTTCGGTGCCCTTGTCGCGGACGTTTTTGAGGGCTACGGTTTTATCGTAGCACGAGGAAAGTGTCCGGCCGCATCCCACGGGATGGGAATTTTTAGAGGAGGAGATTATGACGCCACTGCCTCCCCCAGCGGGTCAGAGTGAAATCTCCCACGTCGCCAAGTCACCGGCCAGCACGTGGAAGCGCATCTTCCGGATTGTCCGGTGGACAACCTACGGGTTTGCGTTCATCACACTGGTTCTGGTGCTCCATAAGGCGCCGCCGCCACTCGTGGAAACCAGCCCACAGGCCGCAGCCCGCGCGGAAGAAAAACTGAATCAAGTGGAAAGGGCCGTGGCGAACGGGCAACCCGCGACGCTGCGCATGGATGAAACCGAGTTGAATTCCTACCTGGCCGCGCACTTGGCGCTGGCGGGCTCTGGCGCGGCGAAGCCGGCTGTCGCTGGAGATGCGCCGGCTGCCCCCAATGGCACGGCTCCGACAGCGCAGGAAGTCGAGCAGATGCGCTCGAATGTGCGCGACCTCAAGGTGGAATTGATCGACGACCGGGTGAAGGCCTACGTCGTCTTTGATGTGCATGGGAAGGACATGACGCTTCAATTGGAAGGCCGGCTTGGCGCACAAAACGGATACCTGCGGTTTGAACCTGTCAGCGGGCAGTTTGGCGCGCTGCCGATTCCGCTCTCCGCGCTGGAGTCGGCGGTCCAACGGCTTATGGAGTCGCCGGAGAATCGCGAAAAGCTGAAACTACCTCCGGAAATTTCAGACTTGCGGATTCAAAACGGCGAAATCGTGGCCACCTACAGATAAGCAATCCCACGTTTTACCCATTCCTGCAAATGGATCCGCCAGCCGGAGCATCTCCGGCAGCACCGGTAAAACTACTAGAAATCTGTAGAGTTAGGCGGAGCAGGCTATAATCTACGGCGCCGGAGCGCGCCGGGGGGCGAGAATGAGCGAAGCGATTGAAGAAAAAGACCTGGGGATGGGCCGCGAAATTACGCGCCGGGATTTTCTGAACGGCGTGGCCATCGGGGTTGGAGGAACGCTCATCGCAGAAGGGATAGGAACAGAAACGCTGCTGGCCGCAGGTGTGCTCGATGAATTCGCTCCGGAAAAAGCGGCGGATTATTATCCTCCGGCGCGGCAGGGAATTCGCGGCAACCACGACGGGACATTCACCTTTGCCCATCGCTTGCGCGACGGCGAAGATGCGGATTCCTTCGGCGAGCCGGCCAATACGGGCGAGATCTACGATCTGGTGGTCATTGGCGGAGGCATCAGCGGACTGGCGGCTGCCTATTTCTTCCGCAAACACGCAGGAAAGAACGCGCGCATCCTGATTCTCGACAATCACGATGACTTTGGCGGCCACGCCAAGCGCAACGAATTTCGCGCCGGCGGGCGCATGGTGCTGAGCTACGGCGGGACGCAATCCATCGAGAGTCCGGGAAAATACAGCGACGTTGCCAAAGCGCTGATGGGGGAGATCGGCGTCAGGAGGGAAAAGTTTTACAAAGCGTACGATCGGAATCTCTATTCGAAGATGGGGACGGCGGCGTTCTTCGACAAGGAAACGTTTGGCGATGACCGCCTGGTCACCGGCATGAACGCCACGCCCTGGCCGGAATTTCTGGCCAAAGCGCCGCTCTCCGACGCGGTGCGAAAAGACATCGCGCGCGTCTACACTGAAAAGAGAGACTATCTGGCGGGAATGTCCGCGGAGGAGAAGGTCAAGCGGCTGACCAAGATGAGTTACGCGGAATACTTGACGAAACATTACAAGCTGATTCCGGAGGCGCTGCCGTTCTTTCAGACGTTCACGCACGATCTCTTTTGCATCGGCATTGAAGCCGTTCCGGCGATGGCCTGCTATGTGGCTGGAGACGACTACGGCTCGTTCACCTACGCTGGTTTTCAAGGGCTAGGATTGCCGGAGGGCGGCAAGGAAGAGCCGTACATTTTTCATTTCCCGGACGGGAACGCCTCGGTGGCCAGACTGCTGGTGCGCTCCTTGATCCCGGAAGCCATTCCGGGATCGACGATGGAGGACGTGGTCACCACCAAGGCGGATTACAGCAAGCTGGACGAAGCAGGAGGCGCGGTGCGCATCCGGCTGAACAGCACGGTCGTGCATGTGCAGCACGCCAACGCGGCGAAGGAAGTGCAAGTTGCCTATGTGCGCGGGGGAAAGTCAGAGACCGTTGCGGCGAAAAATTGCGTCCTGGCCTGCTACAACGGCATGATCCCTTACCTTTGTCCTGAACTCCCGGAGAAACAAAAAGAGGCGCTGTCGTACCTGGTCAAAATGCCTCTGGTGTACACCCACGTGGCGCTGCGCAACTGGACTTCGTTTGCAAAATTGAATACGCACCACATCGTGGCCCCCGGCGGATATCACACCTACACGGCTCTGGATTTTCCTGTAAGCCTCGGCCAGTACCGTTTTCCGGACAACCCTGCGGACCCGGCGGTCCTGTTCATGCTACGGACTCCCTGCAAGCCCGGACTCCCGCAGCGCGACCAAAATCGCGCCGGGCGCGCGGAGCTGCTGCAGACGCCCTTTGCGAAATTCGAGAAGAACATCCGTGACCAGTTGGGCCGTATGCTCGGCGGAGCGGGGTTCGACCCGGCGAAGGACATCGAAGGCATCACCGTCAATCGCTGGGCGCACGGCTACGCGTTTGCGCCCAACCCGCTGTTCGATCCCGACTGGAAAGAGGAAGAGCGGCCCTGGGTCATTGGCCGGAAGCCGTTCGGCAGAATCGCCATCGCCAACTCCGATGCCGGGGCGAGCGCTTACACCGACGTGGCTATCGATCAAGCCTGGCGCGCCGTAGGCGAACTCTTGCGCGGCTAGCGCTTTGCCCCTCGGTCATCGCAGTGCGCGGCGGCCGCGCGGCTCCCCAACCCAGCCCGAAAGGAACATGCGGCCATTCGCGTAGAAATGTGCTAATGTCGTGAAGTAGACTCCCGAAGTAGAATTGTCTGAATTCCGTGAAGGGTGTGGTTTGCCATTTTCCCTCCCCTGATTTCAGCCAATTTCAGGCTAACGTCTCGTAGCGTCTGGGAAGCGGCATTTCACCAAGATCCTGCGCTCGTGGTGCTTCGAAGAGTACAGGGAGAATCAAGATGAAGAGTTTATTTGTGGGCAACATGAGCTTCCAGACCACGGAGGGCGAATTGCGGGAGCTGTTTGCCCCGTTCGGCCAGGTAACGCGCGTCCACATGGCGATGGACCGGGAGACCGGGCGCGCGCGCGGCTTTGCTTTCGTCGAAATGCCCAATGACGCGGAAGCGGCGGCGGCCATGACCGCTCTCGATGGAAAAGAAGTGGGCGGGCGGAATTTGAAAGTGAATGAAGCGCGCCCCAAGGGCGAAGGCGGCCCCCCGCGCGGTCCGAAGAGTTTCGGCGGCCCCAAGAACTTCGGAGGTTCGGGAGGCGGTGGCGGACGCGGCAAGGGCGGCGGCGGGCGCGACCGTTTCTCCAACGAAGATTACCGTGAGTCGGCGCGGCAGCCGCGCGAACCGCGCTGGTAGTTTTCCTTTTCCATGGATGGGCTGGACGGCGGGGACCAGGGCCCTTGCCGCACTCTGCTGTGAGGAGAGGCTTATGACCACGACATTCCAGAAACGCCAGAAAGAAATGAAGCGCATCGAGAAGCGCAAGATGAAGGAAGAAAAGCGCGCGCAGCGCAAGCAAGACAAGCCGCCGGCCAGCGAAGTTATTACCTACGATCCCGCTTCCGATCCAACCATCGATTGGAACCACAGCAACGAAATCGGCACGCAGGAATAGCCTCTTCCGGCGTCGCTTTCGTTCGCGCTGGCGAATTTCCCGCGTTCTTTCGCGGGCCGCGGGAACATCCCTGTTTGAACACCGCCCCCGAATGAATTCGCAATTCACTGCGCCTTCTGTATAATTTTCTTTCAGGAGTCTAAGCTTATTTCTTACGGAGCTCTTCGCCGCTTTTGGCGAAGAGGAAAGTTATGCAGCCAGGTAGCCGCAATTTCTATGCGTCAGTTCTGTTCGCTGTGGCCGTGACATTCTTGGCCGTAGCTCCGGCCGCCGGGCACGCGGTCCTCCTGGAGTCGACTCCGGCGCTCAACAGCTCGGTTTCAGGGCCAAACGTTCCGATCAAGCTGCGCTTCAACGTTCGCATCGATACCATCCGCTCCCGCTTGACGCTCCTCCGTCCGGACGGCTCCGCCCAAGCCCTCGAAATCAGCAAGCAGGCTCCCGCGGACACGCTCTCCGCCGAAGCCACCGGCTTGCCCGCGGGAGCCTACCGCCTGCGCTGGCAGGTGCTAGCGTCCGACGGCCACATCACCCGCGGCGAAATTCCCTTCACCGTTACGCCGTCCTGACCGACATTCATGGCTCGCTTACTTCAAGTCTTTGGCTTCCTCTCCGTCCTGTTCCGTGGCGCAACGCTGACGTTTCAGTCCCTCGCCGTTGGCGGCATCATTTTTCTGATTTTCGTTGTACGCCGTTCGCGAGAAGATTCCGCGCAGCTTCAGCAAGCCTGCCTGCGCTGGATTTGCCGTTCGGCTCTCGCGCTGGCCTTGATGCAGATTTCGTACGTGGTCGCGAACTCCTTGATCCTGAGACAATCCGCCGAGATGTCTCTTCGCGAGGTTCTCGGCGCGAATTTTGTTCTTGCCGGTTTCCTTGGCATCTTGGCGGCATTCGCGGTAATTGCTCTCACACTTCCGGCGCGCTCCACGGGCTACACTGACCTGCTTCTTCCCGCAGCCGCCATCATCGCTTCCTCCGTCATGACCAGTCACGCGATGGCGCGCCTGGATTATCGCGCGCCACTGGTGGCGTTCACCGCGTTGCACCAAGCGGCGACGGCGGCCTGGCTTGGCGGCTTGCCGTATCTTCTGATTGCCATCCGGCGAGCGCCTTCTCCCGACATGGCGCGCCAGCTTGGCGCCCGGTTTTCGCAAATCGCGCTGGTCAGTGTTGCTGTGCTCGCTTCCGCCGGTTTACTGCTAAGTTTTGCCTATGTGGGCTCAGTTCAGGCGATCTACGGGACTTCCTACGGCGCGATGGTCGCCACCAAAGCGCTTCTCTTCGGCCTTCTTTTATTTCTCGGCGCGCTGAATTTTCAACTCGTCCGCAGCGGCCCGGCCAGCTCCATTCTAGCCAGCCTGAAGCGCTTCGGCGAAGCGGAAATTGGCATCGGCATTACCGTAATCCTCACCGCCGCTTCCCTCACTTCGCTTCCTCCCGCCGCGGATCTCGCTCACGACCGCGTCACCGGCTCGGAAATCATCGCCCGTATGTTTCCGCGCCTGCCGCGGTTCAGCAGCCCGCCGGTGCAAGAGCTGCCCGAAGACGTTTACGCCGCGGAGAAAAAAGCCTTTGAAGTCGGCCCGATCTCGACCGAATCCTACGTCCCCGGACAAACCGGAACGCGCTTGAACACTCCGGCCGAAAAGGCTTGGTCCGAGTACAACCATCACTGGGCCGGCATCATTGTTCTCTCGATGGGACTGCTGGCCCTCCTCGCGCAGGCGGGTCGAGTCTCCTGGGCCCGGAATTGGCCGCTTGCGTTCTTTGGCCTTTCGGCATTTCTATTTCTCCGCAGCGATCCGGAAACCTGGCCTCTCGGACCCGTGGGCTTCTGGGCGACGCTGGCGGATCCCGAAATCCTCCTGCACCGTTTTTTCGCCGTGCTGGTAATCGTGCTGGCGATTTTCGAATGGCGCGTGCAGACCGGACGCGTCGCCTCCAGCCGCGCGCGGCTGGCCTTTCCCATCCTCATCGCCGTTTCCGGCGCTTTGCTCCTCACCCATTCGCATAGCCTGGGAAACCTCAAGGAAGAACTCCTCGCCGAGCTGAGCCACATCCCGCTCGCGATTCTGGCGGTAACCGCTGGATGGTCGCGCTGGCTGGAGCTGCGCCTTCCTTCCGAAAACCAAACGCGCAACGTAATGGCCCGCCTCTGGCCACTGTGCATTGCGCTCATCGGCGTAGTCCTGCTCAACTACCGCGAAATGTGATTTGAGAATCTCAAACTGGGGCAGGGAATCGGCGCGGAGGGCGATTCTGGTTCCGGGACGTGGACTCGAACCACGATACTCAGCTCCAAAGGCTGATGTCCTACCGATTAGACGATCCCGGAACCGGCCCAAATAGTGTAGCAGAGGCCTGCAAAAGCGCCCAAGCGCCACCCCTGCGCCGCATTTTCAATCCCGAGTTTCGCGCCCCTTTCTAGGCAGCCACGGATAGTGATAACGTTCCTAGACGGTACCGCGCCAAAACAATACTAGGCGGCGCGGCGGGAAACCTTTCCCACGATCTGCACGTAGTAGAGACAGGGGTACCTCGCACATGAAACGCCCGCTATTGCTCCGGGAACCGATCGGCGTGGCCCTGGAGACTTTGCGTGCGCACAAAATGCGCTCCTTCCTGATGCTCCTGGGCATCATCCTGTCGGTTTCCACGCTCATCGTGGTCGTCGCGCTCATCTCCGGGGTGAACCGCTACATCGCCGACCGCGTTGCCAACATGGGCTCCAACGTTTTTCTGCTGACGCGCTTTCCCATCATCACCGACGTCGATGAGTTCGTGAAGGCCAACCGCCGCAACAAAAAGGTCACCTGGGACGACTTCGAGGCACTGCGCGACAACATGAAACTGCCGCTGCGCGTCGGCGTGGAATTGCGCGCGGATAGCAAGGTGCGCGCCGGGTCGCACGCCCTCAACGACACCAGCATCCGCGGCGTCACCGCCAACATGGTGGATATCGACATCATCACGCCCCAGGACGGACGCTACATCTCCGAGGGCGACGACCGAAGCCGCGCTCAGGTAACCATGATTGGCAACGACCTGGCCACGCAGCTCTTTCCCGGCGTTGACCCCATTGGCCACGAACTCATGATCGAAGGCCGGCCCTTCCTGATTGTCGGCGTCGCAAAAACCATCGGTACGGCCCTGGGGCAATCGCAAGACAATTTTGCCTATATCCCGATCCAGACGTATTTCAAGATGTATGGAACCAACGACACTGTGTGGCTCAACATTCAGGCGCGCGGCGCGGAGTGGATGGAGCAAACACAGGACGAAGCGCGGGCCATGATGCGCGCGCGGCGCCACCTCGCGCCCAACGAAAAAGATAACTTTGGCATTTTTGACCAGGCCACGCTGATGGAGTTGTGGAAAAATCTCACGGGTGTAATCGCCACAGCCATGATCGGCGTCGTCTCCGTCTTCCTGGTGATTGGCGGCGTCGTCATTATGAACGTGATGCTCGCCACCGTCACGGAGCGCACCCGCGAAATCGGCATCCGCAAAGCTCTGGGCGCGCGGCACAACGACATTCTTCTGCAATTCCTGGTCGAAGCGACGGTGATGGCGGCCATCGGAGGCGCAATCGGCGTCGGTGCGGCGTACGCCATCACGGGCCTCGCTACCGCATTTACGTCCGTTCCCATGAACGTTCCCGTCCCAGCTGTTGTTCTCGCCGAACTGATCTCCGCGGCCGTTGGCGTTTTCTTTGGTGTTTATCCGGCGCGCCGCGCCGCCAGCCTGCAGCCCATCGAAGCCTTGCGGCAGGAATTATGAAGGCTCTGCCAATCACTATGCGCATGAACCTCGGCGAGAACGCTCAGATGGCCCTCACCACTCTCCGTGAGAACAAGATGCGCTCCTTCCTCACCGTTCTCGGCGTCGTGATCGGCATCACCGCGCTTCTTTCCGTCGTCTCCATCCTCGTGGGTGTCTACGGTGACGTGAACGCTTATTTGTCCGACTACGGTTCCGAAACTCTCTTCATCTTCCGCTTCGATCCCGGCATCCACACTGGCAGGCTCACTCCCGACGAACGGGCCCGCAAACCTCTCTCTCTTGAGGATGCCGAAGCCATTGGGCAATTGTGTCCTGCGGTAAAGGCTGTTACGACCAGCCTGTATCCCCGCTTCGTAGAGGATGGTCCCAGCCGCGGGCCAGTCACGGCCCGTTATCTCGGCAAGGAAGTCTCGGGGATTGATTACAACGGAACGCTTCCTTCCACTGAGGAAGTATTCAATTCCAGGCCAACGCGCGGGCGGTTTTTCAGCGATGCGGAAAACATGCATCGCGCCGATGTCGCTGTCATCGGCTCCGATATCGCTAAGACGCTCTACCCCGATATGGATCCGCTCGGAAAACCTATCCAAATTGATGGTGTCACTTACGAAGTCATCGGCGTGCTGCAGCCCCGCAAGGGTCAGCTCGTCAAGGATCAATCCGCGGACAGGGCCGTGATGGTTCCTTATCGCAGCTATCACAAACATATCCCTCAGGACGACGAAAATTTTATTGGTGCCGTGGCTTACCCCGGCCGCATGCCGGAAGCCGAGGACCAGATCCGCGGCGTATTGCGCCGCCGCAGAAACGTGCCCTACAGCAAGCCCGATAACTTTGGAATCTCCAGCGCACAGCAGATCGCCGACCAGTTTCGCCAGATTACCGCATCGGTGGCGCTGCTGATCTCCGTCATCAGCTCCATCGGTCTTCTTGTCGGCGGCGTCGGCGTGATGAATATCATGTTGATGTCCGTCACCCAGCGCACCCGCGAGATCGGCGTGCGCAAAGCCATCGGCGCGCGCCGCCGCGACGTGATCTGGCAATTTCTTACGGAAGCCGTTGTGCTCACCGGCGCGGGAGGCATCATCGGTGTGCTGCTCGGCGGTGGCATCAGCCTGCTGATAAACCTGGCGGTGCCCAGTCTGCCGTCCGCTATTCCGCTCTGGGCCGTGGTCCTCGCCGTGGGCGTTTCCATGAGCGTCGGCCTCTTTTTCGGCATGTACCCTGCCATCAAAGCGGCCCGGCTCGATCCCGTCGAGGCCCTCCGCTACGAATAGTCCAGTTGCGTCAGTAGCCCTCTGAATGGATGCCTAGAAGGGAAGCGCCTCCTCCGGCTACAAACGCGGTCAACGCTTCGCGGTGCAGTTGGTGAGCTTTGCCTAAGAGGGCCGTAAATTCGGTCCGAGTTCGCAGCGAATCGAGCCACGGGTCGCGCAACATGGCCTGATGGCAGAAGAATCCGTTATCGACGGCGCGGGACAGAATCTCCAGTGCCTGGGCTTCCTGACGCAAGTATGCGAATTGCCGGCCCAGATAATACATTCCTTCCGGATCGCGGAACGTGGCATGCATCAGTTCCTGGCTCACCGCAAGACTTTCCTCGCGCTTGCCCTCCAGTAACGTGCGCAATGAAGTCAGGTACAGTTTCCCGAGGCGCCACGGTTTGTCCATTTCTCGTTGCCGCAGCATGGAGACGGCCTCCTCAATGCGACCGGTCATGCCCAGCACCAATGCCGTCCCATACCCGTAGTCGCCTCCGGAATTTTGCAAAGCTTGCTCATAATCTCCCAGCATGAAGTAGGTGTGCATTACGCTCGTCGGAATCAGCGGGTCCAGGCGCCGGGCTTCCTGATGAGCGATCAGCGCCGGCCGCAAGAGCCCGCAATAACGGCATACGTGTCCTAGCCCCGCGAAGAGCTCCGCATCGCTTCTTCGCTGTTGCGCCCGGCCCAGGAGCCGCTTCATCGCCTCCAGCGAGCGGCCTTGGTCCACCTGAACGTGCGTATATAAGTTGTGAGCCAGCGTCAAATTGGGATTCAGCCGCAGCGCCGTCTGAAACGCCTCATCGGCTGAGCCCAATCCCTCGAGCGAACCTGCTTTGTACTTATCGCAGAGCCAGCGAGCGCGGCCAAGCCTCGCCCAAGCCGCCGCGTACGAGGGGTCCAGGCTGACGCAACGCTCGTACATCTCGATGGAGCCGGGAAGGTTTTCCCATTGCCGGCTGAACTCGTTGGCCTGCAAATAAAGCTGATAGACCGTGGCGCTGGCCGGACGGTCTCGTTGCAACGACTGATGCTCCTGCGCCGTCAACGACGGCAGGATAGACTCCACAACGCGCTTCACCAAGTCGTCGTGGAGATCGAGGAGTTCGCGATTGGTCGCTTGCGAAGAGTGTGACCAAAGGAGGGTTCCACTCGGCACCTCAACGAGCTGCGTCGTAATCCGCAGCCGATCCCCCACGCTGAGCAGCGCCCCGGTCAGCACCACGTCGACTTCCGCCTCCTTGGCGATTTTCTGCAGGTCCGGCGCATCCGTCGAGTACCGCGAAGCCGCCAGCGAAGAACGCACCACCAGGTTTTCCAGGCCGGCCAGCGAAACAGTTATCGCCTCCGGCAAGCTGTACGCCAGGAACTGGATGTCCTCGCTCGGCCGCAACATTCGGAACGGCAGCACGATGATCCGCCGTAATGGCTGCGCCCGCGCATTCGTCTCGATTCCATCCATCTGCAGCGTGGCGCGCAGCTCCGCGGCCATGGCTTCCGCGCTTGCGTACCGGTCCTGCGGCTCGCGCGACAGCGCGCGGTGAACGATCCGGCCCATCGCCGCTATGGCCGGCGACCCGCTCAGCGCGGGTGGAGAACCCTCAAGAACGGCATGCGCTACTTCGCCGAACGTTTCGCCCGAGAATGGCGGCTTGCCGGCCAGCATTTCGAAGAAAACCACGCCGAGGGAAAAGAGATCCGATCGCGCATCCACGGGCCGGCCGCGGAACTGTTCCGGTGATGCGTACTTGGGAGTCCCAAGAAAAATTCCAGGAGCTGTCGCGTCGCCAAGAGTCGCAATGGTTTCTTCATTCGCGTTCGAACGAATGTGCTTGGCGATTCCGAAGTCCAGCAGCTTCGTTCCGCCGTTCGAAAGCACGATGTTGCTGGGCTTCAGGTCCCGGTGAACGATTCCTATCTTATGAAACGCTTCCAGCGCGGATAGCAGCGCCAGCGCGATCCGCCCGGCCTCTTGCGCCGGCAGCGAACCGCGCTCCATGCGCCGCGCCAGCGATTCCCCCTCAATGAACTCCATCACCAGGACCAGGCGGTCCTGCACTTCCGCAATGTCGTAAATCCGGCAAGCGTTCGGATGCGCCACCTGCGCCGCCGCCCGCGCTTCTTGCCAAAATCGGCTGCGCCGGGAAGCATCCCCTTCGAATTCGCGAATCACCTTGAGCGCCACGACGCGTTCCAGCCGCGGGTCCTCGGCCTTGTACACTACGCCCATCCCGCCTTCGCCTATCACGGAGAGAACTCGGTAAGGACCGATGCGCTCGGGGATTTCAGCCATGGAACTTTTTCTTCGCCACGTTGCGCCTAGCATACCCAACTCACTCGCCTCACGCTACCGCGCTCTCCTGCATCGATCCTGCGCCTCGCCAGCCTCTTATCACTTCACCGCGCGCCGCCCGGTTTCCGGCGAGTGAGCGGCCATTTCCTCGCGTTTCTTCGAACTCGCGCACCTCAACTCCGCCAGGGGGATACGATGTGAGTAGGCTCTTTCCAGGCCGCACCACAATGTGCGTGGCGCAAAGGTTTCTGCTAAATTGGTTAGGTTGTTCGCATCACCGGAGAGGTGGCCGAGCGGTTTAAGGCGCACGCTTGGAAAGCGTGTGTAGGTTAACCCCTACCGTGGGTTCGAATCCCACCCTCTCCGCCAACCATTAACGACTGAGGATTCAACAACTTCAATTTACTTCCCGCCTTCCGTGTGCCTTCCGCGTAACTAGCCTCGCGGATTTTGCAACCCTCTCCAGCGCCGTCGCGCTCCCATCCCGAACCGGCGAGAACGTCCGTTGGAGAGCTTCATCGGCTTGCCGCTGTTGCTCCTCACTCCATCCGCCGTAGTGCTTCTCGACAATCGTCACGGAGTTCCCCAAGAACGCCGCCACCTGGCGGATGGGCACTCCCTGACTCAGCAAGTCGCACGCGAACGTGTGACGGAAACGATGCGCATGCCCGTCCACTTTTCCAGCATCGTTCACGATTCCCGCGTCCCGGAACAGCTCCAGAAAACGCCCCTGCCAATCGGCTACTGCCGTTTGCAGTTTTCCGTTGCCGGTCCAGAACCATCGAGTCTCGCTCATCCTCGGAATGGATTCGAGCGCGGCCACCGCGTCAGGATGCAGCTTGACATGCACTTGCTTCCCGTTTTTCGTTGTGTAGAGCCGTAACCGCCCGTGAGAATCCAACCGGCCGATTTCGCACTTTACCGCATCTCCGATCCGCAGGCCACTAAAGCGTAAGAACAGCGCCAGGGCATAGAGCCGCTGAGCGTTCGCCTTGGCACTGCCGAGGGCTTCGAATCGTTTTTTCTCCGCCGTGGCGAAGATGGTTTGCAGTTGCTTCGGTGAGTACGGGACTTTCTGTTTGTCTCGGCGCGTCCCCGATTGAATTTCGGCGGCGGGGTCCGTCGAAATCCAGCCGTGAGTCCTCGCGTGGTGGAAGAAATGTTTCACGCGTTCCATTTTGTTGACGCCAGCATTCCGTCCGTCTTTCCAGATGGTGCGGAACGTCTCGAGGTGGTCGGTCGTGAAGGCCCGGAGCAACACAATCCCCTGCGAGATCGCGAAGGTTTCCATCTGCCGGGAAAGCGCTTTGTATTTCCTCAGTGTGGGTTCCGCGAGGTCAAGACGCCGCGTAGCGAGGTATTTTTCCCATGCCTCTTTGAGGGTGATGCCTGGGGCGTCGGGAGACGGCACCGCCGTCTCGGTCTGGCTTTCAACGTTTTCCCACGAGCGAGCAATCCTCGTGGCTTCGTTCTTGCTCGTCGCCCCCGTCGAGCGCGGGAGTTTCGTTCCCGGGAGGTTTCCGTCCGCCCAAAACGGGCAGAGGCAATACCGGTCCTCGCCGCGTCCCGCGCTCTTGTACGGGCAACTCTTCTTGTGCCGCCGATAGATGCTGGTAATCATCGGTGGCACTCCGCTACGCTCTGGACAGGCGCTTCTGGACGCGCTCCACAACCGATCGCGGAATCCGCAATGTGCGATACTTCCGCCGTCCGTGGCCGTTCGATCCGAAAATCACCACGCCCGGCTCGTTCTCTAACAGCTGCCGCGTCCAATCGACGGAAAGATTCCAAAGCGCCGCCACTTCCGCAACCGTCAGCAATGGTTCGGGAAGAGATGGATTCTTTACTGGGGTTTCCATTAAACCGTGTAATCACTCCACTTTCTCCTGAGATTCGGATTCGACACCTTCCTGCGAGCAGCATAGTCACGCTCACCGGTCAGATAGACCAGTGAGAGGTTACGCGGTCGTCACTCGGGACGATGAACGTGAACGAAAAAGCGGGGTGTGCTGGGGAGGCGAAACAGACGGGCATAACGTCGAGCAGAAATCGGGAGAGTTCCACTCGTGCCAGGAATTCCCGTTCTCCGGGCTCTGTCCGTCATACCTTGCCCGCCCGCTTGGATTCAACGGTGACCGATTAGCGATGTAACGGTGCCTGCCTCAGCCGTCAACTAAAGACTTGCGTTAGTTATGAAGATTTCTGAAGTCAGAACGAGAAAGAGTTCTCTTTCGCTCTCCCGTTGCAGGGTTTTATTGGGCTTTTGGCGGTTTTGCCGACAAGGAAGAGATTTCAACATTTCAACACGTCTAGGATTTTTCCACATGGATCGGTACTAGGTTTTTGGAATCTTTCCTGCTTCCAGTTCATCCGCCAACTCGCGAAGTTTGAAGGGGGCGGCACAACGGGAGCTTTCTGTCTTGCCCAAAATCGTATGAATTGCGTGCGATAGATTTGCTGGCCACAATTGCCTCATTCCCGGGCATTTACTTGATCAGTGGCTGGTTTGTGGGCAATCAATTGCGTCGTTTCGTGAGATTCTCCGGGTATTGTTTTCGATCCCCACCGCCTCTACCATGTAACTAGTTGACGCGTACCGACTTCCTTTAGTACTTGGCCACATCTGGAAACAAAACCCGCGCTACTTTCTCCGCCGCATCGCGTTGCTCTGAGGCGGACAAGCTTAAGCAAGAAGGCAAGACCACGGACGAAATCACGCGAGCTTTGGCCCAAAGGTAAGAATTGAGAGCGTTTTTATACGAGGAGAATTCTGGAAGACGCTTCCCAGAACTGATGTGTCCAATGTTACTTGAGGAGTTTTCTGCCATACTCTCCCGTCAGAGTCTATAATTCCTACTCTTTGGCGACAGGCAGCCGCCGCCAGGGAATCCCAGAGCGATCTCACGAATGCTAGACCGGCCAGCCAACCCGGATCAATCTCTGCAGAATGGTGTCCCTTCATTCTTGGAAGGTCCCGCCACTTCTAAGACCCTGCCTCCCGTGCAAACGCTCGCCCCTACGCTCCCGTGTGAACAACTCTCCTGGCAAGACTTCGAACGCTTATGTGTCCGCATGGCGCGTTTAGACTCAGACATAGAACATTCGCAACTCTACGGCACTCCCGGTCAGGCCCAAGAAGGAATCGATCTATTCGCGCGCTCTTTCACTGGTGAATATGCGGTCTACCAGTGCAAGCGCGTTGAAAGTCTGACTGCTGCCGATATACGAGCGGCGGTTGAAAAGTTCCTGGCCGGAAGTTGGGCTGAGCGCGCAAAGAAGTTTATTCTCTGCACGAGCCTTGCAGCTGTTCGGACAGAACAAGCCGAAGAGTACAACAAGCAATTCGAACTTCTCAGCCCGCGGAACATTCGATTCGACATCTGGGATCGCGAGCAAATCTCAACTATTTTGAAGGACCAACCTCGTCTCGTGCACGATTTCTTTGGTAAGGGATGGCTTATCGCCTTTCTTGGCGAGGGCGCCGCACGTACATTCGAATCGAGGCTGGATCCAAGCAAGGTCGTCGAGTTTCGTCACAAGCTTGCACAGTTCTACGCTAGCGTCCTCGCGGTACAGGATCCGGGAATCCCTATCCCGCCACAAGCTGGCCTTCAAAGTATTCCGCTGACTGATAGATTTGTTCCCCAGGACATTCTTATTGATGAGCGTGTCTACACCGCCCCACCTCAGCAACCAAGAAAAGATGACCAGTCAGGATTTGAAAAGGTCGGCACAGGTGAGGCCGCGAAGCAAAAAGGGGAGCGACCGAAACCGCTCAACTCTGCCACTTACCGCACGAGGGAATCGCTTCGCGCTTGGCTGGCCAGATCAACAAATTCCGTAATCACGGGCGGTCCCGGCAGTGGAAAAACCACCCTTCTTCGTGCTATCGCGCTCGAAATTCTTTCTGATAACCCCCAGCAGGATCGTATTGCAAGAGCTTGGGCAGAGCGCCTGCCAGTGTGGTTGCCGTTTGCATTTTGGACCAAGCAAATTGCTGACTTCGGTGCCTGTAACGTAACCGAAGCCGTACGCCGATGGTTGGACTTTTGGAATGAAGCTGATTTATGGGGCCTTGTTGAGCGCGCGATGCAAGATGAACGATTACTGTTACTCGTGGACGGCCTTGACGAATCGGCAAATGATGAGGCTGGCCGAACTGCCCTACAACTGTTACTAGCTTTTGTGCAGACGCATAAGGTCTCGGCGGTCACAACTAGTCGACCATTGTTTGCCTCGGTCGTACACGGAGCAGATTGGCAGCAAGGCGAACTCGCGGGCCTTTCCGACGCACAAAAGATGGCACTGTGTACAAAATGGTTCGACATTCGGAATCAAATTGAAATGCAGTTTGGGAGCGCAGCCGCAACTCCAGAGTTACTGGCTCAAGAAACCCAATCCTTCTTGAAGGAGCTAGAGGAGTCTGATGACCTTGAGCAATTATCGCGTGTGCCGTTATTACTTTCGCTTCTTTTGTATCTCCGATTTCAGAACGCGGTCTTGCCTCGCGACAGGTTCGAAGCGTACCACAAACTCGTAGACTACCTGTTGAAGCAGCACCCAGCAACCAAAACGACCGTATTCAAGGCAAGTGCTGGCGGTGCTCCCCTTAGGGATCGAGAGATCCACGCGATCCTGGCGAAAATAGGGCTGGAAGTCCAGATACTGTCATCCGACGGCATCATTTCCGCCGACCAACTGGCCCAGATCGTAGAGCGCCTGTTAAACGACCCTAACGGCTTGGACCTAAAGCTGCCGCCTTCTGAGCTAAGGCAGTTTTCTGACCAATTCGTTCGACGTGTTCTAGACGCATCCGGAATCATAGTGCGCCAAGGAATTAATTCAGTTAGTTTCCTCCATCATTCACTTCAAGAGTATCTCGCTGCCACGCAAATTGCCTCCATGCCGATGTCACAGGTGATTGAGATAATAGAGTTGCACATCCTTGATAGTCGTTGGCGCGAAGTAATACTTAACACGTTGTGGAAGCTACAACGTCCCGCGGAAGTTGGGCAGCTGATCGAGAAGATCGAATCCTCCGTCGGTCCGACACACTCCGGTCTTTACGTTCGGGAGCTCTTGACTGAAGTGGCGTGCTCGGCCATTGGCTGCCCAACAGACTTGGCGAGAAGAATTGCGAGTGAGGCCGTCGCACAAGTAGAGGGCCATGATTGGCTGCCCTATAGAAGGCGCATGGTTCGCCACTTACTTGCCGGCCTAAACAGCACAAAGACAAAAGAAATAGTGGCAAGAGCTGCTTCTCGTTGGGCTTTCCGACTCGGGGGCTGGCGCGCCCACTGGTACGAAGGCTTCTCGGAATGGTCACCACATCCGCACTTTTTTGACGCTCTAATGGTTTCTCTGAACGATGAGGACAGCTTTGTGCAGAGGGCAGCTGCGGAAACCCTGGCACAGGTCGCGGGTGGTCACAAGGAAATAGGGGATGATCTTGCGGACCTCGCGCATCACGCGCTGGATCCAATTAGACGCGCGGCTGCGCTTCGGGCCTTGAGTCTTGGCTGGAAAGACCACCCATCCTTGTGGATGTTGATTGCCGATGCAATTCAATCGAGGAATCCAGAACTCCAATTGACTGCAGTTTCGGCCAAGGTCAGACTCGGTCAGCGCGAAGACCAGGATTGGAAGATCCTCGTGGCACATGCAAGTGCAGATTTGTGGTCCCGTGCTCCGTGGGGATGGTCTGGAGAGATCGTCTCAAGCTTGGCTGCTGGCTGGCAGGGGTCTGCGGGACTGAAGAAGCTCTGCTTACAATCTGCGGAAATTGGGTTTCGAAACAGAGAAGATCTTGATCCAGAGATCGCGCAGCGAGTATTGCTGGAGGCTTTTCCCCACGACGAGGATGTCGCAAAGTATTGCGCCAACCAGATCAGAACTCAGCGACTCCCATTTCCTTTAATCCATTTTGATGCTTGGAAGCTTGTTGCCAAAAGTTTTCGAGACGACCCGATCGTTATTTCAGCAATAGACGAGTGGGCTCCGAAGCAGAGTTTTCACGACCCCGAACTGCATTACGCCGCCCTCGTGGGGCGTACTCCCGTCCTCAAGCGGAAACTGCTTGAGGACCTCAGCTCAAGCCCAGTCCCATTCTGGGGTGCCGGAGCTCTTATCGAGGGTTGGGGGTTAGGTGACGCTGAGGTGTCTGCTGCTTTGATTTCCACCGTCTATGGCGAAACCGCTCGCGCATCAGGGATTGCTCGCTTCATTCCGCAGATCGTCGATGACCCCAAGAAAGCCAGACAGCGCTTGATGCAACTCCTTTCCGATCCAAGTTCTACATTCCCGCACCTCATTCTTGAAGGTTTGTCTGCGCTAAGTGATCGAGGCAATGAGAAAGAGATTGTCAGGCAAGCTTTAGCCCTGCGAGAAACCAAATTCGTTCGGTTTGACGGATCTTTTGACTCTGAACTGATTTTAGGGTTTTCAACTCATCCCGAGATTCGCGAGTTCGGATTGAGACAGCTGGCGAGCAGAAATCCGCCAGTGTCTGCGATGGCGAAATCGTACCAACACGATACGGCAATACGGCAGAGACTCCTCGACATTATTGTGTCTGTGCCAGCCAGCCTGCGAAGTGAAGTCATTGATGGTCTGGGTAGATTCTCGACGGACCCTGAATTGGCTCTCACTGTACTTGAACGCTACGATACGGAATCGAACTCAGAGGCTAAAGTCCGGGGAGCCGTAGCATTTCACCGCCTTCTAATGCGACATCAACGTGACTTGACAGCAGCCCTTGGCGCTTTATCGGAAGCCATTAGATCTTATGGTATCGATCACGATGCTCGGCGCCAAGCGGCACTCGCGGGCATCCTTGTTCTAAATCGTCTGGACCTGATGGATCAGGAGGAGACCATCGGTTCAAAAAGACCAGTATCGGTCAGTGCCGAAACACATGGAGAGCTGAATCTATCGCTACTTCGAACGATAGCCGAACATTGGGACCAGCTGAGAGCTAAGTTCGGCGACAAATTGAAGGAGCGAATTTCGGATCAATACTCCGTCACCACATTTCCAGAAGCTCTCGCAGTTGTTGCTGCTGAGTTCCCGGAGGTTCAGGAAGAAGTTTGGAAAACAGCCGACCCCAACGTAGCTAATTCAAATAGTGTACTGAAGCTGTTGGCTACAGTTAAGCCAAAGTCTGAAATGCTGAAACTACGCTGTCTCAATGAGATTCGGAAGGACGACGGAACCTGGGGTGGAATTGAGCATGCCAATTTTGCAGCGGTCGTGCTTGGCGACACCTTTTCGGGGGACGAGAACGTTAGAATCCAAATCACTCGGGGCAGACCTCCGTTTCAGTTTTCGGAAGCGGAAATCATTGCGCTCTGCGTCGGCTGGTCGTCCGACCCTGTAATCTCGGAAATTAATCAGGCATTCCGTACAAGGAAGCACATCGGAGTAAGTATGTTCGGCGCGTTGTCCGTGTTGTATGCGTCTGTCGCGGTTGAAAAATTCGTTGAAATCCTACTTAAAGATCTCGATACACCTCACTTTTCTAACTCGCGAACCTATGAGGCGCTCAAGGGTCCGGTTGAGAGGCGCATTAAGCGAGATCCTCAAGTCCGCCTTGAGATTCATAAAGTCCTGCGCACCGGTGCAACCCCAAGCGGGAAGGCGACTCTCCCGGGGCTTCTCGCCAGGTCGGAAGGCCTTACGGTCGAACTCCATCAATGGATCGAAGAAGAACTCACCCGACAGATGTCGTCCGAGAGCATCCCTCAAGTCGGCTTTAATCTGATAAATGGCACTGTCAGTTCGGTGACACTATCTCTGCTGGATGTGCTCGACTCGTGACGGGTGCGGCGTCAAGACAATACCTTTGCATAGCCATTCGTACTGGACTGGTCCCAAAAACATCTCTTTGTGGGCGTCCCCGAGAAGGGAATTCTGGGTGAACAGAATCAGTCACTTGCAACCCAGGGTAGAAGTGAGGTTTCTGGGCAGCCTCGGCCAAGTGGAGATGTCTACACGACGCGTGCTCAGGTAAATAGCAGGTGCGACTCCTCTCCATGGTAGAAGCAAGGGTACTAGAGCGGCGACCACTCCTGTCCACGGTTCGTGAAAATTATTGCAGGTTAGAAATCAGTCAGCGAATGCGTGGGTAAGGCAACGCGCACAGCGTTCAGAACTGCGGCGAGGTCGATGATTTCCTGGGCGATAGCGCCTCCGATCGGCGGCAGGTATCCGAATGCGGCGGCGAACATTCCTAAAATACTCAATGCCATTCCGCCGATGGCGGATTGAAGAGCGATGAGGCGCATGCGCCGCGCGATATGAATCAGTTCGTCCACTCGGCCCAGCGAAGTCTCCAGGATAACTGCGTCGGCGGCCTCGGACGTAATGTCGCTTTGCACTCCAAAGGCAACGCCGACCGTTGCCGCTTGCATCGCTGGGGCGTCGTTAATCCCATCACCAAGGAACAGCGTGGGGGCCTGCGCCGCCTCCTTGCGAACGATAGCAACTTTGTCCTCCGGACTCTTGGCCGAATACAGTTCCGTGATTCCCACTTGCTTGGCCAGGTGCCGCACTTCCTGGTCGCGATCGCCAGAAACGATCAAGACGCGGCTGACCGCATGGCGTGGGCTTAAGTGCTTGATAAAAGTGCGACTCTCGGCACGAGGCATGTCATGGAAACGAAAAGTAGCAGCATATACGTCATCGACAAAGAGCAAGCATTCCAACCCCGGAGCGACCGGTGGTAAGACAAGCGGTCTATCGATCACCTTCTTGCGGCTCGTAATCCAAACAGTACGCTGGCCTACGGTACCTCTTAGTCCCTCACCGGGTCGCTCGCTGATTTCTGAAACGTGTTCGACGGGAAGGTTCGCGTTTTGAGCTGCCTCAAGAATCGCCCGGGAGAGGGGATGTTTTGAATAATGCTCCAGGCTTGCAGTCACTCGGAGAACCTCGTCCTTCGCAAATCCAGGAGCACAAAGGATCTCGGACAAAGAAGGTGTGCCGTAAGTCAGCGTTCCGGTCTTATCGAAGATCAGTGTATGGCAACGGTCGATCTGTTCGAGCACGGCTGGATTCTTGATAATGATGCCGCGTCTCGCGGACAGAGAAATCGCACCAATCACTGCGACGGGAATCGAAATTAGAAGCGGGCAAGGTGTTGCTACGACTAGTACAGACAGGAAGCGGTAGGATTCACCGCTCACCGCCCAAGCGATTCCTGCGAGCGAGAGTGCTAGAGGTGTGTACCAAGCGCCGAGCTTGTCTCCCAGCCGCCGGATGTGTGGACGGCGTTGCTCCGCATCTTTCATCACCTGCATGATCCTCGCGTAACGCGAATCAATTGCCAGTTTTTCAGTACGAATGTGCAAGGCAGCGTCGCCATTGATGGAGCCCGAAAGCACCTGGGAGCCTGGCGTTTTCGCGATCTCGAAGGGTTCGCCCGTTAGGTAAGCTTCATTCATCTTTCCGTGACCATCGACGACCACTCCATCGACGGGACAGATTTCGTGTGGAAATACGACGAGAAGATCCCCGATTGCTACGTCCTTCAGTTCTACATCGGAAAGATTGTTTGCAGATTGTCGATGGGCGGCTTGAGGCATGCGTTTGGCAAGCGCATCAAGAACCGAGGAGGCACGGCGGCTGGCAAATTGTTCAAGGGCGGTTCCCCCTGAGAGCATCAGAATGACAATTGCTGCGACAAGATATTCGCCGAGAATTACGGAGGTGATGATCGAGATCCCGGCGAGGTGATCTGATCCAAATTCACGCGCAAGAAGTTTCTGTGTCAAGGGCACAAGGAGAGGTACACCGCCGATGATTAGGATTGCGACGAGCGGGGCTTGCCAAGCGATTCGCGAAGAATTCAGAAAATATCGAAGAAAGAGATGAAGAAGAATGCCTGCAATTGTGAACAGCGCAATGTTGTTCGGCTTCGTCCACGCAGCAAGCACTTTGGGTCTTTCCACCTGGGCCCGGCCCGCGGCACAGCGCGAACCAAGCACAATTGTATGGTCGCATGCTTGACTGTCTTCGAGTGTAACGAGCGTCACAGCCCGCGGTGACTTGCGTCACGGCATTTCTTTCGGTGCTGGTGTTAAGAAGCAAGGGGTCCTATTCGAATGCCAGCAGGCACGGGGCCAACGGAAGGAGAAATCAAATGAAAGTAAAAGAAGTGATGATGGGAACCCCGTATTACTGTCAACCGGAGACAAATCTCGGTTCAGCAACGGAGCTGATGTGGAATGCAAACTGCGGATTCCTTCCCGTCGAGACAGCAGATGGAAAGGTGATCGGCGTGATCACGGACCGCGACATTTGTATCGCACTTGGAACGCGGAGCCGGCTACCCGGTGATATCGCTGTAGGTGAGGTCATGTCGGGCAAGCTTTATTCCTGTGGCCCGGATGATGATATCCATATTGCGCTGCAAACCATGAAGGAAGGGAAGGTACGCCGGCTTCCAGTGATCGCTCAAAAAGGGTCTCTAGTGGGTGTCATTTCGATGGACGACATACTCCTGCGGACGGAGCCCATGAGTCTCGGAAGGGAACCGGAGCTGTCCAGCGATGAAGTTGTGAGAACCTATCGTGCAATCACTCAACGCCAGGTTCCGCAAGTCGTCGCGAAGCAAGCCGCCGCAGCATGATTGCCGTCACGTCGAACTGTGACTGCGGTCACTGACTTCGCTATGCAAACAGACGTAAGAAGGACGCGTAGAAGGACACTGAGTGCCGAGGGAACGGGCCGTTGAGGCTGCCGGGAACGGAAAAAAGCGGCAAAGCCTGCGGCTGTGCCTTAGCGGCGAGCATCATTGCCGGACCAAGGCTAGACCTGGCAGAACCAGTGCCCTCCGACTAAAGGCAGCGGTGAGGCCCGAAGTCCAAGTGAAGCGCCAGTGGGTTTCGACGCACTGGCCCTTCAGGCCGGAAAAATGCTTCGCCGCCCGCCGCTGCCTTCGAATCTAGTGAAAGGACGCCTCTGGTGAGGCGGCATCCAATCAAGGAGGGTGTCATGAGAAATCTGTACAGCAATGAAAGGTTGTTCGAGAATTTGTTTGGTTTTCGTCGCGAGTTCGACGAGATGTTCAATCGCATTTTCACCGGCAAGCCCTGGGGTCTTGAACTGCCGGAGTTCAAGAAGACATTCAACATCACGCCAGCAGTAGAAGCGTACGTGGACAAAGAAGCCAAGAAGTATGTGTGCCGCGTGACTCTACCCGGAGTGGAGCCAAAGGAACTGCAGATCCATGCACAGGCCAATGTGCTCACGATTCGCGGGGAGAGGAAGCTCACACACAGCACGAAAGAGATCGAACTTCTGGAAGGGGAGATCTTTTATGGCGTGTTCGAGAGGACTCTCGCGCTGCCAGAGGGTGTGAACGTCGAGAAGCTGACCGCCGAATATGTGAACGGCGTGTTGGAGATCACGGCGCCCGTCGCCGCGGCTGCCTTGCCGCGCAAGATTGAAATCAAGACGACGGCACCCTTCGCCAAGCAAATCGCTGCGTAAGCGGCGAGTAACGCAAACGGCCCGGCGCTGCAACGGTTCCGGGCCCTTTTCCTTGTATGAGCGTCCTCTTCCGAGTAGGTGAGTGACCGGCGTCACGCAGTTGAGTGAGCCCCGTCACAGCCAAAGGGAGAGTCAAGGATGTATTTGTAAGATCGTGGAAGCGGCCCAGAGAAGCCTCCGGGGACCGAGTTCAGTGAATAAATCTTTCATTTGTAATCGGATTCTCTTGGGTCGCTGAAATGGCGCTATCTCAGGTTTAGGTCTTGGTCCTCCTGGAGGCGGCGTCGAAAGGAGCGGCCCATGAAATACATCCTTCCTATGCTGGCGATCGTAGCCGCTGTTCTCGTTGTGGTAGGGCTCCGTCGCGCTCTGCGAATGTATCTAAGGTTTCGAGGAAAGAGACTTGTCTCATGTCCGGAAACGCACCGGCCTGCGGCAGTACGCGTTGCGGCAGGAACGGCGGCCTTCAAGGCAACACTTGGGAACGAGCAATTGAGGTTGAGTGAATGCTCGCGCTGGCCTGAAAAGGAAGCCTGCGGGCAAGAGTGTTTAGCGCAAATCCGAGAAGCGCCGAAGGCCTGCCTGGTCTGGACGATCATAAACCGTTGGTATCAGGGACAGAAGTGTGTGTATTGCCACAAACCGTTCGGAGAAATCCACTGGCACGATCATCCGCCGGCGCTATTGGATTCCGAGCGCAAAACTGTTGAATGGAGCGAGATGCCTGCTGAAAAGCTGCAGGAAGTTTTGGGAACACACCGGCCCGTCTGCTGGAACTGCCATGTGGCCGAAACCTTTCGGCGCGAACATCCCGAATTGGTGGTGGATCGGCCCGAGACTCCGCTGCGCATGAGCATCCTGAAGTAGGTGAAACAGTTTCTCCGGGTGATGAAAGTCAGTCCAGAAGGAAAGGGGGAGCATATGCCAGGGGATAATCGCGATGCATTGGAGATTCTAAAGTCTGAGTTGCGCTTCCTGGAAAATGGCGGGTATAGGGAGTCGCCAAGGACGACGTGGAGACCACAGCTCATTTTTGAAGACTCACCGACCTGTCTAAATTACGGCAGCAGACAAAGACTGCTCCCGTGCAGCGAGTGTGTTTTGATGGCCTTCGTCCCGCAGGATTGCCATGGTGAAAGGATTCCGTGCAGACACATCTCTCTCGACGTCGAAGGCTACACGATTGATACGTACTATCGCTTGGGCACACAAGATGAACTGGAAGTCGGCGTAGCGGGTTGGCTTCGCAAGACTATCCACCGGCTCGAAGGGAAAGGTGCGCACCAGCAAGGGGAATCAAGCCCACCTGAACATAGCCATTCGGCTGCGGTCGCGGGTCGGTAGCTCCAGTCTCAGGGATTCAGGACAGCGTTGCGTCTAGTGTCAAGAAGTTTGGTGACCTTCTCCACCTTATCAGCCTGAACGCCAACTTCATTCAGCGCTTCACGAAAGTGTCCAAGAAACCTATCGAAATGTCCGTCATTTAACCCTTGCTCTCGCGCATGCGCATGAGCGGCATGGATATCCTTCCCCGTATATACGATTCGTCCCCCGAGGAGCATGGAGATAAACATGCTTTGCCGAGCGCGTAGTTGCGCCATATCGGTACTTTTGAAAAAGGGGCGGAGTGTGTCGTCCGCCAAGACTCTTGTGTAAAACGACTCGGTAGCAGCCCAAACCGTTCGCTTTCCACCGATGAGGTCGTACAGTTCATCGATCACTTGATCCTCCGGAAGTAAGAGAACGAGGTCGATCCTGCCTCGTCGAGAACTGAGGTTCGCTTGTGGCGGTTATTGTAGCCGCCTCGCTGGTGTAGTCAACGGTCGCTGATTGTCTTGGCGTCGCAAATTTTTCAAACTATTGCTGGCACGGATGATTCTTTCTTGATCTGCACAGCCGGGAAGAGGGCGACTTCGCACTGAAGGGACCGTGCGATGAGGCACGATTTTTCAGCCTTCTCAAGTAGGCGGACGGCCCGGTCACGATCTTCTTCTGTCAGGACGGTGACGACAGGCCGCAGTTTGATTTCCGTAAAACGCCAGATACCATCCTCGTTGCCGAGCACGCCTTCCGCGTCCAGGTTGAAGGAGGCAAATCCCAGGTGCGACTTCTCAGCAATGCCGGAGAAGGTGCTGACAAAACAACTTGCCACAGCAGCGACGAGGAAGTGTTCCGGTGTCCAGCGCCCCGGCTCCCCCAAGAACTCCGGTGGGGCACTGAACGATATACAAGACAGGACTCCTTCCGCGTGGACGACGCCATTGCGCCCGCCCGCGCCGAATGCATGAACTCGATATTCATGGTGAGTTTCCATTTGCTTCTCCTCTCATCTTCAGAGCGGGAGCAGTACCTGGCTCCAGCCCACGTTAGCAATTCAAACCTAACAAGTGAGCCCCTACGACGATGTGATCTGAGTCACGCTCGAAAGTGATGGCGGTCACAGCCAGACGGCCTTCTCTCGCCGTATTTATGAGACGCAGGGAGGTGGCCCATGCAAGCAGTTCAAGCAAGAACAAGAATTACACTGAAGAACATTTTGTTCGCAACTGACTTTTCACAGGCTGCGGACGCAGCTGCACCGATTGCGATCCAGATCGCGCGACGCTATGGCGCAAAGGTGTATGGCGTACATGTGAATCGATTTGACGACTACACGGCTGCTGCACCCAATGCCTGGGCAGCGATGGCGGAGGCAGCGGAGAAGGAGACCAAAGAAGATGCCGGACGCCTGAATGAACAGCTCCAGAGCATCGAACACGAAGTGGTGATCGGTGAAGGTAACCTTTGGGAAGTGCTATCCAATGTGATCCAACAGAAGGAAATTGACCTGGTCGTGGTGGGGACGCGCGGGCGCACCGGATTTGGAAAGACGTTACTCGGCTCGGTTGCCGAACAGATCCTGCGGCAATCGCCGTGCCCCGTGCTGACGGTTGGCCCACACGTGAACCCCTGGTCTGACGAATACGCAAAGATGCGTGAAATCCTGTATGCAACAGACCTGGCAACGGACACCCCAGTAGCGGCTCCCTATGCCATATCTCTGGCGCAAGAGAACCAGGCGCATCTCGTGTTGCTGCACGTGATCGAAGACCCGAAGGCAGGGGATCTAGTGGATTGCCCAGAGGTGGTGGATTTGAAGGAGCGAAAGCTGAAGCAATTTGTCACAGAGCAGGTCGGATTGTGGTGCGAACCTACCTACATCGTCGAGCAGGGACCAGCGGCAGAGAAAATCCTGGACGTCGCGAAACGGCGGCCCACTGATCTGATCGTGCTGGGAGCCCGGCCGGCAAAGGGGCTTGCAACGCATCTGAACATCGGCACTGTCCACAAGGTTGTGTCGCAGGCGAAGTGCCCAGTCCTTACGGTTCGTGGCTGAAGTGCACCGCGCCATCACACCGGCATCATAGGCGGTGAAGCACGAGGGGTTGAGGTTCCGGTGAGTTCTCGTGAAGTTCGCTGGCCTCAACCCCTCAGGCGAGAGAATGCAGATTCTGAAAGCTGGCGTGCTCTACTTCGCGATGGTCTTCTGGGCGGGTTTCGTGCTAGGACCCATTCGGATCGTGTGGGTCGCGCCTCGAATTGGCGCCAGACTCGCCGAAGTTTTTGAAGCGCCCATCATGCTCCTCATCAGTATTGTGGCGGCGAGATGGGTCGTTCGGAGCTTTGCTGTGCCACCCACGCCAGCGAGTCGAATCGGCATGGGCGGCATCGGACTTGGCCTGATGCTAATCGCGGAGTTTACGGTTGTCCTCTGGCTTCGAGGGCTTTCGATCAGAGATTACCTTGCAAGCCGGGACCCTGTAGCCGCAACCGTTTATTACGCGATGCTTGGGGTGTTTGCCGTTCTGCCAATGCTAATGGCGCGAAAATGAAGTCGCGGCTCATGAGTAAGGGGACGCAGCATCTTGATTAGTTCGCAGCGTGGCCGTGCCTTTTCTCTGAAATAAGACGCCAGCAGTCTCGGGCGATGGCCCAATCTTCTTGAGCGCGCACGATTAGGACGCGAACGGGTGATTCGATAAGGGAAATATCCTGGTCCGCCGACAATTGCAAATTTTTCGCGGCATCGATTTTCAGACCAAGAAATGCGAAGTTGGCACAAGCTGCAGCTCGCACTTCCGGTGAATTTTCTCCAATCCCAGCGGTGAAGACCAACACATCCATCCCGTTCAACAAGGCAAGCATCGCGCCGATGCCGGCTTGGAGGCGATGCACGAAGATCTCAAAAGCCAGTTTGGCCCGCGGATGGCCGTCTTTCATCGCAGCCACGATCTGCCGCATGTCACCCGAGATTCCAGAGATCCCCAGCAACCCTGATTTTGTGTTGAGCAGGTTGTCGAGTTGTTGTCCTGTGAAGCCACCCTGTCGCATCAAGTAGGTCATTATCCCGGGATCCACAGAGCCTGAGCGCGTTCCCATCATCAGGCCTTCTAGCGGTGTGAATCCCATGGTTGTATCGATGCTTCGTCCCTCGCGAATTGCTGCCAGAGAGCAACCGTTCCCAAGGTGGCAGGTCACGAGTTTCAGTGATCGCAAATCCTTTCCGAGGAGCTGCGCGGTACGCTCGGCGCAATACTGATGATTGATTCCGTGAAATCCATACCGGCGAATCCCGTGCGCGAGCCATTCATAAGGGCCGGGGTATACGGCGGCTGGTTCTGGCAGTCTGCTGTGAAAGCCGGTGTCGAACACCGCCACCTGGAGAACTGCGCCGACGCGTTTCTCGATGATCTCGACCCCATCCAGCTCGGCACGATTATGGAGCGGCGCAAAGGCGGACATGCTCGCTATCGCAGATTTCACTTCGGGCGTGATGGTGGTTGCCGTGTCGAAGTCCTTGCCCCCGTGCACGATACGATGACCTACTACGTCGATTTCGGAAGGCGCGGAAACGACGCGCAGCTTTCCGTTCCATAACGTATCCAGCAGTTGGTCGATCGCATTAGAGCGCGACCCAAACTGAATGCGATCTTTCAGCTGCGCTCCCTGTGAATTCCGTACCAGGATGTCAGCTTGACTGCCCTCCCATTCGATCTTGCCTTCCCAGACTGGAGCAGGCGGATGTTCCGGGAGGGTTTTTCCGATGTCGTAAAGGCAGCTCTTCTGGCTGCTCGAACCCGAATTGAGTACAAGGATTTTCATGGCCTAGTGGGGCCACTTCCAATCCCGGACTTCCGGCAAGTCATCTCCGTGTTCGCAGATGTATTGTTTGTGCTCGACGAGTTTGTTGCGTAGGAACTGTTTGAAATGTGCGCCGACGCGTTGCAAGCGAGGGACACGGTCGACCACATCGCCTGCCAAATGAAATCGATCTAAATCGTTGAGGACCGTCATATCGAAAGGAGTGGTCGTTGTTCCCTCCTCTTTGTATCCGCGGACGTGGAAGTTGTCATGATTGGTGCGCCGATAAGTCAGGCGGTGAATCAGCCAAGGATAGCCGTGGTAGGCAAAAATGACGGGCTTGTCTATTGTGAATATCGAGTCGAACTCACGGTCCGAGAGGCCGTGGGGATGCTCGGTAGAGGGCTGGATTGTCATCAAGTCAACGACATTGACGACCCTGAGCTTGATATCCGGAAAATGCTGGCGAAGCAAGTCGACTGCAGCAAGGGTCTCCAATGTCGGGACATCTCCGGCACACGCCATCACGACGTCCGGATCGGTTCCCTCGTCATTGGAGGCCCACCGCCAGATTCCAATTCCATTAGTGCAATGCTCGATGGCACGTTCCATATCGAGCCACTGCAGTGCCGGCTGTTTTCCAGCAACGATAACGTTGACGTAGTTTCGACTTCGGAGGCAGTGATCAGCAACCGAAAGCAGGGTGTTGGCATCCGGAGGCAGGTAAACTCGGACAATGTCTGCCTTCTTGTTCACGACATGGTCGATGAAGCCAGGGTCCTGGTGGGTGAAGCCGTTATGGTCTTGGCGCCAGACGTGTGACGTAAGTAGGTAATTCAACGAGGCGATTGGGCGCCGCCAGGGAATATTTCTTGTCACCTTAAGCCATTTGGCGTGCTGATTGAACATGGAGTCCACAATGTGGATGAAAGCTTCATAGCACGAGAAAAAGCCATGGCGGCCAGTGAGCAGATAGCCCTCGAGCCAACCCTGGCACATATGTTCACTGAGCACCTCCATCACACGGCCATCTTTTGAAAGATGCTCGTCCGTTGGAAGAACTGGCCCCATGAAAACCTTATCAGTGACTTCGTACAGAGCATCGAGCCGGTTCGAGGCCGTCTCATCAGGGCCGAATACACGGAAGCTCTTCGAGTCCGTGTTCCGTTTCATAACATCGCGCAGCAGATTTCCTAAGACTCGAGTTGCTTCCGCCATCTCAGTGCCCGGCTTCGTGACTTTCACCGCATATTCGCGGAAGTCCGGCATCACAAGGTCCTTAAGTAGCAGGCCTCCATTCGCGTGCGGGTTGGCACCCATCCTGCGTTCGCCGCTTGGCGCTAGTTCCGTCAATTCCGGAATCAACTTGCCCTTTCCATCGAATAGTTCCTCAGGTCGATAGCTCCTCAGCCATTCTTCTAATATCTTTACGTGGTCCGGGTGCGAGATGAAACTCGTAACGGGTACCTGGTGCGCACGCCAGGTGTCTTCGACCGGCTTTCCGTCCACGATCTTTGGCCCGGTCCATCCCTTCGGCGTTCGCAGGATGATCATTGGCCAGACCGGGAGTCCAGCTGATCGTTCGGCACGGGCGTCGTTCTGGATTGAGTGAATCTCCTCGATAATCGCGTCGAGCGTGTGTGCCATGAGTTGGTGCATGCTTTCCGGCTGATGTCCTTCCACAAAATACGGTTTGTAACCATACCCTGTGAAGAGCTGAGTCAACTCCGCATCACTGAGACGGCTGAGTATGGTCGGATTAGCGATCTTGTATCCGTTCAAATGCAGAATGGGAAGAACAGCGCCGTCGCGAACTGGATTTAGAAACTTATTCGAGTGCCAACTGGCTGCGAGTGGACCCGTCTCGGCTTCACCGTCACCGACCACGCAGCACACCACGAGGTCTGGGTTGTCAAAGGCTGCTCCGTATGCGTGAGCAATCGAGTATCCCAGTTCACCGCCTTCATGAATCGAGCCAGGCGTCTCCGGTGCGACGTGGCTTGGAATACCTCCTGGGAACGAGAACTGCTTGAAGAGCTTTTTTAGGCCTTCCTCGGTTTGTGAAATGTTTGAGTAGAATTCGCTGTAGGTGCCCTCCAGGTAGGTGTTGGCAACCAGTCCTGGACCTCCATGACCAGGCCCCGTGACATAGATGACGTTCAGATCGTGCTTCTTGATCAGCCGATTGAAATGAACATAAATGAAGTTTAGCCCGGGCGTCGTTCCCCAATGACCCAGCAAGCGAGGCTTGATGTGTTCGATCTTTAGGGGCTCACGCAGCAACGGATTCGCGTAGAGGTATATCTGCCCCACGGAGAGGTAGTTCGCGGCACGCCAGTAGGCATGCGTCTTGCGCAGCTCTTCTTCGGACAGAGGCCGTTTGGATTCGTAAGGCCTTGCTGAGCCTGTCGGTGCCGCTGAAGCCATATCAGTGCCCTCCCTATTTTGGATCGAAGCCGCTCATCGCTGGCGGGACAAGAAAGAGTCCACTCATCACAGAGGCCACGGTCCAATCTTATCCCCACAAGTTTGAACAGGCCATTACAACTAGTGGGCAGCCGAGATCGTGAACTTTGAGCGAGCAGAATGCGTGGGATTAGGGCGAGGAGTGGAGTGCCGGTTACGCGGCACCGGCCAGTCCCAAAGCGCCGAACCCGCTACGCCGCTGACAACTCCTTGTGAGTCTCTTCGGGTGCGAGTTCAGGCCAGATCAGCTTGAGCGTGACGCCGTGTTCTTCGTCGTACACCAGCGTGAAGACATGTGAGCAACGCTCACAGAGCCAATAATGTCTTACCCCATGAATTCCGCCCGATGAATCAGCCGTTGGATTAATCTCATTAGTTGGAACCGGATCGGGCCGAAACCGGAAGAACTTGCCGCCCCCGGTCCAATGAAAGGCAGTCGGACACGCCGGGTTTGCACACTTCGGATGCTGCTTTTGGTACAGGGGAGTTCCTCTCACCGTTCCGCCGCCGGAGGGCTGCTGTTTGCTGTGAGCCTGTCGAGCCGCTGCACGTTCTTCTTCGAGACGCTGAATAGTGGCCCTCAGCCAGGCTCCAACCGTCTCTTCAGTCTCTTGTTGGTTTCCGTACCGGTAGAGTGAATCCAAGTTCTCCCCCAATGTGTTGAACGGGATGTGGCGGCAGGGAATCTTTTCGGAGCGGCACTCCGGTGGCACTAACTGCATCAGAACACAATCACTACACGGACCTGGATTCTCTTTGGAATCGTAGTTCACGCAAGTGAGAGAGTCTTCGAAAATATATTGAGGCCTCCAAGGAGTTCTCGGCGAACGCCCATAGCCTCCATCTTCGAGGAATTGAAGTTCGAACTTTAGAACTTCCAAGAGGTCGCGCTCATCCTTTTGCATTTTGTACCTCCAACTCAAATCAAAATATGCACCCAGCCCGGAGGAGGGCGCCGTAACCTGCATCACATAGCAGCGTGACGGCCATCACAGACAGGGAACGATCGATTCCAGTAGAAATATCAAAATTGGGCAGGGACCTACAGGAAGGCTAGGTATGCCGAGCGGGTTTCGTTTTGTGTCGCGTAGAGAGGGAGGTATACTCCGGGGCGGTGACCTTATGCGCGCCCCGTACGGCCTAGAAATCATTGAGAGCTGCTTGTCCTGTCCGCACCGCGAGGATCGGCTTTTCTGCAACCTCTCTCCCCCGGCGGTGCAGAAGTTGGCAGCCGTCACCTCGGCTTCTTCCTACCCCAAAGGAGCGACGCTTTTCGTTGAGGGGCAGGTGCCGCGCGGCGTGTTCATCCTATGCAGCGGTCGAGTAAAACTGTCGACAACTTCGGCAGACGGGAAGACGCTGATCGTAAGAATCGCGGAACCAGGGGAAGTGCTCGGATTACCTGCCACTGTTACTGAAAAACCTTATGAGCTTACGGCAGAAGTGATCGAACCAACCCAAGCGAACTTTATCCCCCGTCAGGAATTCCTAAACTTCCTCCGCGAGCACGGCGAAGTAGGATTGCGGGTGGCGCAGCAGTTGGGTGAAACCTATCACTCCGCAATCGCAGAAATGCGAAGCATTGGACTCTCCCATTCGGTAGGCGAGAAGTTGGCCCGCTTCCTGCTGGATCTTTCCGCAGGCCATGACAGCGGAAAGGGTGAGGTAAAAGTCACGCTCACGCTCACGCATGAAGAGATTGCCCAGATGATCGGGGCATCGCGAGAGACGGTGACCAGACTCTTTGGTGAATTCAAGAAAAAGCAACTCTTGCAAGTAAAAGGTTCAACGCTCATCATCAAGAACAGAGCAGGGCTCGAAAGCGTCATGAACTCTTAGTCCTGCTTCCCCTTCCTGGAACTCCTCCCCTTCAAACTAGCGATGTGATGTCCGTCACATCACTCGGTGACGCACGTCACGGCAGTTCAACTTAACCATAGGCACAATGCGGGCCAATGAAGCTTGGCCAGTTGGTTCGGGAACTTGACCCGCCGTTCCGTGGGCAAGATTTGGAGGGCAACGAGATGAAAAGGCGCTTAGTTAATAGCAGCATAATGGCGAGTGCGACCGGGGTTGTGGTCGTTTTGTGGGTAATGCTCGCGTCAGTACCTAAGACTTCCGCGATCCCCGCGTTTTCGCGGAAGTACCAGACGTCGTGCACCACGTGCCACAACAACTATCCGGAATTGAATGACTTCGGAGAGGCGTTCAAGAAGAACGGGTTCAAGTTCCCTAAGGACGACGAGGTCTTCGTAAAGGAACCCCCGGTCCTGTTGGGTTCCAAGGCGCAGAAGGAAGCGTTCCCCGGGGCCGTGTATCCCGGCGAGATTCCCGGATACCTGCCGATCGCGTTTCGATATTCGGGAAACTTCAATTGGAACGCCAAGCAACCAGCGCCGGTGTTGGCCGCTGGTTTCGTGCCACACACAGACCTATTCGTTCCGAACACCTTCACCATCATCAGCGCAGGGAGTTTTGGACCAAACCTCTCGTTCTGGATCGACGATGATATTTCGGCGGGAGGAACGGGGGCCGGAGGGGGGCTGGGAGATGGTTGGGTGAAATACAACGATCTCGGGCATGCATTCCACCTGCCCAAGAATTCTCTAAACGTGCGATTCGGGCAGTTCGAACCGGATTTGCCCTTCTCGCAAGCCCGCACTTATTACCTTTCTGGCTACGACGTGTTCAGCGAGGCAGCGACCGCACAAGGCCCCACATGTGGTGGCACCGTGACGGCGTGCCAGACAACACATAATCCCTTTATTATGGGCACACCACAACGCGGCGTTGAATTTGGTGGAACTCCCAATAATGGGAACTTCAATTGGTCGGTGGCATATCTCGACGGAACGGGCTCGAACTACGGTCTCGGCGGTTCGCTCTTCGCTAGGAATACGAAAGATGTATACCTACGGACATCTTACAAATTCAACCTTGAGCGCGACCCGGAGAGCCGCAACGCTATCCAGGCAGCGGGACCAACTGGTCCGAGAGACCACACTTCCATACGGTTCGGTGCATTCTACTATCACGGCACGAATGAACAGAACTATGGCGGAGCACAGTTTGGTTTCCCCACCGTCATCTCGGAACCGTTCTATCGAGTTGGCGGGGATGTGCGCTTTAAGTACCGCAAGCTGGAATTGTATGGGGTCGGATTGACCGGCCACGACGACAACCATCTGGTAGATACAGTCGCTCAAACCGTTACTAAAACCAACGCTGTAACATTCACAGGCGGATTTGTCGCCGGCAATTACTGGGTCTATCCCTGGTTGATCACTACGATGCGCTATGACTTCGTAAACTCACCGTCCGATTTAGCCAACGCAGTCTCACGATACCGGACGCGGAACGCATTCAGGCCAGGTTACCAGATCCTGGTGCGGGCGAATATTAAGGTCGTAGGTGAGTACCAACGGCATTGGGAACCAGCCTCTTACGGCACTGATGCCAGCGGTAATCCACTGTATTACCGGCCGAACACGTTCGTAACCGGCATTGACTATGTCTTCTAGAAATGCCGGGCCCGGAAATTGCAACGCACGCATATCAAATACGAGAGGAATGTCATGAATCTATCGAGAATGGCAGCAAAGGCAGCAATCGCAGCGAGTCTGGCTCTAGCGCTGGCTGGTACAGGCCGGGCCAATGACATCAAGGGCAAGGTCAGCGTACAGGGGATTAAAACCGCAGAGAACATAGCCGTGTACGTGGACGTGATCGCGGACAAAAAGTTTGACGCGCCAAAGGATCACGTCGTCATTGACCAGCGCAAAATGGCCTTCCTTCCGCATGTCGTGGCTGTGCAGCAGGGAACCACGGTGGAATTTTTGAATAGCGATCCTGTGGGCCACAACGTTTACTGGCCGTCGATCAGCGGAAACAAGAAGCTCACTCACAACCTCGGCACTTGGCCGAAAGGCGAGAAGAAGCCGTTCCAGTTCAATGACCTCGGCGTGGCTTCTCTGCTTTGCAACGTGCATCCGGAAATGTCCGGCTATGTTGTCGTCGTTCCGACGCCGTATTTTGCGGTGACCGACAAGGACGGCAATTTTGAGATCAAGAATGTGCCGGCTGGGAAATATACCTTGAAGACCTGGAGCGAAGACGGCAAACCAACGACGCAGGCCGTGGATCTGAGCGGTGCAAGCACCACGGTTGACCTGACGGTTAAGAAGTAGCAAATTGGGGGACCCGGAGAGAGCCATTCAAGTGAGCACGCGCACCAAACTCGTCGATCTTGAATGGCTAGAGTCAAACTTTCCGTGCATGCAGGCGTGCCCAGTCCATACGCAAGCCGGAAGGTATGTGTCGCTGATCGCCGAGGGGCGGTACGAGGAAGCGTACCGCTATGCCCGGGCTCCCAACCCTTTCGCTTCCATCTGCGGCCGCGTCTGCGGGCATCCTTGCGAGACAGCCTGCCGGCGCGGCCAATTGGACATGCCCATTTCCATTCGCGCGCTGAAGCGTTTCGTCACCGAGCGCCATGGACCGGAATCACGCCATCCCGTTGACGTATTTGCCGAAACGCCCCGTTCCGTCCGGCCGGAAAAAATTGCCATTATTGGTTCCGGTCCGGCCGGCATGTCGGCGGCGCACGATCTTGCGCTGCTGGGCTATCCCGTCACCATTTTTGACGCAGCGCCGGTGCCTGGAGGAATGATGCATCTGGGCATTCCGGAATACCGGCTGCCGCGCGATGTCTTGCAAGCGCAGATCCGCGAAATCCTTGACCTGGGCCCGGAACTTCGCCTCAACTCCCGACTGGGGAAAGACTTTTCGATGGAAGATCTCCGCCGCCAGGGCTACAAAGCCATACTGCTGGCGTTCGGCCTGCACCGCAGCCGCGACCTGAATCTCCCCGGGCATGAGTTGGACGGAGTCGTCAAGGGTATCGATTTTCTTCTGAACGTCAATCTTGGCTACCGTTTTTCCATCGGCAAGCAAGTGGTGGTCATCGGCGGTGGCAACGTGGCGATAGACGTCGCGCGCTCCGCCATGCGCGAGCAGCAAAAGCTCGCGCCCAGTGAGGAAGGTGCGGCTCTTCCCGATGAATTGACTTCCAGCGAACACGACGTTGCCATGAAGGAATTCATGGACGTCTCCCGCCAGGCGCTACGCATGGGCGCGCGTCAAGTCCATCTCGTCTGCCTGGAATCGCGCGAGGAGATGCCCGCTTCCGAGGAAGAGATCGAAGAAGGGCTGGTCGAAGGCATCAAGATGCATCCCTCTTTGGGCCCAAAGCAGTTTGTCGGAAGCAATGGCAAATTGGCGGGGCTCGAAGTGATCAACTGCACCTCCGTGTTCGATGCGCAGCACCGCTTCAGCCCGACTTTCGCCGCTGGAACAGAAGCCATTATTCCCTGCGACACGGTGATTCTAGCCATCGGGCAAGCTTCGGACACATCTTTTCTCAAGCCCAGCGATGGCATCGAGACCACGCGGCAGGGCACCCTGAAGATTGACCCCGCAACGCTCATGACCACCGCGTCGGGAATCTTCGCTGCCGGAGATGTGGCTTTCGGCCCGCGCCTGATCATCAATGCTGTGGCTGACGGCAAAAAAGCGGCCGAAGAAATCGACAAGTTCATTCGCGGCCCCGAATGGAAGCCCAAGCCACGGTTCGTGCAGATCACCCTCCTGGATCATCACGAGATGGCGGAGCAGTACGACGAGTATTCCCGGTTGGGTGTGCCGGTCATTCCCCTAGAGCGCCGCACCGGCGTCGCCGAAGTCGAGCTCGGATTCACCGAAGAGCAAGCGCGCCGCGAGGCTTCGCGCTGCCTGCAATGCTGGATCAATACGATTTTCGAGGGCAATGAAGCGGAAGGAACCGAGTGCATCCTGTGCGGCGGGTGTGTGGACGTTTGTCCGCAGAATTGTCTGCAATTGGTGCCGCTAAGCCAATTCGCATTTTCCGATGAAACGCGCCAGCAGCTCGCGTCAACATCCGATTCGCGCGCGCTCGAGTTCCTCCATCTCTCGCCGGAGGGTCTGATTACCGAGGAAGGCTCGGTGATGGTCAAGGACGAAACCATCTGCATCCGGTGCGGGCTCTGCGCCGAGCGCTGCCCGGTTAAAACCATCACCATGGAAGCATTTGAAGTTTTCGATCGCGATCCGAATCTGGTCCAAATTGAAAACATGGTTCTACACGCATGAGCGATACAAAAATCACGCCCGCTCCGGCAGTGCCGCATTCCGTTCCAGTGGAGAATGAAATTACGCGACGCGATTTCTTGAACGAAATTACGCTGGGTGCCCTGGGGATTGCCGGTCTCGGTTCGATCGCCGTGACCTATCAATATTTTTCACCGAATGTTCTGTTTGAACCTTCAACGACATTTCGGGCGGGCAATCCCGATCTCTATCCCGTCCACTCGGTGACCTTTCTCCAGGACCAGCAGGTGTACATCGTACGCATGCCGGAGGGCTTTTATGCCGTCTCCGCCGTCTGCACGCATCTTGGCTGCGTCACGCAATGGAAGGCTGATGCCGAGATGATTGCGTGCCCGTGCCACGGCAGCAAGTTCAAGGCGGACGGCGAAAAAATCGAAGGTCCCGCGCCGCGGCCCCTTCCGCATTTTGCGATTTCGCTGACCGCCGACGGCGAACTGCTCGTGGATAAATTGCAGAGCATAAAACCGGCACAGGTTCTGAAAGTTTGAGGCAGAAGATGGCGACATCCTTTCATTCCGTGTTGCAGAATCTTCGGGAAACGAAAGTCTGGAAGTCCATCTTCCGCCGCGGCCCAGCGAACACCAATCGCACCCGGAGCCTCGCCGTTTTCGGCAATCTTTTCCTACACTGGCTGCCTGTTAAGGTGCGCGAGAAGTCGCTCCGGGTGCGCGCTTCGTACTATCTGGGCTCCATCTCCTTTCTGTTGTTCATCGTTCTTTTTGTCACCGGCATTCTTCTGATGTTTTATTACCATCCGGCAGCACCGCACGCCTACCGCGACATGAAGGATCTGCAATTTGTCGTCTCCAACGGCGTTTTTCTTCGCAATCTGCACCGCCTGGCCGCGCACCTGATGGTTTTCGCCGTGTTCTGGCACATGTTTCACGTGTTTTACCGCGGGGGCTACAAGCCTCCGCACGAATTTAACTGGGTGGTCGGCGTCGTGCTGCTTTTGGTCACGCTGTTCCTCAGTTACACCGGCTACCTCCTGCCCTGGGACCAGCTGGCATTCTGGGCCGTGACTGTTGGCACCAACATTATTTCCGCCATGCCCGTGGTGGGCGGCAAAATCCGGTTTCTGGTGCTTGGCGGCAACATCGTCGGTGAAAACGCGCTCCTGCGTTTCTACGTGCTGCACGTGGTGATTCTTCCACTTGTGGCGTTCTTCCTCATCGGAATTCACTTCTGGCGCGTGCAAAAAGATGGCGGCCTGACTATGAAGCACAGGGACGAAAATGGAAAAGAATAAAATCGAGACGGGGATAAGCTCGGACGCAAAGAAAGATCCCCGGCGCATCGTCTTTGTGACCAAGAAGACCTCCGCCAAGGTCGTCGGCGATCCCGGCCCGCAATTGATGGCCTATCCTCATCTTCTTATTCGCGAAGCCATCGCGTTTCAGGTGCTGGTGATCGCCATGGTACTCGTCGCGCTTTTCTGGGATGCGCCCCTGGAACAGCTTGCCAATCCGCTGCTTACCCCAAACCCCGCTAAGGCGCCGTGGTATTTTCTTGGGCTTCAGGAACTGCTGCACTTCTTCCCGCCCTTCGTTGCCGGAATTTTGATTCCGACCCTTGTGGTGATCGCTTTGGTAGTGATCCCGTATTTCAACGTAAACGTCGAAGGCGCGCCTATCTGGTCGCGACCGGCGCAAAACCTCAAAATAGTTCTTGCCACTATTTTCCTTTTGCTGGCCTTCCTGGCTTTCTTTGATGCCTGGACAATATTCGTCCCTACGGCGTTGGTTGCAGCTCTGCTGCTTTTCTCATACACGGCTCGTGCCGGAGAAAAAAGCTTACTTCAGGTACTGGCTCGCAAGCCGGTCTCCTGGTGGGTTATGACCTGGTTCATTGCCGTCGCTGTTTGCTTAACTGTTGTTGGCACCTTTTTCCGGGGCCCGGGGTGGTCCTGGGTCTGGCCGTGGAGAACTCATGCCGGCTGAGGAAATGGGCAAATTGACGAACCGCATGCGGCTGGTGTTCGCGGTTTCCAGTCTCGTCTTTCTGGCCGTGCTGGCCATCTCACCCATTAAGGATTTTCGCCGTGAATGGAAGCAAAACAAGCGCTCGTACCTGCGTTTCGCGCAGACCCGCCCGGACACAAAAAAATTGCTTGCGGACTACCGCGCCGAGATCGACCAGATCTGGCTGCCGGGAATGAATGTGGTGGACCGCTGCACCACATGCCACCAGGGAATTACGCAGGCGAGCCTTGCGGATCCGGTTGTCCCTCAGCCGTTCCGTGCGCACCCGCCGATCCCGCACAACGTCCGCGACTGGGGTTGCACTATCTGTCATCGCGGCCAGGGCCCTGCCACCGAAGTTGCCGAGGCTCACGAATCTACACTGGCGTGGGAGCAGCCCATCCTACCCGCCCGTTTCATACAGGCTTCGTGCGGCACATGTCATTACGAAAACCTGCGCCAGACACCGCAGCTCACTCGGGGCCGCGAGCTTCTCGCCGAACTAAATTGCCAGGGCTGCCACCGTCTCCCCGGAGTAGAGCGCCCCGCGATGCTCGGTCCCGATCTCACGAACGTAGGCACGAAAGTCAGTCGCGAGTGGATTTACAAGTGGCTGAAGGAACCGCGCACGATCACCGATAAAGACGGCAATGTCACGGTGAATGGTTACGAGACAGAAGAAGAGCCGCGCATGCCAAAGTTCCGTTTGACAGAGACGGAACTCCGCGGCCTCTCCGCTTATCTCAGCAGCCAAAAAACAAAATCTTTCGTGCTCTACAAGCTCGATGCTCACGTCGTTGCAGCGTGGAGCAAGAATCCCGAACTTGCTTCGCAAGGCGAATTGCGTTTCCGTCAGATGTTCTGTTCGACCTGCCACTCCCTCGCCGTCACGCGCGCCGGCGAAACAAAGCTGATCGGTGGCGATATTGGCCCGGAACTGACAAAGGTCGGCAGCAAGGTCAATCCGGACTGGCTCGTCACTTGGCTCCGAGATCCGCAAGGATACCTGCCGCACACCAAAATGCCGCGCTATGGCTGGTCGGACGAAGATCTCTATAAGGTTACGCAATACATCACCACCAAGCTGACCGATTCCGACTTGCTCACGGGTGTTCCGCAGCTCGGTCAGCCAACCGAGGCTGAAATTCAGCTCGGCCACCGGCTCTTCCTCGAAAAGGGATGCGCAAGCTGCCATTCGATCGAAGGCCTCAATCCTCAAAAAGATTTTGGCCCGGACCTGAGCGCCATCGGAGGGAAGAACGCCTCCGAACTGGAATTCGGCGCTTCCACGATTCCGCACAATCTCGTTTCCTACATTCAAGCGAAACTGCAGGATCCCGCGTCCGTCAATACCGCGGCGCGCATGCCGCAATACAATTGGAACCAGGCGGACCTCGACGCCATCACGACCGCTCTTCTCAGCATGAAAGGCGCGCCGCCAACTAGCGCGCTGCAAAACCTGGTTGTGCCCCGCAAAGAGGTTGCATTCCATCCGACCGGCGCGTTCGCGGAAGTCTACGAGCGCTACAAATGCTTCACTTGCCACAAATTCAATGGCTACGGCGGAGATTTGGCGCCCGATCTCACCTATGAAGGCAGCCGCGCGCAGCGTCAGTGGATCGTGGACTTCCTGAAGAATCCGCAGACTCTCCGTCCCACCCTCATTCTGCGAATGCCGCAATTCAATATGAGCGACAAGGACGCCGCCACGCTGGCCGATTACATGACTCTGGTCTTGCAGCACCCCGATGCAAGTCCAGGGGCCATTGACGCGAAAGAATTCACCCCCGCGATGGCCGTTCTCGGCAAGCAGTTATACGAAGTGAAGTATCAATGCCAGTCCTGCCACACCATCGGCGGTACCGGCGGCTACGTCGGGCCCAACCTCAATAACGCTGGCGGTTGGTTGACGCCCGCGTGGATCGAAGCGTGGCTCAGGAATCCGCAGGCCCTGGTTCCAGAAACGATCGAGCCACGCCGGAATTTCACGGAGGCCGAGGTCAAGGCGTTGACCGCCTACCTGATGACGTTGCGCCAGAGCATCAAACCGCAGAAAACCGCGAGCGTGGCCGGATCGCGCGTGGCAACTCAGGGGGCCAGCCGATGAAACTCCGCCTGTGGATCAGAGCTCTATTTTTGATTGCCATCGCCGCAATCTCCGGCTGCCGGAAGTACGCCGAAGCGCCCAAACCTGATCCACTACTCTCCGCGTACGACACGGAACCCGATTGGACCGACGCGCAGAAAATTATTCCGCTGAGCTATCAACAATCGCAGGGTAAACGCATCTTCTACCAGCAGTGTGTCTGGTGCCACGCCGATGCCACACCGGCCGGCCCCTCCAATCGTTCAAACCTCACGCCCGTCCCGCCCTTGCTGAACGACGGAGCCACACTGAACGCCGAGAGCGACGAATTCATGCAGAACATCATCACTCTGGGCGGCAGCGCCCTCGGCAAATCCGCCATGATGCCGCCCTACGGCAAAATGCTTTCATCGGAAGAAATTCGCTCCGTGATTGCCTTCGCGCGCGCCGTAGGACAGCCACCCTATCAGCCCCCCGTCCGCCCGGCGTCACAGTATTCCGCAAAATAGGAGATACTCACTTTGCGAAGCATGAAACGCAACATCGCTGAAAACGTTTGGCGCCGCTTGCTTCTTCCAACTCTTGGAATAGCCATCGCTCTCTCCGCGCAATCCGCCTCCGCGCAGGTTAGCCCCGCCGAAATCCTCAACCCCGATTTGAAAGCGCTCGAAGAAACCTATTTCCCCCAACTGAAAGCGCTCAACCAATCCATTGTCAAAACCAAATTTCCCTTTCCTTTTTACCTTAGCCGCTTCGTGGGAATCGACCCCGCCAAGCAGGCCGAAGCCGATTCGCGCGGCCTGGAGTTTGTCCGCTTCCAGGATCGCGTCATTCTGAAGGTAACCGGGAATTACAACGCTGCCTACGACACCAATCGCATGACTCAGAACGAACGTGCGGCCAATACATTCCGGACGGTGGTGCTTCCCATCTTGGTTTTGACGACGGCCACCCTACCACAAGACATAGCCTGCGACGGGATAGGTTTTGAAATCTCCTACCACGCCCGCTCCAGGGAGCCCAGCTACGACTTTGAAGGAAAGGAAAGCCTCGTCCTGGTGCTTGACCGCATTGACGCCTGGACCCTTTCCGGCGCCACCACGGATCCCGTTCGCCAGGAAATCCTGAATCGCAGCAAAATCTATGTAAGTGGAACCGACTTCGGCCTTTCCCTCACCGAACGCGATCCCCTCAACGTCCAAGCTCTACCTCGCTCCATCCCGGCTAAGCCCGATGCCACCTCCACCGCGCGTTCTTCGACTTTAGTGGCCCGCTCTCCCTTGCTCAATTTGAATCATCCACTGCCAGCCGTGCCTCCTGCTGTTGCGGCCTCGGCAGATCCCGCTCCTACGAATGCCAGCCCAGTTGTGCCTCCGCCCAAGGCTGCAGATTCGCCGCCTGCAAGTCCTCCGCCCACGCCGGCGGACGCCGAACGTCTGAACGAAAAGTATCAGGGGCAGTTAACGGCGCTTGCCAAGGAAGGCGCGACGAAATTCCATTTTGTTGATTACGCCCCGCCTGCCTTCATGATATTCCGCGATCAAATAACGCTCCAGATGACCCTGCGAAATTCCATTCAGTTCGGTACTGTCAAGGGCTCCATCTACAAAAGGGCCGCCCAGAGCTTTGACCTGTTCCTCGCCCCTCAGCTGAAGGACTTATCAGATAGAATTTCGCCAGACATCGAATTCCAGCTTTTTGACTTTTCTGTCCTGAACAAACTTTCTCCCGGTGCGAAAGGCACTTCCGAAGCGATTGAGTTTATTTGTCCGCGAACCGCCCTCAAGCAATTCGTGAACGCCGAAATTACGAACCAGCAGCTTCTGGATCAGAGTGTCATCCTCGTCAACGGCGTCCGCATCGCCTTGAACTTGCAACTCGTTGAGTAGTAGCACTCAGATCCAAGCAAGGAATTGATGAGAGCGAGGAGCTCGAATCCGCGCCCTTCGTGAGAGGCAGGCGTTCTGACCAACTGAACTACGCCCCCGCAAACTTGACCAATAATGAATCAAACCCCTTTCAGTGCCCTTGTGCTGCCTTCCAGGTTCTCCCAGGTCCTGGAGTGACAGCCCGCGCGGCGAGGTTTGCAACTTACAAGCACCCGGGGACTGCCAAACACCGCGCAAGCCGCATAAGACATCCCAGTTTGTGGGTTGGGAAATTTGCCTTTTCCGTGCTGAGGCGGTCAACCTTTCTCCCGACTGTGGCGTTCTTCTCGTTCGGGTGGGCTACTTCCGGTTTGCCGTCATCCGACCACCATTGCGGATTGACCCTACCGAAGCTTGCCAATCAATTTACCGTATTTACTTGCCTTAATAACTTATCTTAAGTAAGGTTAATCATGCGAACGCTCCAGATGAATGGAACTGGGCCCACAACCATGCTGCGTTCGGCTCTTTCGATATTTGTTTTTGTCGGGTCGTTTCATTTTCTCTTTCCTGAAGCAGCCCTCCCTCAAGGTGAGACTACAAGCGCGATCATCGGCCAAGTGAGTGATGCAAGCGGCGCGGCTGTGCCTAGTGCCACGGTGACGGTCACGAATAAGGAGACTGGACTGAGGCGAAGCGCGAGTACCGATGACGCGGGCCGGTTCAACTTTCCGCAGCTGAAACCCGGTGCGTACTCCGTCAAGGTGGAAGCAGAAGGCTTCGAATCACAGCAGAATGACGCTGTATCTGCTGGCCTCGGCCAGAAGCAAACCGTCGATTTCATCGTCAGGGTTGCTCAGGCGAAGGAGAGCATCGAGGTCATGAGCGAAGCAGCAATTCTCAACCCCGAGAATGCGAATACCTCGACGACTCTCAACGCACGCTCGTTGGAAGATCTGCCCAATCCAGGAGGAGATTTAACCTACCCTCTCCAGTTTTCTATAGGCGCGCTCGTCAATACGGCAGGCAGCAGCAATGATTTTGTTGGAGGAACGAATGGGTTTGGCAACGTCGAGTTCAATGGCCTGCCCGCTCTCTCGAACGGTTACATCGTCGATGGACTGGAAACAAACGACCCGCTGACTAATCTGAATAGCGGACTCTCGACGAACCTTGTCCTTGGACTGAATTCGATATCGGAGGTAACGGTCAATACGCTCTCCTATGCCGTCGATCAGGGGCGGTATGGAGCGTCCCAAGTCAACTACGTCACAAAGTCTGGTTCGAACCAGTTTCACGGGAACCTATATGAGTTGTGGAATGGTTCGAAGTTCAACGCGACCGACTATTTCACAAACGCCACTCCGGGAAATCTCAAACCGCGCTCTACCGTGAACCACTTCGGAGGCAGTGTGGGTGGCCCGATCGTCCACGACAAACTGTTTTTCTTCTTCGATAGCGAGTGGGTTCGCATCGCGCTACCGATCGTCACACCGACCACCGTTCCAACCCCGGCATTTCAAAATTACGTCTTGCAGCAACTGCCCTTGGGTGGGACCGATTCCGTCACTGGGTCGATCTATCAGCCATCACCGCAGTCCGTCCCGTTCTATCAAAAGATGTTTTCGCTCTACGGAAATACCAGCGGAACACCACTCACCGTGCTTGGCTGTCCGTTCGACGCGGGCGGAGTTGCGCCCGCTATCGCCAATGATGGGAACGGTTGCGCAAATCGTCAGAGCATTTCGCATTCAAGCAGCGATCACGAGCAAGTACAAACCGTTCGAATGGATTACAACATCGATGAGAGAAATACCACCTGGTTTCGCTTTCAGGCCGACACCGGCGTGCAAGCTGCCTATACCGATCCGATTAATTCCTTGTTCGACTCGGTCTCTCCTCAACCGCTGTACTCCTTCGCAGCGGGATATACGCACGTCTTTTCGCAGAACCTTGTGAACTATTTCAACTCGGCATTTTCCTGGTACGCAAGCTTATTCGGGCCGGCTGATTTTCAGAACACTCTTTCCGCATTCCCGATCGTTTTGGAAGGTAGCGGCGCGAATGCGCCTTTTACGCGTGTAGGGGGACTTGACAACACTTGGGTCCAGGGAAGACGCGCCTCGCGCTTCTTTATCAACGATAACCTCGCCTGGAGCCTTGGAGCACACGAGTTGCGTTTTGGAACCAATACTCGGATTCTTCGGCTGAATGACTATGACTTCGGCCAGGGAACGGTCCCGACGGTGACTTACACCACCCTGCCGCAATACATTTATGGAGTCGCATCGACAGCAACAAAGACTTTCCCCACCTCAGCAAACGAACCCTTCAACTTCCTCAATCTCGATCTCTATGCGCAAGACACCTGGAAAGTGACCAAGAAGCTGACGTGGACTTTCGGGATACGCGATACATTGAATTCCAATCCGTTGAATCCGCATCGGCACATTGCTCGGTTGACCGGATCTTTCAATTCCATCTCGCATGATGTGAATCAACCTTTGAACGCCGCTATTCAAACAGGCCTCGGTAACGTATTTTCCTCGACGCCCCTCGCGATACTGCAACCCAGAACAGCCATCGCCTGGCAGTTTGAACCCAAGACCGTGCTGCGTGCTGGCTTCGGTGTTTTCAGCGACATATTGCCTGGCACAGTCGCCGATGTGGTCGGCGTCAATCCGCCTTACGTTGAAACTTTCCAGGGCGGCCTTCTTGGAACAGTTGGTGGCACAGCTATTGCGCCGGGCGTTCCAAACAGTGCGATCGACGCAACCGTAGCCGCCAATCAGACGTTTAGTTCAGGGTTTATACCGGGCCGGCTTTCCTGCGCATCTGCACAACCAAATCCCACAACTTGTCTTCCTCCTGTCGCCATCACGGCGGTGCCCGACGGAAAACTCCACGCGCCATACTTCATGGAGTGGAGTCTTGGCCTAGAACATCAGTTGGGAACTACGGGAAGTCTCCACGCACAATACGTTGGCACTCGTGCGGTAAACCAGCCGTATCTGACGCAGGTAAACGGCTACCAGACAGTCTGCGATGGATGCTTCGCGCCGTTTCCCTTTGCGCAATCGACGGATCCCCGATTCGGGGCAGTGACGCAATTTTCCACGGGTGCGAACAGTCACTACCGCGGGTTGCAAATGACAGCAATGAAGCGCTTTGGAAACGGCTTCATGGGACAACTGAATTACACTTGGAGCCGTTGCATGGATACCGTCTCAAACGGCGGATTCCTACAGTTCTCGGCAGGAGGAATCCTGTCACCCCTCCCCGGAGACTTAGCTCGCGACTACGGTCCCTGCGACTACGACATCCGGCACAATCTCAATGCTCAATATGTCTATCAATTTCCGGTCAAGGTCCAAAATCGTCTTCTTGGCTACGCGCTGAACGGCTGGCAGGTGTCGGGAACTGTGTTTTGGCATAGTGGGATTCCGTTCTCCGTCCTGAGCACGCCCTATTCAGCAAATGGAAATGGGATCGTGAATGGTAGTGGGCCGCAATTCGCGAGCGTTGTTCCCGGCGTGCCACTTTACGAACACAAACCGATTCCAGGAGTCACGCAGCCGGGCACAGTTCAATGGCTCAATCCCGATGCTTTCGCCTCTGCTGTGGACCCGAGTACTGGGGCGTGCTTTGGTGGCAACAGCCCAAAGAACTGTCAATTCGGAAATGTCGGTCGCAACGCGCTGCGCGGCCCCAATTTCACCTGGAGTGACTTCTACCTATCCAAACTGGTTCCCTTAACTGAGCAGTTGAAGCTCAGGTTTGACGTCCAGTTCTTCAACGTATTCAACCATCCGAATTTTGGCCTTCCGAGCATGGTGCTGGCCGGCATTCCGGGGAAGCCTACTACGCAGACTGGGTTTGGTGCGCTTACTTACACGACTTCTCCGCCGACTGGCCTACTCGGCGTTGGGTTGGGCGGCGATAGCACACCCCGCATGATCGCGTTTCAATTGCGCCTGGAGTTCTGAAATTGTGATCGCCTAATGATTGCGTGCACTGAGTACCCTTGACCCAGCGGTCGCATCTGAAGTTGGCGACGATAAAAGGTCCTCGGACCCAAGCGGCTCTGAGAAGTAAAATGCGAGATCAAATGTCTATCGCAGCAGTGCGTCCGGCTCCAGATTTACTGCGTCGTGTTGTCCGTCTTCAGATGCTAACAATTGTCTGGATGAGCATAGAAGCCGTCGTGGCGCTTGTTGCTGCTTGGACGGCGGGAAGCCCCGCTCTTCTAGGATTCGGCGGCGACAGCGCCATTGAACTATTCTCGGCGATCATTGTCCTTTGGCGATTTCGTTCCAAACCAGATTCTGCGGTGGCCGAAAAGTTGGCGGCTCGCGTGGCCGGAGGTTTGCTCTTCTTTGTCGCCGCCTTCGTCATCGTCAGCTCTGGATTGTCTCTCCTAGGGTATCGCGAACCCCAACCCAGCTTCGCCGGGATCATCCTGTTGATTGTGGCAGCCATCGGTATGCCGTGGCTGGCAAGTCAGAAACGGAAGCTGGCAACTCAAGTTGCGAGTGCGTCTTTGAGAGCGGATGCAACCGAATCTGCTCTTTGTGGCTACTTGTCGCTGATCGCTTTGGCAGGACTGTTGGCAAACCTGATCTTTCACGCGCCGTGGGCAGACCCGATCGCGGCCTTGGCCCTGGTGCCGCTCATCGCGAGGGAAGGGTGGGAAGCCATCCACTCTTCGCGACACTGCTGTAACTGATCCTCGATTCGAACCGCTAGGCGACAACTCCCGGATGGTAGGCAAGCCGGAAGTAATTCGGTTACTTCCGCATAGCCCGTAATCCGTCCAGGATCGATGCGAAGCGCGGGGCTTAATGCTCCCGGCGTCCGTTTTGTGATAGGGTCTTTCCCACCCACCGATGGAGCTCGTCCTTATAGGGACGTAAAAACAATAATCGCCAGGTCCGTAGATGGAAGAATCCAAAACTACTCAAGAGGAGGACACCATGACCCAAACCAGTGCTACACAACGAGGCGGCGAGCAGGCAGATGCAATTCGTCCGTTTAATGTGAATTTTCCGGAAGCAGAACTTACCGAATTGCGCAGGCGTATAAACGCGACAAAGTGGCCTGAACGGGAAACGGTCACGGACGCATCGCAGGGCGTACAGCTCGCGACCAGTCAGGCACTCGCGCGCTATTGGGGCACGGACTACGACTGGCGCAAGTGCGAGGCAAGACTGAACGCCCTGCCGAATTTCATCACCGAGATCGATGGGCTAGACATTCATTTCATTCACGTTCGTTCGAAACATGAAAATGCGTTGCCGCTCATCGTCACGCACGGATGGCCCGGGTCGGTTGTCGAGCAGTTGAAGATTGTCGATCCGCTCACCAATCCCACGGCACATGGTGCGAGCGCATCGGACGCTTTCGATTTAGTGATTCCGTCGATCCCCGGCTACGGGTTTTCAGGCAAGCCGACCACGACCGGTTGGGGCCCTGATCGCATCGCGCGCGCATGGGACGTGCTGATGAGGCGACTCGGGTACACGCGTTACGTCGCGCAGGGCGGCGACTGGGGCGCTGTCGTCGTCGACTTCATGGGTGTACAGGCCCCATCAGGGTTGCTGGGCATTCACACGAACATGCCAGGGATCTTTCCAGCTGATATTGACGCGGCGGCTTTCTCCGGTGCGCCAGCGCCGTCGGGTCTCTCAGCCGATGAGAGGGTCGCGTACGAGCGTTTGCAGTTCGTCTATCAAAAGGGAATCGCCTATGGGTTCCAGATGGGTCTGCGGCCGCAGACGTTGTACGGAATCGCGGATTCACCCGTTGGCCTGGCGGCTTATTTCCTCGATCACGACGCTCGCAGCTACGAGCTGATCGCACGCGTGTTTCAGGGACAAGCCGAGGGCCTCACGCGCGATGACATCCTCGACAACATCACGATCACCTGGCTGACGAACACTGCCCTTTCCGGAGCCCGTCTCTACTGGGAGTATTTTGGCAAAGGGTATTTCAATGCCAAAGGCGTCTCCATCCCGGTTGCCGTGAGCGTCTTCCCCGACGAACTCTATCCAGCCCCGCGGAGCTGGGCAGAGCGGGCGTACCCCAAGCTCATTCACTTCAACAAGCTCCCCAAGGGCGGGCACTTTGCGGCCTGGGAACAGCCGAAGTTCTTTTCAGAAGAAGTTCGCGCGGGCTTCAGATCGCTGCGCAAAATAGCAGTATCAGCGTAGTTGCGGTTTGGCACGGAAATCGATAAACCTCGTGCGGAGTCGATGGACTCCGCACTTCTCTTTTTCTCATACCCCGAGGTTCGGGGATAGCTGTCGTTGTTGGCGTAACATCGCCATAGCGCTCACAATGCCAGATCACGTCACTTTCGTGGATAGTCGGCAAGCCAGAAGTAATCCAGGGACGCGGGCCTCGTGGACTCACAACTCAACCTGCGCACTATTGTCGCATTTCCCAGTTGGTGACCATCAGACGATGGCTACCGATGTTGTTTCAGGCCGAAACCACCCACGTGGGACTCATCTGGCCAAAATGGCACGATTCAAGAAAACAATAACGCTGACACTCAACAGATCGGCCATGAAATGGGTGAGAAACGGCCAACGCAGGCTGTGAGTTTTAAAATACACTGTTGACCAAATCGCACCTGTGAAGACCGTCCCGAGAAAGCCGGGAAAGCCAGACATCGCCTTTACGTTGACACCCAGCAGTAACGGGTGGCTAAGGCCGAACCAGAAGGTTGTGTACGTGACTATTAGCCAGCCGGGCCATCCGCTTGCCGAGTCTATGAGCAGCCCCCGCCAATACCCCTCTTCAAGCCAAGGATCGATAATCGCAACGGCAAGCCATGATGAGATTACCCACGGTTGATTGAGGGAGTGGAAGTTGAGGAGAAACACTGGAATGAAAAGTGCCGTCGGAGCGAATGACAGAAGGCGCCAGCCCCACGCGCCGTCTGACGGTTGCAGCCGTCGACGATATTCACTCCAGCCACCTGCGAATGCCATTATGAGCGCGAGGGTGATCCAGTAGGCCAGTATTACCGGAATCCATGACCACACACCCCACAGATGCCCGCTGATGCGTGCCACAGCATTGCCAAGCACGAGAACCGCCACTGGGGATAGCAATACCGTGCGCCTTCGATTGCTCATTGGCTTAAACGCAATGGTCGGTTCGCCCATGCCCCACAGTCCTCAGCGTACATATCTTATAGCTTTCTGGTCGAGGTTGAAGCAATCCAGCCAGATTGCGAGGGCGCGCCCAACGGGTCGGACCAGTCGCTCAAC
>Ga0210405_10000322_pt1 | contig 67057 bp, 56 predicted proteins | sample IncBWH11MmetaG_FD_155492 | JGI IMG/M metagenome (GOLD analysis project Ga0210405, IMG submission 155492) | Forest soil microbial communities from Barre Woods Harvard Forest LTER site, Petersham, Massachusetts, United States - Inc-BW-H-11-M | ecosystem: Environmental > Terrestrial > Soil >...
GATTGAAACCTCCGCCTTCGCTCTGCGGCGCATCGTTCAGGAAGTCCCACATGTTGAAGAAGCTATAGCTGGGCACGCCGCAACCGGCACAATCTTGCAGGTACAAAAGGCGTGTGACTTCACCGCCAAACTTAAGGGTGTGGCGCCCGTAAATCTTGGTGGCCACATCCTTGAAGGTGTAAGTCCACTGGTCCAGTATGCTTCCGACGTTCGGCCCAAATGAATTCACCGAAATGCTGCCGGTGGTATTAATACGATCCGTGGGAAATCCAACCGGAGACTGTGGGTTGTCCCCGATTTCATTCCAGCGCCAGCTGGCGGCATTGCCGCGGGCTTCGTTGAGGAAGGTGGGCGAGAAGGTATGATCCCAGATTGCCGAGAACGCCTCATTGATCTGTGAATGGTGGAAGATGTCGTAAGCGCGATTCCCGTTGAAGTTATCTTTTGTGAGGGGAACGTAGTAGATGGTAAAGCCGATGCGGTCCTTTTCGGTGGCATTCACATCAAGGCGGCCATTGTACTGGGTAGCCGTAAATTTAGTTGGGTTGATTGTGTTGTAGTTCGCGATGTCGGCCACGGTACCCAGCGGGCTGCCAGCGGTTCCGCAGCCAGTGCCGGCGCCACCGCAGCCGGGGTTCTGAGCGCTAACCCATCCAAGATCCTGCTGACCCAAGCCTGCTGTCAGAGGCGTCCCGACATTGAGGCCTTGGCCGGGTATCTCCGCGCAGTTTGCGACGGGATGCTGAGCGTTAACGTGGGCCGCGTCGGTGAGACCGGCAGTGGCGCAGGTGGCGTTGGGGTTGAGCGTCCCGACCACGCCGTTACCTGGGAAAGAAAGATACTTCGCAGCGATGCTCCCCGAAGGTGCCAGAGCGTCAAAGGCCGGGGTTTCGTACCAACCGTTGCCTTGCAGGTTGGAGAAGGGTTCGCGAACGGTTTCATAGTTGAAGAAGAAGAAGATTTTGTTCTTCCAAATCGGAATCGGGATCGGGCCGCCCACGCTGCCGCCGAACTGGTCGAACTTATTGGCGTCCTTAGTTACGCTATTGCCCGCGCCGTTATATCGCTGGTATGCGTCGAAGCTCGGTTCGTGGTTCGTAAAGAAGAGGCTGCCATGGAAGTTGCTCGTGCCGCTCTTAGAGGTGATCTGAATCTGGGCACCACTGAAGCGTCCATCCTCGGCATCATAGCTATTGGAGACGACCTTTACGCTATCCACGGAATCTTCCGACGGTGTGACGATCGTTGCACCGCCCCAGACGGCGCTGGTGGTGCTGATACCATCGATTGAAATCCCGTTATTCTGAGTCTGTTGGCCACTAGCAATGACCTGCGCACCATTTTCGGTCTTGAAGATGCCATCCGCCCCACCAGACTGCCCTCCGTTTGTCTGCGAGCCTGGAAGGTTATAGTTGTCTGTGCCACCAGCCTGCGAGCCATCGCTGAAGGATCCGGGAGCCAACTGCGCGAGCTTCAACACGTCTCGCCCAAATGACGGCAGGTGCTGAATTTGGTTCGAGGTAACGACGCCGTTTATGGAGGCGGTCTCTGTATCGATGAGTGGAGTCGAATCGCCACTCACCGTGACACTTTCGGAGATCACCCCAAGATCAAGCTGAATATTCACGGCGTTCGCTTGTTCCGGGATGATGCCTAGATTATCGAGGATCTTCTTCTTGAAACCCGCCTTCTCCACAGTGAGGGAATATTTGGTGGGAGCAAGGGCGTTGAAGTTGTAAATTCCGTTTCCGTCGGTCGTGGCGGTCAGAACCTGGTTTGTGTCCAGATTCTTCAGGGTGACGGCGGCTCCAGATACTGCCGCTCCTTGCGGATCCGTCACGACTCCTTGAATCGAAGCTCGGTACTGTGCGTTTGCGGAGCAGACAACGAAAGTCAAGCAGACCAATATCCCCAGCGCTCGCAGGGCAAATTTTGAGACAGTCATGGCAATTCCTCCCCCTCAACCATTCCCGACAGTCTGTGCACCCGGAGCTAAATCGGTTAACTAATCGTTTTGCGAAAGTATAAGCATCCGATTTCTCAATGTCAACGATTCTTAATCTCGATGCTTGCGTGAAAACGCGTGTTTCCACCCAGCTTTGATGACTCCCGAGCTCAAAAAGACGTTAGTGTGGCATAGACTTTCTGGAAAGCCCTTGGGCGGCCAAATTGATGTCGACCAGATGTCGGATAGCCGCTGCGTCAGGTTTTCAGGAATGGCGCCCAGATTTCGATCAACGTGGCGTGGCGATTTATTTTGGCAGGTTCAGCTCAGCAGCTCCGCGAAGTAAGCTGCGGACCCAGCAAGCCCCGTCAGAGGCGAGTACTTTTCCAGAATGGACAAGAAGTTGGCTCCCCGGGCTAGATTCGAACTAGCAACCCTTCGGTTAACAGCCGAATGCTCTACCATTGAGCTACCGGGGAACCGCGCAGGCAGGAACGGTTCTTGCAACAACAGGGAGTAGTCTAGCGAACCCTCCGCAAAAGTTCAACGAATCGCAACCATTCAGCGGGCTGCCTGGCATCGTACCGATCGAGGAACATCTTGACTTTTCTTTGGGGCAGGCTATTGTCGGCGTTCCTGAATTTCGTGGGCAAACACGTGTCGAACAACGGGGTGCAACCGATGATGCGCAAGCGGTATGGACTCGGGATGTTGATGCTCTTCAGCGCGAGTATTTTGGCCGCACCGATCGCGTTCGGGCAGACGCAGAAGCCCGCGAGCAAATCGTACGTGCTCAAAGCAGCGCGGATGTTTGACGGCAAGAGCGATGCCCTGGTGAAGCCCGGGTTTGTCATCGTGACCGACGGAAAAATTGCAGGCGTGGGCTCCGGCGCGGCAATACCGAATGGCGCGGAAGTGATCGACTTTGGAGATGCGACGCTGCTTCCCGGCTTTATCGACGCGCACACCCACCTCACAGGAATGTACAGCGACGACTACAAACAGGCCGCGCTCGATTACCTGCAAAAACCAATTGCCGAGCAGGCCCTGGACGCGACCGCCAATGCGCGCGTAACGCTGATGGCCGGGATCACCACCGTTCGCGACGTAGGCTCGTCGGATTACATAGACGTCGGCTTGCGAAACGCGATTCGCGATCATGTCGTGGTTGGCCCTCGCATGCTGGTCTGTGTGCATGCATTGGGGTCCACTGGCGGACACTGCGACGGTTCGGGCGGCTATCGCGCAGGTCTTTTCGGCCATGAAGCCGGCCCGCTCGATGGCGTCATCAACGGCCCCGACCAAGCGCGCTATGCGGTGCGACTCGATCACAAGTACGGAGCAGATATTATCAAAGTCTGCGCAACGGGCGGGGTGCTCTCTCTCACCGACGACGTCGACACGCCGCAACTGACGCAAGAAGAATTGAACGCCATCGTGGACGAAGCCCACGCGCTCCGCCGCAAAACGGCCGCGCACGCCCACGGAGCGGAAGGCGCAAAGCGCGCCATCCGTGCGGGGATTGATTCGATCGAGCACGGAACCTTTCTCGACGACGAAGCTCTCGACATGATGAAACAGCGCGGCACGTATCTCGTCCCCACTCTGATGGCGGGTCATGGCATTCAGGAGCAAATCGACAAAGGTACCTACATTCCGCCGCCGATTCTAATCAAAGCGAAGGCCGCGATTGCCGCAGGCCATCAGATGTTCACGAAAGCGATGGCCAAGGGCGTGAAAATCGGCCTCGGAACGGATGCGGGCGTTTATCCGCACGGACGCAACACCGAAGAGTTTCATCTGATGGTGGACTATGGGATGAAGCCCATCGACGCGCTGAAAGCCGGCACCTCCGCTGACGCCGATTTGCTTGGTTTGGCCGACAAGATCGGCACGCTGGAGGCGGGCAAGTTCGCCGATGTAGTGGCAGTACCGGGCGATCCGGTAGAGAATATTCGCCAGACGGAACATGTCTTTTTTGTGATGAAAGAAGGCGTGATTTACGAGAACGATCGTGGAACCGCTGCGCACTAACATTTGAAGAGGAGTTTGTGTAACCCGCGAACGAGGAATCGTCATGGCTGATCTTCCCAACACCGTTGCAACAGACTTCGCCTGGTACTACGAATTCATTGCTGCCCACGTTCACAAGTGGGTCGACCCGCTAACGCAGGAGCAGTTCTGGCACAATCCTTTCTCTTTCGGAAACAGCGCCGGGCACTTGATCCTGCACCTGACGGGAAACTTGAACTACTACATCGGGGCGCGTGTAGCTGGGACGAGATACATTCGCGACCGCGATAGAGAATTTACGGAGGCCGGAAAACCAGACAAAGCAAAAGTGTTGGAAGCCTTCGACCAGACCATTGCTATGGTTGTGTCGACAGTCAGAAAGCAAAAGCCCGAAGATTGGATGGCACCTTATTCTGCTGAACTCGAACCTGAAGCTGCGGAACGCTTCATGATTTTTCTCCGATGCGCGGGGCATGCCTATCATCACGTAGGGCAGCTCATTTTCTTGAGCAAAGAGCTGACACGAAAAGCCGAGCCGCAGTCCGCATCTGCCTGAGCGGATTCGCCTGAAAGACATGCTCGAAGGGCAGGACCTGGAGCGACTGTGCTGTACAGGGAGATGTCGAAGACCAAAGCGGTATTCCTGGTCTCTCTCTCCGGGCTTGCGGCCGTTATCTCTGCGCTTGGTTTGCATGGCTGGCATGTCTACCTGGCGCTGTCGCTCATCGGTATTGGGTTAATCATCGGATTCGTCCGGTGGTCGCGCAAAAACTGAACGATTGAATTCAGAACGACATTCAAGGAGAACCATCATGCGCAACTTGCGCAGGGCATCTTGGGCTGCTGTGTTTGTGACGATGATCTGCGCGGTGAGCGCGCGTGTCTTTGCTCAACAACCGGCCCCCGCGTCGGCTTCCGCCTCGACCACGCCGACGATCGACCAATCGCTTGAGATGAAAGGTGCGTTCAGTCCGGAGATTTCTCCCGATGGCAAGCGCGTGGTCTACGAAGTTTCGCGGACGAACTGGGAGGACAACGCTTTCGAGCGCGATCTGTGGATCGTGGAGACGGCGACGGGCGAAGGACACCAACTCACTGCATCGAAGAAATCGAGTACGAACGCGGCGTGGTCCCCGGATGGTAAGTGGATCGCGCTTCTCTCCGACAGGCCGGGACAACTTTCCGGCACGCCAGACGGCAAGAAACAGATTTACGTGATTGCAGCGGACGGCGGCGAAGCAAGGCAGCTCACGAAAGTCGAAACGGGTGTCAACATCTTGGCGTGGTCGCCGGACTCGAAGAAGTTGGCCTTCTCCGCGGAGGATCCAGAGCCGAAAGCATTGAAAGATCGCAAGGAAAAGTACGGCGAGTACGAGGTCGTCCACGCCGACTACAACATGTCCCATCTTTGGACGCTGGACATGCCCACGAGCGAGACGGGAGCCATTTCCGAACCGATGCGGCTGACGAAAGGAGCGGCATTTAGCGTGGGCGAGTTTGCGTGGTCGCCGGACGGAGCACGTATCGCGTTCAGCGCGCAGCGTGATCCGGATTTGATTTCGTCAGAGACCGCCGACATTTACGTTGTGACCGTTAGCGACGACAAGGTGAAAAAGATTGTGAATACGCCGGGACCAGACAGGAATCCGCAGTGGTCCCCCGATGGAAAACAAATCGCCTATGAGACGACTGCTGGATCGAAGTATTTTTTCTATACGAATGTGAAAATTGGTGTAGTCGACGCCGATGGTGGCACCCCACGCGTATTGACGGACGCGTTCGACGAAGATCCCGGGTTAATTGGGTGGGCGCCTGACGGCATCTACTTCGCCGCGGAGCAGAAAACCTACGCGCATTTGTTCCGGCTCAATCCCAATACAAAAGCCGTCGAGAAACTTAGTTCGCCTGAACACATCGCGGCGTTTTCTTTTTCCTTTTCAAAGGACTACAAACAAGTGGCATACCGCGCGGCGCTCGAAAACGAATATCCGGAGATATTCACCTCAAGCGTGGCGCCGTGGCAAGCGAAGAAGCTCACTTCGCTGGGCGACCAACTCAAGCCGTTCAAAATTGCCCACCGTGAAGTGATTTCGTGGAAGTCGGCCGACGGGACCACGATCGAAGGCATACTCTACACGCCGTCGGACTTCAAGCTTGGCAAGAAATATCCGCTCCTCGTCGTAATTCATGGCGGACCAACCGGCGTGGATCAGCCGATTCTGAGCGCGGACCGCTATTACCCGATCGAGAGATTCGTCGCGAAGGGCGCGCTGATTCTGCGGCCCAATTACCGTGGATCTGCGGGGTACGGAGAAAAGTTCCGCTCGCTAAACGTTCGGAATTTAGGTGTCGGCGATTATGCCGACGTGATTTCGGGAGTGGATTCGCTCATCGCTAAAGGCTACGTCGACAAGGACCGTGTCGGTTCGATGGGCTGGAGCGAGGGCGGATACATTTCTGCATTCATTTCGGCGTCGAGCGACAGGTTCAAAGCGGTAAGCGTGGGCGCGGGGATTTCCGACTGGGTAACGTATTATGTGAACGCGGACATCACGCCGTTCACACCGCAGTATTTGCACGCAACGCCGTGGGACGATCCGGAAATCTACAAAAAGACTTCGCCAATCACGTATATCGCGAAAGCGAAGACGCCGACGCTGATCCAGCACGGAGAAAACGACAGGCGCGTGCCTATTCCAAACGGCTATGAACTGCGGCAGGCGCTGGAAGACCGCGGTGTGCCCGTGAAGATGGTGGTTTATAAAGGATTTGGGCACGGAATCACCAAGCCGAAGCAGCAACGCGCCGTGATGGAAGAAAATGAAAAATGGTTCGCGAAATATATCTGGGGTGAAGAACCTTCTCCCACGCCTCCAGCCGCACCGCCGGTAAAAGCTGAGAAATCAGAGAAAACTGAAAAACAATAAACCGTAATTTCTGGCCGCCATTACGTTTCGAGTTTGAAGCGCGTCGAAGCGAGACGATAAAGTCGGCGCCAGAGCAAGCGATTGATGAGCACGACGATCGTCGCCATGATCAACGTCGAAGCCAGCAAAATGTCGAAGCGGCCAGCGTCGCTGGCGCTGCTGATGGCGCTGCCGAGTCCCGTGGTCGAGACAATCCTTCCCTGAAAGTGAAAATACTCGGCGATGATGCTGGCGTTCCAGGCATTTCCGGAGGCGGTCACCATCCCGGTGACGAGATACGGAAAAATTCCCGGCAGAATTAAATAACGCCAGCGATCCCACGAGCCGAACCGAAAGATACTAGCCGCTTCCTTGAGATCCGTAGGAATAGCCATGGCTCCGGCGATTACGTTGAAGAGGATGTACCACTGGGTGCCCAAAAGCATGACGAGCAAGGCAGCGAGCTCGAGACCGCCGCGAAACTTGATCAAGAATAAGAGAATGACGGGAAAGAGAGCTGTGGCGGGGATGGACGCAGCAATTTGTGCGAGCGGCTGCGCGATGCGCGCAAGGCGCGGACTGAACCCAATAGCTACGCCGACGGGGACAGTCCAAAGAGCGCCAATGAGGAGTGCGGCATTGACCCGAAGAAGCGTGAAGCCCGCGCTGCGCAAGAGGGCGAAATAGTCCGCGCGGCGCAAGTCCGAAAGTTCGCGAGCTCCGTGAACTATGGCAATACCGAGACCAACGAGAATCACTGCCGCGAGAACAACAAGAACCGAACGACGAGTGCCTTTGCGTTTCGGAACGGAAAACTTAGCTGCGGCACGGCGTGCGCCGACAGCTAGATTGACGGTGATCCAATCAATCACCGGTCGCGCGGCAAGCCGATAAAAGCGAATTACAAAAGACGCGCGCCCCAGAAGACTGAGCAAATTGTGTGTGGCTGCTTTGGCTGTTTCGACCTGCTCGAATTTAAATTTATCCGCCCACGCGATGACTGGCCGCCAGATCAATTGATCGAGCAGGACGATGACGGTGACCATGGCCGCGAGTCCCCAAAGGATCGCGCGTGTATTGCCATGGCTCGCGGCGGTTTGCAGAAAGGATCCGAGCCCCGGAAGGCGGAAGTCGCGATCGCCGAGAACAAACATTTCGCAAGCCATCAGGAAGAACCATCCGCCGGCGACGGACATCATTGAATTCCAGACGAGGCCGATGGTCGAAAACGGCAAATCCAGCTCGACGAATCTTTGCCAGCGGCCAAAGCGGTAAATGATCGCGGCCTCTCTTAATTCGCGAGGGATGCCCTTAAGCGAAGAATAAAAGCTAAACGCAATGTTCCAAACCTGGCCAGTAAAAATAAGAATGATCGAACCAAGTTCGATGCCCAGCTGGCTGTGAGGAAAAAGCGCGACCATCGCAAGCATGACGCCCGGAAGAAAACTGAGCACGGGGATGGATTGCAGAATATCGAGAAGCGGAATCAGCACAATCTCCGCCTGTTTGGAGCGCGCCGCAACATAGCCATAGGCAAGCGCAAAGGCCATGCTCAACGCATAGGCCACGCTCAGACGCACAAGAGAATAAAACGCATAGAGCGGCAGCGCTCGCGGGCTCTGCGAGATTTCAACCTTGGCTGGGACCGGCCCGAGCCAAGTGTGGCCGACAGCGTAGACGCCGTAGATGGCGGCTACAACGAAAAGAAAAATAGAAAAATCGATCAGGAAAGACCACGACCAGCGCGAACCGGCGGGCCGCCGGATGGCCGGAGGAACGGGACTTGCGCTTTGGGAAGCAATCGTGGGAGTCGGCACAGTTCGGTCAAGCCTCGGTGAGGGTCAGCTTGCCCGTGGCGGCGTCGTAATCGAAAATCTCCGCGTAGCGTCCCCACTGGATGGCGGTCTCCAATTGCCGGCGCGATTCATCCTCGCTGAAATGTTCGTCGAGGAGGTCGCGAAAAAACTCGTCGGAAAGAGTGCGGTTTGATTTTGCCTTCAAGGCGTTTTGCATCTGGCAAAGCAGCGGTATATTTGCGAGAGCGACTTTCCGAAAGATAGATTTGCGCGCCTGTATGTCCGCTTGCGCGTAGGCCTGGCCTTCGGGAGTGATGATGGCGCCGCCCTCTTCCAGACGAAGCATTCCGAGAAGGACGGCGGTGTCCACGGTAGGAAGGAGTGCATCGACTTCGAGGCTAAGCTCGTCAGCAAGTTTGTGAAGATCCGCGCGGCCACCATGGTCCGCGAGAATTTCCAGCAACCCGGCCAGTCCACCGGGGCGCGTGTGCGGAAGCATGATGGCTTTGCGTGGCACCTGCTTGCCGGGAGCAGCGGTTTTCTGGTGAGTTGGATCGTGCTCATAGTCGGGCCGGGTGAGGACGCGATAAATCTCATCGACGAGCTCGATGAAACTCGAAGACTTGCGGTCGCGAGGATGAGGAATATTCACGGCGAAATCGGCGTGAATGTGAGCGGGGTTGCGGCCGAGAACTACGATGCGATCGGCGAGGACCACAGCTTCTTCAATGTTGTGAGTGACGATGAAGATGGCGCGGGTGGGAATTTTGTGTTCGAGCCAGAGTTCGAGAAGCTCGCCCCGTAGCGTTTCGGCGGTCAGCACATCGAGCGCGGAGAAAGGCTCGTCCATGAAAAGAACTTCGGGCTCGACGACGAGTGCGCGGGCGACGCCTACGCGCTGCTTCATGCCGCCAGAGAGTTCCTTTGGATATGCTGACTCGAAACCATCGAGACCGACGGCGTCAATGATGCGGAGCGCGCGTTTGTGGCGCTCGATGGGAACCATGCCTCGGGCTTCGAGAGGGGCCTCGACGTTTTCGAGAACAGTAAGCCAGGGAAAAAGCGCGAAACTTTGGAAGACGATGGAGACGTTCGGTGCGCCATCGCCCACTGGCGCGCCGTGCCAAAAGACGGAGCCGGCGCTTGCGGGGGAAAGTCCGGTCAACATGCGAAGCAGCGTCGATTTTCCGCAGCCGGAAGCGCCGAGCATCGCGATGATCTGTCCGGGGTAGATGGCAAGATCGGTCGCCGCGATTACCTGGATGCGGCCGCCGTCTGGCTGCGGATAAAATTTTTCGAGCTTGCGCGCTTCGATGATCGGCTCGGGGCCCGTTGGTTCGGAGTGGATGGACTCCGGCGCTGTGCTGGGAGTGCTCATAAGAGCGTGTATTATCGCTCAAGTCGGAGCAGGACGCACAGGAGGATGAAGCTCGCATGACACTTTCTTTCCTGGTTACAATGGCATGAACACCGCATGACAACTCCCGATGAGCCACTGAATCTTCAGTCTGGGCAGTCGCGAATTCGCGGCTGGCTTCCGGCCATTTTTATTTCGCTTTTGATTTCTTTGGCGATTGTTTCTCCTTTTTTCTGGCTGGGAAATGCCACGGGACACGATTTTCAGTATCACGCGGCCTCCTGGCTGGACGCTGCGGCACAGTGGAAAGAAGGAATTGTCTACCCGCGGTGGACGGAATGGGCCGATTACGGGTTCGGTGAACCGCGATTTATTTTCTATCCGCCTTTTTCTTGGATGCTGGGAGCCTCGCTGGGTTCCGTTTTGCCGTGGAACCATGTGCCGATTTTTTTCATTTTGCTGGTGCAGACTTTCGCGGGGGTGAGCACGTTTGCGCTGGCGCGGCGCATGCTTCCGAAACGAGCCGCACTGTTTTGCGTGGCGTGTTACGCCGCAAATCCATACGCTCTGTTGATTGTTTACATGCGGAGCGATTTTGCGGAATTGCTGGCGAACGCGTTCTTTCCGTTGTTGTTCTTACTGGCGCTGCAAATTGGCGATTTGCTCGAGAGCCCGGCCACCTCTCATCGATCGACGACGCCTAGGGTGATCGCTTCGTTTGCTGCAGTATTCGCGGCCGTCTGGCTGTCCAACGCACCAGCTGGAGTAATCGCAAGTTACAGCTCGTTTGCGCTGTTTGGCTTTGCGGCGCTTACGCGGAAGTCCTGGCAGCCTCTGATACGGGGCATAGTGGGTCTGGCTCTAGGATTTGGTTTGGCAAGTTTTTACATTTTGCCTGCGGCTTACGAGCAGCGTTGGGTGAACATTGCGCAAGCGCTTTCGGCCGGACTGCTGCCATCGGAGAACTTTCTCTACACAGTCATCAATGATCCGGAGCACACCCTCTTCAACTGGATCGCGTCAACCATCGCGATTTCGCTGATGATTCTGACGGGGCTGGCGGCGCTCCGAGTCCGCGGAGGCGAGCAGGATCGCGGGAGCCCAGGCGCGCTGGACAACCGAGTGTGGCTGGCGTTGCTGCTTCTTGCAGGACTGGCGACGGTGCTGATGTTGCGCTTCACTTCCCCTCTCTGGGCCGTCCTGCCCAAATTGCGCTTCGTGCAATTCCCTTGGCGCTGGATGTCTCTTCTCGCTGTGGTGTTTGCCGTTTTTCTGGGTAGCGCGATGGGCCGGAAGCAGTGGGGCTGGATTTGGGCGGTGGTCACGATTGCGCTGATCGGCGGCACCGGTGTTGTGCTGGTGCAGCGCGGCTGGTGGGACACGCAAGACATTCCAGCGTTGCGTGCCGCGATCGCGAACGGGGAAGGGTTCGACGGCACCGATGAATATGATCCGGAGGGAGATGACCACACCAACCTTCCGACCAAGTCATCGGAAGCGATGGTCATGGATACGGATTCCATACCAGGACCGAATTCGAGACCGACGATTCGCGTGGAGCGCTGGAGCCCTGAGGACAAAGAAGTTTCCGTCAACTCCCGCGAGCCGTTTTTTCTTGGGCTGCGTTTGCTCAATTACCCCGCGTGGCGAGCCGAGGTGAATGGCGCTGCGGTTACGCCGCGCGGCGGGGATGACTACAACCAAATGATCGTGCCCGTCCCGGCGGGAGAGTCGCATGTTCGCGTCCGACTTGCGAGGACCTGGGACCGGACTGTTGGCGGCAGCATCAGCTTGGCGACCGCATTCTTCCTCTTGTGGCTCGCTACGCGGAGAAAGTTTACAGGCGCTCGGCAGCTGGGGACTTAGCGAAGGGCAGGCTCCTACCCCCCCTTTTTTGCAAGAATATGAAAAAACAAGACTTAGATGGCATAGGTCTGCAAAAGGCAATAATATACTTGGCTAACCAAACCGTGCTAGGCTGAGATCGCCGTGACAGGGCTACTGGTAAAAATAACAAGTGAGTTGACTGAAACGGAATGATAGAGTCCGCGCACTATAAAAGCAAAGGCCCGAATGGCATCGGGCCTGCCTTACATTTTCGGGTTAGTAGGAATAGCCTGTAGGAGCGTCCCAGATGCGAACAATGAATCGTAAAGGAACTAATTCGGTTTGCCCGCCGTGGGAGGAACTGCGGGCTGTGCCGCCGTCGGTGGCTTTAACAAACCCATCCCTAATAACATTCCAAGCATATTCTTGGCCGGGCCTCGCCAATGGAAGCGACAGTTCTCCATCTGCGTCTCAACCCACTCGAAGTCACCGCCAGAATAAAAGAGATCGCAGTTCTTCAAGTGGCAACGGATGAACACTGTTTCGTCCAAGACGAAACTCTGATTGTTCAGGTTTTTGTCTTCATGCACTTTTACTTCGCTTCTCATAACCACTCTCCTTTGCCCGTTAACGGGCCGCTATGCAGACACACCCCTAGCGCGTGCCTGCTGTGAATGTTCATGTTGACGGGAAAGCCCTAAGGCCAGTAGGATAGTGAAAGTTCGAGTTTCACATTCCCCGTAACATCGGGACTTAACGCCTCACTTCTGAGAAAAGTGAGGCGTTTTGCCATTTACAGCGGGGCGATTATATCACGCTCTGCAAGTGGTCCACTAGGGATTGTGCACCGTTTTGGGGCACCACAAGGACGGGATCGCTGTAACAGGACTAGTTCTTTTTCTTTCGACGCTTTTCTGGTGGCGTGTCGGAGTCGTATTCGGTGTACTTCATCAGGTCAAATATTTCCAGATGACCGCTGGCGTGAAGTCTCCCCACCCAGGGCGGTTCACGTTTCTTCCATGTTCTTTCGATCTTCGCCTTATTATTGACGATGCCCGGTAGCCACTTCCCTAGATTATCTCCGGCATTACTGGTCGTAAAAATGACGCATTGCTGATGCTGATTCAGGAGATCACGGTGACGTAGCACCATGTTTTTGTCAGTAGTCACTATAAGAAGTTTATGCTTCGCGCAGTGGGGAATTATTTTTTCGTCTTTGATGTTCTGTTCTTTGCCAAATACTTCATGAAAACCGACAACCGAAAATTCTTTTCCCTTGAGAGCCGCTACTAATGCCTTGTGTCCGAAACAATCATCCACGAACAGCACACATGGTTCATGACACCGAAACACTTGGTCTCTCGAGTGGGAGGATGTGGCTGATGGCTAAATTTATTTCGTTTTCGCTCAGATCGTAGTCCGAGGCGATCTCCGAAATAGGTTCTCCCGCTTTCTTCCTGCTCAAAAGAACCTGGACTGGTATGCGCGTTCCAGTCACGACTAGGCGACCAGACATCACCTCCGGGTCAAGAGTGACCGGAGTTTCCTCGCGTGTCCCGGGAATCCAATATCGCCAAGGATAAAGTTTTGTAACATCCGCTCCAACACGCTGTACGCGGCTCCCAAATAGATCAACAACCTGAGGTATCGTTAATTGCCGATGATGGCTAAGGTCTATGTCTCTACGTGGCTGTTTTCCACGCGCTGGTTTAGTCAAAATTATGTGTTTGAAAAATCTTCTAAGGTGTCCCGTCAAAAGCGGGTATTGAGCTCTGCTTTCCGTGCGGGACGCCGCAAGAAGTTCCCTTGCTTTTCCCATACTCAAGTGAAAATGACTACGTATAAGCTCTACGTAATACACTTGGGCAATATCTTGGAAAGACAAAAGCGGTACCGAGTATCTAGCGCCAGAGATTGTCCAAAGTGGTTTTTCTAGAATCCATCGCTGAAGAGTCCGAGTAGACATGCCGAGAAATAGCGCAGCCTCGGGAATGGTATAGGTAGGGTAATCGCGAAGTCTTTGGCCGCGTGCTCTGGGAATGCGATAGGCCATTTCGCTTTCTTTCAAAATGCGGAAAATACGTCCAGCAACTCTCATCTCTTCCACCTGTGCTAGAATCTAGATGGAGTTCAAGAGGCTGGGTTAATGGCAGCAGCAGATCGCCCTAAGCGTCCCGCCAAGAATGCCAAGGGTGAATATGCTAAGTTCGCCGAAGCGTTAAAAAAGGTTCTGTCCGTTCCTCATTCCACGCTCAAGTCTCATCTTGAGGCCGAGAAGCTGAAAAAGCAATCGAAACGGGCTTCCCGCGTTTTAGACGTGCGGAATTAGTTACTCTCGGCGGCTCCCACCTTGCCAGTCACCTCTGAATAAGTGAGCCGCTTTCCCGCAATCTGCGATAAGGCTTTTTGGAATCTCTCGCCATCGTTCGCCAATTCTCGATTATTGAAGCGATATACCTGCTCGTCCAAGTAACGGAACAAGTGGAATGGCTCGACGCTGATATAGGTTCCCTTCAACTGGCGCTTTGTCAGGCTCCAGAAATTCTCTAGGCCGTTTGTGTGGATGCGCCCGTCAACGTACCGCTCGGCATGGTCCACAACACCATGCTTGAAATTCTGGTGCTTCAACATATCGTAGGACGCCAGATTGTCGGAGTAGATCGCGGAGTGTGCCTTGACGTGACGGTGAATCTCCGCTTCTACAACGTGCCTGCGGCGAGTAGGAATTACGGTAGCGCGTACTTCGCCGCCACGTTCAAGAATCCCCATGACAGCCGTCTTGTCCTTGCTGCCAGTGGCAGTGATTCTCCGGTGGTGCTTTTCCGCGTGCATGTTGCGAGCCTTGCCGCCGACGAAAGTCTCGTCCACTTCCACTTCGCTACCGGGTCCGCCGAGCTTGACCAGAGAGCGATTCTGCAAAGCCAAGCGGAGACGATGCATAACAAACCATGCCGACTTCTGAGTGATTCCCAAATCGCGGCTTACTTCATACGAACTAATGCCGTTCTTGCAGTTTACGAGCATCCACAGCGCGATAAGCCACTTGTCCAGCGCGATAGCGGAGTCTTCAAAGATCGTACCTACCTTGACCGAAAACTGCTTTTTGCAGCCCTTGCACTTCCAACGCTTTTGAGTCGCTAGATAGTAGTGCGCTGTGCCCTCGCAGGAGGGACATACGGGGCCATTGGGCCAGCGGAGGGCAGCCACGGTATCAATGCAGACTTGCGGGTCTGCGAAGTGTCGGATAGCATCTCGGAGGGTCTTTGGTTTGGCATCCATAGTGAAGTCAGGATACCCCAAAAGCCGTGGTTAGTCAAGTATATTATTGCCCTGCAAAAGATATCATTCTAAAGAGGTTAGAGGGCCAACCGTCGTTAGAACTGCCTCGATGGCAAGGGTAAACGTAAACTCCCCCTCCCCATATTTTTGTAAACGTTGCGTCTAAAGGACTTCCAGCCTAGATACCGACTCGATATGGGTTCTCTGTACCTTGAACGATTCGCATGTGCTGGCTCATCGCATTTGCTGGTTTCACGGTCGTGTGGGCCATTCTTTCGACCTATCTCAAGACCGCGATAAAGTTAAAAAACCGGTGGACATTGGGCGCATGGGCGTCACTTGCCCGTACATGAGAGATGGGCTTGGTCTGGGTGGAGCGAAGAAAATGCACCGGTTCCATTGCAGGGTTCTGTATGCGCCTACAGAAACAAAAAAACGGCAGCTGGGCTGCCGCACTCCATAGTTTTGCCTAGTAAGGATTATAGTTTGGCTCTGAAGAGAGGTCCAGCACCTTTTGGTGCTGGTACTGTCTAGTTATTCGAACGGCGTGCGGCGTATCGGTTGCGTCAGGGCTGATAGGTATCCAAGAATTTGCCGACGAAATTTCCTTCTTCCGTGCCGTCGGGCTTAGAAATGGTCCAATCCAGAACTTCAGATTCGGTGCAGGAAATCTTCTCGCCTTTTGTGTGATTGTGAATCACGGACAGATCACTGTCTAAGATTCCTTTTATGTTCTCACTTTTCCAGGAAGTGACCCTAACAAAAACCTGCTCGTACTTCTTCTCCGCGTCGTAGAGTTTGATGGTGACGTAAAAAATATAATCTTTGGGGAGGCCGGCCAAGTATTTCTCTTTTGCTTGGGGCAAACTCTCCCGTGCTTTCTTGACATAGGGTGCGATGGCATCTTCGAATTTCTTGACTTGCTCAGCAGTTGCAGCGACAGGTTTATCCGGGGGACGGTTGCTTTGAGCGGCGACTCGAGCAAAGAAAAAGAAAGAACTTAACAGAAGGAATGTAAGAGACAGGGCTCGACCGTGACTCATCGATGGTTCCTTGGTGGCTATTTCACTCGGTTCGATGAGCGTTGGCAAGAAGATTCTTGGAAGAGTAAAGACGGGCACGGCGTGCCGTGCCCCTACGGGAGCAGCGAATACTGAAACTGCGGCTAACGGCGATCTACGGTGGGGTGGCGAACGTCCTGACCTTGGACGATGTAGATGACGTCTTCGGCGATGTTGGTGGCGTGGTCGCCGATGCGTTCGAGGTTTTTGGCTACGAGGATAAGTTCGAAGGCGGGGAACACGACGCTGGAGTCGCCCATCATGTAGGTGAGGAGTTCGCGGAAGATCTGGTCGCGATAGTGGTCGACCTGATCATCGGTGGCCAGAACTTTTTGCGCGAGGTCGACGTCGCGGCGAACTACGGCGTTTAACGCGTTGCGGACCATTTCTTCGGCGAGCTCGCTCATACGCGGGAGGTCGACGTAGGGCTTGACGCGCGGATGGCGAAGGATGCGCGTGGCGGCTTGCGCGATGTTGACTGCCTGGTCGCCGATGCGCTCGAGGTCATTGTTGATGCGGGAGACCGCGAGAACGAAGCGGAGATCGACAGCCATCAATTGGTGAAGCGCCAAAAGCTGGACGACGCGGTCGTCAATTTCTATCTGCAATTCATTGATGGCGTCTTCTTCATCGAGGACGCGCTTGGCGAGCTGCTCATCGGCTTCGAGAACGGCGTGGACGGCCTGGTGGACGGCGCGTTCGCCAAGGCTGCCCATCCAGAGCAGGCGCTCTTTCAATTCGTTCAGGTCTTTCTCGAAGTGGCGTTCCATGAAAATTTTCCCTCAGTAGTTTACAACCCCAGGTTCGGAAAAAGCAGATTCCTTCTGACAAATTCGGACCCTTTAGTCGCATTGCTCGGGATGGCAGCATACCGAGGCGATGCGTGGCATAGCATCAACCGAAGCGGCCGGTAATGTAAGCCTCCGTGCGCGGATCGCTTGGCGTGGTGAAGAGGTGCGGCGTGGGGCTGAACTCGATGACCTGGCCGTTCAACAGGAAAGCCGTGAAATCGCTGATGCGGGCGGCCTGCTGCATGTTGTGAGTAACGGTGACGATGGTGCACAGATCTTTCAACTGGACGAGCAGCTCTTCGATTTTCGCGGTGCTGATGGGGTCGAGGGCGGAGCAAGGCTCGTCGAGGAGAAGAACTTCGGGTTCGACGGCGAGAGCACGAGCGATGCAGAGACGCTGCTGCTGGCCACCGGAAAGTTCGTAGGCGGACTTGTGTAGATGATCTTTCACTTCGTCCCAGAGCGCGGCGTGGCGAAGGCTCTTCTCGACGGCATCGGCCATGGGAAGCTTTGAGCCGTTGATGCGGAGACCGTAAGCCACATTTTCAAAGATCGATTTCGGAAAAGGATTGGGACGCTGAAAGACCATACCGACGCGGCGGCGGAGCTGCGTAACGTCCTGGTCGAGAATGTTTTTGCCGTCGAGAAGGATTTCGCCTTCGAGGCGGGCGTGGCGCACGGTTTCATGCATGCGATCGAGTGTGCGCAGCAGCGTGGATTTGCCGCAGCCCGAAGGGCCGATGAGCGCAGTGACCTTGCTGGTGGCGATGCCCAGGCTGATGTCGAAGAGAGTCTGCTTGGCGCCATACCAGAAATTGACCTTGGAGATGGTCATGCGCATCTCGGCGGGCACCGCATTTTCGCGGATCGAGCCGGACATTACAGGTGGGTTTATGTTTACGGACACTGCCTGCCTCACAGAAGCGTGCATAGATTAAGCCCTCGGAACCGAAACGCCACGCGACAAGATGGCCCTGGCGACAATGTTGATCACCAGAATTAAAGCCAGCAGGACAAGGCCCGCAGCCCAAGCTTGCCGGTGCCAGTCTTCGTACGGCGAGAGGCCATAGTTGTAAATCATGACCGGAAGCGAGGCCGTGGGCTCGGTCCAGCCACGGCTCCAATAGCGGTTGCCTAAGGCGGTGAAGAGGAGTGGCGCAGTCTCGCCGGCGACACGCGCAAAGGCCAGGAGGATCGCAGTGAGGATGCCGCGATAGGCGGCAGGCACGATGACTGTTGAGATCGTCTTCCACTTGCTGGCGCCCAACGCCATGGCGCCCTCGCGCAATGTGCGAGGCACCGCCAAAAGAAATTCTTCCGTGCTGCGCAGGGTGATGGGAATCATCATGATTCCGAGAGCGAAACCGCCAGCAAGAGTGGAGAATTGCTTGAAGGGATGCACGGCAATGCTAAATGCAAAGATGCCAATCACGATCGAAGGCGCGCCATTGAGCAGGTCCGCGGCGTAGCGCACAACAAAAGCCACCTTGCTGCCGCTGAATTCCGCGAGGTAGATGGCACCGAGGAATCCGATAGGAACACCGAAGAGGGTGGCAAGAGCGAGAAGCTTGGCGCTGCCGAGAATGGCGTTGGCCATGCCGCCGCCCGTTTCGCCGACGGGAGCCGGCAATTTCGTGAAGAAATTCCAGTTGATAGAGGTCCCGCCGTAGTAGACCAGATAACCCAAAATGAAGAAGAGCACGGAGACGGCGACCACAGCGCAGAGGCCGGTCATGGTGAGCATGAAATTGCTCGCGAATTTGCGCCAGCGCAGGCGGGAGTTCATGCGTTCCCCATTCCGCTGCCACGCTGAGAGGTTGCGAGGATCATAATGCGAGCAAGGCCGTTGAGGATGAAGGTGAGCAAAAAGAGCACCAAGGCCAGTTCAATGAGAGCTTGAGGATAAAGATCGCCCGTAGCTTCGCTAAATTCATTCGCGATGACCGCGGCGATGGAGTAACCGGGAGCGAAAAGCGAAGCACTGATCGCCGGGGTATTGCCAATGACCATGGTGACGGCCATGGTCTCGCCAAGAGCACGGGCTAAGGCGAGAAAAATGGAACCCATGATGCCGGCGCGAGCAAACGGCACAACAACTTTCCATGTGGATTCCCAGCGCGTCGAGCCAAGGGCCAGTGCGGCTTCGCGTTGGTCGCGCGGCACGGAGAGTAGCACTTCGCGCGAAACGGAAATGATGTAGGGTATGACCATGATGGCCAGGACAAGGCCGGCAGTCAGAAAGCCTATGCCGTAAGCCGGACCTTTGAAGAATGGAAGAAAACCGAGAACATCCTTGAGCCTTGGCTGAATGAATTCGCGCATCAGAGGGACGACGAATAAGAAGCCGAGAAGCCCGTAGATCACGCTGGGAACAGCTGCGAGCAAATCGATGAAAAATTCGAGCGTATCGGAAACTCTGGCCGGAGCGAGCTCGGCGAGAAAAATGGCCGCTCCAATGCCGAGAGGCACGGCGAAAAGCAGGGCGAGCGCCGAAGTGACCAGCGTTCCGAAGATGAAGGGGAGAGCGCCGAAGTCACCAGCGTTGGGATCCCAGACGCGGGTGGCGAAAAAAGCAAATCCAAACTTGTGGCGCGCCAGAACAGAGCCTTGCCAGAGTTCGAAAACCAAAAGCAAGGTTATGAGCACAACCGACGCGGCAAACAAAAACGTAATGAGTCGCACAATTTCGTCGCCTTCGCGGAGGCGAGTTAAAAACGAGCGCGAGCCCGCGACGGGGCCCGCACTCGGAAGGGTTGTGCTGGTAGTTGACATTTCGTGTGGACAAAAGCTACTGGATCCCGTCGAGAGCCTTTATCTCCTTGGCGACCACTTCCTTGGGCAGCTTCGCGTAGGAAAGTGACTCGGCATAGTTTTGCCCGTCGGCCAGCATCCACTTTACGAAACCTTTCAGGGCATCGCGCTTGGCGCCATCCGAAAATTTCGCCGGTATGAGCAGCCACGTGAAACTGGAGATGGGATAAGCCGCTTTGCCTGGGGCATCCGTAATGGAAACGCGGAAGTCGTCGGGCATGCTCTTCGCGGCGCCCGCGGCTGCAGCCGTTACGCCTGCTAGATCTGCCTTGACGAAGGCGCCAGAAGAGTTCTTCACGGCTCCGTACGGCATTTTATTCTGGATGGCGTAAATCAGCTCAACGTAGCCAAAGGCGTTGGCTGTCTGCTTGACCAGCCCGGCCACGCCTTCATTCCCTTTTCCGCCGAGACCGACCGGCCAGCTCACGGAAGCACCTTTGTTTACCTTACTTTTCCACTCGTCGCTGACCTTGGAGAGGTAATCGGTCCAAATGTAGCTTGTGCCACTGCCATCCGAACGATGAACCACGACGATGTCGTTACCGGGAAGATTCACGCCCTTGTTCGCGCCAGCGATTGCAGGATCATTCCATTTGGTAATTTTCCCAAGAAAAATTCCCGACAACGCCTCCGGCGTGAAATTCAAATCCGTTGAGACGCCAGGGATGTTGTAAGTCGGGACAACGGCGCCAAGAACCGTGGGGAAATGCAGGATGGCAAAGCCGTGCTTGTCCTGGAAAGCCTTTAACTGATCGTCATTCATGGGGCCGTCGGAAGCGCCGAAATCAACGGTGCCCTCGGTGACTTGCTTTATTCCCCCGCCGGACCCGATGGACTGGTAGTTGATCTCGATGTTGGTGTCTTTTTTGTGGTACTCATCGAACCACTTGGAATACATGGGGTAAGGAAACGAAGCACCTGCCCCCGTGATCGTAAGTGCGTTGGCCGCCAAAAGTGCGCTGGCTAGTCCGAAACCGGCCAGAAGGATAGCTGCGATTCGCTTCATCCGTCATCTCCACGCGAACGATTTAATTTGACCCAGGATGTTAGAGTGTGCTTCTTCTGTGTTACAGCATTGTTACAAAACCTTCAGAGTTCTTTGATTTATCGCGTGCGGCGGGGAATAGTGTCGGGCAAGATGCTTGAATTCAATAGTTTGTAGAAGAAGACAGGGCTTCGACGTCGCGCACAAAAAAAGGGGCAGTCCGCCGCGGCGGGCTGCCCCTTTTCCGTCCACAGGGTGGACGGAATGCTAAGACTCCCTGTTTAGGGGAGGTAATAGCGGAAGGAGGTGAACACCATGTTGTTGATGCCCTTGGGGGAGATGGCGGGATCGCCGGCTGGCACTCCGCCCGTGCCGGACCAGGCGGTCTTGGCGAGATACGAGTATGTCAGACCGACCTGCACTCGGCCATGCGAACCCTGGTAGAACTTGTACCAGAATCCTAGCGTACCTTCCTGGATGATGCGGATGTCGCCGGCGCAATTGGCGCCAGCAGACGGGTTGAAGTCATTCGTAGGCACGCCTTCCGTGGCGCAGCCACTGTTGTTGGCGGCAAAGTTGCCGTATCCACCGATACCATTCGTTGTGATTTTGGTGGTGGTGGTGGCCGGAATGGCAGGGCTGGTGGCGGTTCCAGGAATTGCCGGCGTCTTGGTGATCGTAACTGCATCGTAGCCCGAGTAGCCGGCGCGCCACGCGTACTCCAAACCGTAGTAGGCGTAGATGTCAAGCTTGGGAGTGGGGTGGAATTCGACTCTTCCCAAGCCGCCAGCGGTGCGGATCAGCGCGAGGGTGCCGTTGGGACGAGCAGTGGCATCCACGAGCTGGGCGCCATTGTAACGGCCGACGCCGTCGCCAGCGAGACCCTTGACGCCCAAGTCTACCTTCTTGTTGAAGAGCGACCAGAGACCGCTAGCAGCGAAGCCTCCGCCCGTGCTGTTACTGTTGGTGGCGCCGAAGCTGCTTACGACTGTCGGCGTGGCAGAGAGGCAGTTCCCTGTGAGTGTTGTGGGAGTCGCTGGCGGAGCAGTATCATTGGCGTTGGTGCCGACCACGCCGCACGGATAGATGCGATCGCGGAAGAAGCTAACGATGCCGAGAAGTTCATAGTGACCGAAGCCGGGATCAGCTGTGGCCTTGAAGATGAGGTCTGGGGCTTTATTGACGGTATAACCGGTGGCGTCGAAAGCGTTGAAGAGACCGGCGCCAGCGCCAGGACCATTAAGGAAAAAGTTCCCAGTGGTGCCCGTCGTAGCACCTGAAGTGACGATCGTGGCCGGCGCAGCGGTATCGTTGATGGTGGTGACGCTGGAGAACCCACGACCACCAATCGTAGCCTGTGGACCTTCCACGGACATGCCGATGGCGAATTTGTCACCGAAGTTCTTTACGACGCGAAGGCCATATTGACGCGCCCAACTGAAGCCGACGACGTAGTTGGGGTCAATCATCATCGGCAAATCTTCCTGACGATTGAGCATGCCCTTCTTCGTTTCGGTTACCAAGCTCCACATCTGGCCGCCGGTGATAGTTAAGCCGTCTTCGAAGGCGGCCCCCGCGAATGCCTGGCGCTGGCGGAAAACGTAGCTATTGGTCTGGCGATTGTTGGAGCTAGTACCGACACCGAGGAAATCGGCCTCGAAGTAACCCGTCAGAGCTGCTGGACCCGCTTTGCTCTGCACGAGCAGGCTGAGGCGGCTCTGGCGGCCCGTGAAGTTATTCTCGGAAACGTGCGCGAGATTGGCGGCATTGAAGGGAGTGGCGGTGAATGGTGTGGAGATATCGCTGTCGGTGGCGCGAGAACGATAGACGGTTTCCGCCGCCACGAAGCCACCGGGCGTGATGGTGACACCCTTGTAGCGAATGCTGCTCGGTCCCTCTTCTGGCGGTTTCGAGGCGTCGGCTTGCGCGGTCGCCACGGTTGCCACGGTGCTCTTGAGGGCCGCGTTGCTGGCCGTCAAACCGGCAACCGTATTATTAAGCGTGTCAGCGGTGCTCTTGACCGCGGCGGTCGTGTTAACCGCTTCGGTGGCCTTGGTGTTGGCTTCCGCTGCGCGGGAATTTGCGGCGGCGGCGGCGTCACGCGCTTCGTCAATTTGACGATCGCGCTTGGCGAGTTCTTCTTTCAACAAGGTAAGTTGCTCTTGCTGGGCCTGGAGAGCCTGACGGAGCTCTTCAATCTCGGCCGCGATCGCCGAGTCCGACTTGTCCGCCTTCGTGGCCGCCTTGGGCTTGGCTGGCGTCGCAGGCTTGGCAGGCTGCGCGTCGGCATCCTTAGGCGTGTCCTTCGGTGTATCAGCGAGCGCGGTTCCAACCGTGAGGAACAGCGATAGTGTGAGTGCTGCTATTTTTTTCATTGCCTCTCTCTTTGGAACAAAATTCGACAACTTGCCGAGGAAGATACAAACCACCCCGCGCAAAAGGTAAAGGCCGCGTCTTACAGTTACGTCAACCGAATGTGAATATCCTGTAACAATCTGGGAATGGTGGACGTAACCCGTTGAGATAGCGAAGGTTAGAGAACAGGCCGAGGGTCAACAAACACAAAAAATGAGGGCAACATGCCGAACTGTAATGATTCCGGCGAAGCCGCATTCATTTGGTTGTGGATGGAAAACTCGGCTCATTCGCGCCTTCGGTTAACGGCCTTCCGCCCTCGAACGCGAGGAAGGATCTACTTCGGTGCGGCTATGGTAAAGGCGAGGACAATTTGGGTCAAGCGATATTGGTATTTGGCGTCGGTGTCCTGGATGTCGGCTTCCGTTTTTTGGAGTTCGGCCTGGGTAAATTCAACGATGGAGCCGAGACCAAGATTGTAGCGGGCTTGAGCGAGGTCCAGCGAGAGGCTGGCCTGTTCGCGGAATTGCTGGGTGACAGAGAGACGCTCGAAAGCGCGGCGTGAATCTTGCCAGGCGTTGCGAACGTCGCGGGCGATGTTATTGCGTGTGTCCAGCAGTTTTTGGCGATCGACTTCGGTTTGGAGGTCGGCGGCCTTTGCGCGCGCGTTGTAGAGAAAACCGTTGAAGACGGGAATGTTGATATTCACGCCGACGGCCCCGTACCAGTTTTGAATATGGTTGTCGCGGACGGGGGCTTCTCCGACAACGCCGAGGGCATTCACCGTCGGCCGCACTAGATCGTGCTCGGCGCTGCCGAATTTTTTGGCGGAGTCGACCTCGAATTGCAGAGCTTTGATTTCGGGACGCTGCTGGAGGGCTTGCTCAATTAAAGGTGCAACGTCAGAGGCCGGCTGGGCGACGACGGTCGTTTCTTCAACGAGCCGAAAATTCTTCTCGTCGGGATAGCCGAGGATTGCAGAGAGGGCCGCGAGCGAGGTCTGGTAATTGTTCTGCGCCTCGAGCAAAAGGAGCTTGCCACGCGCCAGATCGACATTGGAAAAGCTGAGGTCGATATCCGATTTGAGCTTCGCGTTGGTCAAGGCTTGCACTTTGTCGACGAGCGTCTGGCGCGTATGCACGGTTTCTTCCGCGACGGTGACGAGAGCTTTGGTTTCCAAAGAGTTGTAAAAGGCCTGATCGACGACAAGGAGAATGTCTGCTCGGGTGGCAGCGGCATTTTGATCTTCGGCTTTGGCGCCATATTCTGAGCTGGAAAGCAAATTGGTAGTCCGGCCAAAATCGGTGACGAGTTGGGTGACGCTGGCACCGCCAGCCGCCCGCGAGTAAAGGCTCGGACTATTCAGGAAGCCGGCGCTGATGCGACTACCTGCGTTGGCATCCACCGCGGTGAGGCTCAGATAGGCATTCGGCAAGAGAGCAGAACGCGCTTCGCGGACGTACTGTTGAGCGGCGAGAGCGCGCAACTTGCCGATGGTGATTTGCGGATTATTTTTCAGAGCGATGGCTTCGGCTTGCTGCAAAGTCAGTGCCGCGCCCGCTGCCGTACCCTCGCTTGCAGATGCATCAGGCGGCGGAGGTGGCGCTTGCGCTTGAACACGTACAGACAAAAGGGCGATGGACGCCAATAGAAAGAAGATAGGACGGCTCACGATATCGCCTCCTCAACTGTCGTTTCCTTGCCGCCATGCACGATGAGGTAAACCGCGGGAACCAGGAACACGGTGACAACCACGGAGATCCCGAGTCCACCGATGATGGACCGCGCGAGCGGCGCGTACTGCTCGCTCCCGGCTTCCACTCCCAGCGCCATCGGAATCAGACCCAACAGGGTGGCGAGGGAAGTCATGAGAATCGGCCGCAGGCGGACTTTGCAGGCTTCGACGACAGCTTCTTGCAGGGCCATACCGCGTTCGTGGAGGATGCCGGAAAACTCCACAATCAAAATGCTGTTGGAGACGACGATGCCGGTCATCATGATTACCCCCATCAGAGACATGATATTTAGAGTGGTTTTGGTCGCCAGCAGGAACAGGATGACGCCAGATAGGCCAGGAGGAATGGCCGTTAGAATGATGAGCGGGTCCAAAAACGACCTGAATTGCGCCATGAGAATGAGATAGACCAGGGCTATCGAAAGAATCAGGCCAACGCCGAACCGCAAGAACGATTCCCGCATGCCGATCACCGCGCCTTGCACGCGAATGCGAACGTTTTTAGGAGGATGCAAACCTGCAATCAGGTGGTCCACCTCTTTGCTGATGGCCGAGAGGTCTTCCTTTTTGGGCATCACGTAAATGTCCACGACGCGCCGAATTTGGTAATGGTCAACTTCCGTGGGCGTCTCGATGGGTTCGATTTTTGCGACGGATTGCAGCGGAGTGTAAGAGGCAGAATTCTCGGCGCGCAGCGGGATGTTCTTGAAATCGGACATGGTCATCGAGCCGATCTGTTTGTTCGAATATTGAACTGTAAGCATGTAGTTGTTGCCGGTTTTGGGATCAATCCAGTAGCTCGGGGCTATCACGCCGTTCGAAGTCAGTGCGGTAATGACGTTGTCAACGACTTGCTTTGGCGTGAGACCCAGCTGACTGGCCTGCTCGCGGTCGATGTCCAGCTGCAAGCCGGGATAGTCGATGTCCTGTGGAATCAAGATGTCGCTGACGTGTTTAGAACCCTTGAGTTGATTAGCGATGTCCCGTGCGACGCCATATCCCTCAGTCATGTCGTTATCGCTGACTTGGATGTCCAGAGGGGCGGGCAATCCCTGGTTGACCACCGAATCCACAAGCCCCCCAGCCTGGAAGTAGGTATTGAGCTGCGGCATATCCGTTCCAAGTTTTCTGCGCAGGCGCTCCATGAGCTCGTAACTGCCAAGCTTGTGACCCTCTTTTAAGCTCACCTGAACAAAAGCGGTGTGCATTCCGGAATTGCTGGTGTAGGCGGCAGAAAGGTCGGCGGTGATTCCGATGTTCGAAACAATCATGTCCAAATCCCTGCCGGGAATGACTTCACGAATGTCGCGTTCTACTTGGGCGATGTATTGGTCGGTGAGTTCAAGGCGAGTGCCACTGGGAGCTTTGATGTTGATGACGAATTGGCCGGGGTCCGTACGCGGGAAATACGATTTCCCGAGAAATGGAAAGCAGAGGACGAAAACTACGAGAATGCCTGCGGCGATGAATCCCACGGTGCGCTTGGGACGTTTCAGCGCTTTCAGAACGGCAATGTCGTAATAGATGAGCAGTTTCAAGAAGAGTGCGTTGAATTTCTGGGTGATGCGCGCGAAAAGCGTTTTCTTGACGACCTCACCGTGGATCTGGTTATGGTCAATTCGAATGAAATAAGCGCAGTAGAGTGGCACCACGGTCATGGCAAAAATATAGGAAGCGAAGATGGAGATGACGACGCCGAGGGCAAGGTCTGTAAAGAGATACCGGCTCACGCCATAAAATAAGGTTACGGGAAAAAAGACGATGGAAGTGGTGGAGGTAGCGGCAAGAACCGCGAGCGCCACTTCCATGCCGCCTTTTTCCGCTGCTTCACGGGGCGCCACTCCGTTTTCCATAAAACGAAAAATATTTTCCAGCACCACGACGGAATCATCGATCAGGCGGGAAAACGCAAGGGCGAGCCCGCCGAGAAGCATGGTGTTGATGGAGCCGCCCAAGCCGTTCATGACCAGAAAACACATCAGCGCAGAGAGAGGAATGGAGAGCAGCACCGCGAAAGTCGCGCGCGGGCTGCCGAGAAAGAGCAGGATCATTACGGCCGTCAAGAGCAGGCCGATCCCGCCTTCCTTCGTCAAATTCCTGATAGCGATTTTCACGAAGACGGACTGATCGAAAACCACCGCGGTTTTCAGGACTGCGGGAATGTCCACCAGTTTTTTGGTGGCTTCCTTGACGCCATTCACGATGGAAATCGTGTTGCTGTCTCCGCCCTGCTTCAAGACGGGGATGTAGACCGAATGCTGGCCGTCGATCCGCACAATATTGGTTTGGATGGCGCCAGCGTCCTCGGCCTTGCCAACATCCGCGACAAGCACGGAGCCCAGGCCGACCGTTTTCAGAGGAATGCGGTTGATCTCCTCCGTGGTCGGCAGCTGGCTATTGGCATAAATGTTGTAGTCGCGGTTTCCAATGCGAACGTCGCCCGCGGGGAGAATCAGGTTCGAATCATTTACTGCGTGGACGACATCCATCAAGCTTAGTTGATGGGCTTCGAGCTTCACCGGATCGACAAATACCTGAATCTGCCGGTAGGTTCCGCCAAAAGGTTGAGGTACAGAAGCCCCTTGAACGTTGGCGATCTGATTGCGCACTTGAAACTGCGCCAGATCCTTGAGCCGAGTCTCGTTCAAACCTTCACCCTTCAGCGTAACCAGGCAAACCGGCAAGCTTGACGCGTCGAATTTCAATACGACTGGCGGCAACGTGCCGGAAGGCAGGCGGCGCAGATCCGCCATCGCAAGATTGGAAATGTTGCTGAGCGCGGCGTTGGCATCGGTTCCTGGCTTGAAATAGATCTTGATGAGGCTTACGCCGGTGAGTGAGCGCGATTCGATATGGTCGATATTACTTGCGAGAGTAAAGAACCGCTCGAATGTATTGGTGATGTCCGCTTCAATCTGCTGCGGGGGCATGCCGGAGTAAAATGTAACGACCACGACGACTGGAATCTTGATTTCGGGAAAGAGGTCCACGGGCATGCGGGCGACCGTTGTGATACCTACGACCGCGACTACGAGACAGAGCATGAGGATGAAATAGGGATAGGCGAGCGCAAATTTTGGCATCAGTGGCTCCCCTCAGTGGCGGGCGCGCCCTCGTCCATTTCCTTGGGGATGACTTTCTGGCCGGCGTGAAACGCGCTGCGGTCGCCGACTATTACTAGTTCGCCTTCGGCGAGGCCTCCTAGCACAACGGCACGCGAACTACCGTCCTGGGCCAACTGGATTCGGCGCTCTTCAATTACGCTCTGGTGGTTGACGACGAGCACCGTGCCGCCATCCCCAGCGCGTACCACGGCCTCCAACGGAACTGTAAGAACGGCCTGATGCTGATCGATAGCGAACACTGCCTGCGCATACATTCCGGGAATCAAGCGGTTGCTGTGGTTTTCAAAATCGAGTTCGGTTTCCATCGTACGCGTCTGCTCGTTCAGCGCGTCGGCGAACCTGGAGACCTTTCCCTCGAAATCCTGGTTCAGCGCTTGCACGTGGACCTTCATGGTTTGTCCCACGTGAATCTGAGCGGCAACCGACTCGGGAACTGGAAGCACAAGCCGCAGAACGGAATATTGCGCCAGCCGCACGACGGGCATTGCTTGTGTGCTTGAGGAAGTGCCCGCGGCAACGAGCGCGCCAGTGTCGGCGTAACGTGTGGTAATGACCCCGGCGAACGGAGCGATGATCTGCGTGTAGCTCGATAGGGCGGTGTACTGTTTGCGGTTGGCTTGAGCGACTTCAAGCTGCTGTTGCGCGGAAGAAAAGGCGGCTTTTGCGCTATCCACCTGAGCTTGGGATTCCAGGTCCTTGGCTTGAGAGTCGTCGAGCTCCTGCTGGGCGACGAGGCCGGGCCGAGTGTCCGACGCCTGCTTGAGCCGGGTATACGCGGAGTGCGCCGCTGTGTTAGCCGATTGCGCCCGCTCGACGTCGCTCTGCGCGCGACGAATTTCCTCTTGCCAACGGCGGACGGAAGCCTCGGCTCCGCTTAATTCGGCGGCTAGTTCCGGGACTTCGAGCACCGCCAGCGTTTGCCCCTCCTTGACGTGATCGCCGACGTCTACGTGCATGGCTTTGACATATCCGGAAACTTTGGCGTGAACGTCGACTTCCTGAAACGGCTTGAACGCGCCGGCAACCGTCAGCGTATCGCCGATGTTGCCGCGCCTCACGCGCGCAACGGCTGCGGTGACGCCGTTCGAATCGCTCGCAGCATTGCTCGGCGCCTCGGCTTCGGAGGAACCACGGCCGATCCAAAACCACGCGAGCAAGCAAACGGCGGCGAGAACGGTTCCAGCAATCATCCATTTTTTCATGGTCATAGTAAGTTCCTGATGAGCGAGGGGACCGGCACAGCGCAGCTGCGTTAGCGCCGGAAACCCGCATAACTCGAGACTGGGCCTATTGAATGGATTGCAAGGGGATTCTTCCGGTTGCAAGAAATCGAAACTTCAGGCAAGCGGATAAAGATTAAAGAGCGGGCGGAGGCCGAAACCACAAGCTCGAGCACAAGAAATGCTGCGAAGGCAGGAGTTCGGAACTCTGAGGTAGAGAAGAGTAGAAATTACCAGACGGCGGAAAAGAGACGACCTTCGCGAAAAAGACGGCAACAAATAAATGCGCATCCGGGCTGCTGGGAGAAGAATATTTCTCCAACTCAGACGAGCCGACTGTGGCGCGGTGGCTTACCGGGTGCTGAACTTTCAGTCCGCCGGCTGAGGCCGGGGCGCTGAGGTACGGGTTATACAGAAACAGCAGGGCGAGCAACAAGCATACCCAAGCATGGCGTTTCGCGCCGCTTTTGGGCAAAGCATCCGAACTAAGCATCTTTGGCACTGTAGTTACGATAGTTGGACTGTTTGCGGGGGTCAAGAGGATGCATCAGCCTTGTTGCAAACTCCCGGGAGGGAGGAGAAGGGATCGGAGCCAGGGGTGCGCCGATCCCCGTGGTAGGACGTGGAACGAAGATTAAACTTGCTGAGTATCGCAGCCGGGGGTCACGCCCGCATGAAGGGCTTGTGAATTCTCCATGACCTCTTCGCCGGCAGATGGAGACTGGTCGGCGCCATCCGTGGTGAGGGAAAGTCCGCGGCCGTGGCGCACGTCGAGGCCGCGGACCCAGAAGATGATGTCCTCGGCGATGTTGGTGGCGTGATCGGCGATGCGCTCGAGATGTCTGGTGGCCAGAATAAATTGCATCCCCGGGCTGACCAGGGCGGCTTGCTGGGTCATGCTTTGCATGAGTTGATCGAAGATGCGGTCGCGGTATTGATCGACGACGTCGTCGCTCTGCAGAACCTGGCCGGCCATTTCGACATTGCGAAAGATCAGCGCGCCGAGGCTCTTGCTGACCATGGCGCGAACAGCCGCGGTCATCGGGGCCAATTCTTCGGGCGCTTGCGTGGCGGGCATTTCGCGGAGCGTGATGACGCACTCGGCGAGATTCACGGCCAGATCGCCGATGCGCTCGAGATCATTCGTGATTTTGAGTGCGGCCACGATGAGGCGGACTTCGTCGTCGGAGAACGAGCCGCGGCGCAGCAGGCGGATGGCGTGCTCGTCGATGACTATTTCCATTTCGTTGATGCGCGGTTCGAGGAGAAAAACTTCACCCGGAAGAGCCCACGTGCGCGAATCATTGACGTTCACGATGGCGTCCAGCCCGCGGTTCATCGCGCCCTCGACGGTGCGCGCCATTGAGACTAAATAGTTGACGAGAGTTTCGTAGAGGACCGCTTCCGTCTGTCCAGCGGGACTTGCCATGATTCCCCTTCCAGAGCTGGGCGGCGAGATCCACACCCCTGCTCGTAGTCGATATTCTGGCAAAGAGCCGGTTACAGTTCGTTCACAAACTGATGAATGTGCGGATAAATAGTGGCGGTACAAATTGAGCTGAGCGAGTTGCTGGCTGACTGAGGCAGGGCGTGACTGCGCGGCAACAGGGACAACAACAAGCTAGGCGGGCTGCGGGCCACCGCTATTGGCGCGGCCGTTTATGCCGCTGGAAATGGAGCGAGGCGCGGGATGCTCAGCGTCAAAGAAGGGCACGGAAAAATGAAATTGCGAACCTTGACCCACTTCGCTATCCACCCAGAGGCGGCCGCCATGCACTTCGACAAGATGCTTGGCGATGGACAGCCCGAGGCCTGTGCCCCCTGCTTCGCGAGAGCGCGCAACATCCACGCGGTAAAAACGCTCAAAGATGCGGGGCTGATCGGCTTGCGGAATGCCGATGCCAGTGTCTGACACGGTGACAACCACTTCTTCGTCACCGGGTTCTGCGCTGAGCACGATTTTGCCGCCGGGAAGCGTGTACTGGATGGCGTTGTCCAAAAGATTTTGCAGAACTTCAGCGAGGCGACGGCGGTCTCCAGCGATGTCCGGCAGGCGCTGCGGCGTGTTAACGGAAATCACTAAATCTTTTTCAGCGGCGCGGCGCTGGGCCGTCTCAAGACAGCTTTCGATCAGTTGCGAAACACTGAGGCGGCGGATCTCGAGCTCGAGGCGCTCGGCGTCCATTTTGGAAAGCATCAGCAGATCTTCGGTTAAGCGAGCCAAGCGGCGGGAATGTTCGAGAATGATATCGAGAAAGCGCGTGCGGTTCTGCTGGTCATCGATCGCGCCGGCGAGAAGTGTTTCGGCGAAGCCCTGAATGGCAGTGAGGGGAGTTCTAAATTCGTGGGAGACATTGGCGACAAAATCGCGGCGCACGCGCTCTAGCCGCCGTAGCTCGGTAATATCGTGAAGCACCACGACGGCTCCGGTCGTGTCTCCCGCGCGAACTGAGGCAACGGTGATTGCGAAATAGTGCTGCCGCAGCGTGCCGGTGACGATTTCCGATTGGACACGAGGCTCGCCGCGAAGCACTCGGCGCACAGCTTCGAGCAGTTCGGTCTGCCGCACTACTTCTACCAGCGCGCTGCCGGACGTGGGCGGCACATCCAGACCAAGAATTTCCGCAAAGCCAGGGTTGGCGAAGACCAGCCGCTCCGAACCGTTCACCACGGCGACGCCTTCAACCATGCTCCCGAGAATCGCGGACGAAAGATTGCGCTCTTCCGTCAGCGTATGGATGGTGCGGTCCAAACGAGCGGCCGTGCGGTTGAGAGAAATACCGAGCGCGTCCAAAGCATCACCCGAACCGTCACGAGGCAACGGACGGAAATCGCCCTCGGCGACGCGACGGGAAAACTCCTTCAGACGCTCGACGCGGCCCGTGAAGCTGCGAGAGAACAACAGGGAAATTGCTCCGGCAATCAGCAGTATGAAAAACGATGCGATCCACAACCGGCGCCGGAAAGAACTCAGAATTTCGTCAACCGTTTCCAGCGGAAGCGCAAAACGCAAAATCGTAGAAGGTCCAGCCGAAGTATTCTGCCGCACGGCGTAATAAAGAAGATCGCGATTTATAGTGACGCTGTGGCGAATCGAGCGGCCATCTCCCTTGGCAATGGCTTCCAGGACTTCCGGGCGGGTGGCGTGATTTTCCATGGTCTGCGGATCGGATTGCGAATCGGCAAGCACGCGGCCATCGGCGGTGATGACCGTGACGCGCGCACCGCTGGCGCCCAGCTGCGTAACCCAATCGCGCAACGGCGCAAGATCCTCCGCGTTTCCAGGCGATGCGGGTGTCCACTGGGGAAGCCGAGCTTGGGCGATTCGTGCGATTGCGATGAGCTGTTCGAAACCTATTCGCTCGTAGTCGGCGCGGAAGGATCGTTCTGCAAAGAAGTCGACGGCGAGCAGGACGCTCACCAGCAGCGCGAGAAACGCCAGCGCGAATTTCCAGAATAGATTAAGCCGCACGAGTTTCGAACAGGTACCCCGCGCCACGCACTGTCTTCAGATGAACGGGATTCTCCGGATCGCCTTCGATTTTTTCACGCAGGCGGCGGACGTACACGTCCACGCTGCGCGGAGTGACGAAACGATCCGTGCCCCAGACGGCATCGAGCAACTGATCCCGCGTGAAGACCCGGTTCGGGCGCGAGGCAAGGTAATAGAGAAGCCGGAATTCGAGTGTGCTAAGCGGAACGGCCTTACCCGAATGGCTCACGCGGTAAGACGCCGGATCGATGGCCAGTTTGCCGATCTCGATGATACGGGGCGAATCAGCGGGCGGCTCCGCGCGGCGAAGCAACGCTTTGACGCGCGCCAGCAACTCGCGCGGGCTGAAAGGCTTGGTCACGTAATCATCGGCGCCCATTTCCAGGCCCACAACGCGGTCGGCTTCATCGCCGCGCGCCGTGAGCATAAGAATCGGCAGCCGATTCAACGAATCGTCCCGGCGAACTTCCCGGCAAATATCCAGCCCGGAAAGTTTCGGAAGCATCAGATCGAGCAGCAACAAATCGGGTGGCGTCTTCTTGAGCGTGCTCAGACCGGCGCTGCCGTCAAAAGCAGCGCTAACCTGAAAGCCTTCGTTGGCGAGGTTATAGCGAACGAGTTCGACGATGTCCTTGTCGTCTTCGATGATCAGTACGCGTTTCATAAGGTGGGCACGTTCCGCTCGCCGGCTTGGCGCCAGTTTACCGTACGCCGGAGAGATGCGATAGGAGGTTGAAAGATTTGGGTCACTTTGAGATGTGCGTAGCACGACTGATTCTCGCAAGGCGCGTGTAACACAGGGATAACATGAATGTGAATGGAGTGTGAACGCTCAATCTCCGACAAACCGCACGTATAAGTGAGTATCTATTTGCTCAGCCAAATCCTTCACCTGTTCCAAAAGCGCTTTTTCCTCTGGATTCGCAGCAGTCGCTATGACCGTCTTCAATTCTTCAATCAGGTGGCGGGTCTGTTTCTCATTAAAGATGGTGTCGCCGTAAGGGTCCACAAATTGAAGTAGCGGAAAAGACGGGTTATCGATAGGCAGGATCCAGTTTAGTCCTTTAGATGTGTCAATAACTTGCCTACGGATTTTCCCATTTTCGGTTTGGAGGACGACATTGATAGCCATGATTTTTCAATACGCACGAAGTTAAAAGGCCGCCGGAGGCAAGAATCTTAGCCCCCACTTGAAGTCGTGAAAGCCAAAGCCAGGAGCGTTTTTTGCTCAAGTTCGTGGGCTTTGGACGAACCGGTGGCGGGGCTGGCGCTTGCAGAACGCTTCACCGAGCGGACCTGAAGATCCTTGGCTTGCGCCAAACGTTCGAGCCGGGGAAGAACGTAGAACAGGGCACCCATGTTCGCTGGCTCTTCCTGCACCCAGACGATCTCGCGGGCATGGGGATGCTCGGCCAAAGCAGCGGTGATTTCCGTACGCGGCAGCGGATAAAGCTGGTCCAAGAAGAAGATCGCCGTGCTCGTGTCTTTGCGGCGGCGCCGTTCGCCTCGAAGTTCATGGCCAACCTTACCGCTGGCAATCAAAATGCGCTTTGCGTTTTGTACTTCGTGGTCCGGCACAAGCGGCAGAAACTGCGGCCGCGTGAAGTCCTCAATGTTCGAACTGGCGTCCGGATGGCGCAGCATGCTCTTGGGAGTAAAGACGATGAGCGGCTTGCGCCACGCACGCAAAGACTGGCGGCGCAGCATGTGAAAATATTGCGCGGCCGTGGAAGGCTGGCAGATTTGCATGTTGTCTTCGGCGGCGAGCTGCATGTAGCGCTCGATGCGCGCGCTCGAGTGCTCGGGCCCCTGGCCCTCGTAGCCGTGCGGAAGCAAAAGCACGAGGCCGCTAGGCAGATTCCATTTGTCTTCCGTGGCGCTCAGGAATTGATCGATGATCACCTGCGCGCCGTTGGCGAAATCTCCAAACTGCGCTTCCCACATAACCAGCGCTTCCGGATAGTCGCGGCTAAAACCGTATTCGAATCCGACGCAAGCCGCTTCGGAAAGCGAAGAATTGTAAATCTCGCAAAAAGCCTGCTGACGTGAGAGGTGCGAAAGCGTCAGGTAATTGTGTTCGGTTTCCGTATCGATCAGCACGGCGTGCCGCTGATTGAACGTGCCGCGCTGCGTGTCCTGCCCGGTGAGGCGAACGGGATTGCCTTCCAGCACCAGCGAACCCAACGCCAGCGCTTCCGCAAAGCCGTAGTCTATGGCGCGCTTGCCGTGGCCCATTTCACTGCGCTGCTCCAAGAGCTTTGCGATTTTCGGATGGAGATGAAAACCCGCAGGCACGCGCACGAGCCCGTCGGTAAGTTCCGCAAGTTTTTCCTGCGTCAACCCCGTATTGACTTCGTAAGCCGGATCGTACTTCCCGTGTTTATACGGAGACCAATAGTCCGGCAGCTTGCGCAGGTGCGGTATCTTCGTTAGTTGCCCGGCCTTTTGCTGTTCCACTTCATATTCTTTTTTCACCGCTTCGACGATTAGTGATGCGTCGATACCAGTCCGCTCGGCATAAATCTTCCACAGCGGCGCATGGCTCTTAATACGTTCGTAGAGAACCGGCTGGGTGATGGTGGGATCATCGACTTCGCTGTGGCCATGGCGGCGATACCCGATGATGTCCACCACAACGTCGCTGCCAAAGGTCGCGCGATACTCCGCAGCGAGCCTTCCGATTCGCACGACCGCGTCCGGATCTTCTGCATTGACGTGAAAAATTGGAATGCTCTGGCGTTTGGCAATGTCCGAAGCGAAGCGAGAAGAGTGCTCTTGCCTCGGCTGCGTGGTGAAGCCGATGAGATTGTTGACGACGATATGGACCGTGCCGCCAACGGTGTACGCCTTCAAGTCCGCGAGATTGAGTGTTTCCGCCAAGATGCCCTGGCCCGCGAACGCCGCGTCGCCGTGCATGACGATCGGCCAGACTTGATTGAGCGTTTTGCGCGAGCGATCAATGATCGGACCATCCACGCCGTGTCGCGTCTGCTTGGCGCGCGCGCGGCCCATCGCAACGGGATCGACGGCTTCAAGATGGCTTGGATTCGAAACCAGGTGCATGTTGATGGACTTGCCCGCCGTTGTCGTGTAAACGCCGGTCGCGCCAACGTGATATTTCACGTCACCCGCGCCAAGAACGCTGCGCGGATCGACGTCTTCAAAACCAGAAACCACTTCGTGTGGAGGCTTGCACGCTGCGTGCACCATCACATTCAATCGCCCGCGATGGCTCATGGCCATGATGCAGTCAACGGCCCCGAAATCTCCGGCGGTGTCCAGGATGGAGTTGAGAAGCGGAATCAGCGAAGTGACGCCCTCGAGCGAGAATCGCTTGGTGCCCAAATAGCGCGCCTGCAGGACCTGTTCGAAAAGATCTGCGCGAACCAGGCGCTCGAGAATTTTTTCCTGGCTGACCGCAAGCTCCAGGCCTTCGATGCGCTCCCTAATCCATTGCCGCCGCTCCGGCTCCGGCAGGTGCATGAATTCCACGCCGACGTTACCGCAGTAGATTCGGCGGGCTTCCTCGGCGGCTTCTCCTGTTAATTCCAGATCGGCAAGTTTCTGCGGCTGGAAAACGCCGAGCGGGTCCAGCGTGGCTTCGTAATAGCCCCAGCGGCGAAACGCATCAAAAACGCGCTCACGCTGCTCGTTATTCGCAGCAGATTTTTTCGACCCTTTGGCGGGTTTTGCGGGGCGCTCTAGTGTCTCGATTGTACGGTCGGCCATAAATCTGTCCCTGACAACCTTCCATTTTGCCACAGAACGCGTTTTCCTGTTTTTTCGGGGCAATGCCGAATATCCGAAACATGTCTGAGCGCGCTCGGAAAGAGAATCCCGCCAGCAGCCAAAATGGAGCTGTTTCGAGCTGAGTTCTAGCGGAGACTCGTCAGAGGAAAGCTCCGAAGCCCTTTCTGGATCTGGACAATGGCGCCAATGATGAAACATCCCAAGAATCCACTTAGCGTGCGTCGTGCCACATCCGAGGAAAGTGATGCCGCTTGGGCAATCGTCGAGGAATATTACGAAGCGGCTGGCGTTGTGGCACGCGATGCAAAAGAGGATTTCGCACGGATTTATTTTGGTGATGGAGCCGGGGTCTGGTTAGGAACGATAGCGAACGCTGCTGTTGGATGCGTTGCGCTGCGACCGCTCGCGAAATTCGCACACAGCGCGGAGGTCAAACGTCTATATGTCCAGCCGCAGTATCGAGGCCGCGGTGTCGCGGCTGATCTTTATGAGAGTCTGGAGAAATATGCGCGCGAGCATGGCTATAAGTGGCTCTATCTGGATACGACCGATGACATGATTGCCGCGCAGCGCTTTTATGCTGCTTTGGGATATGAATTGACAACGCGCTATAACGACAACTCACAAGCCACGATTTTCATGCGCAAGGATTTGCGCTCTTCAACCCGGTAGCCGCTCTTTCTCGTCTAAATCTTTCGGCCGACACAGAAACCTCGCGATGAGTTTTTACAACGCGAGAATGATCGACTCCAGTTTGCGAGCGATTTCTTCGGGGGGCGTGTCCGGAGGAAATGTCAGCGGCGCGCCGATGTGCACAGTGATTTCGCCGAAGTGGGCAAGGCGGCGGCGTTCGCGTTTCATTTGCCACACGCCATCGAGCCGCACGGGAATGATGGGAAGTCGGAGATTTTCCGCCAGCAAGCCTATGCCGCTCTGGAATGTTGCCATCCGGCCATTTTCGGAGTTGTTGACTTCACCCTCGGGGAAAACCAAGATGCTGTAGCCGCGGTCGGCAGATTCGCCGGCAAAACGGAAACTTTCGCGGAAGCCGGAATGCTGAGGAAGCGGGAATAGGTTGAAGAGCGCGGTAGCCAGCCAGTAGCCGCAGTAATAGCCCCAGCGTTTCGCGAAAAACCATTCGCGCGGCGGTCGTCTCATCCTTTGTAAGGATTCGCCGCCCATCGCGGTGGCTAGGCGATGGCGAAAACGCCCGGTAAGCGCGGCGAGAATCAGGCCAATATCGGCGCGGCGTGTGATGTGATTCGAAACAATTAGCACCGGTCCACGAACTCCGCGAAGATGTCCCCGGCCCACGACTTTGGGGTGACCAAGAATTTGCGTGGCTGGCCATACAAGCGCGTAGTAGACCGCGAGCCGCAACCAGCGGACGGGCGTTCGTTGCGTCCAGCGCGGATAAACGTATTCCGTGCGATGAGCCGTGGGCTGCTGCAGAAGGCGGTGCACATCAGCCACAGTCCTTGCCTCTGAGAACGACGTTTCGTTCAGTTCGACTTGGTATCGCTCTTCGAGCGCGCTCATGAGCTCGACGCGGTCGAGCGAGGTAAGATTCAAATCTTTCACTAGCTTCTCTGAAGGTCCCTTCCCAGATGAAAACTTTTCCAGCAAACCATCCAAAGTCCCCGCCTGCGTATTTGCCGGCGACGAGCCATCGAGCAATTCTGCCGCACGGGAGGCGATAAGACTCAGCCGAGGCTTGCCGGTCGGCGTTCGTGGAAAATCAGGCTCCGGCCAGACAAGCCATCGATGCACGCGCTGAAATTCGGCGAGCGAAGCGTTAGCGTTTTCGATTGCGCCGCGCGCAACTTGGTGCGCGGTCTCCGTGCTGCCACCCATCAGCATTACAGCCAAAGGCTCAGCGTTGCCGCCGAGTTGATCGCCAATGACGACGCAATCGCGCACGCCGGGTTGTTTGCGAAGGGCTGCTTCCACGTCCTCTGGATAGACATTCAGCCCGGCTGGCGTAACGATGACGTTTTTCTTGCGGCCTTTGAACCGAAGATTTCCATCGGCATCGAGTTCGCCAATATCCCCGGTGCGCAGCCAATTTTCGCCGTCGCGCACTCCTTGACGGAGCGTTCCGCCCTCCCAATAACCGCTGGCGACGTTGTCGCCGCGCACCAGAATCTCGCCGTCATCCGTCAGCCGAAATTCGCGGCCGGGCAGAACCTTTCCGATCGAGCCCTGCGTCGCGCGAAAAGGATGATTCAAGCTGATGAGCGACGCCGTCTCCGTCATGCCGTAACCTTGCACAACCGCGTAGCCAACACGCTTGAAGAAATTTTCCGTCTGCGCCGAGAGAGCCGCCCCACCGGAAATAAACGCCCAGAATTTCCAACCGAAGCGCCGGTGAATCCGGCGAAATCGCCAGACGCGGCGCAGAAATTTTTGGCCGTCAGCAGAGGCGAAGTTTTTGCGTAACCATTCGCTTTTGCCGCGCGCTGCGAATTCGCGCTCGATGCCAGCGTGCAAACCGTCCAACATTCGCGGCACCGCAATGAGAACAGTAGCTCGCTCGCGCTTGATCGTGCGAATAATTTCAGAAGGATTCGCGGAGTGTTCGAAAACGACCGTAGCGCCGAGTAGCGGCGGCACGAACAGCGCCATGAATTGTCCGAAGACATGGCTCAGAGGCACTAGCGAGACGAAACGCAGCGGATGAAACCAACGCTCGTACTTTCGATAGGGATCAATTCCCCGTTCGAGTGGTTCCAGATTTGCCAGAAAATTGCCGTGCGTTAGAACTACGCCGCGCGGTTCAGCCGTCGTGCCCGATGTGAAAAGGATCTGCGCGATGTGGTTCCGAGTGATTGGCTCGTCCGCAAGGCTTTCAGAGGGAACTTGGCCGTTTTGAGCCGCCGTGTCGGCCAAATCCTCCAGTACGAGCCTCGGAACGGCGGGATCAAGGACAGCTTTTTCGCGCGAAGAGAAGATGAGTCTGACGCCCGCATCGCGTGCGACGCGGCTGGCAAAATCGAAAGTGGCGCCATCATCCATGGGCACCGCGACCGCGCCGCGCAACAAGCAGCCCCAGAAGGCTACGGTCCACTCGGCGCTATTCGGTCCCCAGAGCAGAACGCGATCGCCCGACCGAACGCCGCGTTCCTTCAGCCCCAATGCGCAAGTAAATGCCACACGCGCGAGCTTGCGATAAGTCCACGCTTCGCGACGATAGCCGCGCCGCTGCACAAACGCGATGTCGTTGCCGTAGCGCTCGAACTCACGGAACAGAGATAGAAGACTGTCTCGGGACATGTTCCCCGGTTTTCTCGCAACTCTGAGATGGCTTGATTCTACGCCTGCAGGGAGCGCGCAAGCTCCGCCGATGCAACGAGGTAGCACGTCTCGTGCCACGCCGACCAGCGATTGGAAGCCCATGCCACGAAAGAACGCTACCTTGCATCTCATGAAAAGCACGCAAGCAGAACTCCCGGATTTTCGGGTACAATAGTTTGTGCTGGGGGGCGTTCTACACCCCTATCTATTTCGTTCTTAAGCAGGGTAAATGCCGGTACCGATTTCACAGATGTGGACGGTCGCGACGTACGTCCTCAAGCAAAAAATCGCAGGACGCAAGCGCTACCCGTTCGTGCTGATGCTCGAGCCGCTATTTCGCTGCAATCTGGCGTGCGCCGGCTGCGGCAAGATTCAGTATCCCGCGCATATTTTGAAGAAGGAATTGAGCCCGGAAGAGTGCTTCAAGGCGGTGGACGAGTGCGGCACGCCGATGGTTTCTATCCCCGGCGGCGAACCGCTGATGCACCCACAGATCGACAAAATCGTCGAGGGACTGGTCGCCCGCAAGAAGTACATCTATCTCTGCACCAACGCGTTGCTGCTAAAGGAAAAGCTGGACCTCTTCAAGCCCAGCAAGTATTTGACGTTTTCCGTTCACATGGACGGCCAGCGCGAACATCACGATTTCTCGGTTTGCCGCGAAGGCGGTTACGATCTGGCGGTCGATGGAATCAAGGAAGCTCTGAAGCGCGGCTTCCGCGTCACGACCAACACCACGCTCTTTGATGGCGCCGACCCCAACAGCGTCCGGCAGTTTTTTGACGAAATGATGGAGCTGGGCGTGGAAGGCATGATGCTTTCACCCGGCTATTCTTACGACAAAGCGCCGGATCAAAAGCACTTCCTGGGACGGGCACGCACGCGGCGCACATTCCGGGCCATCCTTTCCAACCGCAAAAAATCCTGGCAGTTCAATCAGTCGCCGCTCTTTCTCGAATTCCTGATGGGCAAAAAACAATATGCCTGCACCCCCTGGGGCATGCCCACTTACAACGTCTTCGGATGGCAAAAACCTTGCTATTTGCTCCAGGACGGCTACGCCGACTCGTTCCAGGAATTGATGGAAGCCACCGAATGGCAGAATTACGGAACGGAATCCGGAAATCAGAAGTGTGCCAACTGCATGGTTCACAGCGGCTACGAAGCGTCGGCGGTGGACCATACCTTCAGCGGCGTGCGAGGCATTTTCGCCACGGTAAAGGCGATGTTGGCAGGTAAATACGCCGACCCGGACGCGCTCGCACTGCTTAACGAACCTACCAAGCCGGTTCATTCTTATAATCCGCTCATTCAGATCGACAAGGGCAAGTCTCAACTCGAGGAGACGCGCGCTTGACAGGCCCCCGACACGCAGATCAGCCTGCCCACGCGGAAGCTGCTCCGCCGAATCCCGATTCGCTAGAAGTCGCAGCAGGAACCATTCACGAAGCTGTGCAAGGTTGGGTGCCCGAACTCGCCACAGAGGACGAAGTTCGCATCGCTTTGGAAAAGGCGTTCGATTACCGCGGCGACGTGACCGTAACCACCAAGGCTGGCAAGCAGATAGAAGGATACATCTTTGATCGCGTCTCGGGCCCCACGTTGGTCACTTCGTTTGTGCGAGTGCTGCCGAAGGATTCCAATCAGCGCCAGAAGATTGCCTATGCCGACATTGCAGCGCTCGCCTTCACTGGGCGTGATCCGGCCGCCGGAAAAAGTTGGGAAGCTTGGGTGCGCAAGTACTGGGAAAAGAAGGCCTCGGGAGAGAGCGGTTTGAGCCTGCAGCCGGAGTCTCTCGAATAACCGAAAATCGGCTGTCAGAACGCTTTCTTCTCTCCGCGCATTTCACTTAACTCTATATTTATCAATATTTTAGCTGTCCATCTCCGCTCGCTGTCCGTAGGTTTGGGAGATAGACAAACTGGTCATTTTGTGGTACTCTTTAGTTGGCTTTTATTGCATTTGTCTTACCTTCTCGCTGCTTCTGATGAGGGGTAGAGACAAGTTTTCCAGTCTTCTTCGGGGGCTCATCTGGGATCTGGATTCCTTCGATCCACTTAAGGGCGCCGCGCACAAAGAGTTTCGAATCGAGCTTCATCAATACAAAGCGTGGTTAAGGAGGATGATGTGCAAGTGATGGCAGAGGGACAGACAGTCAAGCACGATACCTACGGCTTGGGCATTGTTACCGCATCCGACCAGGAGCGCACCGCGATTGATTTCGATGATCACGGCCCCAAGTTGTTCGTTACCAGCATCATGGTGGCGGAATTGATCGGTGAAGCACCAGCCACGCCGCCGAAGACCAAGCGCCGCCGCAAGGCTTCGACCGCAGCGAAAGCCGCCAAGAAAGCCGCTGCTGCCACTGCAGCTGCCGCCGCAGGGCACGCGTAGTTTTTTCTCTCCTCGTTCTTGAAGTCCGAACTTCCCCTTCGCCCATCCGGCGAAGGGGTGTGTCTAAGAATTCCAACTTCCCGTTTGTCTTCCTTGTGGTAGTGTCTGCCCCATGAAGCGCTACGTCATGGCACTCGGATTTATTCTCGTCATCGTCGCTCTGGTGGCGTTCGTGCACCCGGACTTCGACTACCACAAACGGGAAGAAGTCGTGAAAATTGGTCCTGTTACCGCGACGGTTGACAAGCCGCATCGTGTAACGGTCGCGCCGTTAATCGCGGTCGTTTTGCTGATCGCTGGCGCCGTACTAATCGTCCTGGGCCCGCGAATAAAGTAGTCGTCGATCGCTCTAGGCTGGTCCTCAGCTCCACCCACTTCTAGTTGCTCGGCCTCCAAGTAGCATAGACGTCACCACTTACCGCTTGGCATCGTCTCACCCTCAGCCTCGTTGACATCCTGAGCTTCTGGGCCAATTCTAAAACATAATCACGGGTCCATGGCTTCCCCCTGTACGGAGAGCAAAATGAGAATCTCAACTTTGAAGTCGGGCCTGGGGTTCTGCCTGGTTTCCGTTGTTATCGCTTGGGCGGCGGTGCCAGCTAAGGGCCAGGGCACTCCCGGTGTATCTGAGGGCGAAATCCTAATTGGATCGTGCTCCGCTCTGGAAGGGCCGTCGCATTTCCTCGGCGTGGAAACTGTCACGGGCGCGAAGGCTTATTTCAGCTTAATCAACGACGAAGGTGGCGTGAACGGGCGGAAGCTGAAGCTCATCTCCATGGACGACAGCTACGATCCCGCGAAGACGCAAGCGTGTTTTGACCATTTGATGGGCGAAAAAGTATTCGCACTGGGATTCTTTGTTGGCACACCCACCGCCGTGAAGTATGTCCCCATGGCCGATGGCGCCAAGATCCCGCTCGTAGGGCTATTCACTGGGGCGCAAACGCTTTATGTGCCGCTGCGGCACTGGATCGTCAACGTGCGGGCGTCCTATTTTGATGAAACGCGTGAGCAAGTGGACGGGCTCTGGAAAACGCTCGGCTACAAGAAGATCGGGGTCATTTACCCCGAGGATGCGTTTGGAACCACTGTTCTGGAAGGCGTGAAAGGCGCCCTCAAGGAACATGGCGCGGAGCCGGCAGCGGTGGCGTCCTATCAACGGCAGACGGCACAGGTGGGAGGAGCGATCGACACTGTGCGCGCCGCGAACCCGGATGCGGTTGTCGTCGTGGGACCTGCAAATACAGTAGCGCCTATTCTTAAGCAGGCTCACGCCAAAGGTTGGAAGCCGCTCTTTCTGACCGTCTCGTTTGTCGGCACGGATGAATTGATCTCGGAGGCAGGTCCAGATGCGGAAGGTGTGGTGATTACTCAGGTCGTCCCGCCGTATTACATGACGGAGTTGAAGTCGGTGGCGCTCTATCGCCGCGCGATGGGGAAATACTTTCCTTCGGAGCAACCTAATTTTGTGAGTCTGGAAGGATTCGTGGACGCCATGGTGCTCGTCGAGGGCCTGAAGAGGGCGGGCAAAGACTTGACTCGTGAAGGATTGATCCACTCCATCGAAACGATTCACGACCACGACTTGGGGCTTGGCCCGCAGCTGAAGCTCAATTATTCCGCGAAAGAGCACAAAGGATTTGACCACGTGCTTCCTACGGTGGTTCGCGGCGGTAGAGCTGTGCCGTTCACGGATTGGGCGACGGCTGCGCCGAAGCAGTAGGATAGACATTCTTGTCTGTCGCTCGTCGACGGATGATCACAAAAACCCATAACGCGGGAAATGCGCATAGGCAGGAGCGCCTGTGCTACTTGTGGGCGGATTCGGTTTGCTCGAAGGCGTGGTACGAGGAGCGCACCAAGGGGCCGGCTTCGACGTGCTTGAAACCCATCGCTTCGCCGCGAACTTTGAACTCGGCGAACTCGTCTGGGTGCACGTATCGAATGATCGGCAGGTGCTCCTTTGTTGGTTGCAGGTACTGGCCTAGTGTGAGGATGTCCGTGCCTTGCGCGGCTAGATCCTGAATCGTGGCAAGCACTTCGTCCTTTTCTTCGCCGAGTCCAAGCATCAAACCCGTCTTCGTGGGGACATCTGGATGCGTTTGCTTTGCACGGCGCAGCAATTCCAGGGAGCGCTCGTAGACCGCGCCTTTGCGCACTTGCCTGTAAAGTCGCGGGACGGTTTCTGTATTGTGATTCAGCACGTCCGGCCGGGTCGCGAGGACTACATTCAGCGCGTTCCAGTCGCCGCGAAAATCGGGGATTAATACTTCCACTTTGCAGCCGGGCACGCGGTGGCGAATTTCTTCAATGGTGCGCGCAAAAATATGCGCGCCTCCGTCAGGCTGGTCGTCGCGATTGACGCTCGTTACCACCGCATAGCGCAAACCCATCCGCGCTACGGCTTCGGCCACGCGGAATGGTTCTTCTTCATCAGGCGGGCCTGCTGGTTTGCCGCTCGGCACAGCGCAAAATCCGCAGGCTCGCGTGCAGATGTCTCCCAGAATCATGAAGGTAGCCGTGCCGTGGTCCCAGCATTCGCCCATGTTGGGGCAGCGCGCGCTCTCGCAGACGGTGTGCAGGTCGAGCGTGCGCATGATGCGTTTGAGGTCCTGGTAACGCTCGCCGCCGAAGAATTTTACTCGGAGCCACTCTGGCCGCGGATGCGCGCCGGGTGCTGGCACCGGTACTTGCGGCGTGCTTGAGATGATGTTGAACGGTGAGGCCATGGGGTGTGCTCGAATTGCCTAGTTTACCTCATTGGGTGTGCGGAACAAATGGGGCGGGAAGCTAAGGGGCGGGAGGTTAACAGTCGACAGTTTAAAGTTGAAAGGGAAACCTCGGAACTCGGAAGGAGAAGGATACTGGTGAGACGCAGAGAACGCAGAGGCGGCGCAGAGAAGAGTGACCGTCGAGAAGCCCCTCCCCGACACCTCTTTTTTTCGGAACTGCACATTCTAAAGGGTTTTAAGTGCTGTGTTTTGAAACTGCGCATTCTACAGGGGTTACAGGCACGTTTTGCGAAAGTGCGGATTGTAAAGGAGTTAGGAATCGGGGGAGTGGGATGGAGAGAGGAAGAGAAGCACGGGTCTGAAGACCCGCCACTACAAAAGCGCGGAAAACGCCGCGGGGCTGAAGCCCCACACCTACACCGAAGGGGACAGAGGCCAAATGGGAAGGAGAAAACAGTCGCAGGGAAGAACGATTCGCTGGATTGCGAGGAGAACATGGGGAACAGTAGCATGGGATTGGCGAGGAGGTAAAGTGAATTGCAGGGAACGGTCGAAATTGGGGGTTGAATGGGGATTTTTGGAAGTTGAACGGCGCGGCAATTGAAGCGACCTACACTTTTGCCAAGAACAGGGCGCACGGAAAAAGAGAAGAGCGGCCTACCCTTTGCAAAAAACAGGACCGCAAAGAGAAAGGCCACTCTCGGAGTTCAGGGGCGGCCGCCCGCCCAAATCCAGCTAAGGGCTAAGAGTCTGCCACCCACCGCTTTGGCGTGGAGCAGGTCAGCTTCGGGCCGGGGCTTGGAGCCACTTGATCGCTCTGCGCAACGGGGCAGCCTCTCCGTTGGTCATCGGGGTCTGCAGCCACACGATCGCGCGATGCCGGGCGACCGTCCAGCGGGTGGGACCAGTCTCCTGGGGCTCCGGCAGGTCAACCGGTGGTTTTTTCTCAGGCATAAGCCAATAGGGGCTGGCATTTGCGAAGGACCGGTCCGCAATAGCAATCGACGAGGGACGTTCGCTGATCGCGCCTGCGAACGACAACTTTAGCAGTGCCCCGACTTGCTCTTGGGACGCTCTAATTGTTTTCAGGATTTTGCGCGCAAACCAAACACCGGCAGCCAGGAAGGCAAACTGAGCGAGGAGATTTCCCAGCGCATACCAATTGCTCTGTATCCAAGCGGTGAATTCGTTCATGGTTACCCCTTGGACTGGGCCAGGCTCAATTTACAACCGGGCCGCGACGGCGAAAACTGGTGAGAAGACCAGAAAACGGGCAAGTGCTATCCCTGCCCTTGCGGTCTCACGGCCACCCGCCCGCCATATAGCGTTGAGAAATAGTACATTTCTTGCTCAATTGGGCACGGCGAATCGCAAAGGGTCCGCCCCGCTTAGCGGCCCCGATTATGATCATAAGACGAAGTCAAAAAATACATACATTGGAGACTACATGCGAACTTTCCTAGCGGCAGTTCTCGTGTTTGGACTTTTGGGGGTACTTCCGGCCAGTTCGCGACAATCGCAGACCAATCCAGCGGCGCAAGCCCCGGCAGACGTGGCCAAGCCATCCCCTAATTCAGCACAACCTGACGTGGACAAGAGCAAAGACTCAACCATTGTCTTCTTCCGGGAGAGCCGCTTTACCGGGTCTGCCCTCAAGCCATCCATATTTGTGGACGGCAAAGAAATGGACCGCCTCGCCAATGGCCGCTGGTTTTCAGTCCATGCCGAGGCTGGCAAACACCAACTTCAGTCCAGCGCCAAGAACGAACCGGCCACGGTGATCGAAACAGTGGCAGGCGAAACGACCTACGTGCAGATGGTGATTTTGACGGGGACCTGGCGTGGCAATGGAAGGCTTCTACAAGTAGACGCTGGAGACGCGCAGAAAGTAATCGCCAAGCTGAAGCCGCTCCACGATTAAAAAAAATAGGACCGCAAAGGGAAGGCCACCCTGGATTTGGGCGCGGCCACCCGCCACTGCCACCCGCAAGCGCTAGGCAGGCGAACTGATGGAGAAGTTTATAGAGGTTGTTTGGAGCATTGTCTCGCTGAACCTTCTCGTGGGTTGAGATTCGAGGAGCTCGAATGTGCAGTTCACGAAGGATACGTTTTCAAGTTTCACGGCGCCGCCCCTGTAGATTACCCGGGCATTTCTGATGATCACGTCCCTCATGTACATCCCGTCTAGGACGATGAAATCTCTCCCTCCCTCAAGTACGAAAAATGCTACCCGACTGCCATGGCGCTGAGAGTGGGCAAGAACTTCGAGTCGTGCGGACTGTTGCTCGGCTACGTACCCTCCGCCCCAATATACGGCAAATGACCAAGAGGGCGTTGACGTGGTTTCGTCTGGTTGTGAATTAACCGAGGTCCGGTAGGAGTCGTTCTCCGGCCACGGAGTGAGGTCTGTTGGTTTTGGGGTGAAGTCTGCGTTCAGAAGGGATCGATATGTAACTGCCTGTGTCACGCTGCGCCACGCTATAGGGGAAAGCGAAGGATCTTTGCTCAGTGCGAGCACACTATCACCGTATTGCTCGAGCGCACTAGGCTGCAATTTTGCGTTTACGGATTTGGCAATGGTAATAATCTCTTGTCCTTGGATCAGATTCTGAGCAGTCGGCTTGCCCTTCGCGCCGGAGGCGGGGAGGAGTTTCAAAAGCGCCTGACTTAGCACTTGGTCAATTCGGTCATTTGTGCTCTTCAACTCCGTTTTGACGGTATTGATGTCGTCTTTGAGTCCTGCGACATCGTGTCGCACGTCAGAGGTCTCTGAATGCGCAACATAGATGATGACGCTTATGATTGCGCCGAATACAACAACCGCGCTTGCTACCTGGCCGAGCCACTTGAAAAATTTTGTCCAGTTCATGGCAGGGGCATCTGCTTGAAAGCCTATCACAATGGGCGGGTAGTCCGGACCTTGGAACATTGGAATCTGTAGGCATGGAGATCGCGGAGAGAATATTAATGCGGTACTTTCCGGAGAAGTATAGACAGGCGAAGGCTTCGTAGTTTCATTGATGAGGGATTGGCAGATTCGGGAGCCGCTCGTCCGGGCCACCACCCTTAAGGTCTTAAAGGAGGAAGAGAGATTTCTCTGTGCGCAGGCCGACACGTTTCCAGGAGCAAACGTGAAGGAAAAGGCGCCGGCCTGCTTCGTTCGAAATGACAGTGTGAGTGGGAGGTGACGAGGGAAAGGAGAAAAGATAACGCAGAGGCGCTGAGTTAGCAGAGGTGCGCGGAGAAGAGGGCACGATGAATCGTGCCCCTACATAGGGAAAAGGCGAGTCGGAGGCGAGTGACGGAGAAAAGAAGAAATAAGAGGGGGCACGGCGGGGACGTGGTTGCGGATGCAGCTTGGGTATGACCTTGTAAAAACCCCACCCTTAAAAAACGAGGGTTGGGGCACCCGCGCGGACCGTCCAGGCCATCCGTCCAGGAAATGGAAAGCTAAGGGAAATCCCCGCCTTCAAAAATCGGGGACGGGGCACCCGGCTGCTAAAAGGCGACTATTTGATTTTGGCGATGCGGCCGGTGGTGGGATATTTCTGGAATTGGGCGGCGTCGTGGCCGGGAAGGACGCGATCGGGATTGCCGGCGGCAAGCTCAATCATCCGCGACTGTGCGGCAAGGTTGGCGGCGTGATCGGCGTCTGAGAACGTGGCGCTGGGCTTGTGCTCGGCGAGGTTGCGATAGAGGTAGACGTTGTCCGATGCCAGCACGAATGGCGGATTGCCGTCGACTCGCAGGTACTGCGACGCAAACGTGTGCCGCCCTCCCGTGTAGGCGCGAATGCCGGGAAATATCTCGACGTTGTCGCCGTCCATCAGACGCAAACGCCCTTCGGTGTTCAGCCGCACGAGCTGCTGAACGTCCTCGGGATCTATGCCGCCATGGTCCCCACCAGGCTGCCACGCCGGTCCGGTGTAGTAGCGGAATTCTTCCTTTTGAATCCAAACGATGGCCTTGGGGAAGAGATCGATTCCGCCCATGTGGTCCCAATGAGCGTGGCTGATGACAATGTCCGTGACTTCTTCAGGATTCACTCCAGCAAGTTTCACAGCTTCGTCGGGCCGGAGGTAGTCCTTGATGGTCCACACCTTAAACCAGCGCTCGCGGTGAAAGCCGCTGTCGAAGAGGATATTGCGTCCGCCGCCGCGGATCAGCCAAACGGCGTAGATGGTGTCGATTTTTTCGTCCTTGGGAGCACCCACAACCATGTCCGCGACGGAATCGCCAGGAGAGTTGGCGAGCCGTATGGCTTGAATCGAGTACTCGGGCGTCGAAGGCGTTCCAAGCAACGCCGCAAAAATACCCGCGAGCAGGAAGCGTTTCACGATTACTCCTCCTGAGAAACGGAACGAGTGTAATCCTGGAAGCAGCATTGCAGCGAGAGAAACGCAAATCGCCGATGACAAACCAAGTCTTGCTATTGGTGCGATTCGATCAGTGGTAGTTAGGAGATCAAGCTCGAGAAAATCTCAAGCAAGGTTTAGAGCGGTTGGCGCGAGGAGCGGACGAAGTCGCGCAGGACGGTTACGTTGGGGCCGTAGGCGCCGATGCGGCCTGCATCGACGGGTAGGCCGAGCTGTTCGGCTTGATCGAGATCGACGCCGGCGTCATCCAGTTCGGACAAGCTAAAACCTTGCGCGGGCAGCACGCGGTTCAGACCCGTGGGATAGACGGGGCGCGGCGGGCGGTGACGCTGCCAGGGACGGCGCGCCAGTTCATAGAATTGCTGCCAATCGCGTTTGTGCCAAGTGGTCATCGTTCTCTTTGTTGCTACGTCCTCTTCTGCCGTTTGGATGCATGGTGCGGCTAGAAGGTTCGTTTCCGATTTAACAGGCATCGCTTATCTCACCTGCAGCCCTCGTTACTGCTGGTCCCTCGCTGGGGAGGCGGGCTGCCAGGCGCTCAACATACTTCACATTCGACGCCGTGAGTCATTTTCCTTCCGTTTTCCTTCACTACTGTTTCAAACACGTTACCGGGCGATTTGTTTCGTATTCGATACTCCCCGGTTGTGCTGTGCCGACTGCTCCGTTTCCAACGGCGGTAAGCACGTCCGTTAGGCGCGGGATACTACACGCAATGACAATCTTTCGCTAGTGCAGAACTCGGTGTGCTGCGCCGCCGCTCGTGTACGGCCACGCGGCGCTCTCGCCTGCTAACTCGCCCTCCGTGGGCGATAACGAAGCGAGACGCACAGTGTGAATGAACCTGCTCCACTCGCCGCGACCACGAACCTATATCTATAGACGGACTTGTGCCTCAAACGTTGCAAGAGAACGAACCGGGGGATACACACACAAATATCTCAGAGGGTTCTTGAGGAAGGTTTCAAGCGGCATCCCGAGGGAGAAAGACGCCGCTCTATCATCAGGAAGACCTAATTACCAGCGGTTCCCGCGGTCGCCACGATCTCCGCCGCCACCGCCGCCGCGACCTCCACCACCACCGCCGCGTCCACCGCCGCCACCACCACGTCCGCCGCCACCACCGCCGCGTCCACCGTAACCGCCACCACCACCGCCGCCGGGACGTCCGCCGCCACCGCCGCCGCGCTCAGCTTGCGGCCGCGCTTCGTTCACTACCAGGTTCCGCCCGCCGAAATTTTGGCCGTTCAGCGAGTTGACCGCGCGATCTGCATCTTCGTCGCCCTGCACCTCGACGAACGCAAAACCACGTGATTGTCCCGTGAAACGGTCTCGAATGAGATTGACACCTGAGGGAGTAACGCCTACTTGCGCGAACCATTCCTGAAGCTGCTCTTCCGTCGCGGAAAACGGAAGATTGCCGATATAGAGCTTCTTCACCAGCCCACTCCTTCTGCCCGGAACCCAAGTGAGAGTCGCGGAGCGCGCTGAAGGACACAGAGATCGTTCACGTCACGGGCAGTCGGGGAAGCCGAGCCACCGCGGGGAGCGAGACCGGCACTTCAGCGGTCAGTGGCATACTCTCGAAAATTAACCCTTTTTGCAATGGGAAAGAGTCTAGCCCCGGGGGTCCGCGGAGAGCTCTCGATGCGCAATTCCGGTTTCGCAAAGCCTTCCTTTTCGCTTCGCGCTCGGCATTGAAACAGCCGCATTCGTTGAATAGTGGTAGGATGCGGCGCACGCGATTCCTGCCAGGAAAACAGACGATATGCGCGGTACCATGATGGATTTTCCGTTGACGCTCCCAGCGATTCTGGAGCGTTCCGGCAAGCTTTTTCACCGCGTTGAGATCGTTTCTCGCAGGCCGGACCGGTCTGTCGTTCGAATTACTTACGGCGATTTTTACAGGCGCGCGCGGCGGCTGGCTGGCGCGCTTACGAAACTGGGTTTGCGGCCCGGCGACCGTATGGCCTCCATGATGTGGAATCATTCGGGCCACCTCGAGGCTTTTTTTGGCGTTCCTTGCGCCGGGGGAATTCTGCATACGTTGAACCTGCGACTGCATCCGCACGAAATTGCCGCCATCGTTAACCACGCTGCCGACCGATTTCTGCTCATCGACGACGTCCTGATTCCGACGTTGGAAAAATTCCGCGCCAATGTGTCTTTTGAACGCGTCATCGTTGTCCCATATGGCGGCTGCAGTATCCCAATCCCGGAAGGGTCTTTGAACTACGAAGAACTTCTCGCCGGCGCGGGCGATGACTTTCAATACCCGGCCATTGATGAGAATGATGGCGCCGCCATGTGTTACACCTCGGGCACCACTGGCAATTCGAAAGGTGTACTGTACTCGCACCGCGCGCTGGTGCTGCATTCGTTCGCTGAACTCGGCGTCGATTCCTTCGCGATCAGCAACCATGACACGGTCCTTCCGGTGGCTCCGATGTTTCACGCCAACGCCTGGGGCTTGCCCTATTCCTGCACGATGGCAGGGGCGCGCCTGATTCTGCCGGGCCCCAATGTCGATCCCGAAAGCATTCTCGACTTGATCGGTCAGGAACACGTCACTATCGCGTGCGGCGTTCCTACCGTTTGGCTGAGCGTGCTCGCTGCGCTCGAGAAAAATCCCGGCCGCTGGAAGTTCGACTGGCCCGTGCGCATCGTCATCGGCGGCTCCGCCCCGCCGGAACGACTCATGCGCGCGCTCGACAAGCACAATCTCCATATCCTGCATCTCTGGGGCATGACCGAAACCACGCCGCTGGCTACTGTCGGCAAACTCAAACGCCATATGAGCGACTGGACCAACGACCAGAAATACGAAGTTCGCGCAAAACAAGGCTGGCCTGCGCCATTTATCGAGCTTCGCGTGATGCGCCCGGAAGGACCAGAAGAGAAGTCTGTCGAAGCTCCACGCGATGGCCTCACGCCGGGCGAACTCGAAGTTCGCGGGCCATGGGTGGCTGCCAGTTATTACAATTCGCCCGATCAGGCTCATCGGTGGACAGAGGATGGCTGGTTTAAAACAGGGGACGTCGCCACTATCTGCGACGAGGGCTTTGTCAAAATTGTCGACCGCGCCAAAGATCTCGTGAAGTCTGGCGGGGAGTGGATCAGTTCGGTGGATATTGAAAACACGTTGATGGGGCATCCTGCGGTCAAAGAGGCCGCGGTCGTGGGCGTCCCGCACCCCAAGTGGCAGGAGCGTCCGCTGGCCGCCGTCGTTCTGAAAGATGGCGCGCAGGCCACACCGGAAGAACTTCGCGTTTTCCTGGCTCAGACGTTCGCGAAGTGGCAACTGCCCGACGCTTTTGTTTTCGTTGAAGCCTTGCCCCGCACATCGGTGGGTAAATTCAAAAAGACCGCGCTTCGCGAACAGTTCGCCAACTGGAACTGGGAGCAGTAATCGCGCCGTGCATTTTTTCAGCGCGCTTTCGCGGGCTTCGCGGCCCGGCATTTTTTGTAAAGCTTCGTCATGTGGAAGAGCGCCTGTAGCCGTGCGACCACTTCCCGCGTCAAAATGATAGGATTCTGCAGAACACTATGGGACGAATCGCATCGCGTGTTTCTCAACTGAATGGCGAAGGCGCGCTCGCCGTCTATTCGCGCGCGAAGGAACTCGAACGCGCCGGGCGGTCGATTATCCATTTGGAGCTGGGCGAGCCTGATTTCCATCCCTCGGCGCCAGTGGTGGATGCCGTGCGCGCAGCTGTTGTGGCGGGGCGGGACCGATACGTGTCCACCCGCGGCATTCCCGCGCTGCGCGAAGCGATCGCGGAATATTTGATGCGGACGCGGCGTCTGCAAGTGACGCCGGAGCAAATCCTTGTGGCGCCGGGCTGCAAAATGGCCCTCTCTCTGGCGATGATGGCCTTGATCGAACCTGGGGATGAAGTGCTGTACCCCGATCCCGGATTTCCGATCTATCCGTCGTTCACGCGCGGGCTGGGGGCCACGGCGGTGCCGTTCGGGCTGGAAGAAAAAAACAATTTCCAGCCTGACCTAAGCGAGATTGCCGGGAAGATCACTTCCCGCACGACCGCACTGATATTCAACTCTCCGAACAATCCGACGGGAACAGTTTTTAACGCGGAAGCGCTCCACCAAATTGCGAAGTTGGCCGAGAAGCATGATCTGTGGATTCTTTCGGACGAGATTTACGCGCGGATTTTGTTCGGCGGTGAATACGAATCGATCTGGTCCTTGCCGGGCATGGCGGAGAGAACGGTCATTATTGATGGGTTCTCGAAGAGCTTTGCGATGACGGGTTGGCGGCTGGGTTATGCCGTGGCCCCAAAGCATGTAGTCGATGCGATGGACTTGCTGGTGCTGAATACGTTCACGTGCGTGGCGGAGTTCACGCAGGTAGCGGCAATCGAGGCACTGAACGATTCCACTCACGCCGTGGATGCCATGGTCGAAGAATACCGCAAGCGGCGCGATTTGTTCGTGAAAGGACTAAACGCGATTCCTGGATTCCGCTGCCAGTCGCCCGGCGGCGCGTTTTACGCGTGGGTGAACATCGAAGAAACAGGTCTGCCAGCAGAAGAAGTGGCCCGGCTGCTTTTGGAGGAAGTTGGCGTTGCTGGAATTGCGGGAGCAGCGTTTGGCCCCGCTGGGAAAAATTATTTGCGATTCTCGCTGGTCAGCGCACGCCACCTGCTTGAGGAAGCGCTCGAGCGCATGCAGCGAGTGTCCTCGCGCTGGCGCGCGGCTGTGGCGCGGTAGGACGGGCACTCTTGCCTGTCCGTTTTTGCGGCGCTAGAAAGTTAGAAGTCAGAATAGGAAGAAAGAGAGAGCAGACAGACAAGAGCGTCTGTCCTACAAAGTCCAGGGGGAGAGTAGTGACGATGAGAAGTCATGTTCAACTGGGGAAGGCACTACTAATCGGCGCTCTGGCTACGTTGATCGGCGGGGGAAATGCGGCGGCCCAGGCAAAGCCTTTCTCAGGCGCCGACGTGCCGAGGATTTACGAACGGCTTCTGAAGCAGATCGACCAAATCCCCATTTACGACAATCACTCGCACGCCACTTTCCCTGACGATTCCGACATGGACGCGCAAGCCGCGCCACCGGATGAGACTTCCGTTCTGCGCCTCCGCGAGGACAATCCGGAGTTCGTGGCCGCAGCTAAATCGCTCTTTGGCTATCCCTATGATGATTTCAAACCAGAGCACGCGAAATGGCTGATCGACAAGAAAAAGGCCGCGGAAGCCAGTGGGACCACAGCCTACTGGGACAGCATCCTCGACAAATTAAATATCGAAACCTGCCTTGCGAATCGCGTGGCGCTGGCGCCTTATCTCGATCCCAAGCGCTTTCACTGGGTTTTCTTCGTAGATTCGTTCCTATTCCCTCTCGACAACCGCGATCAAACGGGAAAAAACCCGGACATGGGCGTCTACATCCCCTTGCAGGAAAAAGTCTTGCAGAGGTACATGAAGCAGGAAAACTTGAGCGGGCTCCCTGCAGACCTCGGAGGATACGAAGCTTTCGTCCGCCAAACGCTGGCTGACAATCAGAAGAAGGGCGGCGTGGCGATCAAGTTTGAGGCCGCCTATTTTCGTTCTCTCTATTTCAGCGATCCTCCGCGCGAAAAGGCCGAAGCGATTTACTCGAAATACCATGCGGGCGGAGTCCCCAGCAACGAAGACTACCGGACGTTGCAGGATTACGTCTTTCGCGTGCTGATCGATCAGGCGGGAAAGCTTCATCTGCCGGTACATTTTCACAGCGCCGTGGGTATCGGCGACTATTTTAGTTTGCGCAACGGCAACCCGTTGAACCTGGAAAACGTGGTCCGTGATCCGCGCTACAGCAAAACAATTTTCGTTCTGATTCATGGCGGGTATCCCTACACGCTCGATATGATCTGGATGACGGCAGCCAAGAACGTGTACACGGATTCGTCGCTGATGGGTTATTACGTTTATCCCTCAGAGCTGAAGAATATTTTGAAGCAATGGATTTCACTTTTCCCGGACAGAATCATGTTCGGCTCCGATGCATTTCCCTTCAACGAAGCAGTAGGTGCGGAGGAAACTTTCTGGCTTGCGGCGCGCTCGGCACGGACCGCCGTCGCCGCAGCGTTGGCCGAGCTGGTTTCGGAAGGCGCGTTCACCGAAGAAAAGGCGCTTGAACTGGCGCACATGTACCTGCACGATAACGCGGCAAAGCTGTACGGAGCCAAACCATGAGCACTGCCTCGGAAATGAAATACATTTCGTGGAAGGACGTCGAGCGCGAGCCGCTGAATCCCCTGATTGACCGGGAAATGGTGGTCGGCGAGAAAATTATGCTGGCGCGCGTGCTGATGAAGAAAGGCGCCCACGTACCGCTGCACCATCATCACAACGAGCAGGTGACTTATATTCTCGAAGGCGCTCTGAAATTCGCCATCGATGGCAAAGAGTTCGTGGTGCGAGCGGGCGAAGTGCTCTGCATTCCGCCTAACATGCCTCACGAAGCCTGGGCGCTCGAGGACACAATCGATCTGGACGTTTTCGACCCTCCGCGCCAAGACTGGCTGAACAAGACCGACGATTACCTGAGGCATGGCCGCTAAAGGACGCGTTCCATCGGATATAATGCCGGAGGCAACCCTCCCAGCCCTGTTTTTCTTTGTACCAAACGAACGAAAGAACGTAGACAAAGGCCCATGGTCTTGTTTACCGTAGCAGAGTGGCTGATTCCAGGCGTGGGGTCATACCTCTGAGGGGAGAATCATGAAGAGGCAACTCGTTGTTCTATCTTTGATGCTTGGGGCGACGTGCGCTGCTAGCGCACAAGAAGCAGTACAGGACAGCCAGCCCGCAAAGCAAAATGTCGCGGCGGTTTTTTCCGCAGCGCCTGCCGCAAGCGAAAACTTGTTTCAGCCCGACGCCGGTATTGTGTCGTCTTCCGCAACGAGCTTTGCCCCGGCACCGGCTTTCGCAATGCCACTTGCCAACGCCACGCCGGACCCCTCCCCGTCGCCAGCCCCAGACCCGAAGTTCATTTACGGCGGGCGAGACGATTTTCGCTGGCAACTTGGGATTGGCGTTGATTGGCTAAGGTTTAGAAATTCGCTCTTCAACGCAAGCGCCGTGGGGGTCAAAAGCTCAGTAACGTACTTTACAAACGAATGGTTCGGGATCGAAGGGAACGTCTCTGCCACATTTGCTCCGGAAATCTATGACCGGGAACACGTAAAAGTCCTGGTCTATGGCGCTGGTCCCAAGATCGCCTGGCGAGAAAGAAAATGGGAGCCCTGGGCGCACGCCATCATTGGCGGAAGCCACGAGCAGCCGCAGACTGCCGGCAACAGCAAGAACGCATTCGCAGTCCAGGTTGGAGGCGGAGCGGACTATCGATTCAATCCGCGCCTTTCGGGACGGCTGGAAGCCGATTGGGTGCACACGAACTATTTCGGCCAGTCTCAGAACAATTTTGAGCTGATGGGCGGCGTTGTTTTCCACTTCTAACGAAGTTCTGACGAAACGGGAGACCGCGGCTAATAAATTCCGTGATTTGAACCGAGCGCCTTGACGACTCCGTTCACGACGGAGAGTTGATAGTCATCGCCGCCGGTTCCCTTCCAATCCTTCACGTTGAACGAAGCGCCCGACGGCGCGCGATGTACCGTTATTCCGTTTATGCTCAGCGGAACCATCCTCTTGCAAACATCCGGCGCATTTTTTGCTTCGAGAAAATAGGCCGCGCCAGAACCGATGACCTTCCCTTGCCCATCCGGCTCAAGAAGAACCGCGGCGTCTTGCTCGACCGCAATAGCGCGTACTTGTTTGGCCCAACCGTCCTGCAGAATGCGCGCCAGAAACACGAGCAGCCGGCCCATACGGTCGCGCTTGGCGAAGTGCGTGTCTGTGATGATGCCGGTAAGCAGGGGAATGCGCAGGAAGTCTCGCGAAAGCGTCACTTTGTTTCCGTAAGGATCGGCGAGGGCCGCCGGAGAATGAATGGTGTCAATCATCGAAGAAAACGAGAATTCGCCGAGCACGGCCAGCCCCGCGCTGGAACCACCGAGCGGCTTTCCGGCAGCGATGTGTCGGTTTAAGGCGTCTTCGACGGGCGTGTCCTGCCAAAATCGGACGTAATTCGATTGGTCGCCCCCAGCGATGAAGATTGCTTCCGCTTGGCCGATGCGTTCGATCAGTTTTGGATCATCGGAGTCCTCGCGCTCGGAAAAGATGATGGTCGCCGCGGAGTTCAGCGGGCAGAGGGCGCGTATCTCTTCATTTACCTTTTGGGCGTAATCGTCTTCGGTGTTGGCGCGAAGAATCAGGAAGTCGCCGCCGTTCGCGCGTTCGCACAAATTCTTGAGCGCAGGGTCTTGCTCGCCGCCGCCCATGAGCGCGAATCCGGCTCGTGGCGTGGCCGCGCTGTCAGCGGTGTTTCCCGCGCCAAAATATTTCCACTTGGCGGATGCTGACGGCGCAAGCGGAAACACCGCGAGCGCGAGAAGTGCGCTGACAAAAAACACAGGGGCAACTTTACGTTTTGCGAGCATTTTGGCCGAGCGAGCTTACCAGATCTTGCAGACTGGCTCGCGGACCATGGCATCGCCTTTCTTGCAACCGAAGGCCTTGGCAAATTCCGCCATATTCGAAAGTGGTCCGTTCCCGCGGAAACGGCCCAATGGGTGTGGATTAGTGTTGGCCATCAAGCGTTCGTACTCCGGCCGATTGTTCGTGCCCCAGACTTGCACCCAACCAAGAAAAAAGCGCTGCTCGGGAGTGAAGCCGTCCTTGTCCGGCGGACGGGGTTTGCCTTCCAGCGATTTTTCGTAGGCGGCATAGGAAATCGTGATGCCGCCGAGGTCCGCAATGCTTTCGCCGAGAACCAGCTTGCCATTTTCGTGCAAGTCGCCGTCGACCACGTAGCCGTCAAATTGCGTTTGGACGCACGCGGCACGATCCTTGAAATTCTTCAGATCGTCGGGCGTCCACCAGTTCTTCAAATTGCCGTGGCCGTCAAACTGGCTGCCCTGGTCGTCGAAACCATGAGTAATCTCGTGGCCGATGACCGCGCCCATGCCGCCGTAGTTCACGGCATCGTCCGCTTTCGGATCGTAAAAGGGAGGCTGCAAGATTCCGGCAGGGAAAACGATTTCGTTCATGCTGCTGTTGTTGTAAGCATTCACCGTGGGCGGCGTCATGCCCCATTCCGTGCGGTCCACGGGCTTGCCGATTTTCGCGAGACGCCGTTGAAACTCGAACGTCGCGGCGCGCCTTTGATTCCCGAGATACGAGACGCGATCTATCTTCAATTCGGAATAGTCGCGCCATTTGTCGGTGTAGCCGATCTTGACGGCGAATGCTTCGAGCTTGGCGGTGGCTTGCGTGCGCGTTTCCGGACTCATCCAGGACAGCGTCTGCAGATCATCGCGAAGTGCGGCAATGAGGTTATGCACCATCACGAGGGCGTGGGCCTTGGCTTCGGGCGGGAAATACTTCTGCACGTAAACCTGGCCGAGCGCTTCTCCCAGCGACCGGTCAGTGGCCTGTGTGCAGCGCTTCCAGCGCGGTTGTATCTCCTTCGCTCCCGTCAGTATCTTGCCGCGAAATTCAAATTCCTCGTCCACAAATTTCTCTGGTAGCGCTGGAGCAGACGAGTTCAGGAGATGCCAGCGATAGTAGGTCTTCCAGTCCGCGAGCGGTGTCATAGTGAGCTGTGCGTTAAGCGCTTTAAAAAAGTCCGGCTGGCCAACATTTATTTCCTTCAATTCCGGATGGCCCAGTGCCTTGAAGTAGCTTTGCCAGTCAAAATCCGGCGTCATGGCCTGCAAGTCCGCCATTTTCAGCCTGTGATATGTCTTATTGGGATCGCGCAGGTCCGTATTTTTCATGGAAGCAGTGGCGAGAGAGGTTTCGATGCCGAGGACCGTGGTTGCTTCCGCTGCGGCGGTATCCGCGGAGTCGCCCAACAGCTCAAACATCTTCGCTACGTGCTTGACGTAGGCGTCGCGAACTTGTGTCGATTTGTCGTCCTGCTTCAGGTAGTACTCGCGCTCGGGCAGTCCCAGCCCTCCTTGCCACGCGGCGCCGACCACTTGGGTGCTGTCTTTCGCGTCCTGCGTCGCTCTAAGCCCAAAGAGCACTCCCACGCCTTCTTGCTGCAGGCGCGCGGCTACCGCTTGCAGGTCGGCTTCGTTTTTCATCTGCGCGATGTTTGCGAGTTCCGCTTCAATTGGTTTTGTGCCGGCCGCGTCGATTGCCGCCGTGTCCATACAGCTCGCATAAAAATCGCCGATTTTTTGTTCGTTCGAGCCCGGCGTGGCAGTCTGCTTCTCCGCCGCTTCCAGAATTTGCCGCAGATTCTGTTGATTCTTATCCAGCAGCTGCGAGAACGAGCCCCAGGTGGGATACTCCGGCGGAATCGGATTGGCCTTCATCCAGCCGCCCATGGCGAACTGGTAGAAGTCATCGCAGGGTTTACATGTTTTGTCGAGATTCGTCGTGTCGAATCCCCAGTAGTTCGCGTCGCCGGCGGGTTTCGCCGAAGCACGCAGTCCAGCGCCTGCCATCACGATCGCGGCAACCAACGTGACCGTCAAAATTATCCCAAGCGGGCATTTACGGCTCCGCATATTTTCCCCCGATTTTTTGCTTGGTGTAATGACCAAGCTGTGAAGTTTAAGGCGTTCCAACGCAACCCCGCCTGCGCCACCTAGAAGACAGACGAAAAGCCACGCGCGCGGGTTTCATGATTGTCGGAGGTTGGTCTGTGAGCTGACCGAGCGCGGTGGAGTGAAACGGAGCCAAATAACAATAGGTGGCAGAAAGAATTACTTCGCCGGTGCGGGCAAGGGAGATTGATATTTCGTTATGTCGACGCCCTGCCAGTCGCCGTGCTCAATGCCTTCGCGAATCTGCGCGGCGGTTTTGCCCTTGTGCGATTGTTCGTAGGCGTAGAAATCTTCGCGTTCGCAAACTCCGCAGACGGCGGCGTGTTTGCCCGCATAACAATCCAGCAGGCTGCCGTGGCCCTGGCTGCGGTCGCAGTGGCAGTAGCACGGCTCTTGATAGAGAATTTTCTTGATGCGGGCGGCGATGCTGTAAGCATTCTGGGCAACTGGATCGGTGAAGAGCGAAGGACTCAGCGTGGCAGGAAGCTCCCCCGTCGGGGCGGTGTTGTGAAACGCGGGAACCGGTTCGGGGTTTATGTCTTGCGACGGGTTATTCGGCGAGCGCGACGAAGCCTGTTGCGGAATCAGCGCCAGACCAAGCGCCACCGCGACGAGCAGCATTCCGCAAAAAAGTTTTCGTGGTCCTCGCATGTCTCGCCCCCTTACTAAACTAGCGCGGCCTCCAGCTCTAAATTTCGCGCCGTACAAGCTGCTATTACTTTACGGCGCTATCGCGTTAATTTCCACTCGCAGTTCCTGGCGCGCCCCACCACCATCCTGTCAAGGCAGGCGCAGGACGCCAATGCGGATTACCTCGAGCCGCGTAACGTCCATCACTTTATCGTTGTTCATGTTGTCGATCTGACTGTTCGCAATAAAGAAAAAGTCCGACCCGCGAATGGCCCCTGTCGTTGGCAAGATACAGAATTTGCTGCGATTCTCGAGAACGGTCGTGCGCGTCACGCGAAGGCCATCGCTGGAAAGGCGAAACGCGGCAACGCGCGGCGACCCGATGCCGTTCTGAATGCCAATCAGACTGCCGTTGTGCCAATAAAGTCCATCGATGCCCGCGAGTGTGCTTTTTGGCCCCGGATCGACGTCGCGGCTTTCTCCGGTTGCAAGGTCTACTCGCACCACACCCAAGCTGTCCGCGACGTACAAGGTGCGATCGTCTTCGCTGAGCGCAATGCCATTGGGATAAAAGAGCGGGCGATGCATCGGCAGCACCGTAAAAGTTCGCGCCGCGGGATCGAAGCGCAACACGGCGTTAGCCAGGTTATCCGTGGTAATTACTTCGCTGTTCTTGCGGATGACCAAATCGTTGAAGCCGTGTTTGGCCGAACCCTCCGGCTTGAAGCGTCCCAGCAATTTTCCTGAGGTATCAAAATGCAGCAACTCCGTTCGGCCACTGTCCGTGAAGGAATCGGCCCACACCGTCCCGTCGCCGGGGCTAATTCGGATGCCCAGGACTGGCAGGAGTCCGTAGCGGTCCGCGGGAACGAAATCGGAAGTCCGGCCGTCGCGGCCAATCTCCACAATCTTCCGGCGGTTGAGGCTACTCAGATAAAAAACATTCCGCTGCGCATCGTAGGACAGCCCTTCCGGAACGAGGTCTTTCTCGGTTGTCCTTACGGCTTCTCTTGCTTGTGCCACGATCGGAAAATCCCGGTGCACATTTTCGATTTGCGCTGTAAATTCCTTCGATTCTTTCAATCCGAGAAAAGCGGGATCGCCGGAAGGATCGAAACCTTCCTGCAACGCGAGACACTCTTTCAGAAGAGCCAGCGCTTCTCGGTTCTCTCTTAGATGTTCTTTCGCTGCGGCGAGAAAATAAAGCACCGCGCCGCGGTCAGGGAGCGTGGACTGGAGTTTCTGCACGGCCGCAATTTGGTTGCGGATCTCTTGCGCGTCAGCGGGCTCGGCGGGCGCTCCCTTGATCTCCTCCGGGTCCTGGCCACGTGCAACCACCGGCCTAGATAGAAATGGCAGGAGGCAGAGTAAGGCTAGGAATGATGGCCACTGCAAACATTTAAGATTCCGGGCACTATTGCTCGTCCGGCGTTCGTTTCCACATCGGAGAGTCGCATGGCTGAGGTGGCCTTGCATGGAAGAATGGAGTTCCGTGGCTGCCAAAACGACCGCGAAGTTTATACGAGCAAAGCCCGCGCGGGCGTATAGGCCGGTGTCGAACGAGAAGGAGGCGCCGCGGTTGGCCGGCCGGAAATATGCCGAACGCGCAGGTTGCGCTGAACGCGGCGGCCCCAGGCGCGCACGAAAGTAAAATTCAATGCACCGCCGATCACCGAACTGGCAAGCGGAATCAAGCGCCCGACCCACTTTTCCGCGGTTTCCTGGCCCAGCTTGACGGCCAGCCGTTCCGCGATGCGCGGAGCCAATTTCTCGAGGATCTGCTTTTCCGCCAGGTCTTTGCCGTAGTCAACGCCCGTAGCCGCGGCAGCCGCCATCCACAATTCCAGCCGCTCGCTTTGTCCGCGCTGCTCAAATCCGTAGAGAAGGCAAAGCCTCTGGATGAGACGCAGCGTCAGAATGGTCAGCAGCCCCGCATCTGGAATGATCGTAATCATTCCGCCGAGCCCAAAGCCTGCCCCTTCGAGGAGCGCAAGGCGTTCCGTGTCCTGTATCAGAATCCTGGCAATGGCATCCAGGCGGGCCACCGGCACCCTATGCATTTGACTGAAGTCAGATACATCCAGGCGATATTTCCTCTTGAGCTGGCGTCGAAACTCTTCTCGATCGACTTCGATCGAGCTCAGCCCTTTGAGTAGCCCAAATCTCGCAAGCCGCCCGAAGACCCCTGTTGACGCCGAATTGTGTAACTTAGCCATGCCTTTAAGCATCCTACGGCGGTTAGACGCCCCTGGCAACCCCCCCGATGTACAGGTTGCTGCATCTGTTGCGGTGCCCGACTGCTTCACCCTTTAGGACAGGGAGTTGCATAAGTGGCGGCAGGAAACCCCGCGTACTACTTGACGGGGGAAATTTTTTCGGTAAACTGCATTTTTCTCTATGGCGACCCTGCCACAATTCGTGCCGTCGGAAGTCGTCCACGATTTCGACTTTCCGCAGCGTGAAGCGGCCTTCTTCTACGGCCTCTTCCTGCGCGGCCATTCCGCGGATAGACTGCGGCGCGATATTGAAGTGCCGGCGCTGGTTCTCGCAAAATGGCACAAAGAGGCGGAGCGCGAACCGGAGCTGCGCGATATATTCACTCGCATGGTGGAGTATCGCAGGCACGTCCTGGCGATCTTCGACACCTTGGTAGGCTCGGACGTACACAATCACCGGGTCCAGTAAGCACAGAAATTCACTTCATCAATCTGATCGAGGACTTGTTTTTCGCATAGAAGCTCGAAATCGGGCCCCCGCAGCAACATCCTGTCCTAAAGTTCAGGTCACAAATTGGCAGGCAACCCTTGATTTAGTTCGCGAATCCAACCGCAATCGGGGGACAAGTCCCACAAAATGCAGGAGATTCCGCGATTGACGGGAAGCTTGTCCAGGGGTAGAATTCAGTCGTCCTAGAGGTTGAGGTGTGCTAATGCCACGGGTAATTCGTGCCCTGATTGCTACTGCATTCTCGTTTGCCATCCTGATTCCAGGTGTACCAGCTCAGCAGGCTCCTCCGCAGGCGCAACAAGATCCTGGGAATGCTCCGCCTCCTCCTCAGACGCTCACCAAAGATCAGAGAAAAGCTCAGAAAGCCAAAGCGCGCAAGACGCTGAAAGAACTCGACAGCCAGTACAAGCAGTGGCTGAACGAGGACGTCGTCTATATCATTTCGCCGCAAGAGCGCGAAGCCTTCCTTCAGCTGGATACCAATGAAGAGCGCGAGCAGGCCATCGAGCAATTCTGGCTACGGCGGAGCACTAATCCCGACCTCCCGGATAACGATTTTAAGGAAGAGCACTACCGCCGCATCGCCTACGCGAACGAGCATTATGCTTCCGGTATTCCTGGCTGGAAGACGGATCGCGGCCGCATGTACATCATGTGGGGCCCAGCGGACGAGATCGATTCGCACCCGTCCGGCGGCACATATGATCGGCCCATGGAAGAGGGCGGCGGTACCACTACCACTTACCCCTGGGAAACATGGCGCTGGCGCTATTTGGAAGGAATTGGCGAGAACATCATTCTCGAATTCGTCGATCCCAGCGGTTCTGGCGAGTACCACTTGACCATGGATCCTTCGGAAAAGGACGCGCTTCTGCACGTTCCCGGCGCAGGCTTAAGCTTGCTGGAATCCATGGGAATGGCCTCCAAGACGGACCGCTTTACCCGCACTGACGGCACCAACCTCCCGACGGCCCTGGGGGGCACACCTGCGAGCATGGACGAATTCAGTCGCCTGGATTTGTACGCCAAAGTGAATAAGCCGCCCGAGGTCAAGTTTAAGGATCTCGAAGCGATTGTGACCGCGCGCATTGTCCGCGATCAACTGAAGTTCACTTACCGTACGGACTTCATGAAGGTAACCAATGAAACCGTACTGGTTCCCGTGACCATTCAGGTATCCAACGGCCAACTCAATTTCCAATCGAAAGATGGCATCCATTCGGCCACGATGAACGTCTTCATGCGCGTCACCACCTTGACTGGCCGCATCGTTCAGACTTTCGAAACTCCTGTGTCCAAGGATTTTCCTGATTCACTATTTCAGCAGTCCCTCAAATTGCAATCGATCTATCAACAAGCCGTTCCTCTTCGTCCCGGCCTCTATCGCCTGGATATCGTTATCAAGGACGTCCAGAGCGGAAACGTAGGCGTGGTAAATACCCGGCTGGCCGTGCCACGTTTCGCGGACGAAAAACTGGATGCGAGCACGCTTATTCTCGCGGATCAGCTTGAACATGTTCCCGCCAAGCAGATCGGCACGGGACAATTCGTTTTGGGCTCCACCAAAGTGCGGCCGCGCCTTGACAGCGATTTTGCAACCTCCGATCGTTTGGGGATTTATCTCCAGGTTTACAACCTGAAGCCCGACGACAAGACCCACAAGTCCAGCGCCACCTTCCAATACACCGTGAAAAAAGGCAATGAGCAGGTCCTTCAATTCAAGGAAACATCGGAAGAGATGAAGCAGACCGGGGACCAGGTCACCATCGAGCGGTGGCTGCCTCTGGCGTCGCTTACTCCAGGCAAATACTCGATCGAAATTAATGCCACGGACAGCATTTCCAATCAGTCTATTTCCAAGACCGCGGACTTCACCATCAAAGGGCCACAGGAACCGACCAAAGCGGCAGCCAACACGGCGCCAGGGAGGTAGTTAGCAGTGATTAAAGGACAGGTCCGAGTCATGGGGGCACTCGTCCTGGCCGCAACGTTCTCATTACTGGGAGCGAATCCGGCGGTGGCGCAGTTGAAGTCTGTTCAGGGCATGCTCTCAGGAGTAGTTCGAGACACGGCCGGCACGCCTCAGCTGGGCGCAAGCGTCCAGGTAATCCCGGAATCCGGCGCGTTCGCAGCAGCCATCGGGTATTTGACGAACACGCAGGGTATTTTTCGCGACGAGAAACTCGCCCCAGGCTTTTACACAGTGCGCGTAACGCTTGCGGGCTTTCTCCCTACGATCGAAAAGCACGTTCGCATCAGCGCCAATCTCACCACTCTTGTCCGTATACAACTCGAATCCATGTTCGCCTCGCTGGAACAGTTGCGCCGCTCTCCTTCTCCGGCGGCCGTCGAAGCGGATGATTGGAAATGGGTGCTTCGCTCCGCAAGCGCCGCCCGTCCGGTTCTTCAGTGGGTGGAAGAAGACCCGATGAGCGCAGCCGCGGTGAGCTCGGAGTCCGTTCCTTTGGAGCCGGTGCGGGGCCGCCTGGAATTTATGGATGGTGCTCGCAGACCGGGATCGGTATCCAATCTTCCCGCTAGCCCTGCAACTGCATTTGCCTATGATCAACGGCTTGGTCCCACGAGCCGGCTTCTTCTCGCTGGCCTGGTGAGCTATGACACCGATTCGCCTGCGGGCGGCATTGCCACGGTTTGGCTCCCCACCGGTTCGCTCGGATCTGGTCCGCACACCGCGCTGGTTTTGCGCGAATCAAAACTCGGAGATGTGGGTCCGGCGTTTCGCGGCGTTCGGATCGACCAAGGCGGTTCCGTGGTTTTTGGGACCCGTGCCGTCCTTAAATACGGCGGCGAATATGTTTTGGTTGGTCTCGGCCACCCGGCATCTTCCTTGCGCCCGCGCATGCAACTTGACGCTCGGATCTCGGACGATTGGCAGGCATCCCTGATCTTCACATCCATGCCGACGGGCCCAGAACCGCTTGAAGGAACTAACGGCGAGACCGTAAACTCTCTGGCGGCAGCTCTAGACGAGATGGACGCATTTCCGGTCCTGATGTACCGCGGCGGACGCCCCGTGCTGGAAAGCGGCTTCCACGAAGAACTCGCCGTGGAACACAAGCTTGGCCAGCACAGCAAATTGCAAGTTGCGGCCTTTCATGAAGACAACAGTCACGTGGCCGTCTTTGGCCGTGGCAGCAATCTTCCGGGTGGCGATTATTTCCAGGACGTGTACTCAAACGGGTTCTCTTACGACGGCGGCTCATCTAGCAGTTGGGGGACGCGCGCCGTGTATCGCGAAAAGCTGAATGAAGACGTCGAACTTACGGCGCTGTACGCTTTTGCTGGCGCCTTGACGCCTTCTAGCGCTGCGGCTGGACCTCTCCGCGAACTGTTCCGCACCGCTGGGCGTCACACTGCTGGGGCTAAGGTCACCGCTAAGGTGCCTCGAGCCGGCACGCGAATCACCGCGGGCTACCAGTGGATCAGTGGGATGACGCTCACTCGCGTGGACAGCCTTGGCGAGTCTTTTTTTGACATGGAGCCTTATCTTCATATCGGCGTGCACCAACGCTTGCCCAAATTTGGACCTGGCCGCTGGGAGGCCAACGCGGAATGCGACAACCTTCTAGCTCAAGGCTACGTCACGCTAACTTCCCTGGATGGCCGGGTAACCCTCATGCCCGCTTTCCGCACGTTCCGGGGTGGTCTCAGTCTCCAGTTTTAGCCGCAAAATGGGATTTCGAAAGCTGTATGCGTCCTTCCATAAAGTGGATTGTCGAAAAGCCTCCCACGTCAGCATTCTGTAAGTTATTGAAATATAAAGAGGTTCTTGAAAGTCTGCCCTTCCAAAGAATGGACATTCGTTTG